>Ga0265301_10000229_pt1 | contig 89848 bp, 64 predicted proteins | sample AusTroGonzalo_MG_2_FD_193488 | JGI IMG/M metagenome (GOLD analysis project Ga0265301, IMG submission 193488) | Bovine rumen microbial communities from tropical cattle in Woodstock, Queensland, Australia - Gonzalo_04 | ecosystem: Host-associated > Mammals > Digestive system > Stomach > Rumen ... | reverse complement strand
CATAAAAAAACCTCATAATTTCGGGGAGAAACTATGAGGCCAAAAAATTAATAACATGAAACATAAAATGGCGCCCCCTTCAGGACTTGAACCTGAGACCCCCTGATTAACAGTCAGATGCTCTAACCAACTGAGCTAAGGAGGCTGCACTATTTCACAGAACTTATCTCTGTTTTTGCTACGCTGTATCTTGCGATTTGCGGCTGCAAAAATACAGCTTTTTCCATTACCCACAAGCATTTTAGTGAGAATTTTTTGTCAGTTTTTCTATAATGTTGATTTTCAGCAAGAAAAAATTCAATCTCTCGCATTCATTTTATTACTATCTTTGCAACCCATAAATCTTGAAATACTGAATCTATGAAACGAATCCTCGGAATAGGCAGCACCCTGGTCGATATCCTCAGCCAGCTTCCCAACGACGACATGCTGCACCAACTCAACCTCCCCAAAGGGAGCATGACTTATGTCAAAATAGAAGATGCCGTGAAGATTGGCGAACAATTGGCACAGCAATACGGCAGCCAAAGGGCGGCTGGCGATTCAGCAGCCAACACAATGAGTGGACTGGCCCGCCTCGGAGCCCAGTCGGGCTTCCTCACCAAGATGGGTAAGGATGAGATGGGCGAATTCTTCACCCATGAGATGACCCGCACCGGAGTGGAGATGCTTGCCCTGAAGAGCGATACTCCCACAGGCCGCGTCATTGCTATGGTAACCCCTGACGGTGAGCGTACTTTCGCCACCTGCCTCGGTGCCTCCATCGAACTCAGTCCCGACGACATCAAGCCTGAGCTCTTCGATGGATGGGATATCTTCTATATCGAAGGCTACCTCGTCGCCAATCCAGACATGCTCCGCAAGGCCATCCGTACCGCTAAAGACAAAGGTCTTAAAATTGCCATCGACCTGGCCAGCTATAACGTGGTGGAAGAGAGCCGCGATTTCTTGCTCGAACTGGTCAACGAATATGTCGACATCGTGTTTGCCAACGAGAAAGAAGCTTTCGCACTGACGGGCATGGAACCCGAAGATGCCCTTCATTACCTCGCTGAGCGTTGCGACATTGCTGTGGTGAAGGTAGGTGCCAAAGGTGCTTTCATCCAACACGGCGACCAAGTGGTCACCATCAGCCCAATGAAAGCCAATGTGGTGGATACTACAGGTGCAGGCGACATGTGGGCCGCTGGCTTCCTCGCTGGTCTGATCAACAACGAGCCTTTGGAAAAATGCGGTCAGATGGGTGCTATCGTCGCAGCCAACATCATTGAAGTAATTGGTGCCAAAATGGACGAGACCCGCTGGGAGAAAATACACGCCGCCATTGCGTCTTTATGAGGCATAAAACCGGCAAAAACGATTGAAAATAAGATATTTTAGTTGAAAGTGTCGTTATTTTTCGTACCTTTGCGCCCACTATCAACTTTTTCGCGAAAAGTAAATATTTAATAATTAGCTAGTTAGATAAAAATGAAGGAATTCCAGACAAAAGACATCCGTAACGTTGCCCTCATCGGTGCAGCAAAATCGGGTAAGACCACCCTTGCCGAGAACATGCTTTTCGAAGGCAAGCTCATCAACAGAAAAGGTAGCACCGACGAGAAAAACACCGTTTCCGACTACCGTCCCATCGAAATGGAACGTCAGATTTCGGTGAACGCTTCCATGTTGTACACCATCTACAACGACAAGAAAATCAACATCCTGGATACCCCTGGTTTCAGCGATTTCTCAGGCGACATCGTCAGCTGCCTCACCGCAGCCGATATGGCCGTCTGCACCGTCAATGCCCAGTCGGGTGTTGAAGCCACCACCGAGAATGCCTGGCGTCATGCTGCCAACACGAACAAGCCTGTTGTGTTCTTCATGAACCAACTCGACCACAGCAACGCGAACTTTGACAACACGATTCGCGAACTGAAAGAGTACTTTGGCGACAAGGTCACGCCTATCCAATATCCCGTCAATGCCGGTGAGGACTTCAATGCCGTCATCGACTTGATCATGATGAAGATGTTGGTCTTCAAGAACGGCAACGGTGCCCCTGAGGTTCAGGACATTCCCGCCGCTGAGATGGCTAAGGCCGAAGAGCTGCACAACAACCTCATCGAGCATGCTGCTGAAGGCGAAGAGGCCCTGATGGAAAAGTTCTTCGAAGAGATGACCCTGAGCGAGGAAGATATGGAGCGCGGTATTCACCTGGGTATCGTCAACCGTGAGATGTTCCCCGTCATTTGCGGCGCTGCCAAGCGTGGCGTGGGTGTCACCCGTCTGATGGAGTTCCTCATCAACGCCTGCCCGTCGCCTGCCGACATGCCCGTCGTAAAGGCCAAGAACGGCACCGAGTTCCACAACAGCAACGACGACCCGACCGCCCTGTTTATCTTCAAGGTGACCACCGAGCAAAACCTGGGCGATGTGGCCTGGATGCGCGTGTATGGCGGTTCCGTTGTGAAGAGCCAAGACTTGGTGAATCCCCGCACGGGTAATAAGGAGCGTCTCTCACAGCTGCTGGTCTTCCGTGGCAAGAACCGCGAGGAGGTCGAGAAAGCCAATGCTGGTGATATCATTTGCACCATCAAGCTGAAAGACGGTCGCATCAACGACTCATTAGTCGATGCTAAAGTGGCCGAAGCAGCTTTCGAGGACATCAAGTTCCCCAGCCCCATCTTCACCATCGCCATCAAGGCTCAGAACTCACAAGAAGACGAGAAGCTCGGTACCATCCTCAACGATATGCACAAGACCGACCCGACCGTCATCAGCGGTATGTCGCGCGAATTGCGTCAGAACATTCTGCAGTGTCAGGGCGAATATCACTTCAACACTCTGAAGTGGTACTTCGACAACGTCTACAAACTCGCTATTGAGACCAGCTCGCCCAAGATCCCGTATCGCGAAACCATCACCAAGAACGCCAGCGCCAGCTACCGTCACAAGAAACAGTCTGGTGGTAGCGGTCAGTTTGGTGAGGTGCACATGCAACTGGCACCTTACTTTGAGGGTTACACCGACCCGAGCGAACTGCAGGTGCGCGACAAGCAGGAGTACGAACTGCCTTGGGGCGGTAAGCTCATCTTCGCCAACTGCGTCGTCGGTGGTGCTATCGATGCCCGCTTCATGCCCGCCATCCTGAAGGGTGTCAACGAGCGTTTGGAGCAAGGCCCGCTCACGGGTTCCTACGCCCGCGATATCATCTGCTACATCTACGATGGTAAGATGCACCCGGTCGACTCCAACGAAATGGCCTTTAAGATTGCCGGTCGTATGGCCTTCAGCGCTGCCTTTAAGAACGCTGGCCCGAAGATCATGGAGCCTATCTACGACCTCGACGTACGTATGCCTGCCGACCTGATGGGTTCGGTGATGACCGACCTGCAAGGCCGCCGCGCCATCGTGATGGGTATGGACAGTGACCACAACTACCAGACCATTCACGCCAAGGTGCCGTTGGCTGAGATGGACCGTTATTCGACCACCCTTAGCTCGCTGACTTCAGGCCGTGGTACCTTCACGATGAAGTATGCCGAGTACCAGCAGGTGCCTACCGATGTGCAGAACCGCCTGCTCAAGGAGTACGAAGAAAGCCAGAAGGAAGAGGAATAATCCTTCTTCCCTTCAGACAAAGATCCCCGCTGCAAGGTTTTGTGGCGGGGATTTTTTTTCATCTTGTCGTCACCTCAATGTTATCTCAATGTTATCTCAATGTTATCTCAGAGTTACCTCGGAGTTACCATAGAGTGCCTATAGACTTGGTATAGCGTTGCTATAGACTTGCTATGGTTTTGATGCCTATAAAATGTTGATTGTAAGTGTGTTAGGTTTTGAATGGGGCCTGTAAGTCTATCTCCATTATGTATCGTTCACAAAAACAGACAGTTACAAGGATGTATGTGGCTCATTCGCTGCTTTGTTTTGCGTCTGCAAAATTAAACAAAAATTCTGTATTCCGCAAGGAATTGACCCAAAAAAATCACCTGTCCCACTGTCCCAGCTGTCCCGTCCCAGGGACAGTGGGACACCCCGCCCCCTCATCCCGTCAAGATTTTACTGCAACAACTGCAACAAACTGCAACAACCGGAATAAAGCTGATAATGAACACGTTGTGGTTCGTTCCACAGCTGTTTGTTGCAGTTGCAGTTAGAAAAACACAGAGAAGAGGGGAGTTTTTATTACCTTTGCGGCGATGAAGAGGCGTTTGCACATAGTAATCCTTTTGTTCGGGCTGGCGATGCTGGCGGGATTGTTTGCTATCTTTGTCACGCAAAATAACGGAGGAGGCGCGATGTACTATACCCTGAAAGACCACCAAGGCAGCCTGAGGGCATCTACTTCGGCATCGTCACAGACGGCGAAAGCCGCAAGTTATTGCAGCGGGTTTTCTTTATAAATCTGTCTCTTTCCATATCTGGCTGAACGACTTGGGCGCAAACTCGGGTAAGGTACGACGACTGCCCCAGGTTTGGGGATTGATGAATTGCTTCAACTCCAGCTTCTTCATAAACAAAGGACTGTCCATGCGTTTACGCGACTTGCAATGCCAAATCATCAGGCGATACATCGCGTCAAGCTTGGAGTTACCTACCTTTCTCTCGTTCACATACCTTCGGTTTTCAATTATCAGGTCGTCAATGGGTATCTTCACGGGACATACTTCTGCGCAACGACCGCATAGGGCGCAGGCTGAGGTGAGATGGGCATAATCTGCCAATTCATTAATTAAAGGTGTCATCACGGTTCCCATGGGACCTATATGAGAGGCATCATAGGTGTAACCACCTATGTTTTTATATACAGGACACACGCTGACACAGGCACTGCAATGTATGCATGACATCACCTGACGCTGACGCTCATGTTCGAGCAGTTGCGAACGTCCATTGTCCAACAGTATCACGTACATCATGGAAGGACCTCCCCCATTTTTCGAAGGACCAAAGGTGATGCTATTATAAGCAGCCATAGACTGGCCTGTGGCATGCGATGAAAGCAAGGGGAGCATTACACTTAGGTCGTCGAGATGCGGAATCACCTTGCCTATGCCTGCCACCACAATATGTATCTTAGCCTGTGAGTTGGCCTTCAGGATATTTCCTTCATTTTCGGTCAATACTACGCCGCCCTCTGCTGAAAGAAGGAAATTGGCACCCGTGATGCATAGGGGTGTCTCCTTCACAGCATTGCCTACCTTGAAACGTACAAAATTCACCATCTGCTTGGCGCTGCTGTCAGGCTTCAGCTTGAAACTGTCGGTCAGCATGGTATTGATTTCCTCTTTCGAGAGATGAATGGCAGGCGAAAGAGGATGATAGGGCTTCTGTTTTGCCGCCTGCAGTACAAATCGGGCTGTGCTGGTCTCCACAAGACGGATGTTCTTTCGGCTCAAAAAGTCGTTCAGCCCAATCTCGTCAAGCACCATAGAGTTGGAACGCGAAACACTATTGACGCGTTCCATCATGATAATCTCATATATCAATGAAAGAGCATCCTGAGCATTGCGTGCCCAAAGTACTTTTCCACCATTGGCATTAAAATGCGTCTCAAAGTCGATTAAGAGTTTCTCCAATTTCATAATGGACTTGTTGCGCAACGTGTAAGCGCGTTGTTTCTCAAGATCCATGTTGCGATAGTTCACCTTACCACGTGCGAAACTACTCTCATAGCAGCCAGTGCTATAGTTTATCTTTTGCCAATGCTCCTCATCAAAGGCTATTTCGGAAGCTTCATTGAATATTTTAGCGTTGTCTGTCATGATTCAAAACTGTTCAATTTTCTCCACTCTTCTGGTGTGCCTGCCTCCTTCGAAACCAGTTGAGAGGAAAGCCTGCACCATTTCCCAGGCAAGGTCACGGGGAATGAAGCGTCCAGGCAAAGCCAAGATATTGGCATCATTATGCTGACGAGCCAGTTTGGCCAACTCAACGTTCCAGCACAAGGCAGCCCGCACATGGGTATGATGGTTGGCTGTCATCTGGGCACCATTACCACTACCGCAGAGGATGATACCTAAAGGATATTCGCCTTTTGAAATGGCCGTAGCCAAGGGATGTATCATATCAGGATAGTCGATACTGTCGGCACTATGTGTTCCATAATCTTTTACTTCATATCCCGCAGCCTTGAGTTTTTCCACCAAAAATTGCTTCATCTCGTAGCCACCATGATCACTTGCTATAGGAATTATTTGATTCATTTTTCAATTGTTGATAATTATTCTGCAAAAGTACATCTTTTCGTTGTTCACAACCCTCCTACTCCACTATTTCTGAAAGAGTTAACTCCTACCTTTTCTTTAATGATTTTTATTCAATCATTTGATTTATAACAAAATAAAAAGTTATCAACAGCTGTTTTGTTGAAAACTTTTTTATTGGTACACACAAAAAGACCGTTGTGGTGAAAAAAGGAGTGTCAGGGTGTTTTTCAACCATGAAAGTCGCAACAATGAACGGTCATATCGAAAATTTTTGGTCATTTTTACCTGTTGATTCAAAATTCATCGGATAAAAATAAAATCAAAAATTAGGTTGAAAAAGAACCTTTTATTGTTTTTCGGTATCCGATTCTCAAACTGGAAACCATTAAAGCAAAAATTTTATTGAAAAGTTATCAACCAATTCACAGGGGTATCAACATCATCGTTTCATTTTAAAAAAATGGAATTAATGAAATTGATAAAGATGATTTCGGCTGTTGAAAACTAAAGTCGGCTTTTTTCGCTTCCGTTTGACGCAAATTGTCTATTTTTGACCCGTCAAAAGTAAGTTCATGACAAGAGAGAAAAACAAGATAATCGTATTGATGCTGTTGTTGCTGTCATTAGGTTTGTGTGCCTATTCACAGACTGGATATCAGCAGTTTACCTATCCTAACGGTCAAGTGTCCAGCGAGGGACTGTTGCGCGATGGCAAACCAGACGGACTATGGAAGACTTACTATGAGAGCGGTCAGTTGAAGTCGGTGGGCAAACGGACGGATTTCCTGTTAGACAGCGTCTGGATGTTCTTCACGGAACAGGGCGACACCAGCCTGGTGATTCATTACAAGAACGACTTGAAGAATGGTCCGCGTTACACTTATGGTGAGAATGAGGTATTGATGGAACCCTTTGTCAACGATGTGCGTCAAGGAGAAGGACAGCGTTGCGACCGGAGAGGACATGTGTTGCAGACCATAACTTTCAAAAACGGCCTTGAGGAAGGTGTATCGCCTGTTTTTGACACGACTGGTATGTTGCGTGAGATTATCACCTATCGCAAAGGCTTCGTCATGACCCGTGAAGCTTTGAACCGTTATGACCGTGAGGGAAAGAAACACGGCTATTGGAAGACTTTCTTCGACGACTGGAGTTTGCATACTGAATGTTATTACCGTCACGGCTTACGCGATGGATTCTATAAGGAGTATGATGAGAAAGGTAATCTGAAGAAAATTACCAAATATGTGAACGATGTGGAACAAGTGATGGAACCCGACATGAAGCCCCTCATCGTCCAGCATGAATACTATCCCAACGGAAGAGTAAAAAGAGAGGCCTCATTTCGTGATGGAAAACGTGAAGGTGTATGGCGTGAGTTTGATGAAGAAGGTAATGTAATCAAGTCACAGACTTATAAGAAGGGTGGCTTGGTGAGTGAAGGTGTAGTGGGCACAGATGGTAAGCGTCGTGGTGAATACAAGGAATTTTATTCTGACAGTACTCTACGTGCGGAAGGGCTTTTCATCGACGGACTGCGTTCAGGTGAATGGAAGTTCTATTATCATAATGGTCAACTTCAGGAAGTGGGCAGTTATAAGGAAGGTGACCCTGATGGCGTTTGGATCTGGTATTACGATAACGGACAGAGGCAAATTGAGGAACAATACTTCAAAGGTCAGTTGAATGGACCTTATAAAGAATATGACACAAAAGGTAATGTGATTGTTTCAGGCACTTATTTTGACGGTATGAAGTCGGGCAAATGGATTGAACAGATTGGTGATATGCGTAGCGAAGGCGAATACCGCATGGACAAACAAGTAGGCGAATGGGTGGAATATTACGATGATGGTACATTGGCTTTCAAAGGTAAGTTCAATGTAGGATATCCTGATGGTGAACATTTCTTCTATTATGAAAATGGCAGATTGCGTGAGATACAGTCGTATGCAGCCGGAGTGAAGCACGGCGATTGGAAAAAGTACTGGGAGACAGGCGAGTTGTATTTCACCATCACCTATGATCAGGGAAAAGAAGTGAAGTATGATGGAGAACCAATTGAAGATGAATAATTTAAATTGCGGTTCAAAGGTTGCTATCGTGGCTCCGGCCCGCAAAGTGACCCCCAACCAAATGCAGTTTGCCATCAACTGGTTGAAAGAAAAAGGATTCGTACCTGTTTATGATGACAGGCTTTATGCCGTCAACCATATCTTTGCCGGTAGCGATGATTTTCGTGCCGCCGTTATTCAAGAGTATTTGGACGACGACACTATCGATGCGATCTGGTTCGCCCGTGCCGGATACGGTTGTATCCGTATTATCGACAAACTGGACTTTACCCATTTTCTGACTCATCCGAAATGGATTATAGGTTTCAGCGATGCCACCGTGTTTCATGGAAAACTAAGTTGTTTGGGTTGTCCAAGTCTTCATGCTTCCATGCCATTTTTCTTGGAAAACAAGACATCTGAAGCCCTTCAATCCATATACGACACATTAATAGGTAATCCTATTCAGTATGAGATAACTCCTCATGAACTCAACAGAACAGGCGATGTTGAAGGCGAGATGGTGGGAGGAAACTTGTCTGTGCTGTATGGCATGATGGGTTCAAACAGTTTCCCTGAGACAGATGGAAAAATTCTCTTTATTGAAGAGGTAGATGAGTATATCTACCATATTGACCGTATGATGCGAGCCTTAAATAGGGCTGGAAAACTGAAATATTTGAAAGCCCTGGTTGTAGGTGGTTTGACCCAAATACACGACAATTCGGATCCTTTTGGAGAAAGCGTTGAGGAAGTGATTAAGTCAGCTGTCAGCGAGTATGATTATCCTGTATGCTTCGGTTTTCCGGCAGGTCATTTTTCAGATAACCGTGCCATTGTTTTCGGAAGAAAGATAAGGCTGACAATTACAGATACGTCGTCTGTCTTTACTTTTTCACAGAAATAAGGTTCATCTCGTTCAGGATGTTCTTCATTCTCTCTGACTTGGTCAGGTCAAGCCAGTCGCAGAAGGTGATACCCATATATTTTGCCATCTTTTTCCAGTTGCCCTTCAAATCCTTTTTCAGCGAGAAGATATAGGAATTACTGGTGCCGAGCAGTACTTCCTTCAAAGCACATACTTTGTACACAATCTCGTTGAACAGACTTTCGCTGGTTACACCTGTCTTGCATTCGATGACAAACATTTTATTCGACTTGATGAAGCAAACGTCCAACTCGTTATTATGCTTGATGATGCCGTTTGAAATATGCACCCCCATAGCGATATCGTCAGGTTGTAGTACTTCTTTGATGAGCGAATAGGTATACTCTTCAAACCAGCCTCCCGTAAGGTACTCGATTTCGTAGCTTTGTAAAGAGCCTGGTCTTTCGGGAACAAAACCGATATAATCCAAAAACTTGCTGAGGTTCGGGATGGGAGTCATGGACGGTTTCTGAGGATGTTCCACTTTGCTGATGATAAGGAAATTCCATTTGCGGTACTTGAGTCGCAGAATTTCCATTACCTCATAGTCGCCGCGACTGAGCAGATTTTGTGAGAACATAGTGAACAGATGACGTGAGTAGGAAACATCCTTCACCAACTTCTTGGGTGTATCCACATCGCTTTCCAACCCATAGAGGCCAAAATACTCTTTCAAGTTCATCCGATGTTTGATGGGGAAAATCTCATCATCATCATCGTAGATGCTATTGTCGAAGATGGTCTTTACGACTTGGTTCTCACGGGTTTGTGTATAGAAAAAGAGTGTATTAAAATCCTCAAAGACGTGCTGTACAGAAAGGGTCATGTAACGGTTGCCGCCCGCCAAATTGAGATAATACTGTGTCTCGTTGTTCAACCTGCTCTTGATAGTGCGGCAAATGCGTTCGTAAAGCAGATTGTGTTGAAAGCGCTTCACAATAATGCGTTTCACAAGCGTCTCCCCTACTTGCAGCTGTTTGGCTAGAAGGTCTATGCAGTCGGCTTCCTCCTCGGTGGAGATGAAGAGCAACTCGTCACCTTCTTCGTAATACTCCTTGGTAAACAAGTAAGCCGGTAACGGGTTGCTCTTATCTATGATATTCACAATGGTTTTCGACATGATGCTCAATCTCCTTCCATTTCCGATGCATTGATTTCGTCCAAAAGAAGCATGGCTTTATCATAATCCTTTTCGAAAACAAAGACTGACGCTTCGCCTTTGATGACGTTGGCTGCCCAACCAGCCAAAAGACTTTCTTCCTGATAGTTACGGATAAGGAACTGAATGCCGTTTTCTTCAAGTACGCTTCCAATATACTCCGCATTAACAACAGAGCCGGAATAGATTCTTTTGATTTCTTTGTCCATAATCATGCATTTATTTTACCAAAACCTTTCGTACAGCGTTGTCTAACTTAACAAGATATATTCCTTGCGGCAATTCAATGGTTTCTTGACCGTCAAGGGTCGTGCTCAGCAGGGTTTGGCCAAGGGTGTTGACGATGGTCAGTTTGCCCTTACCTTCTATTGTGAAGCGACCTTGTGCTGGATTGGGAGCCACCACAAAAGCAGCGTCTTCTGTCTCTCCAACGGCATCATAACCGATAAAGGGAATGAAGGTGACTAAGCCATAACTCGGGTTGTCGTGTTGGTGTACAATATGGTCTTCCACTTCCTGTTCGCTTGTGGTGCCCCAGTCGTTACCCACCGCCATAATGTCGTAGGCTGAGTTGTTGTACAAGTCGTAAGTTACACCGCTATTGGCGTTGTTGTGAATCTCATTATGACCCCAATCGTCTTCGGTACCCAGGTCGATGTCAAAACCGTTAATGGCTGTGATACCCCAGAGATTGCCCGTAATGACATTGTCACGGATGACAGCCTTGTTGTTCTCATCCATACCATAGATGCTGATGCCGCTGCCACCGTTCATGGGGTTGTCTTCGTGGTAGTTGTCCAAGAACTCGTTTCCGATAATCATGGAGCTGAGATGATAGCCCTGTTGGTTGTAGCCATAGCGGTTGTTCTTGATGACATTGTCTTTCAACAAAATCTTGGTGTCACCTATGCCCATAAGGTCGGCAATCGAAATGCCTCCAGTATAAAAATGAGCATATGTACCGTCAATGAAATTTCCAACGATATAAATGGTGTCTTCGCTGCCTGGTCCGAGGTTGATTTGCGGTATATTGGCACCGTCGACGTTGGAGTCGAAATCGCAGTTCAAAATTTTAGGCGAGCTTTGTCCGTTGACAGGTGATCCGATGGCTGCGCCTTCGTTTAACATAAAAAAGCAATTTTGAATCACAGGGTCGCAGTTGAAGATATCGATGGCGGAATGACAATATTCTGTGGTGAAATACACAAATTTGACGTCATCAAACGTGACTTCTGATTCAATAAGTTTGATGCCTGCTCCGTCGCTGAAATACATCTTCTTGATTTCGCAAGCGGTGGCATTGTCAAACAACATAGTAAACGAAGGGTCGCCCATGATGACAACACGGTTGGCGTTTTCGCAAATCATGGTGCCATTAATAGTGATATGGGCATTTTCAACAAAGACTTTTGTATACCCGTTATCGATTTTCAGCACGTCATTTGTTGAAATGGTGAGGTCGGAATGGATATGATAGTTAGTGCCGTCAAAAGTCACCACTTCATTTGTGATGTCAACGAGGTTGCTCATGGTATAGGTGGTTCCGTTTCCCGGGCTCACCCATTGAGCGTTCAGCATCGACCCAAGGCCGAGAAATAAGGCTAAAAATAAGGTTGCTTTTTTCATTTTTGAAAGGTTTTAATGATGTGCAAAAATACACACTTTATTAATACAATATTAATACAATAAACCAAAAAGCCATAACGGAATTTTGTTTCCATGGCCTATTTCCATATTGTCTCTCACAACAAAGCTTTCTTCTATGTTTTTGATTTGAGAGAATCCTTTTCCCTTACCACCCACTTCAAAGAGCCACTTTCCATCCACGACTAAATCACCTTTGTTTGGCATATAAAGTTGGTGATTGACACCAACTTGCGAAGCAAGATATGTCTCGCGCATGGTTCCTGAATCAATTTGTGGAGTCAGGCAGTACATCAAATTAGTGTTGTAAAAGAGGATTTTTTCTGGCTTTGTCAGCATGTTCATTCCGCTTTCTGTGGCATAGAGTCGTCTTATTAAAGCAGCCTTGTCCATCAAGTCCAAAAGTTTCAGTACATTATTGCGCGACGACTGCAGTGTCGTGCAGAGCGAAGAGATATTTAGAGTATAAGGCTTCATTTCGGCCAATACCGCCAAAAGTTGCTTGACCTTATAAACAGAATCATATTCAATATGACTCACGGCTGGAATTTCGGAGGTGACAATGGTGTCAATCACTTGTTGCAAACGGTCGGGAAAGCCGTCACCTTCTTCGCGATAGAAGGGATAATAGCCAGATTCTATATACTTTTCAAAGTGTTGCAACACCTTTATTTTCGAAGTGATTTGCGAAGCCTCAATGAAATGGTTGTTCAGTATGGTTTCCAAAGACAACACAGGCAAGTTAGCGACTTGTTCCAATTGCAAGTATTCTCTAAAAGAAAGTCCTTCCATCGTATAGGCACGATGACGGCGCGAAAGGTCGGCTATCAGTGATTCTTCCAATTTCAGCATAGAAGAACCAGTCACTACAATATGCAAATGGGGATAAGAATCATAAATGTTCTTGATTTCCTGTTCCCAGCCTTTGTATTTGTGGACTTCGTCTAAAAAAAGGTGGGTGCCACCATGTGTATAATGATATTCTGCCAATTCAATAAGGGTGTGGTTGGCAAACCAAATATGATCCAGAGATACATACAGGGCTTTTTCTACATTTGTAAATGTGCGTTTGATGTGTTGCAGTAACATGGTTGTCTTGCCCACACCTTTTGCTCCCTTGATGACAATCAGTCGGTTGTCCCAATTGATTTTGTTGTAAAGGTATCGGGTAAAGCTCAAATCGATATCAGCCAGCAAACGTCCGTAGGTCTTGAACAAATTATCCATAGTTTTCTGTTTTTCTTGGCTGCAAAATTACGATTTTTTACTTTAGAAAAACAAATTTATATCATATTTTTTACTTTCGAAAGTAAAAAAAGGCAGCCGGAGCCGCCTTTTTTAAAGTAATGAATGAGTGACAATCACTTCTTGATTGCTGCAATGCCAGGCAGTTCCTTGCCTTCGATGGCTTCCAAAAGGGCACCGCCACCTGTGGAGACGTAGCTCACTTGGTCGGCCAGATTGAACTTATTGATGCAGGCTACTGAATCACCACCACCGATGAGCGAGAAGGCACCATCCTTGGTAGCAGCTGCAATGGCTTCGGCAATAGCCTTTGAACCCACAGCAAAGGTGTCGAACTCAAACACGCCGCAGGGACCGTTCCAAAGGATGGTCTTTGAACCCTTAATCACATTGGCGAACAGCTCGCGAGTCTTCGGACCGATGTCCATACCTTCCCAACCTTCGGGGATATTCATCGGGTCAACCACTTGGGTGTCAGCATCATTGGCAAATTTATTGCCTACCACGCAATCTTCGGCCAGAACCAGCTTGACGCCCTTTTCCTTGGCTTTTGCGAGGATATCGAGAGCGAGGTCAAGTTTGTCCTCTTCGCAGATGGAGTTACCAATCTTGCCACCAAGAGCACGCTTGAAGGTATAGGTCATACCGCCGCAAAGGATCAGATTGTCAACCTTGGTCAACAGATTCTCAATGATTTCAATCTTCGTGGAGACCTTTGAACCACCCATGATGGCGGTAAAGGGGTGTTGAATTTCGTTCATCACCTTGTTGACGGCAGCCACTTCTTTGCCCATCAAGTAACCGAACATCTTGTGGTCGGCATCAAAGTAGTCAGCAATCAAAGCGGTTGAAGCATGGGCACGGTGGGCAGTTCCGAAAGCATCGTTGATGTAATATTCACCATAGCCAGCAAGGGTCTTGGTAAACTCTTTCTGTGAGGCTTTCACAGCCTTCTTGGCGTCATCATAGCCTTCTTCGCCTTTCTCGATGCCACGCGGTTTTCCTTCTTCCTCAGCATAGAAGCGGAGGTTTTCGAGCACCAGCACCTCACCGGGTTTCAGAGCGGCCACTTGGTCGGCAGCCTTCATGCAGTCTGTAGCGAATTGCACAGGACGGCCCAGCAGTTCTTCCAGATGCTTGATGATGGGCTTGATGGAATACTTCGGGTCGGGGTTTTTCTTCGGGCGACCGAGATGCGACATCAGCACAACCATACCTTTGTCGTTGAGCACTTTGTTGATGGTTGGCAAAGCGGCACGCATACGGGTGTCGTCAGTAATGTTGAAGTTGTCGTCCAACGGGACATTGAAGTCAACGCGGATAACCACGCGCTTGTTCTCAAATTTTATTTGGTCGATGTTTACCATAATGTTGATTGTTTATTGTTGATTTGATAGATTAAATTTCCTTATTTCTTGTTTTTCTTGAAGCGGCTTTTCTTTTTCTTGGCTTTCTGGCTGTTGTCCTTTGGGATAATCATGTTGACTGCTTTCGTCAGAACGTCGAAATCGAAGGGTGAGTTATTGAGGTTCTCACCTTCGGTCTCCACCATCAGCGAGTGAGGCGGGTTGCTGACGATGCGGATACGTTTTCCACGGAAGGTTTTCACCTCTTCAATCTTATTGATGAAAGTGCCGTCGTAGAGGTTTTTGACATTGGCGGCAAACTTGAATATAGACACCTTGCGGATGACGGTGACATCGAGCAGTCCGTCGTCAGGAATGGCCTTGGGCATCGTCATCATACCACCACCGTTAAAGCGGCAGTTGCCTACTGAAAGGCTTAGGATGTTGTCTTCGAATACCACTTTATCGTCAACAGTGAGTTGAATGTAGACCACTTTATATTTCAGCATGCATTTGACCAAGCTGATCAGATAACGGACGGTGCCGCCTTTGCCTTGCTGCTTCATCATGTTGGTCGAGTTGCACACCATTTCGTCTAAGCCTGTACCAGCAGCGTTGAGGAAATAGCGTATCTTAGGGTCGCCGTCGTTATAATACGACAATACACCGATATCGTGGGCAAAGGTATGTCCTGTCTTGATGATTTTGGCTATCTCTTCATACTCCAAGGGAATGTCGAAAGAGCGTCGCCAGTCGTTGCCCGTTCCGATGGGGAAAGCGGCCATAGTGATATCCGTTGTGGGTACCTGATCTTGGGTAAAGATGCCGTTAATCACCTCATTGTTGGTGCCGTCGCCACCCACAGCGATAAACTTTCTATACCCTTTTTCAACGATAGCATTTCTAACGATTTCAATAGCGTGACGGGGATATTCAGTCAGTATGTCATCGAAGTCAATGCCCTCATTGATAAGGATTTGCTTAATCATAGGCCAATCTTTTTCGGATTTTCCGACAGAGGCTTTGGGATTGACGACTACGAGCCATTTACTGTTTGTTTCAGCCATAGAATGTGTCTGTTTTGCGGGGTCAAAGATAAGAAATAAAACAATCAGTCAAGCCAAAAGTGCCGTTCTTTGGAAAAAGTAAGGGTTTTCATCGTTTTTTTTTCTACTTTTGCACCTTAATTTAATAGGAAGTAATATCGCTATGATGGTACTGAATGACAGGATTGTACTCGAAGAGGTTGAAAAAATCTTGTATTCAAACGAGAAGATAGAGATTTCGTCGGCTTGGATGGACCGTGTCGAGGCTTGCTACCGTTTTTTGGAACAGTTTGCTTCCGATAAGGTTATCTATGGCATCAACACGGGTTTCGGTCCTATGGCTCAATGGCGTGTTGACGACAAGTATCTTAAAGACCTTCAATATAATATCATCCGTAGTCATTCAACAGGAGCAGGTGAGCCTCTGGAAGACGTGTATGTGAAGTCAGCTATGATAGCCCGTCTCGGCACCGTGCTTCAATGCCGCTCAGGGGTACATACCGATGTGGTAAAGCTGTTGGTTGAGTTTATCAACCGTGAGATTTATCCCTTCATCCCCATGCATGGTAGCGTGGGTGCCAGCGGCGACTTGGTTCAATTGGCCCATATAGCACTTTGTCTCATAGGTGAAGGCGAGGTACATTATAAAGGCGAGTGGCGCAATACCGCTGAAGTGATGAAGGAAAATGGCTTGGAGCCTTTGAAGATGCATATCCGTGAGGGTCTCTCCATCACGAACGGCACCTCGGTAATGACGGGTATCAGTATCATCAACCAGTTTCATGCTGAGACATTGCTAGATTGGGCTACGTTGGCTGCCGTCTGGATGAACGAAATAGCCGCTTCTTTCGACGATTATATGTCGGAAGGCGAGAACAGCTGTCGTCGACATGAAGGTCAGCAGGTAATGGCGCGCCGTATGCGTGAGTTGTCGGAAGGCTCACAATGCCTAAAAAAACGCGCTCACGAGTTGTATGACTATGGTCATTCCGACGTGAAGGTGTTTGAACATAAGGTTCAGGCCTACTATTCGCTGCGTTGCACACCGCAAATCCTAGGTCCTATCTACGACACTTTGATGTACACACGTCAGATTCTTGAAGACGAACTCAACTCGGCCTGCGACAATCCCATCGTCGACCCCGAGACGCAATATGTCTATCACGGAGGCAATTTTCATGGTGACTATATCTCGTTGGAAGAAGACAAAGTAAAGATTGCCCTCGTGCGTCTCTGTATGACGGCTGAGCGTCAGCTCAATTATCTCTTCCACGATCGTATCAATGGCATCCTGCCGCCTTTCCTCAATATGGGAACTTTGGGACTGAACTACGGAATGCAAGCCTGCCAGTTTACAGCCACCTCAACGACAGCCGAATGCCAGACGCTGGCGATGCCTAACTATGTACACAGCATCCCGAACAACAACGACAACCAGGACATCGTCAGTATGGGTACTAACACCGCCCTGATTTGCAAACAGGTGGTGGAGAATTGCTTCCAAGTGATGGCTATCCAGTATATCGCTTTGGCTCAGGCTACCGACTGCTTGAAGATTGCCGACAAGTTGGCTCCCACTTCGCGTAAGATGTATGACAAAGTGCGTGAGATGGTGCCGCTTTTCATCGAAGATACGCCTTTTTACAAGGACATCGCCGCAGTTGAAAATTATTTGAAAACCAATCCTTTGAAACTGAAATAATGAAATACGCCCTCATCACCGGAGCTTCGCGAGGTTTGGGAAAGGCAGTTGCCTTGCGTTTGGCCCAAGACGGCTTTGCCGTGATCATCAACTATCAATCGAACAAGGAAGCTGCTGAAGATACATTGAGACAGGTACAGGAAAACGGAGGTACAGGTGAACTGTTGCCTTTTGACGTCTCTGACCCTAAGGCTATCGAGTCAGCCCTTGAATCATGGTCGGACAGCCATCCTGACGACTATATCTCTGTTTTGGTCAATAATGCGGGTATCCGTCAGGACAACTTGATGGTCTTTATGCAAGATGAGCAATGGAGTCGTGTATTAGACACTACCTTGAACGGGTTTTTCTACATCACGCGTCGCTTGTTGAAGGACATGATGACCCACCGCAACGGGCGCATTATCAATATGGCCTCTTTGTCGGGACTGAAGGGTCTTCCTGGGCAGACCAACTATTCTGCCGCAAAAGCAGCCCTTATAGGAGCTACCAAAGCTTTGGCCCAAGAGGTAGCTGCCCGCAAGGTGACGGTAAATGCGATTGCACCTGGATTCATTGCCACCGATATGACCAAAGAGCTTAATGAAGTTGAGCTGAAGAAGTTGATACCTTTGGGACGTTTCGGAAAACCGGAGGAAGTGGCAGCATTGGCTTCCTTCCTCGCTTCCGATGAGTCGGCTTACATCACAGGGCAAGTGATTTCAATAAATGGAGGGCTTTACACATGAGAAGAGTTGTTATCACAGGAATGGGCATCTGGTCCTGCCTCGGAACAAACAAAGAAATGGTTGAAGCTTCGTTGCGAGAAGGCCGGTCGGGTATCGGCATCGACCCTCAGCGCACAGAATACGGCTACCGTTCGCCTTTGACGGGTATCGTGGAGAAACCCCAGCTGAAAGGCAAACTTGACCGAAAACTCCGTATGTATCTGGCAGAAGAAGGTGAATACGCCTATATGGCCACTTTGGAGGCTTTTCAACAGGCAGGTGTCGATGATGCCTATCTGATGGAAAACGAAGTGGGCGTATTGTTCGGAAATGACTCTTCGGCTAAGGCTGTCATAGAATCACATGAGACCACCTTGGCGAAGAAAGATACCACCCTTGTAGGCTCGGCAGCCATTTTCCAGTCGATGAACTCCACGGTGACGATGAACCTCTCCACCATCTTCCACCTGAAGGGCATCAATATGACCATTAGTGCGGCTTGCGCCAGCGGCTCCCACTCCATCGGACTGGGTGCGCTGCTCATCCGTAATGGTTTGCAGGATATGGTGCTTTGTGGTGGTGCACAGGAGACAAACTACCTCTCGATGGGCAGTTTTGATGGCATCAGCGCTTTCTCGACCCGTATCGATGAACCCACCAAAGCCTCTCGTCCTTTCGATAAAGACCGTGACGGACTAGTTCCCAGCGGAGGCGCAGCGGCTTTGGTATTGGAGGACTACGATCACGCTGTGGCCCGTGGGGCAACGATTCTGGCAGAGGTTTGCGGTTACGGCTTTTCTTCCAACGGCGAGAACCATATCTCTCAACCTAGCGAAGATGGCTGTTTTCGTGCGATGAGTCGAGCCATGAAGGAAGCTGGAGTACAGGCAGAAGATATAGACTACGTCAACGCTCATGCTACCTCAACCCCTCAAGGCGATATGTTTGAGGCATTGGCTTTGAAACGGCTCTTCGGCCCGACACAGACTCCCATCTCTTCAACAAAGTCGATGACGGGACACGAGTGCTGGATGGCGGGTGCGAGTGAGATTATCTATTCCATCCTGATGATGCAAGGCGGCTTCATTGCGCCCAATATCAATTTCGAGCATCCAGATGAATATTCTGAAGGACTTCATATCATCAACACAACAACCAACAAAGAATTGAAAACAGTTCTTTCCAATTCCTTTGGCTTTGGTGGAACCAATTCTGCTTTGATCATCAAGAAACTATAAGATATGCATCTCACACCCGAATTAAAAAAAGCCTACAGCAAGGAACATTTAACTGCCCGTGAGGCACAGGCCAAAGCCGAATGGATTGCCTGGGGTCCCATTGTGTTTCAGGTGACCCGCCTGATGAAGAAATTCGGTATACTGGAGATGTTACGCAACAGCGATAACGGACTGACCGAAGCTGAAATAACCGAAAAGGCTGGCATTAGTGGCTATGCCGCCAAGGTGATGCTTGAGGCGAGCCTCTGTATAGGTACCGTATTGATAGACCCTGATACCGACCGCTACACGTTAAGCAAAATGGGCTGGTGCTTTGTCACCGACCCTGCCACCCATGTGAACACGGAATTCAACCATGATGTGAACTACGAAGGCTGGTTCCGTTTGGAGGAAAGTCTGAAAGAAGGTCGTCCGGCCGGACTGGAGCATTTCGGCCCCTGGCCTACAGTATACGAAGGCCTCTCGCAGCTACCGCCACAGGTGCAGAAAAGCTGGTTCGGATTCGACCATTTCTACAGCGATACCTCTTTCCAGCAAGCTTTGGAATTGGTGTTTTCCAATAAGCCCAAGACCTTGTTGGATGTAGGAGGCAATACGGGTCGTTGGGCCTTGCAATGTGTAGGATACGACCAAGAGGTTAAGGTGACCATTGTGGATCTTCCGCAACAGTTGGAGATGATGCGTCGTAATACCGCAGACAAACCCGGTGCCGACCGTATAGACAGCTACGGGATGAACCTGTTGGATGCCTCACAGCCTTTCCCTACCGACAAGCATTATGATGTCATCTGGATGAGCCAATTCCTCGATTGTTTTGGTGAGGATGAGATTGTCAGCATTGTGAGTCGGGCTGCCAATATCATGGACAGCAACAGTCGCCTGTATATCATGGAAACCTTTTGGGATCGTCAACGATTTGAGACCGCGGCTTTCTGCCTCACGATGACGAGCTTGTATTTCACCGCTATAGCCAACGGCAACAGCAAAATGTATCATAGCGATGATATGAAGCGTTTGGTTGAAACAGCAGGATTAGGAATCGAAACGATTCATGATAACTTAGGCTATGGCCACAGCATTATGGTTTGCAAAAAACCGTAGGGACGCAACAAAGTAACAAACAACAAATCAACATAAATGAACAGACAAGAAATAGAAGAAAAAGTCAAGAATTTCCTTGTTGAGGACCTGGAGCTTGACGAAGAGAAAATCCTGCCGGAAGCCCGACTGAAGGAAGACATCGGCATCGATAGCCTCGATTTTGTGGATATCGTGGTGATTGTCGAAAAGACCTTTGGCTTCAAGATGAAGACCGAGGAAATGGGTCCGGTGAAGACCTTCAGCGATTTCTGTGACTACATTGAAAAGAAGATAGCCTGAACCTGGAATGGCCGATACCCTGCAACATAACGAATGGTCGGGAAAGACGGACGGACAGCCCTGGATGCAGCGTTCGCTGATAGCGATGTTTCGCATTCTTCCCCTATGGCTGCTCTACGGCGTAATGGCGTTGGTAGTACCCTTCTATATGCTTTTCAGCAGGAAGGGCTATCAAGCCATGTATGGTTTTTTCCGTGTCCGTATGGGTTATGGCCGATGGAAGTCCTTCTGGTCAGTCTATGCCAACCATTTCCGTTTTGGACAGATTATTCTCGACCGTTTTGGAGCGTATGCAGGCAAGAAATATCATTTCGAAATCGATGGTATGCCACTTATGGACGTATTGGAAGCCCAACCGGAAGGGTTTCTATTGCTGAGCAGTCATGTGGGCAACTATGAGATGGCTGGCTATATGCTGCATTCCAAGTCAAAAAGATTCAACGCTTTGGTGTTTGCGGGTGAGACTGAAACGGTGATGGAAAACCGTCAGCGGATCTTCTCGCAAAACAATATCAGCATGATACCTGTAAGAGAGGACCTCTCACATCTGTTTGCCGTCAATGCTGCTTTGGAAAAGGGAGAAATCGTCAGTATGCCTGCCGACCGTATCTTCGGCTCACAAAAAAGCGTCGACTGTCAGTTCTTTGGTGAGAGCGCCAGATTCCCTTTGGGTGCTTTCGCAATGTCGGTACAGAAAAACGTTCCTGCGTTGGCCGTCTTTGTAATGAAGGAAGGATTGAGGAAATATCATGTCTATATCAAAGAGGTTACCTGCGACCCGCAAGCAGGCAAACATGAACAGATGGCCCAATTGGCCCAAAGTTTTGCTGAGCAATTAGAGTCTATGGTGCGTTGTTATCCCACGCAATGGTTTAACTATTACAACTTTTGGAAGCCATGAGAGCGATTGAAGATTTCACTTTGAAAGAATTGATACCCCAGAGGCCGCCTTTTGTGATGATAGACCGTTTGGTGTCGTGCGATTTGGTAACCACCGTTACAGAGTTTGAGATACGAAAGGATAATGTTTTTGTTGTAGAGGGTCGTTTTTCAGCCAGCGGTCTGATGGAGAACATGGCTCAAACTTGTGCCGCCCGTATCGGTTACATTAACCTGTGCAAGGGAGAGAAGGTGAAAATCGGAGTCATAGGTGCCGTCAGCAGTTTTGAGGTTTTGCGTACCCCGATAGTGGGCGAAAATATCATCACTACAGTAGAGGTGATTGAAGAGCTTTTCCAAATCACCCTCGCGAAAACGGTTATCCGCTGCGGAGAAGAAACCATAGCACAAGCCAATATGAAAATCGCATTGATGAAAATTGACTCACAAGATTAGAGAACGTATGATTGTCAAGGTGTCAGACCATATAATCTCTCCCATGGGTATGAGCACAGCAGAGAACTATTTGGCTGTGAAAGCGGGTCGTTCGATGCTGAAACGCTATGAGGGTCATTGGGGGCTACCAGAGCCTTTTGTGGCTTCGCTGATGGATAGAGAGAAGGTGGAACAGGCTTTTGCTGGAATATCCGATAACAAACCCTATACCTTCTTTGAGAAGATGATTATCCTGTCGGCAGCAAAAGCCCTTGAGCAAACCGACATCGACCCGAGTTCCGAAAAGGTATTGTTTATTCTCTCCACCACTAAGGGTAACGTTTTTCTATTGGACAAGCGTGAGACAGGCTTCCCTAAGGAAAGAGTGCTTTTGGGCGAAGCCGCCCGCCAGATGACGGATTATTTCCATAATCCCAACGCGCCGCTTGTAGTTTCCAATGCCTGTATCTCAGGGGTTTGTGCCCAGATAGAAGCGATGCGTAACCTCGCGAGCGGTCAATTTGATAATGTGGTGGTGGTGGGTTGCGATGTACAGTCGGCCTTTATCGTTTCGGGCTTCCAGTCGTTTAAGGCTTTGTCGGTGGAACCCTGCAAACCTTTCGATGCTCACCGCACGGGACTCAACCTTGGTGATGCGGCGGCGACAATCGTTTATTCAAGGAAAGACCAAATAGACGAGAACGATTGGGTGGCCTGCAAAAGTGCTATCCGTAATGATGCCAATCATATCAGCGGTCCGTCGCGGACGGGAGAAGGGAGCTACAGAGCTTTGAAAGCCGTCCTTGGCGATTTCAACCCCGAGGAGATAGCTTTTATCAATGCGCACGGGACAGCCACTTTATACAACGACGAAATGGAGTCAGTAGCCATCGAGCGAGCCGGACTTTCACAAGTACCGGTGAATGGGCTGAAGGGATATTACGGCCACACCATGGGTGCGGCAGGCCTTCTGGAGACCATACTCTCGATGCAGGCTATTGATGATTACAATATATTGGCTACCAAAGGTTATGAGACGATAGGTGTCACCCATCCTTTGGTGCTTTCCAACCAGAACCAAAAGACGGATAAGCGGGCGTTCATCAAGCTGCTGTCGGGCTTTGGAGGCTGTAATGCAGCTTTGTTGATTAAGAAAGGAGGTTCGTTATGATGAAGGTATGTATCAATCCGGAAATGGTGATAGTCAACGGGAAGGTATTGAGCCATCAGGAGAAGGGCTCAGCTTTGTTGACAAAACTCTATCGTACTTATATTGGCGATTATCCGAAGTTCTTCAAGATGGACACCCTGAGCAAGTTGGGCTTTGTGGCTTCCGAGTTGTTGCTGCAAGCCGAAAATGCCGAGCGTTTTGTGCCTCGTGAGGATCGGGCGGTGGTCTTTTTCAACCGTAGTGCCTCCTTGCAAGCCGATACCACTTATCAAGCTACAATACAAGACCCCGACAACTTCTTCCCCAGCCCAGCAGCTTTCGTTTATACTTTACCCAATATTGTTACAGGCGAAATCGCCATCCGAAACAAATACTTCGGTGAGACCTCTTTCATCGTTTTACCCGAACGCGACCCGAGTATCATGGCACAACAATTGCAGAACGCCTTTCAAGACCCAATGACCCAAAGTATCTTGGGTGGCTGGCTCGACTGCACGGACGAGAATCACTTCGAAGCCGAACTAACCCTAATTTTTAAATCTTGAATTTCAAATCTTTAAATATTAAATACACGTTATGGACGAACTCATCTACACCCTGAAACAACAAATCATCGAGACCCTGAACCTCGAAGATATGACCCCCGAAGACATTGATGAAAACGCCTCGCTGTTTGGCGAAGGCCTCGGTCTCGACTCCATAGACGCCCTTGAACTCATCGTACTGATGGAGAAGAACTACGGCATCAAGCTGCAAGACCCCAACCAAGGCAAGGAAATCTTCAAGTCGGTGGCCGTGATAGCTGACTATATCGCGAAGAACCGCACGAAATAATGACGATGGAGCCGATTCTGATAACGGGCATGGGCGTCGTCTCAGCGATTGGACTGGGCAAAGCACAGACTTTGGAAGCTTTGCTGGCTGGTCGTTCTGGTGTGGGACCGTTGAAGTACCTCAAGACGGAGCATAAAGAGTTTCCTGTTGGCGAGGTGAAGCTCACCGATGCCGAGATGTGCGAGCGCTTGGGTATCTCTCTGGATGCCGTCACCACTCGTACTGCACTCATGGGGATGCTGGCTTTGGAAGAGGCATTAAACGAGGCCAAACTGACTCAGGAAATGCTTCCCCAAGTGGGCTTTATCTCGGGCACCACCGTGGGCGGTATGGATATGAGTGAGCAGTACTACCTCGACTATCTCCATAATGAGGCCCACAAGGAATATATCGCTGTCCATGATTGTGGTAGCTGCTCAGAGATGACCGCCAACCGTTTCGGAAAATTCGGCTTTTCCACCACTTTATCCACCGCCTGTTCCTCAGCGGCCAATGCCATCATTTTGGGCGCCAACATGATTCGTTGTGGCGAAGCGGATATCGTCGTCGTGGGTGGCAGCGAGTGCATCACCAAGTTCCATCTCAACGGTTTCAACTCCCTGATGATTCTCGATCCGCAACCCTGTAGACCTTTTGATGCTACCCGTCACGGGTTGAATCTGGGCGAGGGTGCGGCTTATCTCGTGTTGGAATCGGCTGAGAGTGCTGCCAAACGAGGCGTAAAGGCTCAAGCTCTACTCTCAGGTTACGGTAATGCCTGCGACGCATTCCATCAGACGGCTTCCTCTCCCGAGGGCGAAGGAGCCTATCGGGCTATGAAAGAGGCGCTGGAACTTGCAGGATTACAGCCTACCGATATCGACTATATCAACGCACATGGTACGGGAACCCCTAATAACGACGCCAGCGAGAGTCAGGCGATGAAGCGTCTCTATGGCGAAAATGTGCCCCCCATTTCCTCCACTAAGCCTTTCACTGGACATACCACCAGCGCCTCAGGCTCCATTGAGGCAGTATTCTGCATCTTGACTTTACAAAATGGCTTCTTGCCTGTAAATCTCAACTGGACGCAAGCCATGGAGGACGGCATTATGCCCCTTACGCAACCCACGAAGAAAGACTTGAACCATGTGTTATGCAACGCCTTTGGCTTCGGAGGAAACGACTCGTCACTGCTGATATCGAAAACGCGGGACTGTGAGACACAAGACAAGGAACAAAAGACCTGCATCACGAATCCCATCTACGTTGTTTCGGCAAAGCAAATCTCTATCCAACAACCGCTTAGTGAAGAATGGATGGACCAACCCATAGAATATAACGTTCCCTTTACCCGTTCCATCGATCCGAGTTTTAAGGACTATGTCTCCCCTATCGAGGCACGTCGCATGGGAAAGATACTGAAACGCGCTATGGCTACCTCCAAGGAAGCCCTGAAGGCTGCCCAAATGGAAACCGTTGATGCCATTATCACAGGTACAGGCTACGGTTGTGTCGAAAACACAGAATATTTCCTTGATGCCCTCTCCAACGAGGGAGAGCAACTGCTGAAGCCCACCTACTTTATGCAGTCGACACACAACACCATCAGCTCGTTGGTGGCCATGCAGACCAAGAACCACGGCTATAACGTCACTTATTCCCACAAAGGCATCTCCTTCGACAGTGCCCTGCAGGATGCCTGGTGGCAATTCCAGTTGGGCAAATTAGGCACCGCTATGGTAGGCGGTCACGACGAAATGACGGAGACCTTCTATCATATCCTCAAAAAAGGCGGCATAATGGGACAAGACGAAGAGCTTTGTGGCGAGACGGCAGTTTCTATAGTATTGGCTTCTGCCCGTCGTTGCGAGGAACGAAGCCATCCAGAATACTTATGCAAGCTCACCGCCTTCAGACTCTTGCATCAGCCCACCATGGACGTGATAAAGGAAGCCGTAAAGGAACTGTTGCACTCCTCAGGCAAAACCCTCACCGATGTCGACTACATCCTCACGGGCATCAGCGGCAACCATCATAATGACCAAGCCTATCACGAAGAAACTAAAACCCTCTTCGGCAAGACGCCCCTGCTCAGATACAAACACCTCTTTGGTGAGAGTTTCACCGCCTCAGGCATGGGCTTCTACGTGGCCGCCCAATGCCTTAAGGTAGGTCGTATTCCTGACCAGTTATTTGTCGACGTCAAGCAAATCACCGGCAAACAGCCGCGTTGCATCTTAATCTACAACCGTTCCGACGGCAAGAATGTTTCACTAACTTTATTGGAGGCTTGATTATGTGGAGATTATTAGGTTTGGTGGCCCTTCAGACGCTCTTCCTCTCCGGAGGGCAGGTGCTGCTTAAATTGGCCATGCAGCAATTGGGCAAGTTCGAAAGGACTTGGGCCTATTTCAAGAGCGTGCTTACCGACTGGTGGCTTTTAGCCTGTGGCATCAGCTTCAGCTGTGCCACTGTGTTGTGGCTTTATATCCTCAAAAAATTCCCCTTCAGTCAGGCCTATCCCCTCACCAGCCTCTCATTTGTCTTCGGCATGTTGGCCGCCTGGCTGGTCTTTGGTGAGAGTATCCCCTTCTCGCGATGGATTGGTCTGGTTCTTGTAGTGTTGGGGTGTTTCCTAATCATGAAATGAGATGAGAAGACCTCTGTTTATCCTGATACTGGCCTTCATGGGCCTTACCGCCAAAGCGCAAACACCGCTGAGCGTTGCACAAAGCCAGGAGGTGATCCAACAGCTGACCGACAAGGCCGCTTCAATGCAGACGATGCGGTGCCGTTTTGTGCAGGAGAAAACCTCAGCGATGTTGGCTGAGCCTTCCGTAGCCGAAGGCACAATGGAATATATCGCCCCCAACCGTCTGCGTTGGGAGTACACGGAGCCTTATTCCTTCGCCTTGGTCGTGGAGGGAGAGCGCATCACAAAGATTACCGATGGTCAACCGGAGGTGTTGGAGGGCAATTCAAGCCGTATGTATCAGGGTATGGTCGACCTTATTATTGGCAGCGCCTCGGGTCGCAATCTGTTCGACACCTCGGTGTTTGACGTAGTTCTCACCGACGACGGCCTCCATTGGAAGGCCAAGATGACCCCCAAGCGGCGCGATATGAAGCGGATGTTCAAAAAGTTGGTGTTCTGTTTCGACAAGGCAACCTCCACCATCCACCTCGTCCAATTTGTAGAAGCCGGCGGTGATGTCACCTCCATCCGTTTTGAAGAGATAGAGGTATCTATGCCGTAATGGACAGATAGTCAAAGACGTTAATCTTTAATCCATTGCCTTCATGACATCCAACATCCTCTGGTAGCTATCTACCTCGTGATAACGGACATTTGAGGTTGAGAGGTTATTGAATAGCTTTTTGGCGCAGCCAATCTTTGCTTGTTCAACGCCTTTGAATTGCATTGTGTCCATAGAACCTTTTGTCTCGGCAATGAAGAAAATGTGCTTCACAGCGCCTTTGTTAAAGGCGATAGCCCAGTCGGGGGCATAGTTGCCTACAGGGGTAGGGATATGGAACGATCTCGGCAACTTGGCATAGATGCAAACCTCCTCCGCCTTGTCCAAATCCTCGGCAAAAGCACGTTCACCTTGGCTGTCGGGGAACACATAATCAAGGATATGTTTCTTGGCCTCATAAGCTTTATCAACAGTTTGACGGCTTTTCTCTTTGGTGAAAATGTCGGAATCGTACTGGTTTTCCGTGCGGTTGTAGCTGATATGTTCCACAATCATCGTAGCCTTCTGTTCACGGATGATATGGCTCACCTTGCGGATGAACTCTTCCGGGTTGTTCTTGAAAAGGTATAGTTTCGACAATTGAATGCCTTTCAGAATTCTAACCACCGTGCGACGGGTCAGCGTGGCGGCTTTGGCGATGTCGCCCACCAAGTCATAAGGCACGTTGCTGGTTGACACGTCCCGCATTTCTCTTGTCCGTGTGCTTTGCTCGCCAGTAAAGTCCAGTTCGTCATCGCCTTGCGCTCCCGTGGTTACCACATACTTCAACTGTGTGACATTCAATTCGCTATTGATGGCAGCAACAACTTTTTGTATCAGTTCCTCGCTATTGTAATGTACCGTATAGACATAGCGATGGTTGATTTCTTTCCACAAGGCTTTGAACTCAGCTTTCTCAGCATTGTCGTTCAAGCGATCGTTCACCACTTCAGCCTTGCCGTTGGCATCTTCCACCATATCCTCCAAGGCGGCTGGGTCGAAGATGCTTTGAATCAGTTTGTGCACTTGCTCTTCAATAGGTTGCAATTTCTTGCTCATCGGAGCCAAAGTGCCTTTTGCCATATCGTTGTGATAATCTTGCTGGATATTGCCTTTCTCGTCAATATAGTCGTTGTCAAACAAATAGCTGACGATGCTGGCTGCCTCTTGTTCCGTAATGGTATGCTTCTCTTCGCCCACTTTGACGGTGATTCCTTTGAAGTAATCCACCGTGGCTTGTGTGGGACGTTCGCGAAGTGTGTCTTTGGTTTCCTTCTGTAAGGCATCGACGAAGGTGCTATAATTCTCGTTGGCGATGACAGTCAGTTTGTTGGTGTCGTGTACGGCATCGCCCAAACGTTCCTTGTCCATACGGTTGCCGTCGTTATCCACACAGATACGAAGACCACGACCGACCTCCTGACGTTTGGCCGTGCTGGAATTGGCATGACGCAAGGTGCAGATTTGGAACACATTCGGGTTGTCCCATCCTTCGCGTAATGCGGAATGTGAGAAGATAAAACGCGTCGGCTCATCAAAACTCAAAAGACGCTCTTTGTTCTTCAAAATCAAATCGTAGGCCGAGATGTCATCCGAAGTGTCTTTTCCCCGCTTCACCTCGCTATCAATGGAATGGCCTTTCTTGTCGATGGAGAAGTAGCCGTTGTGTACCTCCGCTGCCGAAAAACGGCGTAGATATTGCTGATAGTCGTCCTCAAACAGCGTTAGATTTTCATTTAGGAAACGATTGTATTCTTCCTCAAACATCTTCCACAGTGGACCAGGCACTTCGTTCCCCTCGTCGTCGTAGCTTTTATAGTTGGCCACTTCGTCGATGAAGAACAACGAAAGGGTCTTGATGCCCTGTTGGTACAAAGCTCGTTCCTTTTCGAAATGCGATTTGATAGTCTCTCTGACTTGAATCAGTTGGATGGCTTTCTCGCTGACATCGCCCATCACTTCGCCTTGACGCAACGATTGGCCATTTTGGAAATGGATGGTGTTGGTCTGTGGAATGATTTCTGTAATCACAAAATCCTTGTAGGCGGAAAGTTGTGAAACAGCAAACAGAGAATCGCCTTGCTCGAACTTGCACAACTGACGGCGGGTACTGCTTGTACCTTTCATCTCAATCTCCAGTTTGACTACCGGCGCATGGTTCTTGGAAAGTATGATGCTATCGAAATAGATGTAGCTCTGCGTTCCCAACAGATTCTGTACCGTGATGCCTTTCACCTGGATTTTCTTTACCAGACGTTGCTTATAGGCATCATAAGCATCGAGAGCATAGATGCAGTTGTGCGAAGTCTTGTGCGTGGCCGAATAGTTCAGCACAAACAGCGGCTTGAAGTTGCGCAAAGCCTTTTGCGTGGCCTCGCCTTCCATCTTTTGTGGCTCATCCATAATGATGATGGGACGGTTGGCGGCAATCACATCGATGGGACGGCGGCTTTGGAAGTCGTCTCGCTTGGAATAGATGATACGCGCCTCCTTGTTGGTTGCGCCTTCCTTGAACGAAGTATTAAACGCCTGCACGTTGATAATCATTACGTTGATGCTGGCATCGCTGCTGAACGAGTCTATCTGCGTGAGGTTGTTGCTGTTGTAGATGAAATAGCGGGCTTTCTTGCCGTAGAGTTCCATGAAATGTTCGTCCAGCATGGTGAAACTCTTATACACACCTTCGCGGATGGCGATGCTGGGCACCACCACGATGAACTTTGACCAACCATAGCGTTTGTTCAGTTCAAACATGGTCTTGATATAGACGTAGGTCTTGCCTGTGCCCGTTTCCATCTCCACATCCAAGGAGCAAGCCCCGAGGCCATTGGTAGCAGTCAACGATGGACTCATTGGAATGTCGTTGAGCACCTGCTGTTGGTGGATATTCTCCAAAAGCTGACTGGCGTTGAGTTCCACGTCGGCGTTGCGGAAACCCACATACTCTTCTTCAAATTCAGTCTTCAACTGTGGTTTCTGCTTGCCCAAATCTCTACGATACTGCATGTTGGTCTTCGAAGGCTGCCCCGCAAAGACATTCACCGTGCTTTCCACCGCATCAGTTTGGTATTGCTGTATTTTGAATTTGAATTTCATAACCAAAGCCTTAGTCTGACAAAACTTTCCAATGTCCTCCATTCGTAGCAGGCCCTTCGCGTTTTATCTGATTGTTAAACTTAAGCTTGTTTATATGTTTTTGAATTGCCGTTAATGAAAGACCTGTTTTCGAAGCAATCGCTTTCCTCGTGATATATGGATTTTCTTGTATTAATGATAAGATGGAGAAGGTCGTGGATTCAGATTTCGGCAACCCATTAGACAACCCGTTAGACAACCCATTAGACAACTCGTTAGACAACCCATTAGACAACTCGTTAGACAACCTTCCAGCTAACTCATGATGTTTGAACTCCGTATTGAACTTATAGGTTGTCCAACGGCCTTTGCTATCAGGTATCAACAGCTCTATATCCGTTAATTGTTTCAACACTTTAGCCACTTCCAACGGGTTCTTTTCCAACAATGTTTGCAAGCGTTGGTTGGACACTTCTTTTTCCACATAGGCAACCGATAATACGGACAGTTCATCACTTGACAGGTTGCGATAACTATTTCCCAACAAAGTATGCAAATAATCCACAACCTCTTGCGGATACATCGAAATCATCCACAATTTCAAGCGAACTTCCTTCAAGTCTGTCATCTCATCCAAATCGGGTTTTCTCCACTGTTCTTGTTTGCACACATCAAGAATGGTCGGGAAACCTGAGCCTAAGTTTTCTCCAAATCCAATCATACGCAGCATGTTTTGGATTCGTGGATTACGGGCTTTGGAACTACCACCTTCATAGATTTGGGAAACCGGCAACTTTAGTGTTCCTGGATTCCTAAAGCAAAAGCAACTCGCATGTTTTTCAATTCTCAAAATGCTGCCGGACAAAAAGAAATCAGCATGGATGATACTATTGGTAAGTGCTTCACGAATGGCCTTATGAGCTGGTGTGTCATCATTCCGTTGTGTCCCCTCTAATCGGAAGGGACGTTTCAAATCGCTTGACAGTTTTGCCAGCACTTTGCGAAAGAAATTATACAGATTGTTTTCCCATGTGCCGTCATACGTAAGGCGGTCGCTATAGCGCATATCTCCTTGCAGGTGAGTTAAATCAATATAATCCATTCGGAAATTGGAGAAGCGTTCTCTTACCGGAAGTCCTTTGCCAAACATAAGAAGGCCTGCAAGAGTCAAACCCTCTTTCCCGTTTGTACGATCTATTGTATAAGCCCCGAATTGCTTAAGAAACTCTTTATCATCCAATTGGTTATATGTATGGCCTATGTTTCTGTTTTCGAACTCGTTCCTATAGCTTTTCAGAGTGGGCATGTCTATATCGTCCATCGTGTAATAGTCAATAAGATTGCCGTCGTTTCCATCTTCGTTAGCATCACGAATCATCGCCTTCACCTCGCTCTCATCACAATGATAATCGCCCTCATGGTTGCGTTTGAAAGTCCCTTTATAAACATTCCCGTTGATATAGATAGGCTTGTTGCGGTAAATGGCTTGCGGTACATGAATCACAAGCAAAGCAACCGATTCGTCATACCAAACCATACTTACATCTTCATCTTTCAGCAAACAATCACTAACTTTGTCACTATTTATCGTATTCCAAAAATCCTTTCGTTGTTGCTCACCGTTACGGAGGCCAAATACGGAAAACCTGTCTTCCTCCTTTTCGGCGTTTATATTCTCTTCTATGCCAAGTATAATGTAACCACCGTTGGTATTTGCAAAAGCAGAATAGGTTTCCCATACAGATTTCGGGAGACCGTTCTCAGCCTTCTTACATTCCAAACTGACACGCTCGCCGTATTGCAACAAGTCATCTATGTCTTTTTTATTCATATTCATAGGTCTGGTATTGTTGTATTTTGTATTTCATCTGTTATATACCATATTTTTGCTCTCTTTTCTTAAACGCTTCAACCCCACCTTCAAGTATTTCACACACATGTTCTCTTATTCCTTGAGATTCCAAAATGAATACTTCATCTTCATTCTTTGGCTTTGTGTTCTCTAATGCACCATTGATGTATTGGAACTTCTGACCGTCTCTGTTTTGGTTCTCGGATCCATTCTGGTTTGCCACAATGACATTCTCAGAATCAGCACTGACAACAACATTTGAATTGTGCGTTACTATGATTAACTGTCTATCAAGTTTCTTCTTTCTCAAATACTCTACCAACTCATTATAAATAGCCCTGTTATCAAGGCTGTCTTCTGGTTGATCCAAAAGTATTGGGCATTTTTTATCACTGAAATCCAACAATAGTTTTAATATCACGAAGGACTTTTTACCTTGTGACATGTTATCGAAAGAATCATTATCATACTCCAAATGATATGTGATATCATACCAGTTTGTAAACAACAATTCTGACGTCACATTATTTGTGACATAACCTCCCTTATAGTCAAGTTCATTTGACAAAGCATCATCCAAGTATTTCTGGGTGGCTTCCTTAACATGTCCTTCTTTGTACTCCTTAACAAAACTATCAATATAGCCTTGTCTTTCATAACCCCGAAGATTATGTCTTTCTTGTAGGAATGCTTTTAATTGCTCTTCTTTTACAGAACGTTTCAAGCTAATCGAAACATTCGAAAACTCGAAAGACAAATTACTCATTAAATCATTTAGTTTACCAGTATACTCATAATGATTATCAAGGATATTTTGTTTTAAGATGTCTCTATTAGTTTGCAGCTGCTGTATTATTTTGTCCATTTCCTTGATGGAGGACAACTTTTCAACTTCGTTTTTTAATTGTTCTTGTAACTCTTTATATTCTTTGTTTTTCTGAAAATATTCATAACCTTTTTTGTATTCTTCGGTAGCCTGGATAGTTTCTATCTCTTGGATCTTTTGTTGTTTTGTGTTTTGTAATGACGCTTTCTCTTGAGATAATTCATTTTTCCAGTTCTCTAGTGCGACTCGCTTTATTTCTTCGAGTTTTGTCGTTAATTTAATTCTTTCTCCCTCCGACAAAGAATCCAGTTCATTTTTATAGTAGATGTTAAATAGGTTTTCAGGGATAATTCCATCCAATATTCGAATATCATTTTCAATTGTTTTTATCTCCCCTTGCTTCTGAGCTATCGATGTAGCCAACTCATTGTATTTCTTTATTTCATCTTCTGAGATATGTGAGTCGCTTTTTATTCTTTCAATCTTTTCTTGGATTTTGGAGATCTCTGATTCGATTCCTTTCTCATCACCTTTCTGCTTTTTTAATGAAATCTGGGTATTTATTTTAGATTGCTCCAAAAACAATTGATTGACCTGGCTTGAAATTGAAATTTGGTTCTGATCCAAAAAACGATTATATTTAGCCAATAATTGTTGTTCATCTTTTTCTTTTACAATTCTCTCAAGTAGTTTATTCAACTCTTGTTGATTGGTTGCTAAATCAATCATATAGTTCTGTGGGAAAAACATAATCTCTCGTTGAGTATCTATTTCGCCATCTTTCCACTTAATCGATATTGTGTCATAATGCTCGTTGATAAACTGGCTTTTATTGGGTTCCTCACCATTTTTTAATGGTTGCCCGAGTTTTTTTGCAATACATTGAAGAAGTGTTGATTTTCCTGTTGAACGACCTCCAATAATTGTATTTAAATAAGGATTTAAACAAATCTCGCCTTTCCAAAAACTCGGTTCATCTAATGTGATTGCATCTATCACTTGATAATCAGCCTTATTATCAGGACACAGCTCTTGAATTCTGACTCTACTTTCAGGCTCATAAAGGATTTGTTTTAGTCCCTCAAATGTTGGGTCAGCCTTTATCCAAGTATATTTATTGTTTGGAAATACATTAACTGTTTCCATTGAATGAGCATCACTTCCAATAACACAAGGTTTTAATCCTCCATAATTCTTTTTTATCGTCGCTTCATCATCAACTTTCTTCCCTAGAAAATACTGAATATCATTTTCATTTGCAGAAAAGATGACATCTGACATCCTGTATATTTCTTGTCTTGTTGCAGCTAATGATGAGTGTTGAATGCCGCTGTTTCCATCCCTATTACTATTAGAAACCGCAATAATTACAGAATTGCGTAAACTTGTCTTATTGACAACTTTATACAACGCATCATAGCTAACATTGAATTGCGTAATTCCTTCTTTTTTCGCGCAGGATTCTTCTAATAAGTTATTATTTTTATATGCTCTTCCTAAGGCGATTAGGTCTCTGCTTAAACAAGAATATTCATTACCCAAATAGCTGAATTTTAAACATTGAAGAAACTCTCTTTCAATAGTATCAATTGGTAAATCAGGATCAAATAACACGTGTATGTTTATTGGTGTGTCTTTTTGAGTTACAGGCAAAAGCCTTAATTCCACATTAGGTATTAAGGTTTTATTCGCCAACCGTCCCTCTTCCTTTTTTTGTTTCAAAAACAAGTAGTTATCTATTGAGAAATAGTCTGTTATACCCAAGACAGCAATGTCTGTATTAGACTCCAATTTGGCAATATACTCCTCCCATACGGCATCTCCACTACCAAACTGGTTATTCTTTGCTGTTTCCGGCGTATGTACATGTAAATCCCACTTACGCCATACAGAACCTCTATTATTTGTTGTCATAATTTTCAATTTAAATAATTCTACGAATAGTTTCTTTTGAGTATTCCTCCCAAATCTGCTCAAAGTTATCCGCCACATTATCGGTGGCCAGGCTGCTGTCGCGCATGACGAAGTAGTAGGGCTTTTGGCGGGCGATTTCGGTGATGGTGGTTTCGTTTACATCCGTGTCGAAGCAGGCCATGAGGTAGCCATTGGCGACGCTCCACACGGTTTTGCCTGCTAATTCTTGTTTATCAATCTTGGCCGAAAGCTCGATGCCGAGTTCTATCATGGCTTGGAAGAGCAGGTCTTCCTCCGTGCGGTCGGGCTTGATGTTGTCCTCAAAGAGCAGGTTCTCGTTAAACTGCTCGGGCGAGTAATATACGTCCTGCATGTTGGAACTGTCGAGTTTTAGCACGCGGAAGCCAATGTCTAACGGCTTTTGCTCCCCACTGAACAAATCCGCTTGTTTTGCCTGCTGGTCTTCAAGGATTTTCTTTCCGGCTCGACGAATGCGTTCTTTGCCAATTTCACAAATATTCTTGAAGCCAGCCTTATACGCCTCGCTTTTCTCATCGGTTGCTTCAGGCAGTTGCACCATGATGAACTTGCGGTTACCACCGTCTTCGGCATTGAGTTGCATGATAGCATGGGCCGTTGTGGCTGATCCAGAGAAGAAATCGAGAATAATATCATCGTTTATTGATGATAATTCTAATGGTCGCAACACTGTACCCAAAGGTTTTGGCCTTGAAAAAACATTCTTTTCGAACCCCAACCCAACAAATTGTTCTGTGCCTCTTTCACTATTTAAATCTTTAAACATCCATGTTGTTGTGGCTTTCACTCGAAGGTCATCCGACAGATAATCTCTTTCCATTATCGTCCAACGTTTCTTAACCGCCATAAAAACAGGTTCCAACTTCTTTATTCTATCAGTTGCCGTTTCAAGAGCCACACGCCATCGTCCATCTGTTCCATCATCTTTTAATGGTAGTATCTTAATCCAACCATCTGGACATTTATCATCGAAAGATGGGAAAAACCTTCCTGTTTCTTTATTGAAATAGAAATAATAGAACATATTAGGGCGATCTTCTCGTCTATCACTATCGCCCGTCTTTCGAAGATCTATAAGACGGTATTGCTTTCCACTTGAATCCATCTTATTATACCTACGAAGAACAATATCCTCTGGTTCAAAGCCTCTAAGAGAAGTACTATGCTTTTGATATACAACTAAGTATTCATGAGCTGTTGCAATATTCTTTTCATCAGATCGACCTTTGGGATTATTCACATTAACCACACATGCTATTCTATTCTTATTTCCAAATATCTCATCACATAATTTAAGCATATTATCAACCTCATGATTATCAATCGAAATAAATATCACCCCATCCTCGCTCAACAAATCCTTCGCTACTTTCAGTCGAGGGTAAATCATGTTGAGCCAATCGGTGTGGAAGCGGCCGTTGCTCTCGGTGTTGGCCACAAGGCGGTTGCCCTCTTCGTCCTCCTGTCCGCTGTTGTGGATATACTCGCCGGCACTTTGGGCGAAGTCGTCGTTATACACAAAGTCGTTGCCTGTATTGTAGGGCGGGTCAATGTAAATCATCTTCACCTTGCCGAGGTAGTTCTCGCGCAACAGTTTCAGCACCTGCAGGTTGTCGCCTTCGATATAGAGGTTTTGCGTGGTGTCGAAGTCCACACTCTCCTCACGGCAGGGGCGCAGCGTATCGGTGGTCGGAGCATTGGCCAGTCGGATAGCGTTGCGTTTGTCGGGCCAGGTGAACTGGTAGCGTTCCTCGGGGCCTTCCACGATGCTCTTCGAGAGTTCCTGCCGCAGCTGGTCGAAATCGATGGCCATCTCGGGCCTGCCGTTCTCATCGAGCCGCTCGGTGAGGCAATTGGGGAAGAGCTCCCCTATGCGCTTTATGTTTTCGTCCACTTGGTTGGTGGTTTGCATATTTAAGTTTTGCATGTATTCTTCTCCTTAATTTAACTTCGACAAACGTCATGATTATTTACGTTTATTCTCTAATTTAAGCCAAAATTACGAACTTTTTTCGAATAAACGTAAGATTCAAACACGTTTTACACATAAAACACGGTTTTTAGTTATTTTTTCTCCAAAAGCTCTTTCAAATCGCATAATTGCTGATACAATTCATACTTCTTCCTTGGCTGTTTTTCCACCTTCAGCTTCTTCTCCAGACTTTCGATAGCCTTTATCTTCTTCAATTTCTCACCATCTATGGCAATCTGCTCTTCCATGGTCACGCCTTCCATCACCTCAAATTTGCCAATGGTGGTTACCAAATGCTCCCACACCTTGTCCAAGTCAAGTCCCATCAAAGGCAACGCGGCATCTTCCAACGGTTCCCAGTCCATGACAAAAAGCTTCTCGTGGACGACAGAAAAACGCACCATGTTGTTGTAAAACAAAGCGAAAATCATGTTCTGTTTGATCAACTTGGTCAAAAGCAGGATGTTTTGCTCATCATATTGTTGGCGTTTCAGCGTGACAAGCAGCACATAAAATTCCTTCACCCGTTCCCCTTCCTTCAGCCCGGGCACTGTAGAAGGCGAAACCACATTCACGATGTCGATACGGCTGATGTCGGCATCAAAGAGGTCGCGCTGGGCGGGCTTCAACTCAAACTTTGAGTAAATGGCCTTTTTGGGAAGTTGCTTTACTATCTCGGTGGTCTTGGGCAGTCCAAACATAAGCACCTCCTATTTTATGACCAAGAAGTCGATTAGCTCGAAATCATCAAGCCCTTTGATTTCTTTTGTGAACAGCTCGCCCTGAATGCCTTCGAGGAAGCTATCGATATCGCTGTTTTCCTTCACGGTAATAATGCTGGTGATAGCATCGCCTAAAAGTTTGGAGTAGTGCGTCATCTTGAAACCATTACGAGTTTCTTTGTTGAACTCACGACACATGGCGGTTTGTGGCATGTTCTTTCCCTTGCAAAGAATGCGGAACTTATCAAGCAACTCCTTGGGCGAAAGATGGTTGATCACTACAGAGCCATCGTTGCGCAGGTAAACGATATAGAAGGGATGCAAGCGGTTCTTTTTGTCGATGTTGATTCCTTTGTTGCGGTTTTTCAGCACAAAGATGACACCGGGCTCGGTGAACTCGTTATGACCGACCACGGCATGGAGGCCGAAGGGTGTATGCTCCACATCCTCGTGGGTCTTCATATATTCCAGCAAGTCAAGGCGGAACTCGTTGAGACCAAGATCCATGATGGAAACGCCATTGTTCATCTCCTCGATGTCAACGACTTCTTCCTGAAGCTTCTTCAGCTGTGCCTTGCGGTATTCCAAATCACCTTTCTCTTCTGGAGAAATGGGGTTGTCATCGCCTGTTGAGGTGAGCACAGAGACTTTCATACGGGCTTCGACGCGGCCTTTGAGGTCGATGTACTCATCAAGAGTCATATCCGGCCAGTAGTTCACCAACTGGATGGCATCGTTTTTGGAACCGATACGGTCAATACGACCGAAACGCTGGATGATGCGCACTGGGTTCCAGTGGATGTCGTAGTTGATGAGGTAGTCGCAATCCTGCAGGTTCTGACCTTCAGAGATACAATCGGTAGCGATGAGTACCTCTATCTCTTCATCGATATTGGGATAGATGGAAGCCTTCTCCTTAGAGAGGGGCGAAAAGAGAGTTAAGACCTTGTTGAAGTCAAGCTTTTCCTTTAGTTTCAAGGTGCTTCGTGCTTCCACATCACCTGTAATCAGGGCGGTATCCATCCCATATTTCTCCTTGATGGGTTTGGCCAGGTTGTCGTATAGATAGACGGCCGTATCGGAGAAGGCCGTAAAGATAAGCACCTTCTTGTTTTCACCATTAATGGGATGAGCAAACTTGTCGCGAAGGTCTGTGATGAGTTGCTGGAGCTTGCTGTCGTGCTCGGGAGTGATGTCGTCAAGCATTAGGCGGGTCAGTTCCAGTTCTTCCTTGTCGTGCTGAAGATATTGCCGCCAGCTGAGATAGTCGATGTCTTCAAGGGCAATCCTGTTTTTCTTGGTGCCCACAAAGGCATCGTTTTCGGAGTCTTCAATGTCGAAATCATAGTCATTGACCTCTTCCACATCGATGAAGGCCTCGTGGCGGTCAATCGTATCGATAGTATTGGAGATGAGCTTCAACAAGCGGGTCAAAGTGAGCCGGAAGGAATTGACGGAACTCTCCAATCTCTTTAGCATCAAGATGCACATGATGCGACGAATACCCATTTCGCGGCCTACCAATGATAAACCAACACTATGCGTTTCTGGGTCAAGGGCGTAATCGGCAATTTTGCTGGGCAGAATGAATTCAGAAGGCGTATAGATGGCCAAGTTAAGCTTCTGGAGCTGGTTGAAGATTTCGTTGTAGTTGATGGCCATTGGGAGGTCGGTAAGCGACGGACGGCGCGAGAGGGGTGGAAGCCTGAGCGGGAACTTGCCGATGGCTTCGGTGCTGTAATATGCCTCTATGTGCTTGCGGCTTCGGGCGATGGTGACGGAATCAAGCACCTCAAAGAAATCAAAGCTGAGCATCCCAAGGAGCTTTTCGGTATTGCGTTGCTCATTGGGGAGTTTTGCCCAGATGTTATAGGCTTTCTGTGCCTGACGGAAGATGTCGTCGATGGAAGCATTGGTGTTGAGCAAAGCGTCCATCCGCTTAGTGTCGCCCTCATAGGCCAGCTGTAGTTGGTTTTTGAGATCGTTGAAGCGGTTGTTGACGGGTGTGGCCGAGAGCATCAGTACTTTGGTCTTCACTCCGGCACGAATCACCTTGTTCATCAGACGCAAGTAACGGTTCTCGCGTGGGTCGTCGTCATCATCGTCCCTAGTGAGTTTACCGCCGTTGCGGAAGTTGTGCGATTCGTCAATCACTACCAAATCGAAATTGCCCCAGTTGATTTTCTCCAACTCCATCCCGTTCGACTTTCCACCAACACGTGAAAGGTCGGAATGGAACAGGACGGTATAGCTGAGCCTGTCGCCTGCGATGGGATTGGTGATGTAGTTGGTGCGATAAGTCATCCAGTTGTCGCATAGCTTCTTGGGACAGAGCACCAAGACATTCTTGTTTCGCGTCTCGTAGTATTTGATGACGGCGAGAGCGGTAAAGGTCTTACCAAGACCTACGCTGTCAGCCAGGATGCAACCGTTATACTTTTCCAGCTTATTGATAATCGCCAGCGCAGCATCTTTCTGGAAATCATAGAGCTTATTCCAAATTTGACTGTCCTTGAAACCTGTGGCTTCGTTAGGCAAAACGTCTTCGGAAATATCTTCCAGAAACTCGTTGAAGATATTGTAGAGGGTGACAAAATAGATGAATTCCGGGGAGTTTTCGCGATACACATTCTCGATAGCCTCAATGATAATTTCCGTCACATCCTCGAAATTCTTCTTGTCTTGCCAGAAGTCGTTGAAGTTCCTGAGATAGGCATCGCTAATAGGAGAAGGCATTCTCTGGATGAGTTGGAAAAGGTTATTGCCTCGCTCACAGCCCAGTTCGGTGGTGGTGAACTCGTTGATGGGCATATAAGTATATTGGCTCTCTTCGTTTTTCACGTTCAGGAACCCCGGCATAGTCATCTGCGAGACATTGGTCTTGAAGCGTACTTTCCTCCGAATCCAGTCGGCACATTCACGTGCAATAGCTCGTTGGGTGAGGTTATTGCGCAGTTTGATTTCAAAATCGGAACCATAAATTGTGCGTTCGCGGCTCAGCTTGGGGATATAAAACTCACGCTTTTCCTTTTTGGAGAATTCTTTGGTGAAAGTGGGCGAAGTGAAGATAAACTGCAATTCTTCCACATCTTCCAACTCTTTTTGTAAGGCCTCGTAGGCATATATGGAGAATGTAGCGGCTGCCATAGTCACTTTCGAGCCTTTACCTAAAGTAACCTTTAGGTCGTCGATTACACGATTGTTGATATTGTCGAATTGTTTGGGCAATTCCGTCATAGTGTTCGTCTATTCCTTCGTTGGCAAATGTCTTGCTGATAGGCCGCAAAGTTAGGAAAAAATGCGATTGGAAAACACGGCATAGTCTCAAATCTCAGTCTCAGTTAGAAAAGAAGGTCACAATTCAACTTGAAACCCGTTTTTAAGACACTTATAACTATTTAATATTCAATAATATAAATATATAATTTATGATAAAAAGCGAGACAAGGGGTGCCTTTTAAAACAACTGAGACTCTGAGACTGAGACCGTTGAATAGTAATACAGACACCTAACAAACAATAAAACAACAAGTTACGAATTGTAAATCAACTATGCTTATGACACCAAGCCTCAAAAAAGGCACAAATCGTCTCAAAATTCTCCTCTAAAAGCCTTAAAATAGCAAGCAAAAACCCCTCTTTCCGATGCTTTCCCCTTTCCTATCGGGCATGAAAGCGTTTCAAAAAAATATCGCCCAGACCTCATTTGAAGGTTGTTTTGCGGCAAAAAAGCCAACTTGATTGCGGAAAATGGGGTAAGAAGGGGCTTTTTGGAACAATCGAAACGCTAAATTTGAGATTGTGGCCAATGGTCACTTTAAGAGAAACGGCATATCGCTATTAGCGAAACGGCATATCGCTGGCAGCGAAACGGCTTTTCACCAGAAGAGACCTCTTTAGTTCCGTTTGGGCAACCCTATGGGAACGACGTCGGAATATTCTATTGTATCTCCAGCCAACGCGACAGAAACACGTTGTAGACGCTGTAGGAAATGCCTTCAAGGGTGGAATTGACCAGTATCAGCTCCTTGTCGATGAGAGATTCCAAGAGACGTTGCGAGTTGGCGGAGGTGCCTATGTTGTACTTCTGGATGAATTGGGATGCGTAAGGCTTTTCCAAGGTTTGCTCTTTCGCTACGGCCCTCAGGTAGTTCCATTGGTTGGAGGTCAGCAGGTCGCGCCATTGGATAAAGGTCTGCTCGTTCTCCTTGAGGATTTGTGCTGCCGACCGCATGACGTCCTCTTTCCCGATGTTTCGCCCGCTCTTCATAAACACATGGTTGCAGAGCGACTGCGTGTAAAAGGTGTGGATTCGCGTCCAGTCGAGGATGAAGTCAAGAGCATCCTCGGTGATAGTTTTCTTTCCCTTTCCAAACATGCGTGTGATGAAGTCGGCATAAACCATACGGTCAATCTTGTCAAGATAGAGGCAGCGGGTGCTTTCGTAGAAGGGGCTACGGGCGTCGGTGAACATCTCTGTCATCAGGTGTTTCTTGCTGCCGCAGAAAATGAACTGCACGTTCTTCAAAGGCTGGATGTAGGAGCGCAGCAGAGCCTCCATATTGCTGCCGTATTTCCTGACCTGTTGGAACTCGTCGATGGCGACGATGGTCTTTTTGTCCTGCTTCTCGATGAATTGGAACAATGAGGCAAGGGTTTGCTGCTTCTCATGATCCGAGAGGTAGGTCATAGTAAGCTCGGGGTTGCCGGTCAGCGCATTGTAGCTCAGTATGGGGCGCAGGCCGCTGAGGAACTGGAAAAACGACTTGACAGCCTTCTTTTTTTCCAATGAGGCGACAATCGCTTCGGAGAACACCTTGATGAAATCTTCCAAGGTTTCGGTGGCATAAATGTCGACCAAACAGGTATTGACCTCGATTTTTTGCTGTTTTATTTCGTCAAAAACGCGATAAATCAGTCCTGTTTTTCCATAACGACGTGGTGATATTAGGGTGATATTAGAGCCATTCAAAAGGTATTCCATGAGGGTTTTTGTTTCGGTTTCACGGTCGCAGAAAAGCTCATTGGATACATACGGCACAAGGGTAAACGGGTTTTCCATAACTAGGGTTTTATTATCTGTTTTCGATGCAAAAGTACTATCTTTTTTGTATTATGCAAAATAAATAGTCAAAAAAATCATCAGCGGCTTTTCGGGCAAAGGAATAAATCCCTATTTTTGCGACAGATTATAAACAAGACGACGATGGAATATCTGAACGACCTCTTCACCCTGGTATCGATGGAAGACCGCGACAATGGCTTTGCGGCCCAACTGCGTTGCAATCCGTCGCATCCCGTTTATCGGGCGCACTTTCCTGGCAACCCCATCACCCCAGGGGCCTGTCTGCTGAAGACGGCGGGCGAGCTGCTGCAAAACAAGGCGGGAAGGTCGCTCTACCTGAAGTTGTCGAAAAATATCAAATATCTTAGCCTTCTGGTGCCTGAAGAGGGCAAAGAGGTGCGCTTCGTCTTCACCAACCTCGCTTCCACCGAAGACGGCTGCAAGGTACAGCTCGTGATAGAGGACGACGCCACCGTGTATTCCAAAATGTCGTTGACCTACAGCTATGAACCCCTCTGACGCCATAGCGACCCGTATGCGGCAGCTGAACGTCTGCACCGTGATGCCCACCTATAACAATGGCGGCACGCTGCGCGACGTCATAGAACGTGTGCTGGACTATTGTAGCGATGTTATCGTGGTCAACGATGGCAGCAACGACGATACGGCAGCGATTCTGGCCTCGTTCGGGCAACGCATCAGGGTGGTGGACTATGGCTGCAACCGAGGCAAGGGCTACGCCCTGAAACAGTGCTTCATGGAAGCCAAAAGCTTGGGCTTCGACTACGCCCTTACCATCGACAGCGACGGTCAGCATTTCCCCGAGGACATCCCCGTGTTCATCGAGGCCTTGGAGCAACACCCAGGGGCTTTGATTGTGGGCAGCCGCAACCTGAGGCAAGAGAATATGCCGGGTGGCAACACCTTCGCCAACAAGTTTTCCAATTTCTGGTTCAGGCTGCAGACGGGCATCGCTCTGCCCGACACCCAGACGGGCTACCGGCTTTATCCCTTACAGAGTTTGCCACGCATCTTCAGCTCCCGCTATGAGGCTGAGCTGGCGCTGCTGGTCTTCTCCGCTTGGCGCGGCATCGAGTTGGTGCCGGTCAAGGTCAACGTGGTTTATCCCGAAGGGCGCGTGACGCATTTTCGTCCCTTCTGGGACTTTTTCCGCATCAGCGTGCTGAACACCCTGCTTTGCCTCGTGGCGCTCGTCTACGGCTGGCCTGTACGCCTTATTCGTAAATGTTTTGGGAGGAGGGCGAGATGACCAAGTTTTTCCTCAGCATCTATGACCGCCTGTCGCGCAACAAGCCGCTGTCAGTAGCCCTGTTGCTGGTTCTTATCGTCTTGTGCGTCATTTCAGCCTTGCGCTTGGACTACAAGGAAAACATAGCCGACTTTCTGCCCACCGACCCAGAGAAGGAACGTTACACCTCGGTCTACGATGACCTCAGCAACCAAGGACAGATTACCGTCATCTTTGCTGCCACTGATGGCGCAAGCGATACCCAGTCGGCTATCATGGATGCCATGGATGCTTTCGAGGAGCATTGGACAGCTACAGATACCGCTGCCTTGGTCACCGACCTGCGCTGCCGTATCGATGAGAACCAGGTGTTTGACGCCATCGACTTCATCCGCGACAACCCGCCCCTCTTCCTCACCGAAGCTGACTACCGCCGCATGGACTCGCTGTTAGCGGTTCCTGACTACATACCCACCTGCATGGCCCACCTGAAGCAGATGCTCTCGATGCCTACCGTAAGCCTTGTAGTGGAAGGAGCCAAGGCCGACCCGCTCAGCCTTTATACCCCCGCTTTGCAGCGTCTCAGTGCCCTCAACCCCTCCGAGCACTACCGCGTGGAGAACGAATACCTCTTCAACGACAGCGGCGACATAGGCTTCGCCTTCTTCACCTCGCCCTATTCGGGCAGCGATACGAAAGGCAACGGGAGGATTGTTGACTTGCTGGATCAAGTCATCACCCAGACCGAAGCTGAACATTCCGAGATACACATCTCGGCTGTGGGGGCACCCACCATCGCGGTCACCAACGCGCAACAAATCAAGCACGACAGCTATCTGTCCATCACCTTAGCCGTCGTCCTGATCTTCGGCATCCTGATGTTCACGATGGCCCGCAAGCGTAACTTGATAGGGTTGGGTGGCTCCGTCCTCTTCGGCTGGATTTTCGCCCTTGCGGTGATGGCACTCTTCAAGGCGGGCATCTCCATCATCGTGGTGGGCATAGGCTCGGTTATCGTGGGTATCGCAGTCAACTATCCCCTGCACTACCTCAACCACCTGAAGCAGCAGCCCGACAAGCGTGAGGCTCTGAAAGACGTCATACAGCCTTTGGTGATAGGTAACCTCACCACCGTGGCGGCCTTTGCCTGTCTCGTTTTCGTGAAGGCCGAGGCGATGCGCGACTTGGGACTCTTCGGTGCCTTGATGCTCATCGGTACCATCCTCTTTGTGATGGTCTTCCTGCCCCTTTTCGCCGTGGTGCCCAAGAAGACCAAGAAGCTCTTTGTGGACGACGGCTCTGCCCCCTCTGAGACCTGGAGCAAGGTGAAACGCTATGCCTTCTGGCCTCTGGTGCTCGTCACATTCGTGTTGGGTTACTACAGCCGCGAGACCGCCTTCGACGCTGACCTTCATAACATCAACTACATGACCCAGCAGCAACAAGATGACTTAGCCCTGCTGAGCGAGTCGTTACAAAAAGAAGGCGAGACCGATTTGATATACGTTGTAGCCGAAGCCCCTACCCTGCAAGAGGCTTTAGCGAAAAACGAAATGATGCTAAAAGATTACCGTCGTGTATTAGCTGACAGCCTCCCTGTGGTGATTTCCGGTCCTGAGGGGTTGTTGCCTTCCATAGAACGACAGAAAGCCTCTTTGGCCCTTTGGATTGCGTTTTGGGAGCGGCATAAGGATATTGTCGACGAACTGAGACGTGAGGCCTTGAAAGCAGGCTTTACGGAAAACGCTTTTGCGCCGTTTATGGAGGGGATAGTGAAATCCTACGAGCCTTTGCCGGAAACGGAGATGATGCCTTTGAAAGCTTTGTGTCAGACCTATACCTTACCCCACGATTCTTTATGGCGTGTGGTGAACTTCATCAAGGTGCCTATAGCAGCTTCCGAGGCTGTGAAGGAACAGATTAGACACGTTGCCGCTTTGCCTCATGGCGAGGAACGAAGCCATCCCAATGCAGTCTTCGCTTTCAGCATCAGCGACGTGGGCAACAACTTGGTCTCAGCCTTGTCAGACGACTTCGACTATATCCTATATGTCTGCAGCATCGTGGTGTTCCTCTTCCTTTGCCTCTCGTTTGGGCGTTTGGAGCTCTCTCTATTGGCCTTCCTGCCCCTTACGGTGGGTTGGATGTGGATTCTGGGCATCATGCACTTGGGTAGCATCAAGTTCAATATCGTAAATATCATTTTGGCCACCTTCATCTTCGGTCAGGGCGATGACTATACCATCTTTATTACCGAGGGCTTGCTCTATGAATATGCCTACGGCAAGAAGATGCTGAAGAACTATCGCAATAGCGTCATCCTCAGTGGCATACTGATGTTTATCGGCATCGGTACGCTGATTTTCGCCAAGCATCCCGCGATGCGTTCTTTGGCCGAGGTAGCCATCATCGGAATGGCTACGGTGGTCTTTATGGCCTGCTATCTCCCTCCTATCGTCTTCAACTGGCTGACCAAGAAGAAGGACCAACTGCGCGAGGTACCCCTGACCTTGAAACGAATGGCGTACACCTTTTTCATCCTCTTGGTGTTTTTCGTGGCCACTTTATTCGTCTTCACCCCGCTGACCCTGCTGTATATCCTGTTGGTACCTCCGTCGGAGAAGAAGCGCTACCGTTATCACCAGATGATTGCTGGGGTGATGCGTCTGGCCTTGAAGCTGTTGCCAGGCGTGAAGTTCCATTTGGACAACGAGACGGGTGAGACCTTCGAACAGCCCGCCGTCATCATCGCCAACCATCAGTCGCATCTCGACTTACTCTGTATGATGATGTTGCATCCCAAGGTGGTGCTGCTCACCACTGATTGGGTGTGGCGCAATCCCGTCTACGCTCTCATCATCCGCTTTGCCGAGTTTTATCCTGTCTCTGACGGCTACGACAAGAATGTGGAGCGTCTCAAGAAGCTGGTGGCGCGGGGTTATTCCGTGATGGTCTTTCCCGAGGGTACCCGTTCGGTGACAGGCGAGATTCTCCGTTTCCATAAGGGGGCTTTCCAGTTGGCGCAGGCTTTGGATATCGATTTGTTGCCCGTCTTCATCCATGGGGCGAGTCATGTGATGCCGAAAAGGGACTTTGTGCTGCGTGAAGGTCAGATGTATATGGAGATAGGGCAAAGGATGAAAGCCGATGAGCTGAAATCTATAGAGGCCCGTGCCCTCACCTCGCAGTTCCATAAGTATTATCAGGAGCATTTCGAGGAAATCCGTTGCCAGCGTGAGCATACGGAATACGTGCTGCCTTTTGTGCGCTATAAATACATCTATAAGGGTAATGAGGCCGAACGTGAATGTCGTCGCAACCTGAGACGCATTCGTGCCCATTCTGCTGAAATAGACGCTTTGAATAGCGATAGTGTTCTGGTGAAAAACAGCGGTCAGGGCGAACTGGCTTGGACAATAGCCTTGGTGCATCGCAAGATGCAAGTTTATGCGATGGAAGCCGATGAGGACAAGCATCTGATTGCTCTGCACACCAGTTATATCCCCGACAACTTGCATTTTGTAAAGGTTGAGGCAGATGGTCCGGATTGTGAATGTGTTATGGATACCAAAATCTTTTTGAAATGAAGACTTGTGTCATCATAGGAGGCGGTATCGGAGGTCTGGTCACAGGTGTCTTATTGGCCAAGGAAGGCTATCAGGTGACGGTATTGGAGAAGAACGCCATCATCGGAGGGGGCTTGCAAAACTTCGAGCGGTATGGGGTGAGGTTCCCTACGGGGATGCATATCTTCGGAGGCTTTCAAGAGGGAGGTAATCTGCGGAGGATATTTTCCTATTTAGGCGTGTTGGACAAGATTTCGTTGCGTCCTATGGATGAGGAGGCCTCGGATGTGGTCACGATGATGAGCGAGAGAAAGACCTATCGTCTGCCTCGGGGTAAGGACCGTTTTATCGCCTATCTTTCGGAATGTTTTCCAGCGGAGAGTACCGCTATCGAAGCCTACGTCAACAGGCTCTTCGAGCTTTCAGAGGAAGAAGACTTGTTTTATTTGCGCGAGACCCCAGAGCACCAATTATCGCATAGCGAAGACTTCTTGGGTTCGGTCAGCCGACTTATGGACCGCTATATCACCGACCCGAAGCTGAAAAACTTATTGACTTATCTCAGTCCTTTGTTTGGCAGCGACCCACAGACTACCCCGGCGTATATCCATGCCTTGCTCAGCACCTTGCATATCAACGGAACCTTCCAGTTTGTTGATGGGAGTCAGCAGTTGGCTGATGCTTTGGAGGAGGTGATAGAAAATGCAGGCGGCAGGGTGTTAGCTAACCAGGAGGTGGTGAGGATAGCTATTGAGGACCATCAAATCACAGGGGTCTATACCCATGAGGGTCTATGTTTTCAGGCCGACAGCTATATCTCCGATGTCCACCCCGATGTGCTGTTGCGCATCATCGACCCACAAGCGTTTACGACTGCTTTCAAGACACGTATCCAGTCGGTACCTGAAACCCTGTCCAGTTTCAAGGTCTTCATTAAGTTCAAGGAGAAGGCCTTTCCCTTTCTAAACCATTCCCGTTTTTGTATGTCGGACGGCAAGGATGGGCCACAGCGCCTGATGTTTGTGACGCCTCCCGTTGCCCAGCAAGGCGAGTATGCCGAAACGATGGTCATCCTCTCCCCCATGGCGTTCAGCGAGGTGAAAGCCTGGGAGAACACCACGAAAGGCCATCGTGGCGATGCCTATAGACAATGGAAGCTCGCCATGAAGAACAAAGTGCTTGATGGTATGGAACAACTGTACCCCCAATTCCGCGATACTATCGAGTTTGCCTTTGCCGCTTCTCCCCTCACCATCCGCGACTATTACGGCAACAAGGAAGGCTCCAACTACGGCTTCCGCAAGGACTGCAACAACCTGATGCTGTCTCAGATGTCGGTAGCAACCAAGGTCAAGAATCTGTTCCTGACGGGACAGAATGTCAACATCCACGGACTTTGTGGTGTTTCGTTGACCGCTATCGAGACGGCTGAGGCTTTGGTGGGACACAATACGATTGTGCGAAAGATAAATGAAAGCCGATAGCGGAAGGGATAAGGATAAATTGTACTTTTGCAGGTTCAAAAAGCATTTTCTATGGTTCGGAAATCATGGGTCATAAGTCTATTATGCTTCTTCTCAGTAGGGCTTTTCGCACAGGAGCGGGTGCTCTTGTGGCAAGATACCGATATACCCTACGGCAACCAAGTGACGCTGACACCCTACGTAGCCGACAACAACGAGACAGGGTTGGCGGTCATCGTGTGTCCAGGAGGCAGCTATTGTTGGTTGGACAAGGAGAACGAAAGCATCAAAGTGGCCCAGTGGCTTCAAGGCAACGGCATCACAGCTTTTGTGTTGCGTTATCGTGTGATTGGTTTCGGAGCCTATTTCTGGCATCATCGCATCCTGTTCCGAGGGAAGCAATACCCCGATATGATTACCGATGCCCAACACGCCTTGCAATGGGTGCGTGAACATGCAGAAACGTATGGCATCGACCCCGACAAGGTGGGTATGATGGGGTTTTCGGCTGGAGGCCATCTGGTAATGTCGGCAGCCTGTTTCAACGAACATGACTATCTGAAAGATTGTGGCATAGAGACCGAAGTCAGTCTGCGTCCAACCTTTGTGGCTCCCATCTATCCTGTGGTGACGATGCGCGAGCCCTACGTCCACAAGCGTTCACGCAGGGCCTTGCTCAGCGAGCAACGTCACCACGACCCGATAATGATAGACTCTCTATCCTTAGAACGCCATATCCCCGCCAACTGTCCACCTGTGTTTCTCGTCAATTGTGTTGACGACCCCACGGTGGAATACCATAACTCCATCCTGCTCGATTCCGCTTTGACCGCTAACAAAGTCAACCACCTCTATATCCAATACCAAACTGGAGGTCACGGCTTTGGAGCCAGCGACGAGAAAGGCACCGACGAATGCCGCCAATGGAGACAGGAGTTTTTGAATTGGATAAAAACTGTTTACTAATATGAAGAACACCAACGACATAGAATATCAATCCCCAGATGAAATCAAAGCCTATCAAGAGGGTTTGCTCCACGAGGCCTTAGTGTATCTTGAAGCCCATTCGCCCTATTACCAGCGGATGTTCAAGAGCTACGGCATTCATATCGACAAGATAGAGCATATTGAAGACCTGGTGAAGATTCCCTTCACGGAGAAGAAGGACTTGCAGCTGTTCAACGACGAGTTTCTCTGCTGCCCGAAAGCGAAGATTATCGACTATATCACCACTTCAGGCACCCTTGGCGACCCCGTGACCTTTGGCTGTACCGAGAAAGACCTGCAACGTCTGGCCTACAACGAAAAGAAGTCGTTTGAATGTGCTGGAGTGCGACCTGGCGATGTGGTGCAGCTGATGACCACTTTGGACAAGCGCTTCATGGCGGGACTGGCTTATTTCTTGGGACTGCGCGAGCTGGGTGCGGGTGTCATCCGTGTGGGCAACGGCATTCCCGAGTTGCAATGGGACACCATACGTCGCATCAAGCCCGATACCATCATGTGTGTGCCTTCGTTTATCCTGAAGCTGATACAATATGCCGAGGAACACGGCATCGACTATCAGAGCAGCAGTATACGCCGCATCATCGGCATCGGTGAGGGACTACGTGAGCAGAATTTCGACCTCAACCTTCTGGGACGTAAAATCAGGGAGAAATGGGACGTGCAGCTTTTTGCCACCTATTCTTCGACAGAGATGGGCGCCACCTTCTCGGAATGCGAATATGGCCTCGGTGGTCACGTGCATCCCGAATTGATTATCGTGGAAATCATAGGCGACGACGGACTTCCTGTTCCCGATGGACAACCTGGCGAGATTGTGGTGACCACCCTTGGTGTGGAGGCTATGCCCCTGTTGCGTTTCCGTACAGGCGACATCGCAGCCAAGATTATTGACCAATGCCCCTGCGGACGCAATTCCTACCGCCTCACGCCGCTTGTGGGACGCAAGAACAATATGATCAAACTGAAAGGCACCACACTCTATCCGCCAGCAATTAACGATGTGCTTGACAATACGGATTATGTGGAAAACTACGTGATAGAGGTGCGTCAGAGCGAAGCTGGTACCGATGACGTACTGGTGAAGATAGGCCTGAAATACACCCCCGACTTCGATGTGGTCAAAACGCTGAAGGACAGCTTCCGTTCACGCATCCGTGTGGCTCCGCAGATTGAGGTCCATCCCGTAGAGGAAATACGGCAGATTAACTATCCTGCAAAGAGCCGCAAACCTATCAAATTCATCGATTTAAGGAATAAATGATGACGGATTTCGACGACATCCGACCCTATAATGCGGACGAGATACCCGCCGCTATCCAACGTATGGCCGACAGCGAGGTGATTCCCGCTATTGCCGATTATCTCGGTATGCCTGCTGAGACCTTGCGAAACCGAATCAGAACCAGTACGACCCTCGATGCGTTCCAGCAGTTGCTGCTTATGGAGGTAGTGAAAGACCTGTTGGAAAAAACCTCTACCGGTTTCGAGGTGACAGGACTAGAGCATATCAGCGAAAACCGTCCCTATCTTTTCGTCTCCAATCATCGCGATATTGTGCTCGATGCCATGTTGCTGCTCTATGCCCTGAAACAAGCGGGGCAAAAACCTTGTCAGGTTACTTTCGGCAGCAACCTGATGTCGCATCCCTTTGTGGTGGATTTCGGAAAGGTGAACAAGATGTTCCGCACCGAGCGTGGCGGTACACCCAAGGAGTTCTACAACAGCATGATGCACATGTCGGAATATATGCGTCATGTGATTACCGAGGAGCATGAATCCGTTTGGATAGCCCAACGCAACGGACGCACCAAAGACGGCCTCGATGCCACCGACCCTGCTATCATCAAAATGTTCGGGATGAGCCGCAGAGACGACAGGGTGGCCTCGTTGGCTGAGCTGAACATCGTGCCTGTGGCGGTTTCATACGAATGGGAGTCGTGTGACAAGCTGAAGACCTTGGAGCTGTATGCCCGTCAGCAAAACGGACAATATGAGAAACAGCCTAATGAAGACCTGCACAGCATCCTCACAGGCATCATGCAGCCCAAGGGAAGGATACAGTTCCACATCTGTCCTCAGGTGACCGAAGACGAGTTGAAAACGCTGAATGAGGGTACTTCAGCTGAGTTCTACAAGCGTATCGCCCAATTGATGGACAGTCGCATCAACACCAGTTACCACCTCTGGCCCAACAATTACATCGCCCACGACTTGCGCAGCGGAAGCGATACTTTTGCCAGACACTATACGAAAGAAGAGAAAGCCACGTTTATCCGTTACATGAAATGGATGAACGAATATCCCGAGGTAGACCGTTCAGCATTGGAAGCGATTTTCTTGGGGATTTACGCGAATCCGATAGATAATAAATGTTGTAGACAACATGGATAAAGCCTTCAAAGAGACATCACGTTGTGCCGTCATCGGGCACGGAAGCTGGGCGACAGCCCTTGTCAAAGTGTTGACGAGAAACGAGTCCTCTGTCGGTTGGTATGTGCGTAATGCTGAGGTTATGGAATCCTTGCGCAACGAAGGCCGCAACTGCCGCTATCTCTCAGAGCTGGAGTTTGACCTAAACGGCATCCATCTCTCTGATGATATTAATGAAGTGGTTTCCGAAGCAGACATCATTTTTTTGGTCACGCCAGCAGCGTATTTGAAGTGTTATCTCTCCGATTTGCAGGTCTCCTTGAAAGAAAAGATGGTGGTTTCAGCTATCAAAGGCATCATCCCCGACGAAAACCTGTTTGTCACCGACTATCTGAAACAGCGTTACGGTCTTTCCGATTCGCGGTTGTGCTTTGTCTGCGGTCCGACTCATGCCGAGGAGGTGGGTCAGGGACAACTCACCTATCTGACTTTGGCGTGTCATGATGTGATGAGTATTCGTGCTGTTGGCGAAAAGCTGAAATCCCCCTTTATCAGAATCAGTTGCCAGAAAGACATCCACTATTTGGAACGTTCTTCCGTCTTGAAGAATATCTACGCCATTATGGTGGGTGTTGCCGTAGGTTTGGGCTATGGCGACAATTTCATTTCCGTCTTGGTGTCGAACTGTATCAAGGAGATGTACTATCTGCTTGACCCACAGAGTATCAACGACCTCACCAGGTTCAATCCTTCCAATTTCTTTGGCGACCTTTTGGTATCCTGTTATTCCAGCCACAGCCGCAACCGTCAGTTGGGCATGCTGATCGGCAGGGGCAATACGGTAAAGACCGCCCTGAATGAGATGACGATGGTGGCAGAGGGTTATTTCGCCTCCAGGTTGGTGGCCACCTTTACCGATGAGCAACGCAAAAGGATGCCCATAGCAGAAACCGCCTACGGCATCCTGCACGAAAACCGTCCCGTCCGCAAAGCGATGAAGGATTTGGAAGACCGCCTGAGCTGATTGTATCGTCTTCAAATAGGTGAAAAGCCAAGCCGATAGGTAGCCGAAGCTAAGGGTAGCCCAAGAAGAGGGTAAGAAGAGGGTAAGAAGAGGGTAAGAAGAAGGTAGGCCCAAAGGCTATTTAAGCTCTAGACCGAAAATGCAATACAACAAATTGTAAACCAAAGAAATACCAAGCGAAAAACAGCACTTGTCAATCTAATGAGCTTCTACAAATGCAAAATCTCGGTATTTTGTGCCTAACATAAAGCCAATCAATCTGTTAGGTTGAAATAGTATGAAAATAGCTTCTACGATTAGTAATAACTACTAGTGGAATGAAATGGGAAGGGTACTGCTTTAGAAAGGTCTTTTCGTCAAAGAGACTTGTTAACACGCGTAGGTGGCTTTGTATGGGTTGCAGGCGATTGAGCCGGATAATGAGAAGGCAATCACTTTTTTACGAAAAGAAAATTTTGCGAAAATAGATTTCGCGAATAATTTGTACCTTTGCAGACGAAAACAAAAAAACTATGCCAGCAAACAAAAACGCCGTCACACGATACTACATCCTCGATAAGCTGTTAGCCAATCGCTATCACCACTATTCCACAGAAGATTTGCTTCAGCATGTAAACGAAGAATTGGCAGAGATTAAGGAAGACGGTGTGAGCCGTCGTACCATAGAACTTGATCTTCATTATTTAGAAAAAGAGAGCCCGTTTCTTGCCGAAATAGAGCATTACCAGATAGATGATATCAGCCCAAGAACACAAAAAACCATCAAGAAATGTTGCCATCGTTATAAAGACCCCAATTTCTCGATTTTCAAAAAGAAAATGAAGGAGGAAGAGAAGTACCTGCTTAACGAAGCACTATCAATGCTAGGCCAATTTGATGGACTTCCCAATCTTGAAGGTCTGGAGAGTCTGCGGAAGAGCTTAAAAGTGAAGACCGACCGACAAATTGTTTCTTTCACCAAGAATCCGTTAGAGAACTCCACTATTCTTGGCGAACTCTTCACGGCAATTTCACAACAGCAGGTTGTGGAATTGCATTACCATCGATTTGACACACCTGATGAAGACAGACAATTGATAGTCCATCCTTATTTACTTAAGGAGTACAACCGACGTTGGTATCTGATTGCCGCTGCCGACAATGACGGGAAACTGCTGAAATTTGCTTTAGATCGAATTGATAAAGTGGTGCCTTTGCCAGTCAGAAAATACATTCCGTATGATGGTGACCTCAACGAACGTTTTGAGGATATAATTGGAGTAACGCTCTATGAGGACCGGCCTGTGCAAACGATAGTCTTTTGGGTCAGTGATTATTCGAAGGACTATGTTGCCACCAAGCCTTTACATGAATCGCAGCGCAACATCCGAAACGAGTGTGAAGAAGAGCTGCGTCGCCAATTTTCCATGCTTGAAGGCGGTCGTTTCTTTTCCATTGAGTGTATTGAAAACTACGAACTTATCCGTGAGTTGACCTCTTTCGGGAAAGACCTCATCGTCCTTTCGCCCGACCGTATTAGACAGAAAGTATTAAATCACATAATAGAACAAAGCAGGGCTTACGAGAAAATACTCACTGACTCAAAATAATTATGCAATATTGCTTATTTTTCATAAGTTTGCAGTCGAATTATACTTGTTTCATACCGTCATTGTAATACAATAAACATGCTCAAATATAAAGTATTTATAAGCAGTGTACAATCAGAGTTCGCGCAGGAACGACAGCGTATTTTTGACTTCATCCGCACCGACGAGTTGATGGGTCAATACTTTGAGCCGTTCATTTTTGAGCAGATTGCCGCACAAGACAAAAATCCCCGCCAGCTATATCTGGACGAGGCTTCCTCATGCCAAGTCTACCTCCTGTTGATTGGCAAGAAGTATGGAAACTTATTGCCAGAAGGTATTTCTCCAACCGAGAAAGAATATCAAGCAGCAGGAGAGGGCAATGCGTGGAGAGTTGCATTTATCAGCGATTTGGACGGACAACAGCGTGAAGAAGAGGAAGAACGCTTCTTCCGAAAGGTGCAGAACGAACTTTCGTACCGTGTTTTTTCTAATCCCTCAGTGCTGGTTTCACTGGTCAAGCAATCCCTGTATGCATACCTCAAATACAAAGGCATCATCCAAACCCTGAGTTTTGACGAACAGACCCGCGACGATGCTTCCATGGCGGATATTGATGCCAAGAAAATCAAGGACTTTCTGCATCAGGCCCGTCAAAAGCGAGGTTTTCCATTGCCTGAAGACTCCGACCCGATGACGGTGCTTAAGCACCTGAGATTGTTGCGACAAGACAAGCCTAGCAATGGAGCTCTGCTTATGTTCGCCAACGACCCGCAATATTTTTTCCCATCGGCAGTGGTCAAATGCGCATGGTTCCTTGGCACAGAGACGGTAAAGCCTATCGAGGACTACAAAACCTTTGAAGGCAATGTAGCGGAGCAAATCAGCCAAGCTACCAGTTGGGTGATGTCGAAACTATCGGTTCGTTTTGGCCAGCGAAACGAGGAAGCACAGAATGAGGTCGAATTTGAAATACCACGCTCCGTCATCTTCGAGACCATTGTGAATGCTGTAGCCCATCGTGACTACAACAGCACGGGGAGTGTGCAGGTTTCTGTCTTCCGCAATCGTATCGTGGTGCGCAATCCTGGCACTTTGCCTGTCGAACTCAACAAAGCCGACCTGATGAAAGAACACGGCTCTTATCCGCATAACCCTTATTTGGCGGAGGTGATGTATCAGATGGGTTATATCGAGAAATATGGAACGGGTATCACGGAGAACATTCGCAAGATGCAAGAAGCTCATCTTCTTGCACCGGATATTGACCTGAGTGCCGAATTTATTACTACCATCTGGCGCGATGATGTTGCTGCTAATGATGCAACTTCCCTCCCTAATGATGCAACTGACTGTTCAAATGTTGCAACTAACCTTGGAACTAATGATGCGTGTAACACTCTGATTGATAATGCAAATAGTGCAAACAATATTGGAACTAGCAAGACAAATGTTGCAACTGACAGTCCAAATGTTGCAACTGACTTGTTGGCGGAGAACAAGCGTGTCATTGATGAAATTGTAAAGAAGAGAGTTCATTCAAAGATGTCGCCACAACAAATCAAAGAATGTATCATAGAAGCTTGTGTAGTGGAACATTCCGTAGATGAATTAGCGAAACTCCTAAACAAGACGCCGGGACATTTGCGTAACCGTTTTATCCCAGAATTGGTTGCCGATGGCATACTCTTGCCCACCAAACCGCGCCACAGCCCAGGACAAACCTATATGACCAATCCCAAACTCGATAAATAGAAATGTTATAATTGCGCAAATAGAGTGCGCTGGACGGTTGTACTTTTGCAAACGAAAACAGAAAAACAGATAACAAGATGAAAAATATGAATCCCATTTTTAGCTTGAAAAACTTCCGCTCTTTTGGCGAAGATGGTGCTGATTTTGAACTTGCACCTATTACTGTGCTGACAGGATGCAATAGTGCTGGTAAGAGTTCATTGGTGAAGGCACTGATGCTATTATCTGGGAAAGAAAGGACGGACTATAGTAGTTTAGATTACGAAGAAAAACTTCCTATTTCATCTAAACAATTATGCCTTGGAGGATATAAGGCTGTTTCTCATAAAGATAAAAAGATTGCCATGTCTTATAGAATATGGTCAAACTACCTTCAGGATGACATTGTTGTTAAAAGAGAGTTTTGCACGAAACACAATGACGCCTTGAATGATGGAGCTTTGTATCAACTTACGGTGGAGAAGTTAGATGGGACCTTGATATATCAAGCTGGGCCTGGATGGGTTGATGGTCATATAATGCAAAACACATATGATGACGCTATTAGGGAAGAGTTTAATAAGTTTTACGCCGTAGGCTGTTACATAAATTTGATGAATTTGCTTCCGATTCTTGAGGGTAGAGAAAAAGAACAGCAGACCAATGGCACTATTGATTATCAAGAAAAGCGAAGTGAAACCTCTTTAAAGATTGTAAAAGACAGATTGAGAACAGCAGGAGTAACTGAATCTGAGGCCGTTTCACTCTGGAAACTTTATAATCATGAGTCTTTCAATGCAGTGATTCATGCCGTGGATAATTGTTTAGGTTTTGAAAAGAAATTATTTGTCACTTTGTCCGATATAATGAAATATCCTGAAGATGATAGAGATTTGGACATTATGATGGATAAATTTCTTGATTGTGTTGTCGGTGATGCGTGTTCCCCATATTTTACACAACAGCCAACATATATTAATTCGACATCTGCTCAAATAGCAAGACTTTATTCTGCAGAGGATGACAACAAAATGTGCAACGCCTTGCGTGAATTGAACAATCGAATAATTGATTTTAAAGACCACTCAGATGGTTTTTATATGAGCGAATTTTCTGTTCATAAGCCTGGAAGTTTCCTTAACAAGTGGCTGAAAAAATTCGGAATTGGTGATAGTATTGAGGTATTAGGTACTGATGAAGGGCTTGGCATAATGACATATCTTCACAATGGAAATGAAAAAAGGCTGCTTGCAGACGAAGGCTATGGAATAACCCAACTAGTATCTTTACTGTTGCAAATTGATAACTGCATTCCTTTGTATTTGGGTGCAGATGAAGACGAAAGCAATTCTTTGCCAATTGGATTAGGCGTTTATCATTACCCGATTCATACTATATGCGTTGAAGAGCCTGAAGTCCATTTGCATCCAAAGTATCAATCTATGTTGGCTGATATGTTTGTGGAAGCATACCAGAAATACAATATCCATTTTATTATTGAGACACATAGTGAATACTTGATACGCAAGCTTCAAGTGTTGGTGGCCGACAAAGATAGAGCACTCAACCCGAATAATGTCTCTCTCAATTATGTGGAAAAGGATGAAAAAGGGACTTCGCATAATCGCCAAATAAAGATTCAAGAGGATGGAAGGTTGGGTGGGTCTTTTGGAAAAGGATTTTATGATGAGGCAGGGGGGTTGTCTAGGAAGTTGTTTATGCTAATTGATTAGAGCCATGAAAGAGGGAATAATATTTATTGAGAAGGCGTTTTGGAACAAAATAAATTCAGTTCGAGAACGGTACTCACTCTTGGATAAGTTAATACAATCCCAGTCGGCAATCTATACAAATTTTCACAAAGAAGAGGTCGCTTGTGATTCTGTTTTAGGTCTTGTTTATGATGATACTGGCGGCCGTCTATATTGGGACAAAGATATAGATGATTACATTGATTCAGAGGATATTGTATCTTTAGCTTCAATTTATTTAATAGATAATAATTCTTTGTTGTGTGACAAGAAGTCTGCTCAACGTGGAATTATTGTTTTTAATAACAGTCAATTCTTTAACGATAACAAAGTCTTTATTGCCCCAGAACCAATAGAAATCGATGAGGATAAAAGATTTCCTTATGGCTGGAAGAATAATCTTTTTGCCCCCATACTATCCAACAACAAATGCAATTCAATCATTATAAACGATAAATACTTGTGTAACAAAGGGTATGTGAGTCCAGACCTAAAAGATTTATTAGATGTGATTCTGCCTCAAAGAATCGAGATACCTTTTCATCTTTCAATTTTTAGTGAAGTAAACAGCAATGGAGATAGTATTTTTGAAGAAATCAAAAACGCCATAGCATCCATACGAACGCTAGATTTCTGCAAGAATATTCTTATTACTTTGTGTTATACTACTCTTCATGATAGGTTTATTATTTCAAATACCTATTTTATAACTGTTGGGGCGGGCTTTGCTCTTTTTAATGGTGGAAAAAAGCCTCAAAACACCACATCATTAAAAATGCATTATCCTACTGCGGTAGGGAAAAAACACGAGTATTATTTGTGGATAAAGAAAACATGTGAGATCAATGAAAGAACAAAGAACTATTGGGGGGATAGGGTGAACCGACTATTTGATTTGGTAAAATAGCTATTTGCATTGTCTATCAATAACTAAGGGTTGGTGGTAAATAGAACTTCAACCCTTTTCTCTTATTTTGAAAAATCTGCGCAAATTGGTTTCGCACCATCGCCATACTTTTGCAATCGAAAACAAAAACAACATGAAGATTGCAGAAGTGACATTTGACGAAACCAACCTTGAACAGCAGAAGGCTTTCGACCTTGTGGCCAACACCAACACCAGCCTGTTTATTACTGGTAAGGCCGGAACTGGTAAGACCACCTTTGTGAAGCGGATTCAACAGGAAATCGAAAAGAACTTTCTTGTGTTGGCTCCCACGGGCATTGCGGCACTCAATGTGGGCGGACAGACCATCCATTCCGTTTTTAGATTTCCATTTGAGGTGGTTGGGCCGCAAACTCCTATGAATGTGCCTCCTGATAACAGAATTGTCTTGGAGAAAGCGGATACCATCATTGTTGATGAAGCTTCAATGGTTAGGGCGGATTTAGTAGATGGCATGGATAGATTCCTATGCGCTTTAACCCACTCGCATTTGCCTTTTGGCGGCAAGCAAGTGGTGTTTGTCGGTGATTTGTTCCAGCTTCCACCTGTCTATAGGAAAGGCTCAGCTGATGATGACATGCTGCGTGCGATGTATGGTGATGGTACTCCTTATTTCTATAAGGCTAATGTCATGAAGCGCATGAACTTGCCCAAGATAGAGTTTCAGAAGGTGTATCGCCAAAAGGATCAACCGTTTTTGTCCATCCTTGATCGTATGCGTTTGGGTGAAAACATCCAAGAGGATTTCGACATCATCAATAAACAAGTAAGCGACGACGACAAAGTTGGCGATTATTCAGTAACATTGGCCTCGCATAATGAAACGGTGGATGGCATCAACAACACCCGCTTGGGTGAATTAGACACCAAAGAGTTCTGCTATGAAGGGGAAGTGGAAGGAGAGTTCAAGATTAAGGATGCTCCTGTGCCTCTTGAATTGAAGCTGAAAGTGGGTGCACAGGTGATTTTCTGCCGTAATGACAATTCCAAAGGGGTGGTGAATGGCACTATCGCCAAGGTGATGGAATTGGATGAGGAGCATATCAAGGTAGTGTTGGAGGATGGAAAGGAGTTGGAAGTGGAGAAGATGGTATGGGAAAGCAAAAAGAGCGTCTATAATCCAATTACCAGAAAGTTGGAATCGGAGGTTGTTGGCACTTTTGTCCAATATCCGATAAAACTGGCCTGGGCCATCACCATCCACAAGTCGCAAGGCATGACATTCGATAGAATGCACTTTGATTTGAAACGAGGCACATTTGCACCGGGTCAAGCCTACGTGGACATCAGCCGTATGCGTACATTGGGAGGCCTGACGTTGAGCAACAAACTCTATCCGCACCATATACTACAGAACGCAGAAATCAAGGCATTTGCGAACTCGTTCAATGATGTACCGATGATTGACGAAGAGTTGGCTTTTGGCCAGCAGTTCTCGGATTGTTTCAACAAACGTGATTATGACGGTGCAGCCAAGGTCTGCCTTAAGTACACAATCGAAAAAATCAAGAAAGGCGATTACCGCAATGCCGCCTTGATAGCCAAAAGGATGTTCGACGTAATGTTGGACGACGAATGCTTGATGGGCAGTACCGAAGGGATTTCGTTGCTGAAAGATTGCAGCATGACCTGCAGCTTCTTGAATGCAGTCCTTTGCTTGTACGGCAACAGGTATCAGGAAGCCATCGGATATGCCGATTTGGTGTTGGACAGAAAGGTTTGCATGGAAGCAATGTTCATCAAGGCTCGTGCATTGTATGTCTTGGAACAGTATGAAGAGACTTTTGAAATGGTTGCCAGAATCCAAGAAACCGCAAAGAATCCTGACGACCCGAAAGCCACCGACATGAAGCAATACCTTTTCGAAATGAGGCTGAACCTGAAAATGGATCTCCCTGTGTTGAATGAAGGAAAACGCTTGATAAAACTCTATCCACAATACATTCCCACCTATGTCATGATGAGAATGGATGCGATGAAGAGCGGCCTCGAAATATCAGTTGACGAGGATGAGGCAGAAAACCCACTGGTCACCGCTTTTAACGATGAATCAATGTCCAACAGTGACTTTGAGAAAATGCTTGCTGATGCTGATAAAACGAGCGTCAACTTTAAACTGTTCAGCAGAAAAGTACGCAAAATCGAAATGGAAGAATGATTTCTTCAATAAACAAACGATATGAACAAATAACTAAAACAGAAAAGATTATGAAAACAAAAAAAATAATTGTTCGGCTGATTGTCATACTTATTATTGCTGCATCGTTTGCTTTGCCATCGTGTGGCAATAAACACAATGGTCATGAAAATAACAAAACAGATAAGATTTTCGAAATTCCTTTGTTGTCTTTTGGCGAAGTGACATTTGCTGTGAATGTGAACAAAGATAACATAACGCTTATATCAAGCACTCAGGTGGATGACCCTAAGGTAATGACGGTAGTCAATTATCTCAACAGCATTTACGGAGAAGCTAGAGAAGATGAACCTGACAATTATTGGTGGGACACCGATGGTCACAACAAGGTGTTGGGCTCTACCATCAGATTACGTCCGCTGCATTCGGAAGAGGGTGGGACTGTGATTATGATTTATTAATTGAAAGACATTCGCCAATTTCTGATATGGTGGAGGCGTGTTTTTAACTGTAATGCTATAACGCGGTATTATTCCGGTCAAAGTCAAAGAGGTCAAACTCGTTTTTCAAAACCGAAAACATAACTTTGACCAGTTTGACCTTGACCACTTTGACACCGTGACCGATTGTTATTGACAATTGACAACGACAAGGTTTTCCGTTGTCATTGTCAATAACAATCAAAACCGTCAACTTGGATCAGTCGTAGGACACAAAAAGTGACAACTTAATCAGTAAATCACCATCCTTTCACCACTTGTTTTTCTAACTGCAACTGCAACAACTGCAACAGAACCCAGACAGGAAATTGGGTGACAACCCTATCAGGAAAAAGCAAAAAACCTGTCAACAAAATCAGGAAAAGACAAATCGTAATTCGTCAACAACTTGCTGACGAATTATCAATGACAATTAGTCAACGAGTCGTTAACCAATTGCAATTAAGTGGAGTTTAATAAATTCATATAGATTAAAAAGTTGCCAAAAAGCAATTGAGGATTAGAGGACGGGACAAAAACTCCCTCAAAACTACTGCGCTTTCAAAAAATGCAGTAATGCTACTTCTCTTCCCAATACCTACCATAAAGACCTTTTAGTCGAATAGTAATCACGGCCATTACATCAACAAACGAAAGCGATTCCTTCCACTGGATCTTCTTTAAGAATACCTCCCATCGCTTCAGGCGTACTTCATCGGTGCAAAAGTCATCATCGAACAATTGCAGATTGGCGTTATAAACCAGCTCACGATTATTGAAGGTAGCTTTAACGGCCTCGTACAGCATCTCATCGTCAAGTTTCTTTGTGGTGAGAATCTGGTAGCAATCGAAAAAGTCTTTCATACGGCTGTTGTTGACATCACGCTCCACCATCGCGTGGAACTTCTCAGCTACGATAGTTTCCAGCGAATAGGCTTGGATGTTGATGCTTGGGACATCCGGTATCAATAATGGGAAATCAACTGGAACGGGACCAGGAGTCACCACATCACCAAAACCAATATCCATTGACATGGGGTAGACGACGGTATCCATCTTGGCAGTGACGAAAAAGCGAGTTCCAGGATAATCCTTTTCAACAGTAATCGGCTCTGAGCGGAGTCCGTCAACATCGAAAGTGACACCGTCCTCCTCACATTTAATGCTCAATATTTCACGAAAGACCTTTTCCAAATGCTCTCGGTCACGACTGATGCGTTGGGCCATGAAATCGATGTCAATAGTAGGGCGGGTTTCCAAACCATTGAGCGCATAGAGTAGCGACCCGCCTTTTAACAGGAAGTTCTCGCGATACGGACTCACCGAAACGCGATAAAGTAGGCGCTCGTTGAAGTAACGGGCCAACAGATACATGTATTTGTAGCCTGACGAGTTCATCAGATTAAGCAACTTGGTCTTGACCGACTTGCCGTAATTCTTGATAGGTTTGGTCATTCTATTGCAATTTCAAGATAGTTATTCATCACTTTTGTCAGACGCAGTTTTTGCGCATATTCGGAAAGACGGCTGAGGTTGCGTTCCTTTTGGCGGACGTAGCTTCGGATTACTTCAGCGCACACATCCAGTCCTACTTTATTGCGGTATTTCACGGCATCGCATACGCTACGTTCCAAATCAGTGATGCGCACCAGAAAGCCAGAAATCTCTTTCTGCTCAATGCCAAACTCCAAGTTTCCCTTTTTCCAATAATAGAGGTTGATGGGCAAATTATCGGGGAGCACCACCTTTCTTTTGGCTTCAATGGCGATGCAAAAGGCTGGCGGAATGGTGGTGCAAAGCTGATGGTGCATCCATGCGGTGTATAGACACACGATGCCACCAGGAACGATACGCTCTACATCAATCATGGTATTGAGCATGGCCGACGGCTCAGCATAAACACCGTGTCGAAGTCGAACTATGTCACCTTTGCTGACGGCTCTGCGTAGCCGCTCATACTCTGCTCTCCTCTCCAAATCCTTTGTGGAGAAGAAGCCTCCTTTAGATGCTATTCGTTCAGAGACAGTTTCCATATACAATCGTTTTTCAGCTGCAAAGGTAGTACATTTTTCTAAATTTCGTTACTTTTGTACGGAGAATTTTCATAATCTCCGTATAAAATACAAATTTCTGACGTCAAATAATCGCGTTCAGCGGAATTTTCTTGTTCACCCCGTGTTTTTCTAACTGCAACTGCAACAACTGCAACAGAACCCAGACAGAAAATAGGATGACAACCCTATCAGGAAAAAGCAAAAAACCTGTCAACAAAATCAGGAAAAGATATCGACTTGTTGCAATTGTTGCAGTGCTGCAATTGAAATCTCGATGGTAAGAGGGGGCGAGGAGGTAGGACCGTTTGAGTGATATTAACAAAATATTAACACAAATTTTGGCTCAAAAATGGACGAAATTTAACATTTGAGCCAAATTTCTAACTCCTATGTAAGTCCTACTTAACTCCTACTTAACTCCTATGTAAGGCTAAGGTTCGGTTTTTAACAAATGTCCAACTTGCATAGCGATCTGTTTTGGCGCAAAAACAAACAAACAATTAAATTTATCCCAAGTTAATCTTGCGTTTTGTTAGGAATTTGTAATTTTGTCACCACAAAACAGCAATATAGCCGATAAAAATGAAAATAGAATTACCTCAAAGCATCGAATTGAAGAAACAATCCGGTTTTGTCATAGACGAATTCTACACCCTCCATCTTAAGCCTGAAGGCCTTAATACTTTAGGGGTCTATAAAAAACAGCTTGATAGCATAAAAGCGCATCAGTCTTTAGAATAGAAATTATTTTCTTTCTATCTTTGCCGCTTATTTTCAAAAACAACCGCTATGGAAACGCGTTATATCTTCATCACGGGAGGCGTTACCTCTTCATTGGGAAAAGGCATTATCTCAGCCTCTATCGGCAAGCTGCTGCAGGCTCGTGGCTATAAAATCACTATCCAAAAGTTTGACCCTTATATCAACGTCGACCCAGGTACGTTGAATCCTTACGAGCATGGCGAGTGCTACGTGACTGCCGACGGCTTTGAGACCGACCTCGACCTCGGTCACTATGAGCGCTTCACGGGCATCCAGACCACCCGCGACAACAGCGTGACCACAGGCCGCATCTATCTCAGCGTCATCGAGCGCGAGCGTCGTGGTGACTATCTCGGCAAGACCATCCAGGTGGTGCCTCACATCACCGACGAAATCAAACGCCGTATCTTGCTCAACGCCACCAAGGAGCATTTTGACTTCGTCATCACGGAGATTGGCGGTACCATAGGCGACATCGAAGGCCTGCCCTATATTGAGGCCATACGACAACTGAGGTGGGAGCTGGGCTCACGCAGGGCGTTGAACATTCACCTCACCTACGTGCCTTATCTGGCAGCCGCTGGCGAGTTGAAGACCAAACCCACGCAGACCAGCGTAAAACAACTGCAGGGACAAGGCATACAGCCCGATATCCTTGTGTTGCGCACCGAGCATGAGCTGAGCGATGAGATTCGGATGAAGGTGGCCCATTTCTGCAACGTCGAAGTGGAAGCAGTCATCCAGAGCCAGGATTTGCCGAGCATCTACGAGGTGCCTCTCAATATGCAGCGACAGAATCTCGACGCCATCATACTGAAAAAGATGGGGATGGAAGTCGGGCCGACACCCGAACTGGGGCCTTGGCGCAACTTCCTTGAGCGTCGCAAGAAAGCCGACAAGATTGTGAACATCGGCATCGTGGGCAAATACGACCTTCAGGACGCTTACAAGAGCATCTTGGAGAGCCTCGCCCATGCAGGCACCTACAACGACCGTAAGGTGAAGACACATTTCATCAACAGCGAGTTCATCACCCGCGAGAACGTTGCGGAACAACTGTCAGGAATGGCAGGTATCGTCATCTGTCCCGGTTTTGGTCAACGCGGTATCGAAGGAAAGATTATCGCTGCCGAATATACCCGCACCCATGATATCCCCACCTTCGGCATCTGCCTTGGGATGCAGATGATGGTCATTGAGTTTGCACGCAACGTCTTAGGCTATGCCGACGCCAACAGCAGCGAGATGGACGAAAGGACGCCACACAACGTGATTGACATGATGGAGGAACAAAAGAACATCACCCAGATGGGCGGCACCATGCGTTTGGGTGCCTACGACTGCGAGTTGGTCAAAGGCAGCCGCACCTGGGAGGCCTATGGTGAGCAGACCCTCATCAAGGAACGCCATCGCCACCGTTATGAGTTCAACAACCGTTATCACGACGAGTTCCAAAGTCACGGGATGCAATGTGTAGGTCTCAACCCAGCGGCCAATCTCGTCGAAATCGTTGAAATTCCTTCTTTACGTTGGTATATCGGCACCCAGTTCCATCCAGAGTATTCCTCAACGGTACTGCATCCGCATCCGTTGTTTATGGATTTCGTGAAGGCCTGCTCTGTTGAAGTTTAATCTTCAGGCGTCAAGGCAGCAATCATTTCGGCTATCTTAGCCTTTACCTCGTTGACAAAGTTGTCGGGGTTCAAGTCGGCCTTGAAGCTCTTGTCGCGAGCGGCAAATTCGATAACGTTACGCTCCAAGGTCTTCGGGCTGACCACGATGCGCAGCGGCACACCCAACAAGTCGGCATCTGAGAACATCACGCCTGCGCTGATGTTACGGTCGTCGTAGATGACCTCCACGCCAGCTTTCTTCAGGTCTTCGTACACCTTGTCGGCCACGCGGCGCACGTTCTCGTCAGCGACGCGCAAGGCACATACTTGCACCTGCCAAGGGGCGATGGTGATGGGCCAGATGGGACCGTAGTCGTCGTGACTCACCTCGCATACCGAGGCAATCAAGCGGCCCACACCGATGCCGTAGCAGCCCATGATGGGGTATTTCAGCGTGTTGTCGCTGTCCAAATACTGCATGTTCATCGACTGGGTGTATTTCGTGCCGAGCTGGAAGATGTTGCCCACCTCGATACCACGGCTGATGGTGATACTGTGCTTGTCGCAGACGGGGCAGATGCCTCCTGCGGTGGCTTTGGCGACGCTGTCGTACTTCACCTCACCCAGGTCGCGGGCCATGTTCATGCCCTTGTAGTGGTAGTTTACCTTGTTGGCACCAGCCACGAAGCTGTTGAGGGTCTTCAGCGATTCGTCATAGACCACAGTGATGCCCTCGGGCAGCCCCTTGGGACCGATGAAGCCGGCACAGATGCCCATTTCGGGGGTGACGGTGGCGGCATGCACCTCGGCACCGATAAGGTTGCGGAGCTTGGTCTCGTTCACCTCAAGGTCGCCACGCAGGAAGACGATGACCAGGCTATCGTCCATATTACGCTGGTAGAGGACAGCCTTGCAGGACTGCAGGGGCGACTTGTGCAGGAAGTTGCACACCTCTTCGATGGTCTTTTGGTCGGGGGTGAAGACCTCTTCCAAAGGCTCGATGGGGTATTCCTCGTTGTGGACGATGCAATCGGCAGCCTCGCTGTTGGAACGGTAGCCGCACTCGGGGCAGATGACGATGGTGTCTTCTCCGATGTCGGTAAGCAGCATAAACTCGTGCGAGACGCGTCCGCCCATCATTCCTGAGTCAGACTTCACCGCCACCACTTGCGGCACGCCACAGCGGGCGAAAATGCGGTCATACGAGTGATATGCCTTTTGGTAGTACTCTTCCAGGTCTTCCTGTGAAGTATGGAAGCTGTAGGCGTCCTTCATCGTGAACTCGCGGGTGCGGATCAAGCCACCGCGCGAACGGGGCTCGTCGCGGAACTTGGTCTGGATTTGATAGATCATGAAGGGATACTGCGTGTAGCTCTTCGCCGCATCGCGGGCTAGCTGCACAGCGGCTTCTTCGTGGGTCATACCCAGCACCATGTCGATGCCGTTACGGTCCTTGAAACGGAGCAGCTCCGAGCCGATGCTGGTGAAACGTCCCGACTCCTGCCACAGCGTGCCTGGCATCACGACGGGGAACATGACCTCCTGTCCGTCGATGCGGTCCATCTCCTCACGGATGATGTTTTCTATTTTCTTCGCGATGCGTTTGGCGGGCATGAAGAAGGAAAACAGGCCGGTTCCCACCGACTTAATATAACCTCCACGCACCATAAGTGCCTGACTATCAAAAACGCAGTCGGCAGGTGCTTTCTTGAATCTTTCTCCTAATAAGGTTGCTACTTTCATATCTCGATAGTATTTTGTTGTCCACAATTAATCGGGCTGCAAAAGTAGGGAAAATTTTGGGATAATTAATGGACTACTATTATACATAAGGGCGAATTTCCTTTTTTTGCGACCTCAAACAATAAAATTCAATACTATGAAGAAAGTTGCTTTTTGGCTGGTAGCCATTATTATTGGAGCTTCCACGCTTGTTTCTTGTGACAAGAACGAAAAGGTTGGCGGATGGCAGCATGAGGTGAAGCTTTCATTTGTAAATAAAGGTCGGTGCATCTGCATCGGCCTTTTATTTTGGCAACTCAATAACGAACTCTGTTCCGATGTTCTCCTGGCTTTCAAATGAGATCGTTCCTCCGGCTGCTTGCACGATATTGTAGGTCAATGAGAGACCTACTCCCGACCCTCCTGTCTTAGTGGTGAAGTTGGGCAGGAAGATTTGGCTCTTGTCTTCGTCCTTGATGCCCTTGCCGTTGTCTTTTATTGCGATGGTGAAGGCTTTTTCGGTGGATGTTAACCGAACCTCTATCTTGCCGTCAGGCTTCGTTCCTATGGCCTGTACGGCGTTTTTGACGAGGTTGCCTACCGCACTATTCAGATTGGTCTTGTCGCCGTTGTAGGTGTGGTCTTTTGTCTTGTCGTAACTGTAGACGAAGGTGATGCTTTCCGTATTATCATAGAGGTTCACCACATTGCCGATCAACTCTGCCAAATCCAAAGGTACAGGATTGTTTTCGGGCAGCTTGGCATATCGTGAGAACGAGGAAGCGATGTCGGAAAGGGCGTCAATCTGTTCGATAAGCGTGTTGGCTGTCCGCTGGGTCTGTTCTGGGGTGGCTTTGCCGCTTTCTATGTTGCGTTGCAGCATTTGCACACTTAACCGCATGGGAGTCAGGGAGTTCTTGATTTCGTGTGCCACCTGTCGGGCGACGCCTCTCCAGGCCGATTCTGTCGTGGTACGTTTCAGTTCCGCTGCGCTTTTCTCCAATTCCACAATCAACTGGTTGTATTGCTTGACCAGTGCTCCGATTTCGTCTTGGTGGTTCCATTCTATCGGCTCGTTCTTTTGGTCTATCTTGATGTTACCTAACTTGCTTTGTATCAGCGATAAAGGCTGTGTTAGCCTGTTGGTGATGTTGACCACAAAAATGAGTGCTATGGCAAGCAGCACCAGGATGATGTTTATATAGGTGAGGACGAAGTTGCGGATTTCTTCATGGAGTTCGGTGGCGCTAGTGAAATAAGGAGTATTCAGATACGCTAATGCGTTGCCATTGTTGTCGTTAAGTGGGATGTAGGCTGACTCGTATGTTCCCTTCCCTAAGTGCTCCTCGTGGTTATAGTAAAGCGACTTGTTCTGATGCATCGCCTGGTAAGCTTCTGCATTCATCAAGGGGGCTTGTAGGTTGAGGTCGAAAATCTCGATTCTTGTAGTGGCAAGTAGGCGTCCGTCTATTCCATAGAGGTTCAAGTCGGTGAAGAAAGTCGTGGCATAATGCTGCAACACCTCTCTGACTGTTTCACGTGAAAAATGGGTGGTCAGTTCCTCAACGTCGAGGTCGTTGCTAATCTCTGCCGCAATGGATCTTGTGGTCTCAAATTGCGAGGCGAAGGTCTTCTGGTTATAGAGGCTTCGCATATAGATGACGGAGATGGGTCCGATGGCGAGAAATGAACCGGCCAAAGTTAAGAAGACCAAGCTTTGCAGGCGCTGCCGGAAGGTGCGCCTCCTGCTTTGTGGGCGCGGTCTGACGAGCCAATAAATGATAAGATAAGGTATTAGCAGCCCAAGTAAGAAAGCGGCAAACGGTGCAGTGGTTTCCGACCATCCTTTTCTGGGTGTGCTGATGACGATATACTTGTTTTCGCCAATGTTTCGGGTGTAATGCTTATACCCTTGTTGACTTGTGAAACTTGCGTCCTTTACTCCCAGGTTGTTGAAATAGTTCGGATAGGTGTATTTGCCGTATTTGTAGACCAGCACGTTGTCGCGATAATGGGCCACGGAATAGTCGTAAGGTTTCTGGTTGTTGGTTTCCTGCAGAAGCTGTGGGAAACTGAATCCCTCAGGGGCAATGGGCTTATAGAACTCGAAATAGAGTGTCTTTTCGAGCAGCGAGTCGGAGGAGTACAACTTGATTTTGCCAAGATAATTAGGGTCGAGGGTGTTGAAATCCATAAAATACAGCCCCTCTCCTACCCTTTTTTGTTTGGTGTTGGCGAGCTTTTCCAGGAAATAATCGTCACAGTCTGTCACGAAGCCTTCGGGCTGTATGGTGATTTCCTCCTGAGGTTCGCAGAGGGTCAGCGCGGTGGTGTATTGGTTCATGGTTTCATCGAAAAGCAGGTCTTTTGAATAACCCAGCACCACATCGGCCAAGACGTTACTTTCGGCAAAGACCATCTCACGGAAGCCTGTATCGGCTTTCACCAGTTCCACAAAGCCGTTATACGAACGCTCAAAGCGTATATCCCTTTTTTCTGACAGACTCTCAGCCAACCTTTCCATCTCGGCCTCTTCCCTATTGTTGCTGTGCTTGTCATATAGATAGGTGAAAAGAACCGCCAGCACGATGATGATCCCAACACCGTATTCCAATTTGAATCTGCCTTTTCTCTTTTTGTTTCCGTTGTGTTTGCTGGCCAATAGCAGGATGCCGACAAGGAGTAACAAGATGGTTGTGCCGTAGAGGATTTCGCGATAAGGCGACCTTAGCTGTGTGTTTTGCTTGATTTGGCAGCGTGACAGCAGTTTACCTTCTCTGGTTTTAATTTCATAACCCTCTGAGGTTCCAAAGCTGACTTCGTCGTTGATTAATGGGCTGCCGTACACAAAACGGTTTTCGAAATAGAGGTTATTTAGCTTGTAGGTGGTGTTCAGTTGTCGGAAGGCGTAATACGTCATTTTCCCCTTGCTGAAAGATCGGACGTAGTAATCGGCGGTGAGTAGGTTGCAGATGGTGTCGTCGTTAGGGGTGGATCTGCGTCGGATGATTTTGGTGCCAATGGAGTTGTCGTTCCAATACAATAGGGAATCATTATTATAGATGAACAGTCCTACTCCCCTTTTGGTGTATTGGCTCACGTCGGCATTACTCTCTATAAGGTTGTCGATCTCTTTCTCCGCCATCCATAGGCTTCGTTGTATCTGTTTGGCGAAGTTCTCCGGTCGAGTCAACACGCGGGAGCCAATCCATAGTGCTACGAGCATTACGACTCCCAAAAGCAGAAAGAGTTTTCCCCAGAAATTCTTTGTTTTTCGTGTTTTTCTCATATCTGTTTCATAATAAACATGTTACAAAACTTTCGATTTCCGATGCTTTTTCGCCTTGCCTTGAGCGGATTATCATTTTTCTCCAAAAACGCCTTAAACGCCACGTTTTGGCCTTTATTTTCAATTTCTCGTTTTATCGTTCAAAAATATACACCAGACTGGACCATTCTTTTGAGCTTCTGGCTTTGATGTTTGAAATAAGACCCCTGAAAGCGCCTTTCAGTAGAGGAAGAGAGTGGTACTGGTATTTTTCGCTTAGGTAGGAGATGTAATAAGCATCCCAGATGAGTTTGCTGGTTCTGGCCAAGACAAATCTGCTGTTTTTGAAAACATTGTGTAGTGATTCTCTGCAGAAATGGTTGAGATGTCGTGGCACATCGTATCCGGCCCAAAACTCCTTGTAGTATTGTCCGTCGGCAGATCTAAAATTTGGAACGGCTATCACCAGTCTTCCTCCCTTTTTAACTAACCTTTGCAGTTGGTTCAGTTCTTCTCTCAGGTTGTCGATGTGTTCCAGCACATGCCACATGACGACCAGATTGAAACTTTCGTCAGGTAGTTCGGTAATTTCATTTGGTGACAGGAGTTGGGCTTTTACCTTGTTTTTGGCGATGGCCTTTGCCTCTTCTGAGGGTTCTATGCCTGTGCAGTTCCATCCGCGTTTCTCCATCTCGTGTATGAAATCGCCAACGCCGCAGCCAATTTCCAACATGGTTCCAACGGGCTTGCCTGTTGTGGCCATCCTCACTTTATTCCGGATGTTCACCTTTTTTATTGTTTCATACAGTTTGGGGATGAATCCATTGTTGTTTTCCTGATGGCTGTAGTATTCGTCTGACTGGTAATACTTCACCATCTCCTCGTTGGAGGGTCTTGGATAGGTAAACAGCAGACCGCACCTCAGGCATTCGTGGATTTCAAATTGTTCCCTTGTAAGAAACCAGTCTTTCACCCAACGGTGTATTTGCGTTCTTTCTGATTCGCACCATGGACATTTGTGATTGTTCATATTCTTTCAGTGTTTCATGTGTAACTTTTGTTTATCTCCCTAACATTATGGCCAAGACGCTGATGTCAGCGGGCGATATGCCGCTGATTCTTGAGGCCTGGCCCAGCGTCTGCGGTTTGTAACGGTTCAGCTTCTCGCGTGATTCGTACGACAAGGACTGAATTGTATGATAATCCAAATCCGTCGGAAGTTTGAAAAACTCCAGGCGGTCGAGTTTATCAGCCAGTTCTTTTTCCTTTTCGATGTAGCTTTCGTATTTGATTTGTATCTCGGCTTCTTCCAAACACTCTTTGGTAAACCGGTCAGCATCTCTGTAGGTTTCGAGCGTTGAAAGGGTGTTGATGAGGTCATTCAGACTGATCTGTGGTCGCAGCAGCAGGTTCGACAGTTTGCTCTTCTGTTCAATCTCAGAGCTTTCTTTTTGTGCTAATAGACCATTGATTTCTTCAGGATAAGTGTAGGTCTCCATCAACTTTGCCTTGATTTCTTCCACCTTATTATACTTGTCTTGGAACCTCATATAACGGTCTTCTTTGGCCAACCCCATCCGATACGACAACTCTGTGAGTCGCATATCCGCATTATCTTGACGCAGCAGGATGCGATATTCAGCTCTGCTCGTGAACATCCTGTACGGCTCATCGACACCTTTTGTGATGAGGTCATCAATGAGCACCCCGATATAGGCTTCCGTCCTTCTCAGCACCAGCGGTTCTTTGTCCTGCAGTTCCAAGCTTGCGTTGATTCCCGCCATCATTCCCTGGCAGGCAGCTTCTTCGTATCCAGTGGTGCCGTTGATTTGTCCTGCGAAATAAAGTCCGTGCAGACTTCTCGTCTGCAGTGAATGGTGCAGCTGTTCGGGTGGGAAATAGTCATATTCGATGGCATATCCAGGGCGGAAGATTTTGGCGTTTTCAAACCCTTCTATCTGTCTTAATGCCTCGTATTGGATATAGTCGGGCAAGGAGGAGCTGAAGCCGTTGAGGTAGTATTCTTCCGTGGTCCAGCCTTCGGGTTCGACGAAAAGCTGATGGCTGTCTTTGCCGGAAAAGCGTTCTATTTTGTCCTCTATGCTGGGGCAATATCTGGGTCCCACGCCCTGTATTCTCCCATTGAACATGGGTGAGTATTTGAACCCCTTTCGCAGCGTCTCGTGTACCTTTAGAGAGGTGTGTGCAATCCAGCAGCTTCTTTGTTGCGTGATTTTATAGGGTTCGGTGTAGGAGAAACCTACCACTTCGTCATCGCCCTTTTGTTCTGTCAGCTTGCTGAAATCTATCGTGCGTCCGTCTATTCTGACGGGTGTACCTGTCTTGAGTCGTTTGGCTTCAAATCCGTTTTCCTTGAGTTGTTCGGTAATCCCGTGACTGGCCACTTCACCCATTCTTCCACCAGGGAAGTTTTGCTCTCCGATATGTATCAATCCGTTCAGGAAGGTGCCGTTGGTGAGGATGACGGCCTTGCTTTCTATTTCGCCACCCATCCGTGTTTTCACTCCTTTCACTTGGTCGCCTTTGATCACTAATCCGACGACAGTGTCTTGCCAAAAGTCGAGGTTGGGGGTCTTCTCCAAAAGGCTGCGCCATTCCGCTGAGAACATCATCTTGTCGCTCTGGCAACGTGGGCTCCACATAGCGGGACCTTTCGACTTGTTGAGCATGCGGAATTGGATCATCGTGCGGTCGGAGACAATGCCTGAGTAGCCGCCCATGGCGTCTATCTCTCGGACGATTTGTCCCTTGGCGATGCCCCCCATTGCGGGGTTGCATGACATCGAGGCCATCAGGCGCAAATCCATCGTGACAAGCAGCACTTTGCTGCCCATATTGGCTGCAGCCGCTGCCGCCTCGCATCCAGCATGACCGGCTCCCACAACTATGATATCATACGGTTCAAAATACATCTTCTATCTTCTGTGTTTCACGGGAAACAATTCGTTATTCTATTGACATTCAGTTATATAAATAAAAGTTTCAAGGCTTCTTCCTCTTTTTCACGCATTTCTTTCTCGTCCTCGTCGGTATGGTCATCGAAGCCAATCAGATGTAACACACCGTGAATGATGACACGGTGCAACTCGCTCTCGTGGCTCCTGTTGAAGGTCTCTGCATTCTCCTTGATTCGGTCCACGCTGATGCAGAATTCGCTGGACAAAACGGTCTCACAATCCGTCAGCGGGAAGGTGACGATGTCGGTGTAGAAGTCATGTCCTAAGCGCTCGCGATTGATCTCAAGCAGCCTCTCGTCGCTGCAGAAATAGTAGTACAACTCCCCTATCGTTTTACCGTACTTTTCGGCAACCTCCGTTATCCAGGCTTTCACACGCTGGGGGTCGATAGGCGGCATTTCCACATCCAATGTATAGAATCTGATCATCTTAGTGCGAGTTTTTCTTCAGGTAATATTCGTTGATTTTGTCCTTATAGAAAGGCGTGTATTCGATGGGATTGCTCCTCAGGAATTCCTGGTTTTTCTTGAGCGACTGCTCGTACAGATACTCGTCAATCTGGCGGTCGAAGCGCGAGCCTTTGTACTCGTTCGATTTGCGTTTTTCCTCCTGTTCGCGTTTCTCCTGTGCCTTCTGCGACTCCAACATCCTGGATTCGATGCGCTGGCTGCGTTCTATCATCTGGCGGTTGATTTTCTTGTTGACCAGTTCTTCCTCCAGCTTCTCCATATCCTTGATGATTTCGTTCATACCGTCGTCACCTATCTGACCGTTCTCTTTCATGTCGTTCAGCATCTGCTGCATCCCCTGTCGCAGCATCTCCTGCTCGGCAGCCATGCGGGCAAACTCTTCGCTCATCGAGTTGGGTATCTGTTGTCCCGATTTCTCCATCTGCTGCTGCATCTGCTTGAGTTGTTCGCTGAGTTGCTGTTGCATCTGTTGCATGTTCTTCATGCTCTGTTGCCCCTGACCGGGTTTGGGGTTGGGACACGACATCGGCATACCCATCGACTCCATGCTGTTCTCCATATTCTCAAGCGACTCAGCCAGCATCAGTGCTAGGTTGTTCATCGACATCATGGCGGTCTGCTGATGGCGTGCGGCCTGCGAGAGCTTCAGGTTGTTAAGGTTCTTCATGGCGTTTTCCGTCTGGTTCTCGATGGTATGCAGTTCGTCGAAAACAAAGTTCTGTACTGTGGGTTGGCGCATCGCCAAGCTGCGCAACGAGTCGCGCACCATATTGAAGTTGTCTGCCACATCCTTTTGATGGATAATTTTTTCCACCAACGACGGGTCATCGGTACGCATCTTCCCGATCTCCTTCATCAGAGTCTCCTGTTCGTGGGAGGCGTGGACCACATTTTCAAGCAAAATACGGAGCAGATGTGCGTCTTCGGCCATTTGTTGCATCCCATCCATCTGCATCTGCGTCATCATCTGGTTGGCCATCTGTTGCATCTTCTGGCCTGCGTTCTGCTTCTTTTGTTGCGACTGTTGTTGTGAGGACTGCTGTTGGTCGTTCTGTCCGTTTTGCTCGTTCTCCATGGCGTCCTGAAGGTCCTGGTCGATACTTTCCTGGAGCGCCTCGTCCTTTTCCATGTTGAAGGGCTGTTGCAGGTCTTTGTTCTTTTCCAACAATTGGTCGAGTTCGTCCATCATCTGGTCGAATTCCTCTTTGGCTTCCTCTGCCGACTTTTGGTCGCCCTCCTCCCCTTCTTTATCTTGATTCTCAGATTGTTGTTCACTATTTTCTTTCTGTAGCTCCTCCCCTAGTTTGTTCAGCTTGTCAGCCAAGTCGTTGAGGTCTTTCTCCATCTTCAGCTGTTCCAGAAGCGCCAGGTTGCGGTCGAGTAGTTCCTGCATAGCCTGGTTGTTTTTCTTGATGTCCTGCAGGGTTTGCTGCATCTGTTCGCGAGGCATGTTCTCAAGCAGCTTGTCGATTTGCTCCATCATCTTTTGCAGTTCCTCAGGTATGACCTCGTCGAAGAGTTTGTTGATTTGTTCCTGCTTCTTGATGAGTTCCTCGTTGCCCAAATCGTGTTCCTTCATGAAGTCCGACAGTTTTTCCTGCTCCTGCTGCATCTTGTTCCACTCGTCTTGAATCTCCTGTTGCTTTTGCAGCAGCTCCTTCATTTTCTCCTTATCCGACCAGTCGAGGTCTTTCTTCTGAAGCAGGTCTTGCAGCATCTTCTCGATTTGATCCTGCAGCTTGTCGGCTTCTTGCGACTTCTCCTGAAGGCGTTCCATAATGTCCTCGGCCTCTTGGTTGGCGATGCTGTCCAAAGCAGTCTCCGAGGGCTTGTAATAAGTGAACATCTCAGAGCGTTTTGACTTGGGCCCATGGAATCCATCGTTGTCCCACACCTCGAAATAGACCTCCATGTTTTGTCCGGGCAAGATGCCCAAGCTGTCCATATTGAAGTTGTAGAAGAACGATGTGCGGGTCTGCTTGAGGTCCAAAGGCACGTTCTTGACGATATTTTTCTCGACGGGTTCCTTGACCTTGCAGTTGAAGGTCAGGCGGCTGAAACCGTAGTCGTCGGTGACGAGACCTGAGAAATATACATCGGTAGACAGCTGTTCGTCGAACGACTCCACGCGGATATCGGGATAGGCATCGGGCAGTACTTCGACAGAGAAGGGTAGGGGATCTAAAGTCTCGTTCCAGGGGTTTTGTACCTGCACCTCAAACTTGGTGGATTGTGCCGCGACGAAGGGATATTCAAAAATGTCATTCTTTGCCGTCAAGTCAGTAGTTAAAGAATCGCAGGTGACAGAAACCTTTTCAGTGTCGCGGGTAATAAAGCTGAAAGTGAGGTTGGTGCCTTGTGGGACGATGAGGCGCGTTTTGCCCTCAAGGGTCTCGTTTGCACGGTGGATATATTTTGGATAATGCACCTCGCAGCGATAGGAAAGTAGGGTAGGGTTGGGGTGAACAGTGATATGAAGGGGACGGCTGGTGTAGTTGCCTCCAATGACGTTAAACGTCAGGTCATCGTAAAGGTTTTTGAAGGTATAGCTAAAATCGTTCATTGAGGCTTTGGTCATCAGTTGCTGCCCCAGCTCGCTTTTCACGTAGAAGGCATCGGGGATACGGTCACCTGTGACACGGATGCTGAACTTCACCTCTTTGCCCTGAGTGGTCTCAATGTCGTCCTCCAGGATTTCCACTTGATAGGGGAGGGGCTTCTCATAATACTGCTCGTAATTGACGATGCGTTGTGTAGGTTGCACGGCGAAGGAGGGCAAGAATACCATCAGCAGGATGAGTAAGAGGAGCAATCCGAAAAAGATGCCGAGATATTTCAGGTTGCCTCGCAGATCGACGGCATCGCTGAAGCGGATAGGGGAGAGGCGCGCGCTTCGTTGCTCGATGGCCGCTGACAACAGGGCATTGTCGGCGCCGCCCTCCATCTGATGGCTCAGCTGGATGGTGTTGAGCAGTTTGTCCTTGATATCAGGGAAAAATCTTCCAATCAATACCGAAGCCTGTTCCACCGACATCTTTTTTCGGAAACGGATGAGATTGACGAGTGGAATCAGGAAATAGTAGACGGCCACAAAAGCGCTGCCTGCCAGCAAAAACAGCAACAGCACGAAACGTCCCTTGGGCGGGAACCAGGAGAAATACTCCAACCCGTTGATAAGCAGATAGAAGACTATCCACAGCACAGCACCCACCAACACACCCTGTATCAGGCGGTTGAGGTAATACTTCCGCGTGAAGCCTTCGATTTTCCCTATCAATGCGTTTGGTGCAGACATAGCCAAAATAGAATAACCTGCAAAGATAGGGATTTTTGTTGACACCATAATAAAAAAAGAATTGCCCCACCGAAGCGGGGCAATTCTAAAAGACTTTTTTTCAACGAAAAACCTTAGTCACCTAACGTGGCCACCATAACGGCCTTGATGGTGTGCATACGGTTTTCGGCCTCGTCGAAGACGATGCTGTTCTTGCCTTCGAAGACCTCTTCGGTGACTTCAACGCCATCCAAACCAAACTTCTGGTGGACGTCGCGACCGACTTTGGTCTCGAGGTTGTGGTAAGCCGGCAGGCAGTGCATGAACTTGCAGTTCGGGTTGCCCGTCATTTCCATCATCTCCTTGTTGACCTGATAAGGCATGAGGAGGTCGATACGCTGTTTCCAGACTTCGTCGGGTTCACCCATGGATACCCAAACGTCGGTGTAGAGGAAGTCGCAGCCTTTGACACCCTTCTTCACATCGTCGGTCACGGTGACCTTAGCACCGGTTTCCTTGGCGATCTTCTTGCAGGTGTCGATGAGCTCCTTGTTGGGTTGCAGTTCCTTGGGAGCCACGATGCGGACATCCATACCCATCTTGGCACCACCCACCATCAGGCTGTTACCCATGTTGAAACGGGCATCGCCACAGTAGGCGAAAGTCACCTGGTTGAGAGGTTTGTCGCTGTGTTCCATCATGGTGAGGAAGTCAGCAAGGATTTGGGTGGGGTGGAACTCGTTGGTCAAGCCGTTCCAAACGGGAACGCCAGCATATTTGCCGAGCTCTTCAACGATATCCTGACCGAAGCCACGATACTCAATACCATCGAACATACGACCCAGAACGCGGGCGGTGTCCTTCATGGATTCCTTAACGCCAATCTGAGAGCCAGTGGGGCCGAGATAGGTGACATGGGCACCCTGGTCCTTAGCGGCGACTTCGAAAGCGCAACGGGTGCGGGTCGAGGTCTTTTCGAAAATCAGGGCGATGTTCTTGCCCGTGAGGTGAGGTTGTTCGGTACCTGCATACTTGGCGGCCTTAAGGTCGGCAGCGAGTTTCAGGAAAAAGCGAATTTCTTCCGGAGTGAAGTCCAAAAGCTTCAGGAAATTTCTGTTTCTGAGGTTAAAAGCCATTACTTTAATGATTTAAAGATTAAAACTCAAAGATTCAAATTCGCGGCAAAATTAGTCTTTTTTCTTGTATCTTTCTACAAATAAATCAGATTCCGTATTTTTGCAGCCTAAAAATGAAAAAACAACGCATTTAAACCTACGAAAATGAAAGAAGTAAGAGTAAGATTTGCCCCCAGCCCGACAGGCCCTTTGCACATCGGGGGCGTGCGTACAGCATTATATAACTATCTGTTTGCCAAGAAGAACGGCGGCAAGATGATTCTCCGTATCGAGGATACCGACCAGACTCGCTTCGTGCCAGGTGCCGAACAATACATTGTGGAATCCTTGGATTGGTGCGGCATCAAGTTTGACGAGAGCGACTATGTGGGTGGTGAATACGGCCCCTACAAACAGAGCAACCGCAAGCACCTTTACAAACAATACAGCGACGAGCTGCTGGCAAAAGGCTGCGCTTACATCGCCTTCGACACCGCTGAGGAACTGGAGAAATACCGCAAAGAGGCTGAAGCCAACAAACAAACCTTTATCTACAATTGCCAGAGCCGCAAGCACCTGCGCAATAGCTTGACGATGAGCAAGGAAGAGGTTGATAAACTGATTGCCGATGGAGAGCCTTACACGGTTCGTTTCATGATTCCCGAAGATAGGGAAATCGTGATGCACGACTTGATTCGTGGCGAGGTGAAAGTGCAGACCAACACCCTTGACGATAAAGTCCTGTTCAAGTCGGACGGAATGCCCACTTATCATCTGGCCAACATCGTTGACGACCATCTGATGAAGATCAGTCACGTCATCCGTGGTGAGGAGTGGCTGCCTTCGATGCCGCTTCACGTGATGCTGTACGAGGCCTTCGGTTGGGAGGCACCTCAGTTTGCCCACCTGCCTTTGCTGCTGAAACCCGACGGTAATGGAAAACTCAGCAAACGCGATGGTGACCGCCTTGGTTTCCCTGTATTCCCGTTGTATTGGGTCGACCCGAAGACCGGAGAAACAGCCATGGGCTACAAGCAGTCAGGCTACTATCCCGAGGCATTTATTAATATGTTGGCCTTGCTGGGCTGGAATCCTGGTACTGAGCAGGAAATCTTCACGATGGACGAACTCGTTCAGGCCTTCTCCTTGGAGCGTTGCAGCAAGAGCGGCGCCAAGTTTAATGTGGAGAAGACCAAATGGTTCAACCACGAGTGGCTCATGCGCAAGTCCAACGAGGAAGTCGGTAAGGACTACCAGGAATGGCTGAAGACCGAAAAGGGCATTGAGACTCCGCTTGACTTTGCTGTGAAAGTGGCTGGCTTGGTGAAGGATCGCGTCAACTTCGTGAAAGAAATCTGGGACCAGAGCTTCTTCTTCTTTGAAGCGCCAACTGAATACGACCCTGTAACGGTGAAGAAACGTTGGAAGGAAAACAGTGCCGAGACGATGCTGAAAGCGAAGGAAGTCATCAAGGACATCGAGCCTTTCACTTTGGCGAATATCGACGAGACCTTGAACAACTGGATTACTTCCAACGAGCTGAATACGGGCCTCGTGATGAACGGTTTACGCCTCATGGTGGTGGGAGCCGGAAAGGGACCCCACATGGGCGAGATACTTGAGCTTTTGGGCAAAGAAGAAACCCTCAAGCGCATCGACGCCGGTGTGAAGGTCTTAGGGTAAGAAGATAACGAATCCGATACCATAGCCTAAGCTGATGAAAAAAGGCGTCAAAATAGCACTCATCGTTGTTGGAAGTATCATGGGACTGCTTCTTGTGGCGTTGCTTTTGGTGTCGCCTGTCGCGAAGCATTACATTGAGAAACACGACAAGGAGCTGATAGGTCGCGAGGTAAGCATCGGGAAGCTGCGCGTCAACCCGCTTTATGGTGCGGTTCAGATTCGTGACTTCACGCTTTACGAGGACGATGGGGCCACTCCCTTTGTCAGTTTTGGCTGTTTCAAAACGAGTGTCAAGCTGCGTGAGCTGTTGAACCACCGTTTGTGGGTGCGGCGCGTGTTGCTCTCAGGACTGAACGTCCACGTGGAACAGGACAGAACATGGTTCAATTTCAACAGTATGGTGGACCATTTCGCTACCGATACGCCAAAAAGGGAAAAGAAAGAGTCCTCTCCGTTTGGCTTGGTTTTCAACAATATCAATATCGAAAGAAGCTATATCCGCTACTCGGATTTGGATATCGGCAGCGAGTTCAATCTGCACAGTATCGACATTAGGATACCTTATATCGACCTGTCAGATATGAAGACCCATGTGGGACTCGACCTGTGTCTGGCAGACAGCGCCACGCTCCACACCGACTTGCATCTGTCGGAGAACGCGGACTCCTATTTTATCAACCTGCAACTCAAGGATTTGGGTATCGATATCATCGAGCCTTACTTGAAACAGTCGTTGGCAGTGGACTCGCTGAAGGGAAAGCTGTCGCTCGATTTTGAGGCAGAGGGAAAAACGGAACACATTCTTGATTTCGACCTGACGGGTAACATGCTGCTCAGCGACCTCTCGCTGCGTGACACCTTAGGCACTCGTCTGGGGCATGTGGATTCAATCTTTGCGAAGATTGGACGTTTTAATCTGAACGAGAACGTTTTAAACTTCCAAAACTTTACCCTTTCAGGCTTCAGTACGGCTTATATCATCCATCCCGACAACAGCTCGAACTTCGATTTGTTCCTGGGTCGGAAGCAGCACTCCGACACCACGATATTTGAGAAAGCCATCGATACCATTGCCGCTGAGATTGAAAGGGTACAGCAAAAGAAGAGCTTGAAAATCAATATTGACGAGCTGAGGTTGGCGAACAACCGGATTCATTTTGAAGACCGATCCTTGCCTGATACCTTCCGTTACGAGATTACGGACTTCGGCTTGGTTTCCGAACACTTTAACTTGAATGGCACCAACACAGCCCGAATGCAAGGCCGACTCAATCAGATGGGGCACATGTACGTCAATTGGCAAGGCGACGTACACAGCTTAAATAACCAAGACTTGACGTTGATGCTGAGCAATATCAAACTGGCGGATTTTTCGCCTTACGTGTTGCGCCTTTTCGGTTATCCTCTTGAAAACGGCACCCTCTCGTTCCGAAGTCAGAATATCGTGAAGAACGGCAACTTGGAGGGTATTAACCAACTGCAGATTGCGTCTCCGAAAGTGGGCGACAAACAGAAAAACATCACCCCGCAAGTCCCCCATATCCCGCTGAAACTTGGTGTTTACCTGCTTACCGACAGGAACAACAACTTCAGTGCCGACTTACCTGTGAGCGGCAACATCAACGACCCAGAGTTCTCATACTTCAAGACTTTATTGAAGGTGTTCGGCAACCTTATGGTAAAGGTGGCCACAGCGCCTTTCCGCCTGTTGGCCGGTGACGGCGAGACGCAGTATATTCCTTTCGATTTGCTGCAGCCCGACTTCTCTGCCGATCAATATGCCTTAATAGATGGTGTCATCAACATGTTGGGTGAGAAACCCGAGTTGGGTTTGGTGTGGGAGGCTCGCATCAATGTGCAGCAAACGGTGCAAGAGCTTTGCAATCTTCAGTTGCAGCGTGATTATTACCTTTCGCTTCATCCCGAGATGGAAGCCAAGAGCATCGATTTCCTGACCAATGAGACCATACGTTCCATCAAGCTGAACGACAAGGGGCTGTGTGACTATGCCGCACAGTATTCGGAAAAAGAGCAGTTGCGTTCCAAGCAGGATGTGGCTTCGGTAGCCTACGAGGTGTATCACCAGCGTTCCGAGCAGATGCTCCCCGGTTTGATAGAACGCCGCAACGCAAGACTTGCGCATTATTTGAAGACCATCAAAGGCTTGTCGCCCGAACAGTCTTCTGTATCAACATTGGACCCAAGCCTTTGGGACTCCTACAACAAGCCGACCCGTTATGAGCTGCATGTCAGCATCTACGGAGACGAGTAAGCTCAGCGTTTTTTCTTGAAGAAATCCGTCAGGAGTTGCAGACAAGCGTCATGCATGACTCCTGTTTCAGTTTTAGTCTTGGGATGCAGCATCTTGCCGAAACGTGAGAAACCATTTTTGGGGTCGTCGGCTGCCCAGACGATTTTGCCGATATGGGAATGACATAGGGCTCCGGCACACATGGGGCAGGGCTCCAAGGTGACGTAGAGCGTACATTCATCCAAATACTTCGCCCCAAGGGCGTTGGCTGCTGCGGTGATAGCCAGCATCTCGGCATGAGCGGTAACATCGTTGAGGGTCTCGGTTTGGTTATGGGCACGAGCGATAATCTTATTATTGCACACCACCACCGCCCCGATGGGGATTTCATCTGCCTCAAGTGCCAATTGGGCTTCTTGATAGGCCTGCTTCATATAGGATTCGTCGGAGAAAACGGAGAGCATTGTTTTAGTTTAGAGTTGAGAGTGTAGAGTTTAGAGTCAGTTGAAAGTGTAGAGTGGATAGTTTGCAGTTGTCAGTTTGCAGTTGAGGGACAGAGTGCCGCTTTGCGTCATTGACTATCGTCGAATCTGACGATTTGCGAGGAACGAAGCAATCTAGACATGAAGTATCAAATAACAATCTCATATTTATCCCAATCGGGACCTAAGGGGAATTTCGTGCGGAAACGCAGCAGCGGCTCAGCTTCAAGGGTGCAATGCAACACAACCTCCTGATAGGGCTCAGCGTGAGAAATAACCCAGCCTCGGGAATTTATCACTTGTGACTCACCACTATAGTGCAGGCCATTGGCGTCCTCGCCAACGCGATTCACGCCAATCCAGTAGGACTGGTTCTCGATGGCGCGAGCTTGTAGCAACGTGTGCCATACGTTCATCCGTGAGTCAGGGAAGTTGGCGAGATAGAAGGCCAAGTCGTATTCATATTGTCCGTCCTTGTAGCGGTTTCGGGCCCATACGGGGAAACGGATATCGTAACAGACCATAGGCCTGATGCGCCAGCCGTTCAGTTCTACAATCAGTTGTTTCTGGCCGCGTTCCACCAGCTTGTCTTCGCCGCCCATCGTGAAAGTGTGCCGCTTGAAATACAGCTCATAGCTGCCGTCGGGTCGCATCCACACGAGGCTGTTGTAGTAATGTCCGTCTTTTTCCAAGGGGAAGGTGGTGCAAATCACGGCGTTTTTATCTCTTGCCTGCTGTTGCAGCCATCGCATCGTGACCCCGTCTTCTTTCTCTGCAAAGATTTTGGGGTCGACGGGAAAAGCCGTCGTGAAGGTTTCGGGCAGGAGTATGAGGTCGGTACCAGATTGCACTTGTTTTAGCAACTCGTTGAAATGTTGCAAGTTGGCTTCTTTGTCCTCCCACTTGAGGTCGGCTTGGATATAGGCGATGTTCAGGTTGTTCATAGTGTCGAGTTTAGGTGATACGTTCCGCTGCCGTAGGTCTTCACTTCGTAGCCGTTTTCGGTAGGCAAACAGACCTCAGCGGTAGTGTTGGCAGGGATGGTGAAATCCCAAATAAATTGGTTTCCTTCGCGTCTCCAGTGGCTCTCGATACGGCCTGAGACGGATTCGTAGTCGCAGTTTACAAAGTCCAGTCCTTCGATAGGATAGGGCTTCAGCTGTATCTTGCTGTAGCCGGGTTCCAAGGCACGGATGCCCCCGAGGTATTCGTATTCCCAGAGGATGAGGTCGCCTAAAAGCATCACGTGGTTGCCCGAGTTCATTGAGGGGTCAGCGGTATTACCGTTCCAGAGCTCCCAGATGGTGGTGGCCCCGTTGCGGACCATATAGCCCCAGCTGGGGTAGGTGTCATTGGCGGCAATCTTCAGGGCCAAGTCGCCGCGACCGTATTCCGTAAGGGTGCGCATCAACTGCTGTATACCCACCACTCCTGTGGAGACATGGCCTCCGCATTCGTTCTCTGTCTTGTCGACGATGCTGGCGAAGACCTTGTTCTCGACCTCTTTGGGCACCATACCGAACCACAAGGGTAGGATATTGGCAGTAACGGTGTTGTTGGCGTAACGACCTGTTACGCGATCCAGGTATTTGTCGTTGAAGGCGATGGTGGAAGTGAGGATCTCCTGCTTGAAGTATGCCGCATCCTTTTCATATCCCAGGACTTCAGCGAATTTGGCCATCTTGCCGCAGAGGTAGCAGTAGAAGGGGGTGGAAATCACCGAGGACTCGGTAATACGGTTGCGGTCGTTGGAATGAATCATCTCTAACGACTCGGGAGGCATACACCAGTCGCCATAGGTGTCGCGAGGCATAATCCCGCCCCTCATATATTCGTTTTTCATGTGAAACATCCAACGTTTTAAGGCATCAAAGTGCTGAGCCACAGCCGTTAAGTCACCGAAGCGGGTGTAGAGCATATCGGCAACGGTGACGACGGCACCTGGCCAGGTCATATTGTCGGTATAGCCTCTCCAGTAAGGGGGAATCACATTGGGCAGCGAGCCGTTTTCCCATTGGCTGTCCTCGGCATCGGTGAGCCACTTGGCATAAAGCTGGTGGTTGTTGAAGATATACGATTCACCGTAATTTCCTGTGGTGCGGTCTCCAGTCCAGCCCATGCGTTCATCCCGTTGCGGACAGTCGGTAGGCATCGAGCGGTAATTGCCTCGGATGCCCCAGTAGGCGTTGTGATACACCGCATTAATGATTTCATTGGAGGTCTCAAACGAGCCTGTGACGGGCATCTCGTCGTAAATGACCCAGCCCTCGAAGTCGTCTAAAGATGGCTGTTGGCGCAGGCCTGAGAGTTCCACATAGCGGAAGCCGTGATAGACGAACATGGGGTGCCATTTCAGTTGAGAGTTGAGAGTTGAGAGTTGAGAGTCAGTTGAGGGTGTAGAGTTGTTAGTTACGATGTAGCGGTCGGTGTTTTCCGAGCTGCGGAGGTTGGCGGTATAGAGGGTGCTGTCAGGGGTGAGGAGTTCGGCAAAACGCAACACGATTTCATCGCCAGTTTGCTGTCCGTTTATCTTCATATTAATGAAGCCGACCATATTCTGACCCATGTCGAGATACCATTTGTTGTCTTTTTGGAAGATACTAACGGGCTTCAGCTTCTCCATCACGGTGATGTTGGGGTTGGGTTGGGGGCTGAGTTGTCCTTCTGGGGCTTCTACAAGTTCGGCTGGGAGCCAAGCGGAGGCATCATAGCCGGCTTGGTTCCATTCGCCCAGTTCATAGTTCTCGTCGTAGGTCTCGCCGTCCCATTCGTTGGCGGTGCGGATAGGTCCCCGGTTGGTGATGCGCCAGGTCTCATCGCTGACAATCATGTCTTTGGAGCCGTCTTTGTAGGTCACTTCCAATTGCAGCAGCAGGCGTGGTGTGCCGAATCCAAACACGTGCTCTGTCCCGTCCCAGTTGGGGTTGGCTGCATTATAGCGGATGGAGGTAAAGCGGCCTCCTTCAAGGATGATGCCTAAGGCATTGTCACCGCTGTTGAGCATTGAGGTTACATCGTAAGTGTTGAAATACACACGTTTGGAGTACCACGAAAGGGTAGGCTTCAGCAGTTCCTCAGGGGCGATTTCCTGTCCGTTGAGATAGGCACTATAGACACCCATACCGCTGACGTAGAGTCTTGCTTCGCTGATGTTGTCTTTAAGGTCAAAGTCCTTGCGCAGATATCGTGCCGCTATGCGGGTGTGTCCCACTAGCACATCGTCATCAAACTCATGCCCAATCCATTTCGCTTGCCAATCCTTTTGTTCCAGCAGGCTGATTTCAAAGTATTGGACTTCGCTTTCCACTTTGGTTTTCCTGCCTCCGTTGGCTTTCACCGTCGTGATGACTTTCCAATAGGCTTTGTCGCGGCTTCGTAGCGGCTCAAAGGTGTAAGGGAATAGCATAGGGATATTCAGCATCTGGTTGGAAGCCACCGTTTTAGAGTCCCAAAGGTCGCCGATGCCTTTTTGGGCATTCTCGGCAGTGGAGGCCACGATGATGCGGTAGTCCTGTTGCACGACGTTGTTTTCCGAGCTTTCATATTGCCAGCTGAAGTGTGGCTCGTTGGTCGCCAATGCCCGTGAACCATCTTGTTGTTCAACGGTGAGTTGGGTGAGGCGGATATCGAAGGTCTTGCCGCAGGCAGAAAGTAGGAGTGCTGACAAAAGGAGTAAGGGGAGGCGTTTCATGGTATCTGTGTTACATATATTATTTGTCATTGAGCTTCATGGGTCAGGCTAGGGCTGTATCGAATCGCAAAAATAAAAAACTATGCAGTGCAAAATGAGCAAAACGGGAAAAATATGCTATTTTTGCAGCCTAAATGAAATCTTGAAGCGATGAAGAGAACCCTCATACTCCTTGCGATGGCGCTGACGCTGGCAGCCTGCGCAACCAAAGACGACAAGCCACAGGAACCCCAGGAAGAGAAGAAAGTTGTCATCCCGCCTGGGATTCCAGTAGCCCCGATGCCCGTGTCACAAAGCTCTGAACTTATGCTGCAGTCCGACGGGCAGACCATCGACCCGCAACAGCCCGTGCTGCAGATAGAGGAAGGCAAGCCCTTAGACCTCTCACAGCTGATGGGCCAACGCAAGACTTTGGGCGATCAGGTGGCCGAGAAGATCGATACCGTCCGCTACCAGGCTGAACAGGGCAAGGCTGACTACCAGTACCTCTACGGTGCCAGCTACGAGTACGGCTGGGGTGTTGAAGAGGATGCTGTGCAGGCCATGAAGTGGTACCGCAAGGCGGCAGATCAGAAGCAGAAGGCCTCCTACAACGCCATCGGCAACCTCTACCGCATGGGCAACGGCGTGAAGGCCGATCCCAAGGAGGCATTGAAGTGGTTCCGTCAGGGTGCCGAGGTCGGTGATGCCCAGGCCATGCTCAACGTGGGCAACTGCTACTATTACGGCATGGGTATTGAAAAAGACGAGGCACAGGCGGTACAATGGTGGCAACGTGCGGCAGAAGGCGAGAACATATACGCCTGCTCGCAGATGGGCGACTGTTACCTCTACGGTCTCGGAGTGGAGCAGAACTCCGCCAAAGCTGTCGAATACTACACCAAGGCTTCCGATGCCAACCTCCCCGACGCCCAATACCGCCTTGGGCTCCTCTATTACTACGGTCAAGGCGTAGAGCCCGACCGCACCCACGCCAAGCTCCTCATGCAAAAGGCCCGCGACGGCGGCCTCACGGAAGCTGAGAGGTTTTTGGAGAAGAATTATTAAAGGTGTTTGGACCAAAGAAGAGGTGAATGTTTTGGCTGAAAGGCACATGGACTTTGACAAGTTGGAGAAGTGGTATGATGGTTATCAGATTGGTGATGCAAGCACATAGAAGCCTATGGTGTGGATGCTGCTTATGATGAGGACTCAAGGATTCTTAGCTACAATGAACATGGCATCATCCCAGAGAAAAATGCTAGAAAAAGCCGGTAAGAATTATACTGGTGAATAATCAATAGGACTGTCAAGAAAAGAGGTAGAAGATCGCAAGAAATTTTAATTACGTGGGTAAGAAGATGTCAAGAAAAAGGTAAAGGTGAGCCAGAGGGTAGTAAGCCGAAAGCTAGGAAAAAAGAAAATTCTTCACTTTTTTCACTCATCGTATATCCGATTACATTTTTTCATACATTTGCGGCAATTAACGAACTCTTTTTCGCTGTTGACGACCATGAAAAAGCCGAGCAATAAGATACCAACCAACCCGTACAACGACCAGTATTCGTCGCTGATTCGACCTATCAAGATATTCTTACCTGTCCAAGACAGAAAAGAGAAAGCAGAAGACCATAAATATGACGATTTCGTCGGACGCGAACGCTTGATGGAGAAGTTGTTCAATTGGTTGTCCGACAAGAACAAAGAAAGCGGTTCTTACTTGGTGACGGGCTTCCGTGGTATGGGAAAGACTGTTCTGGTGGACCGTGTTGTCGGCAAATTAACCCGTGAGGTGAATGAGAAAAGCGAGCCTTGGTGGCTTTTGCTGAGTTTGTTACCTGTCATCATAATGGGTGTTTGGGTAGCCATCAAACCCAGAATAAATGACATTTTTTCGGATTCTTGGTATTGGGTAGCTCTTGTATTGTTTGTATGGTTCTCTGCTGTTGTTGCGCTATTTTGTAATGACAGCCACAAGTATAAGAGGATAAAGAAAAGAGCCAGGCGTAAGTATCCGAATCATGATAAGTTTGATGAAGCGAATGTCGATAAAATGGCTCGTGGGAAAAATGATGATTATGATAGTCGGCACTACCGCAATATCAAGATTTCTATCAACTTGGGGCATGAGGTGCTGAAAGAGAGGGATGTTTTGAGCATGATTGCCACTTCCGTCAGGGATAAATATAAGGCATTTGTGAGAAGTTCTATCCCTCATCTTGTTACAAAGTCTATTGTGGTGTTGATAGTTTCTGCTGCCAGTTTTGCTCTCGTGTTTTCCATCCAAAGTTTCCATTCAGATAAAAACAATGCCGAAGTCAATAAAGAAATTGAAGTCCGCAATACAGAGGTAAGCATAGACGTGCGTAATTCTCCCATAACCGTCAGGGAGGAGGTTTCAAACGAACAGAAACTTGTTGTTTCGGGGAGTTCCGACAATTCCACAAACCAACAGGTTTTCGTCAATGGCGATGCCAGCGAGTCATGGTTCTCGCGTCTAATCACCAAAGCCACAGGGGTTTTTGTGACCATGTACATTGGCAACACTGGCTTGAGTTTTATC
>Ga0265301_10000227_pt1 | contig 90109 bp, 89 predicted proteins | sample AusTroGonzalo_MG_2_FD_193488 | JGI IMG/M metagenome (GOLD analysis project Ga0265301, IMG submission 193488) | Bovine rumen microbial communities from tropical cattle in Woodstock, Queensland, Australia - Gonzalo_04 | ecosystem: Host-associated > Mammals > Digestive system > Stomach > Rumen ... | reverse complement strand
TAGTTTCATCTTTATTAAGTTTATTTAAGTTCCCCCATAGAGAAGAATCATCAATTCTTTCTACAGGGGAACTAATTACACAAACATTAAAATTACTATTTCAATTCGATGTAGCACCAAAAAAAAACGTATTTATTAAAGTGTAGCTATTAATATGATTATACCAATAAGAACTACACAAACACCACAAAGTGTAATTGTAACTTTATGATACACATCAAGGTCATTTTTAGAATTATTTAGTCTATTTTGATAAATAGACTCATTATTCTTATATTCTTTGATAACATCTTCTAGTCCTTTAATATCTTTTTTAAGAGCTATTTCAACATTATCTTTACGCTGGATTATTTCAATTAATTCAGCTTTTGTCATATTGTTTAATTTTTTTGCCATATTATTATTATTTTAAAGATTAAACATGAGTTCTATTCCACATAATACAAAGAATATTACACCAATAATAGTTATAATAGCAGTTTTTTTCCATTTTGCAACATCTCGTTGTAGACCTTGTTTTTCTTCAGCAAGTTGTTTCAATAAAGTATTTGTAGTTTTACTTTCTTTTAAATATTTTTCAGCTTCTTCTTGAAGTTTATTTGTACTATTTTTTAATTCTTGTGTAGTTTCTACATAAGAATCAAATTCTTTTTTAAGCTCATCATAATCTTTTTTATTATCATCTCTTTGTTTTAAAAGAGTATTGTTTATTCCTTGTAGTTCTACTACTTGCTGAATTAATTCAACTTTTTTCATTTTATCTAAGTTCATATTACAATCGAATTAAAGTTAATAACCAAGCAATTAAAGTTAATACAAGTCCTATAAACATACTGTTATTTACTTTATTTGCATTTTTAAGTTTCTGTTCTTTTATATTAACTTTATCAGTAAATTCTGATAAACGGCTAGTTAAATTTTTATTTTCTTCATCTAGGTCAACAAACATTTTATGAAATTGATTTCTTTCGTCGCTAAGAGTTTTATTTTCTAAACTCATTTGCTCTAGATTCTTTTCTTGTTGAGCTATTATTTCTAATAACTCAGCTTTTGTTTTTTTGTTTAAATTTGCCATGATTTTTAATTTTTAAATGTTATTCAAATATTATTTCACTTCCGAAACTATCGGAAACATCTTCATCTACTATTTCATTTAGTAGATTTTCATCAAAGTCATTAGTTATGTAATTGAAGTCAATTTCAACAGCATAACTATTATCTTTATTAGAAAGTTCCATATTCTTAATTATTATAATTTAATAATTTGCAAATATAAGAATATAGAAGAATTTTACAAATTATTTTTAGTTAATTTTTGTTAAAAGTGATAAAATACTATTAATTATCATCAATAGTATATTTATTATTTTAATCTTCTATCCATCCATCTAGTCGTTCAGCTAATTCTCGTCTATATTCAGGAATATAAAGAGTAGCATGATAAATACTGTCTTGATGAATATTTATAGCATAGAAATAATCTCCCTCACCATAAGTATCTGCCCATTCATTACGAGCAATACTACTAGACCAATAAAGGTTATAGTAAGAAAAGAAAATATCTACAAATTCTTTTGGAATTTCTACAGATATATAATCATCGTTATAAGTGTCTACTTCGGCAAAATATTTACCATCAATAGATACTACATCGATTACATTTTCAATAGAAAATTCCATTGTGTTGTCTTCCATATTGTGATATGGATTTGCAATTGTGTCGGGATTGCTACCGTTAGCTGTTACCATTATTATAGTAGCAGTTAAAAGAAACATTAATTTTTTCATTTTATTATGTTTTTAATTGTTTAACACTGACCATCACTTACGTTAGGTTTCGTCTTAATCTTCCAAGACTCATCAGAGTGTTTATAATAATAAATATAGGAGAGAAATTAATCTCTCCTATATTATCAATAGTACTTTAGAAACCAAGCATTTTATCAGCAAGTTTATCAAGTAAACGTTTGCCAAAGTCTGACAATTTAATATCCACAATATGATTTATAATCACATCGTGGTCGAATGTTACTGGTTCAGCATCTTCACTGAAAGGATTAGTATATTCTTCACCAGATTTAACTTCTTGTTGAACAATAGTTATAGTAGCACGGCTAAGAATCATTCCCATAGCGTCAGGATGAGTTATCAGATGATTAGCAGCAAATGCAGCTTCGTCATCATCTTTTAACAAAGATGCAACTGCAAAAGTACTACTAAAGATAATATTTGATTTACCTTTAGTGTATTCTTCGTTTTCACCTTTAACAAAAGCATCAACACTTTTGTCAAGACTGATACCAAGACGAGTATATTCGTCTTTTACTGTTACAGTTACGTTTTTGATAGTTAATTCTTTTACTTTTATAGCACCATTCTGCAACATTTTGTTTACGATTTCTTGTTTTTCCATTGTGTAAAAGTTTTTTAATATTATTTATTATATGAATTAAAAAGGTTTCAGAATAATACAGTAATATCAACTCTAACAATAATTAAATAGAAAGGTTTTACTATCAATTATATGTTAGAGCGATATTACAGTAATAACTTTAACATCTAGATTTTTATGATGTTTATTATCTAGAGTAAAGTTGGGAAGGGGAACAGTAGCATTACTTTAAACTCTTCTATATACAAGTCTTTTACTATATTTAAGTAAATAAAGGTCACCAAATATTATATTAAATCTATATGCAGAACTTAATGCAATTTTATAATTTTCTTCAGAAAATTCAACACCTAGACTTGTAAGTATCATACTAAACGAATTAAAAGCATCAACATGAGTTTCAGAAAATGTTACACTATTATAAGTACTTTCAGAAAATACATCTTTTGAATATTCAAATTTTGCAAATTTTGTATAATCAGAAATAGTACAAAGTTCAAAAGTTGGAATTGTTGGTTTTGTTTTCATTTTATTACGATTTTTATTTGTTAGAACTCTTATTTATTTTGTGTTACAAAGACTTACTTGTTTTGCAACACGAAATCACTCCAAGACCAGAATGAGAACAAGATAAGAATGAGAAAAGACATCATTGAGAATATCAACACAATAATGTGGAAGACAATAGGTAATTCTATCATCTTCCACACTATAGTTTCAAGGTCAATCAATTTGAAAATCAGCTTGACCAAACTCTGCTAAACGTTCTACAACTTTCTTTGATAGTTTCACACTCTCAATATAACGTGTAGTCCATGTAGTAGTAGCAAGGATGGCACTATCATTGTCATCAACAACTTCGTTGCCATGTCTATCAAGGATTTTATCCCCAACAGCATAAGTACGAGATTTTGTAACAATGTCAGCTCCACGAAGAAGTTTGGCAACATTGCTCTTTGTACGAGCAATACACGTTAGACCAACAATGAAATCTTCATTAGTAGCATAATCTTCGTAGATTACACCAAAGAGTTCAACATTTTTGTAAACGTTGCCATCAACTTTAACATAACCATCTAATATTTGTATATTAGCCATGATTGTAAGTACTGTTCCCTTAAAACAGGCTGAAAAAGTTCCTCTAACATCTACCTCAGCACGTAAATGTAGCCGTGACCATTTAGTCCATACATATTACCAAACTATAATATAATATGCGAAATTTCAATAAGACAAGAACGAGGATTTCAATTTGAAGTAAGACGGGGGTGTTCGACTTACTTATTTACAGCCGGGGGTTGAACTCAAGTACTCCCACCTCACATATCTACACTTTATTTTTATATTTTACCTTTTTCATCACAACACCAAATGTTTTATTTTATTCTCATTTTCTTTCATTGTGTTTAGTGTTTTCTTGTTGTTCTATGCTCATTCTTCTTTACGGGGGTTGTATTAGTTGTTGAGTCCAAACATTTCGTTGAATATTATGTTTATTATTGCCAATTTCTATAGCTTTATTATTACAAAATGTATATTTTGGAATAGTATAGTTATTTATAATAAAGTATAATATAATAATATACAATAATTATATATTATTATATAATATATAATTATTGTATATTAAATATAATACTGTAATAACTATAATACAATACTGTAATAAATTAAATGTTAAATTTTCTTAATTTTACGCCACTATTCAAACAATTTTCGTATATTTGTACAAAATAAAACTACTAGTAGTAGTGATAATAAAAGTAATAATAACAAAATTAAAATCAAGATGAAAGAAATTAAATTAGAAAAAGTAAGTTTAGAACTTCCAACTAAACTTGATGAAATTACAGAAGAAAAATTAAATGAAATGTCTAATACTATAGACGTTGCTGACAATTATTCTTTAGTTGGTATTGCTTATCATGAAAGATTCAGTAGAATACTGATGTCTTATAGAACTAAAAAACAGAATATTAAAGCAGGTGTTGTGCCAATTTTTATAAAGGCTGGTAAAACTGATTCAGATTTTATAAAATCTGCTAAAGTTGGTAGTAAATTGCTTATATCTGCTAATCAAATTGAATTAGGTTATAGAGCTGTTATTAAAAATAATCCTTATAATTTGGATGTTATAATGGCTAAAGTAAGTAATAATATCACTACTGCTGAATATCAAAATCTTGTAGCTGATACAGAATCAGAACCTGTTTATTTTTTAGATTTTAAAATAGTTCCTAATTGCGATATTATAGCAATATATAAATAATATGTCAGAAATATTTAAATTTCCTAAAGGATATGATGTAGTTGTATGTCGAAAAGAAGACATACTTAACTGCATTGATGATAATATTACTGATAAAGATGTTGCATACGCAGTTATAGAACAATGTGAAAAAGATATTGCTAAATTTCTTACTGAAGGTAAATGGGCTGGAGTTCCATATTTAGGTAGTATTAGAATTCCTAGTCATATTAGCAAAATTTATTCACAAGAAACTTTAGAATTAGAAGCTAGTGCTAAAGAAACACTTAGTCATGACCAATATGTTGTGTTTAAAAAAGATTTACATTTAGGTATTGTAAGAGATGTCAAATCACAACGTTATATTAATTATGTAACTAGTAGATTTACAAATAGAAATAGACGTTTTTACAAGACTTTATGTAATACTAAAGGTGAAGTTTATGCTAAACTTTTATGTTATACTTTAACACAAGTAGAAATAGTAAGAGGTAATGATGGCGAAAACTCTTGATATAGATAGTATGCTTATAATTGACGATAGTGGGATGCCTGTAGCTCCCACTATTCGCCAATTGCTTAATAAAGATATACGTTTATTATATAATAGAGATAAATCTCCAAATAAAGAACGATATATTAAAGAATGTATTGTTATTTATTATCTTGGAGACCCTAAATCTCCTGCTAAACAAGCTGGTTTGAGTGATGCTGAAGCACTTAAAATGGCTATAGAACAAGCAGATTTAGAAAAAGATTATATACCTGACCCTGTAGTAATAAGTTTAATTAAACAATATTATAATGAAAATATAGGAGAGGCAGGTAGAGTTGTAGAGAATATACTTAAAGGTTTACATAACATAAACATTAGTATAGACGCTATAAATACATTATTAAATGAAAAACTGCATAGTAATTTGTCTATAGATGATATTGCAACAGTTCTAACATTAGTAGATAATGTAAATAAAAAAGCTGGTGAATTACCAGGTATTGTTAAAAAACTTGAAGAAGCTAAACAGAACTTAATGTATGAAAAAGAAACTGAAGTTTCTCGTGGAGGTGGAGTTGTAAGTAGTTCTATGGATGCTGATAATTATTTAAATAACTAAAAAAAATAAATATTATGGTTACTTATAAAAATTACGATATTAATAATGCAATTCTTGCAATTACAGAAGACAAAAATAATCCAGAAATTTTAGATATATTAAATAGACAAGAGTTAAATGTTGGTGATGAAATAACAATAACTTTTGAATTTAAAGGTAAACCTTCTAGTAAATTACAATTTAATAGAACTATTAAAGAAATAAAAGAAGATAGTAAAGAAGTTGAAACCTCAGATAACGGTATTGTAACTCTAATAGCTAAAGATTTTTTATTATAACAAACAATCAAAAGCAGGATGAAAGATATATACAAAAATATACATCTTTATTTTGATGAAGGACCTCATAAATATACTGATAGTAATGGTAACGAATATATTTCTACTACTACTATAATAGGTAATTATGTTCCTAAATTTGATAAAAAATATTGGGCTCATAAAAAAGCTGTAGAACAAGGAGTTTCTGAAAAAGAAATTCTTAGACAATGGGACAAAATTAAAAATGAAGCTTGTGATAGAGGTAGCGATAAACATAATGATATAGAAAACGCAATTAAAAATGCAAGTAAGTTTAAAGAAGCTATCAAATATCTTGAAACAAGAGAAAGTGGAATGGTAGTAACAGTTGCTGACATTCCTAATTTAATACCAATTCCTTTAGATATTGAACAATTTAAAACTGCTACAGAACATAAATATAAAGAAATATATGATGTTTTTGATTACTATATAAATGCAGGTTACACAATATATTCAGAAATTGGTGTATTTGACCCTGAACTTTTAATAAGTGGCACTATAGATATTTTATGTATAAAAGAAGACCAATTTGTTATATTAGATTGGAAAACAAACAGAGATGGTCTTAAATTTGAAAGTGGTTATTATAAAAAAGATAAAACTACTATACCGAATCAATTAACTAATGAATGGGTTAGAAAATATGATAAAATGCTTCCACCGCTCAATCATCTTGATGAATGTAATGGGAGTCATTATACAATGCAACTTTCTATATATGCTCGTTTAGTTGAACGAATATTAGAAATTCCTTGTGTTGGTTTAGGTCTTTGTCATATTGCTAGCCCATTTGTTTTGAATAGTTATGGTCAACCACTTAGAGATTTCGATGGCTATCATGTTGACCCAAATGGTACAGATAAAATAACTTGGTACAAAATTAATTATCTTAGAAATGAAGCTGATGCTATATTTGTAGATAGAGTTAATTATTTAAAAAGTAAACAAGTACAAGTAACACAAACTAAATTATTTGACGAATGAAAGAAAGTTTAATTAATAAAATATATAAAGCAGACTTTCAAAAAATACTTGAAAAAAAAGGCTATGTTTATTTTAACACAGGTCAATATAATTTAAATATTATAGGTGTTAGAGCTGATAATAACAAAGTTGTTAACAAATATGATGATTATATTGTAGTAGAATATAAAAGTGCTAGAGGAGATGAACAGCTTATTTATAGTATTACTACAGAACCTGGAAAATACTATATGCAAACTAAACTTGGAAATAGTAAAGGTACTGCTATATTAGTTCCTGGACAATATCGTGGATGTTGGAAAATTGGTAAACATAACGGTAAATATAAAGCACTAGTACAATGTAAATCTGTTAAAGTTTATCGTGATGGTAATAAAGATGACATTTATGATTTAAATCCTGAAACTATAGATAACGGTTTATTTGGTATAAATATGCATAGAAGTGATAAAGATTTTACTAGAAGTACAATAGATATGTACTCAGCAGGTTGTCAAGTATTTAATAATCCTAGTAACTTTAACACTTTTATTAATGTTTGTGAAAAACAAAGAAAGCGTTATGGTAATAGTTTTACATATACTTTAATTAATGAAAAAGATTTGAAATGAAAATATTAGAAAAAGTACAAAGTAAATTAATTAATATCTTTATAGGATTTATATGTACTATTATAGGAATATGTATAATATTTACATTTGTAAATATTATAATGTATTTTACTAATACATCCCCTGTAGAGAAGAATAATGCTATTGATTCTTTGATTACAGTAAATGATAGTCTTAAATTAGAAGTTAAACATTTAGATAGTATTAAAAATGCAAAAATTATTGAAATTTATAATCTTAATAGTGATAGTACTAGGAGGTTATTCTTCGAGTTGGTGTCAAAATAAAACTACAATTCTTACTACAGGGGAGCAAGATACATTATGTATTCCTATAGAAACAGTAAAAATAATTAATGTAAAACTAACAGAGTTAGAATATGAAAAAGAGATTAATAGAAATTATGAAACTATCATTAAGAATGATAGTTGCACTATTGCTATTCTTACCGATGACATTAATACTATTTCTAGCGAGTGCAATGATAAAACGCATAGATTAATAGTACAAAGAAATATTGTCGGTGGTATTGGTATAATTGGAATTATATTAGCTATAATATTTTAATGATAGACGATAAATATATAAAAGAATATCCTTTTCTTCGATATATTAATGAAGATAAGAGTCGTTATAAACACGCAAAAGATGCAGGTTATGATGACCCTGATGATTTATTTCTTATTGGAAATAGTGGTGGTTTTTTACTTAATATACAGCCTGGTGATAAATTTGTAGATACATATTTATTTACAGAAATGGCTGATTTTTATCGTCAAAATAAACAATATACTTTTTATAAAGAAGATAGTATTCCTCATAGACAATTAAGAAAAAGAGAAGAATATCGACGTAGACATGGTTTAGTAGCTCCTTGTTTAATGAGAAATGGTAAACTTTGTAATGTTAGAATTACAGGCGGACATTATAATTTTCTTAATTATACAATGATTGAGCAATTAGATGAAACAAGTACAAAATCTAAAGGTAAAAAAAGTACTGGTGCTAAAAAATATGATTTTAGTAAATTTATAGATGCTCAATTTTGGACTTGGCATATAATGGATTTTTGTATAAGAAATGGTTTTCATCTTATAATAGATAAAACTCGTCGTGGAGGATTTTCTTATATAATGGCTTCTGATAGTGCTAATGAATTAAATCTAAATCCTAGAAAGGTAGCAATACATGTTGCAGCTAATAAAGATTATTTAACTGATGCAGGAGGTTTAACAGATTTTACTTTAAATAATCTTAAATTTTATGAAACTAAAACTTTCTTTAGACGTGGTATATTAACTACAAATAAAGAAAACTTTACATTAGGTTTTAAACTTCCAAATGGTATTACATCCCCTAAATCTTGGAATAGTTCCCTATTTAGTGTATCTGCATTAAATAATCCTAACTGTGCTATTGGTAAAGATGCAGTTAAAGTTAAAGTTGAGGAGTTATCTACTATGGATAACTTTGATGAATTTATGACTGTAACTGAACCTGCTATGAAAACTGGTAGTTATATAACTGGTAATCTTGTAGCTTGGGGAACTGCTACTAGTGGTAATACTCAAGTATTTGAACGTAACTTTTATAATCCTATAGGTTTTGGTTTTATGCCATTTGAGAACGTATGGAATAATGATAGTAGAGAAGAAGTATGTGGTTACTTCAAACCTTATTGTTGGGGATTACAAGGTGAGATAAATGGTCAGTTTGCTATGGATAAAGATGGTAATTCTAATATAGAATTAGGATTACAAATAGCAGAAGTTGAAAGACAAGAGAAAAAAGAAACAGCTAAAACATATGCTGATTATATAAATTATTTAGGTCAATATGCAAACAAACCTTCTGAATCATTTAGTTCTATAACTGAAAATTTATTTAGTAGTGAACAATTAACTATATGGGAAGAAACATTAAAAACTGATAGCAGTTATAAAATTTATACAGATGGTTGGCTATTTGAAAAAGGAAATACTGTAGAATTTAGAAGTAATGCTAGAATTGAAGCTGAGGGAGGTAAACATAACGTAGACTTTTGGAGTTATATAGAAGGTGTTCCAATTAGAAGTAGTGAACATCATCACGGATGTATTCGTATATGGTTTTTTCCACAAAAGTTTTTACATACTACAAGGCAAGGTATTAATACACTAGGAATACCGGAAGGTATGTATAGTATAAGTTATGACCCTGTAGGTGTTAATAAAGAGCAAAAACTTATTACTAATAAGAATTCTCACAATAGTATTAAAGTTTGGATGAACCCTTGTAGTTATAATGGTTTTAAAACTATGTGTGTAGCATCTTATTATGGTAGACCTAATAAGTTGGAAGAAGCTGATAGAATATGTTATCTTTTGGCTAAATTATATAATTGTGTCGGTACTGTTGGTGTTGAGGTTAACCGAGGTGAAACAGTTAGTAATTTTAGTAAATGGAAAGCATTAAAATATTTAATGAAAGACCCAGTAGAACTTTGGGATAAATCTTTAAAAGGTCATATAGCTGCTGATTATGGTATTAATATGGGTGGTGGAGATGGACAAGGTTCAACTAAAAAATTAGAAGGTCTTCGACTTCTTAAAGAAATGTTATATTCTGAAGTAGGTAAAAACGAATTAGGTCAACCTAAATATGTTTTTCAAACAATATTTGATTATCCTACTATATTAGAACTTAAAAAATGGAATAATGTAGGAAACTTTGATAGAGTTTCTGAAATGATTGTAAGAGCTTTGCAATGGAAGCTTACAGATATAGAAGCTGCAAAAGAACTTTCTAATAAAAAGAAAATAATTGATGATAAAAATAATATATTAAGAAGAGATTGGTTTTAATTAAAATATTGTAATTATGATTAAAATAAGAAATGCTGTAAATTTTCCTAAACAGAAAGTTTCTAGAGCTGAAAAAAATAAACCTGAATGGTATGCAAATTGTATAGATTATATTATACAAGAAGGATTATCTTTAAATGATAGAGATGATACAGAAGCTATGTTGGATGTTCTACATGGTAATATTCCAAATAGTTATTATAAGAAAACTTTGAATCCTTATAATAGTGATAAGGAAAAATATAAAAGATTTCCTGCTACTATGCGAAATTTAGATATAATGTCTGATATTGTTAGACGTTATGTATCTGAATACTTTAAAGGAATTCATGAATTTATTACAAGTGCTAGTAATCCAAGTATAGCTTTAAAAAAAGAAGCTAAATTACAACAAGAAGTTTTTAAATTAGCAGAACAAGCTTTTCAAACAGAAGTTCAGAATATTATGGCACAAATGCAACAGCAAGCTCAAGAACAAGGTCAGCCTTTAGATGAGAGTGCTATGCAACAAGCTATACCTGATATTGAAGAATTTGTTAAAAATTTTCAAGAAAAATATATAAGTGACGAAACTATTCAAGCACAGGAAATGCTTGGATATATTAGAAGTATAACACAAGATGTTATATTATATCTTTCAGCCTATATGAATTTCTGTTCTTTAGGTGAATGTTATACTTATACTGAAGTTATTAACGGACAATTTAGAAAAGAAAATGTTCCTGTTAATGAAGCATATCCTATTCCAACTAATGAATTTTTTGTTGAAGACCATGATATGTTTGCTAGAAAAATGTTATGGTCTTATGACCAAATTGTTAGTAAATTTAAATATTGTTTAAGTAAGGAAGATTTAAAATTTCTAGATGAATATTATTATCAACAAACTCCTTCAGGTACTAAAACAGAGTTACTATATAAGAAATATTTTGAATATTCTCCAGAGTTATGTTCTAGATTTACTGATGAAGAAAGAAAACTATTTAAAGACCAACCTGTAGCTATACATGCTGAAAATAATAATTTATTTGAAGTTTGGCATGTTGTTTGGAAAGGTGTTTCTAAAAAAGGTATATTAACTAGAATAAATCAAGAAGGTTTTTCTGAAACACTTATAGTAGAAGATGATTATGAATTAAATCTTGAATTTGGTGATATTGACATTCAATATGAGTATGATACACAAATTTATGAAGGATATAGAATAGGAACAAGATATACAGGAATATATCCTATAAAAGCTAGACCTTTACCTTATAACAGAGATAATAAATTACCTTATAATGGTATTATGGAGATACTTCCACTTATGGGTAAATTTAGTATTATACGATTAGTTACTCCATTTCAAATTATGAGGAATATTATTTCTTATCATAGAGAATTAGTTATAGCTAAAAATAAAATGCTTATTCTTTTATTACCAGAATCTTTAATTAATGAAGACCCTGAAGATAAAATTTATAAGATGGCTGCTGATGGTGTTCTTTTATTAGATGATAGTGAAGATACATCAGGTCAGAAAGCTCAAGCTATAAGATTATTAAATGCTAATTTAGGAAATTATATTAGTGAACTTACTAATCTTATGGAATCTATAAAACAAGAAGCTTGGGGTTTAGTAGATATGAATATGCAAAGATATGGTGATATAGCACAATCTGCAGGAGTTGGTGTAACACAAGAAGCTATAGCAAGAAGCTCTATGGGTTCTGTTATTATAGTAACTGTTTTTGATGAAATGCGTAGAAGAGATTATCAAAGAGATTTAGATTATGCTAAATTTGCTTATATAGATGGATTAGAAGATACTTATGTAGATGATAAAAATAAAACAAGAACGTTAAGTTTAGATGTAAATAGCTATGTAAATAGTGCTTATAGTGTGTATTGCAAGAATGACCAAAAAGAATTAGATAAAATGCAACAATTAAAACAATGGGCATTTAGTGCAGCACAAAATGGTGATATTGAAATTGCTAAAGAAGCTATTGTCGGAGATAATATAACTCAAATAAGTGCAGCTATTGATAAGTTTGGTGAAATAAAGCGTAAACATGAAGAAGATATGAAAGCTGCTGAACAACAATTAGAGCAAGCTAAACTTCAGAATAAACTTGCAGAAATACAAGCAAAAGGTGAAGAAGATAGAAAAACAGAGGAACTAAAGTATTATTATGAAATGCAATTGAAGAGTATGGATGTTGATATGCAGTCTCTTGTTCCAAACAATAATGCAGAGTTACAAGAGAAAAATAGAATACAAGAACGAGCATATAATACAAAAGCTGACATAGATAGAGAAAAATTGGAATTAGAAAAACAAAAAGCACAATTAGAAATGTATAATAAAGCTGCTGATAGAGAAATAAAACGAGAAGATATGGCTAATAAATTAACGATAGCTAGAACAAATAAAAATAAATATGATGAAAAATAACATTTATAATCTTTAATACGTTCCCAAGTCCTATATTATTATAGGACTTTTATTTTGTCATCATTGCAGTATTATAAATTATACTTTTTGACTGTTGAATAAATTACTTTTTATATATTATGTTATATTAAAAATAATGTATATTTTTGCTAACAAATAAATCACACATAGTATAATAAATAAAAATAATAAAAGTATGGCAATAACTGATATTGATTTAGGTAACACAAATACACCGGTAAATAACGGTGGTGTTAATGTAGCAGATAATGCTGAAGAAATAAACAATGCTCTTCAAAATGAAGAACAAAACAAAGAGCAAAATGAAGAGCAAAATAAAGAACAAAACTCTGATGAGGATTATGATTATATAGAATATGAAGGAGTTAGGTATCATCACGATGACGATGGTAATTTAGTTGATGATGATGGCAAAATCTTTAAAACTTTTGACGAGCTAGAAGAATGGTCTAAACAACAAGAAGAAGTAGAAGAAGATGAAGATGAACTAAGTATAAACAATATACAAAAAGCATTTGGTATTGAACTTGTTGATGAAAATGACCAACCTTTACAATTTGAGAACTCTCCTAAAGGGGTTGCAGAATATATAAATGAAGTTATAAATCAGCAAACAAGTAATATACAAGAAGCTACTATAAATCAATTATATAATGATATTCCTTATCTTAAAGATTTTATAAATTATGTAAAAGTTAATGGTACTCATGTTGGATTTGGTCAAATGCCAGATAGACGTGGTATTACATTAAATAAAGACGATGAACAACAATTAGTTGCAGTGTTAAAAGTTGCTGCTAAAGAATTTAACAATCCTACTATAAATGATACTTATATAGAATTTTTACGTCAAAATGGTAGTTTATATGATGAAGCTAAAGCTCAATTAGATGCTTTAGCAAATAAAGATAAACAAGATAGAGAACTATTAGAACAACAAGCTATTCAAAAAGAACAAGAAAGGCAACAAGCTTTAGACGAATATTATAACTTGTTACATACTACTATACAAAATAAGAAACTAGGAGAGTACACATTACCAGATAATGTTATAAGAAATATAAATGGTAAAAAATATAATGCAAATCTTCAAGACTTCTTTGATTATATAGCAAAACCACGTAATATAGATGGTCAGAGTTTAACAGATTATCAAAGAGATATAGCTGGTAAAACTCAATCTGAAAGAATGAATAAACAATTATTAGACGCATGGCTTACTTTCACGGGAGGTAGTTATAAAGATTTAGTTAATATGGCAATTAATGAAGAAAATGTAAGAGTATTAAAACTTAGAGCCAAAAAAGCTAGTGAGAATCAAACTACTACATTAAGGTTAAAACCGAAAGATAAAGCGAACCTGAATGATATAATTTTATAATCAAAATTAAGTATTAACTAAATATTTTAAAAAGTATGTACAAACTTAGAGAAGTGTCTCGTGGACAGTATGATGACCGTGGCTATTCCAATGAAGAAACTATCGCTCATCTTGCATTATCAAGACCGGGAGAAATTAACAACATTCTTACTTATACTTATGGTATGGATGATGATAGATTTCCTCTAACATTCCTTACTGAAGGACAAGGTAGTGTAGGTGTAGTTGATTTAAAAACTAATACTTGGACTTGGCCTGTAATGGGTCGTCGTAAATTTAATGATTATGTAGTTTATTTCAATACTTCAAATACTACTCCTGGTAAAGGTGGAGCTATGTTTGATGTTGAATTTGCTACTAAATGGCTTATTGAACAATATGGTTTAATTGCACCCGATGGTGTAACTCAAGTTCGTATTATGAAAGAACTTGGTGAAGGTACACATGGTGGTTATCTGTATCGTTTAAAACTTACTACTCCTAATCCTAATACTTATGTAAACGTAAGTCAAAACTTAGCAGTTGGTAAGTATTGGAGTATGACTGCTCCTACTGTTAGTGAAAGTTATTCTAAAGGTAACCGTAGTAATGTTATGGGACCTGGTAAAATGACATCTCAACTTGAATATCATAGGTATTCTAAAGAGATTGCAGGTAACATTTCTAATACCATTGTTACTTATGAATTTAAAACAAGTGGTGGTGGTACTACTAATCTTTGGATTAACGAAGAAATGCGTCAACATGACATTACTATTCGTGTAATGGATGAAGAGCGTTTATGGATTTCTGAATATAACCGTAATGAAAATGGTGAGATTACATTATTAGATGCTGATAATGGTCAACCTATTCCTCATACAGCAGGTATGATGGAAATTTGTCGTGAATCTAACTATGATACTTATGGTGAAGTTCTGACTCTTAACAAACTTGAACGTACAATTGGTGATGTGTTAGATAAAGACACTGATACTGGTAGTATGGAAGTTGTTCTTATGGCAGGTAAAGGCTTTATGCAAGACTTTGATAATGCTATTCGTAACGATGCTAAATCTGAAGGTTTTGTTACTCCTTTAGGAGATAAGATGATTGAAAGTGATGGTGAAGGTTTATCGTATGGTAAATATTTCCGTAAATATAAAACTATCGATGGTCATGTAATCACTGTTAAACATCTTCCTATTCTTGATAAAGGAACTCTTGCTGACAACGACCGTTCTAATGGTAACATTCATCCTCGTACAGGTTTACCGATGAGTTCTCACCAAGCATTCTTGTTAGACCTTAGTACATATCAAGGTGTACGTAACGTTCGTAAAGTTCGTCAAAAAGGTCAGATTTATAATGCAGGTGTTCTTAAAGGCTTAACTCCTATTCCTCCGTCGTGGGGTGGTGTTCCTAATAACGCTATATCTACTGAAATAGATATGAGTCGTTATGAAATTAAGAACTCTTATGGTCTGCAAGTGAACTGTGCAACAAAAATGTTCCAATTAAAATGCGTATTATAAACCAATAAAAATAAGATAAACTATGGCACTTAATAATCCTACAATTCAAGGAGGTGTTAGTGAAAGTTCAAAAAAAGATTTTGCTAACGACAATGATATGCAACAATATCGTGATGAACGATATGTTACAATTAGTTTAGTTTCTAACTATTCTAATTATCGTAAAGTTAATATGAAAGTAATGGGACAAAAAACAGAAATTATAGGTTCTTCTTTAAAATCTTGTCGTATTCTTTCATCTAATGCTGGAGAAGTAGCTGCATATTTTCCGTCATTAATTGGTGTATCTGAAACTAATCCTGAATTTCTAAATAAAGTAAAAGCTTACCTTAGCAACATTCAATTTGCTGTAAATAACAAAGATGTTCAGCTTAATACTTCTTTTATTTATAATCACAAAAAAGATTATAACATGATTAAAAAAGAAGAAGATAAAATAAATGCTGAATATGATAAAGTAGATAGAGCTAACATTATAGCTCTTGAAGAAGCATTAAAAAAGAAAATTGATGCTATCAATAGACTTGAAAGCAGTAAATATCAATATGGAAGACCTGAGAATGTTGAACAATATTTAATGTATCGTCATTGTCTTCTTTATAGTGAAGTTGCTAAGGATACAGCTTTTATCAATAGTAACGCTAGAATACGTTTCTATATTAAAGATGAAACTAAGGAAGCTGAACTGCAAAAACGTCTTATTAAAGAACGTTCTATTGCTATGCAAAACTTTGTTGAATTAAATGGTACTACTGAAAAATTCAACGCAGTATTTATTGCTATTATTAATTCAAAGAATGAAAACTTAGCTGAAGCATTGATGAAAGATAGTATTAGTAAAACTAATATTGTTATGAATTTTGTTAATGAAAATCCGGATAAGTTTAATAAATTTGTTAGTGATAAAAATATAATACTTAAAGGATTTATTGAAACTTTAATTCTGAATGGTGAATTAGTACGTAGTGATTTCAATCAACAAATACTGCTAGCTGATGGTTCGTTTATTGGTGCTAATATAAATGAAGCTGTTGCTTGGTTTGAAAATCCTGCAAATAAACAAGTTCGTGAGACATTAAAAAATAAGTTAGAACTCTTAAAATAATCACAATTATAAATTAATATAGTAATGGATATAGAGGCAATGCACAAACTCTTTAGAGAGTTAGGACAGCAAATGGGATTGCAAAATGTTCGGGCTATTATACCTGAAGAAATTGATATTCTATTGAATACCTCTATATCCGACTATGTTAATAATATAATACAAAGTAATGTAAATAACGTAACAGATAAAGTAACTGGAGATAATGCAAAAGTTTCTCAAATAAATGCATTACACACTTTATATAAAAGAGCTGATTTAAATCTTTGTAGAGATAATACATTTACAGAATTGTATTTAGAGTTGTTAGAATCTGATAAACATTTAGGTATTATGAGCAAATGTATTGCTGATTTACCTAATTATTTATTTATAATTGATTTTGCAATTAATTATATTAATTCTGATACTGGGTTTGTTCCATCTTATGAAGAAGAAGGCTATTACTTGTTAGATTTAGATAGTAAAGAAGGCTTATTAAATAGAAGCTATTTCTATTCTCATAAATTAAAAGATGGTGAAATTTATGATACATCTGAAGTAACAGGTATAACACAACCTTTAACATTTGATGAAGCCAATGAAAGATTATATGATGCTGATACAGATATGTATTTACGAGTTGCTGATAATAATTGGCTTTTAACAACACCTAGTATATATAATGAAAATCCTGTAAAGTATTTGAAAAACACTATTAGAGAAGTTTGTAGTGTATCTGGAGAACATACAAGATGGTTTCCTGTTAGACTTATTAATGACGCTAATGTAGCAAACACATTAAATGACAGTTGTTTAAAACCTAAATTAACTACTCCTATTATAACTATATCTAATAATGATAACTTTGTTAATCTATATATAGATAAGTTTAGACAAGTAGGAGTGTCAAATGCATTTACTCTTAAAGGGGAGCTTATACCATACAAACTTCGTATGCAATATATAGCTAAACCTGCTACTGTTCATTTTAGTAGTACTCCTGCTAAATGTATTGATTGTGATTTACCTGAGTTTACTCATGTGACTATAGTTAAAAATGCTGTTGATTTATTCATAAAAGCAATAAATAAAGAAAAATTTAAAGATAATACAATAAATCCTTATAGTAACCAATAAAAAATAAATTTATATGAAACAAATTTTAATAGCAAAAAGTAGCGTAACTGCTCTTAATAAAACAGCTAGTGGTTATTTATCTGATGCTTATGATTTAAGTCCATTAGTTGCAGGGGGGTTATCTTTTTTTAATTTAGTAGATAATTCTATTATAGATGGTGTTGATGCTCCACGTGCTAAAAGTAATTTTGGTATTGCTTTAGGACGTAGTAATGGTCAATTACCTTTTATTATACCTGAAGTTGATTTAAAAACTTTAAGTATTGTAAAGACTCTTCCTAAAAAAGGAACTCATTTTAGTGTAGCTATTACATTAGGAAGTACTACGGCTGGTAAACAATATACTTTCCAATTCTTCAAAAAAGGTGTTGTTCCTCATGAACGTAATACTTGGACAGTAGATATTATAGCTAAAACTACTAATGCTTCTGCTTCTTCTTATCCTGAAGCTGCTGCTTTAGAGACAGCTATAAAATCTAAAGTAAGTAATGATTTTAATTTTACTGTTTCTAATACTAGTGGTGTTGTTACAGTTACTTCAGCTGATTGGACTGATTGGGTTGTTAAACCTAACGATGATGCAACTGCTAGTATGATTAGTGCAACACAAATGGCACCGGAAATTGGTAATAAAGCATATGTTGAAGAACTTGCTTCTAAATGTGCTGCAGGTAAAGGTTTTGAAGATAACTTTGCTTTTGGTCCTAAAGTAAATCCTGGCTACCCTGAACCTGTAGAAGAATTTAGTATGAATACTAGTGGAACTGGTTCTACAAGTACTACAGGTTATGTAATTTACACATTACGTTTCAAAGTTGGTCGTGACAGTTCTAAAACTCGAGATGAACGTGTATGGCAGTTAGTTCACATTTGTGTTCCTTATAACGCTGACCTTATTGAAGCAATTGATGTTATTTTACCAGAAGGTATTTATGAAGATGGTGCTAGTATTCAAGACTTAAAAGAACGAGTAACTGCATTAGAAGACGCATAAAACAAAAATAACAAAGTCTCTAGTACCTCTTAATTGAGGTACTAGAGTTATTTTATATCTAAAGATGGATGAATTACAACAAATAACAGAAATAATAAACGAAAGCGTAAAAGATTCTTCTTATGTAACAGCAATAATATCTAGTTGTGTTTTTATAATCTATACTATAATAATAAGACTTGTAGATTTTTTTAAAAACAAAGATAGAAATAAGCCCATTTTAGAAATGGCAAAAGCATTGAAAGAAATGGGTGATAATATTATAAATCTAAATAGTATTTTAACTAAAACATTAGAAAATGCTGAAAATAAAGAACTAAAGCAATGTGAACATGCTATCAATCTAAGCTTTAAAGCATTTGCTTTTAAATTATCTCAATCTTGTGCTACAATAATAACTTATAACAATATAGAAGAAAATAGAGAGTTAATTGAGCAAAATGTTAGAAAATTAGTAAATAATGAATATTATAAACTCTACGCTATATTATCAGTTTATCAAATAGGAAATGTAGTTGTTGCTAGTAAATTAAAAGAAGATTGGGTTAAAGAAATATCTGATACATTGATACAAATTATATACGATGGTCAAAATTCAATAAATAGAATAAATCATATAACAGATAAGTTAAACATATTTGCAAACGAATATTCTATTTATATTATAAACAAAACATTAACTAAATAGTATGGCTTATCCGACTGCTTTAATAGATATTTACAAGCTAGATATAGAAGCTAAACAACTTGTATTTTTTAGTAAATCTACTGAATTACCAAAAGCTGGTTATTTAGTAGATTCTACTTTTGATTTCAATCTTACTTTTGGAAATATGCTTTACGAATGTGTATCAAATATAAATTCTTTTGATACTGATAAACAAAATATATTAGAATTACTAATCTCTAAATACAGAATGTTATGACAGGATTTATGTCTTTAGGAAGAATAGATGTTGATATACGTGTATCAGATGAACTTATTGCATTGAAACAAGCTATTCTAAATGTATTTATAAAACATGGTGAAAAAACAATAACTCAAATTAACATAAATTGCAAAGATACTATCAACAATGGCATTATTTGTATGACAATGTTTGATAGTGTAATTGCAAATATGTTATTAGGAAAAAGAAAAACAGCTGCTCTTATGTTCAATTATATTGTAGAAACATTAAAACATGAGTATAATGCTGTAACTGATTCAGAAGACGAACATATTCTTTATTGGTATGATGCAGATAACATACAACTAATAGACATAAGTGATTTAGAAGATGAACACGTTCTTTATTGGTATGATGTAACAGACCAATATACAAATAATGATTAAAAATATGTAGATATGCAAGGTATACGAATTATAAATTTATCGCGTAAAGGTGGTACTGAACGTTTCAAAATTCATGGTAACGATGTTGTGAAAGATGCACAAGGTAATCCTTGGTGTCAAAAAGATGCTGAAAAAAATAAAATTGAAAAAATAACTTTAAATGGAGTTGAAGTTACACCTGATTCAACAAGAACTGTAGCTATAGTTACAACAGGAGGAGGAGGTGATAGATATAGTTTAATTAAAGAAGAAGATGCTGAGGAAGGATATTTTGCTACATACAAGCTTACAAAAAATGGAGCACAAGAGGGTGTATCAATAAATATACCTAAAAACTATGTACTTAGAGAAATAAATAAATATATTTATGGTCAAGAACCTAGTGGAGTTACACCACCTCAAGGCTATGATTTAGAAGAAGGCGATGTTTACTTTGACTTTGTAGTAAACACAATAGATGATACAGAAAATGCATCACATCTGTATTTACCTGCAAGAGATTTATCAATCGCTTATAATGCAGGTGTAGGTATCACTATAGACCAAAATAATGAAATATCTGTAAACTTAGGTAAGGGTTTAGGATTTGATGAAAATGATAATACTATATATGTAAAAATAGACGAATCTGAAGATATAGTTTATTTAGAATTAGGCGAAAATGGTTTAAAAATGAGTAGTGCTTTTGAAACACTATTAGATAATTTAGTATATTTTACAGACCGTGATTTTAATAATTAATACAATATGAGATACAAAAGATTAAAAGAAAGAAATATTGACGATATTATAATTCCTGAAGCCCCTAAACCTATAATTTCAATAAAAGGTAGTGAAGGAAATATAGAATTAGAAGCTGGTGTTATTTATATAGCAGATGAATTAACGAGTGTTTCTTTAAGTTTAATAGATTATGATTTATCAGATTTTGGAGCTGAATATCATTTATTTTTTTATAGTGGAGATACTCCAACTACAATAGAATATCCTGAAAATATTAAATTTTCTGAAGGAATGCAACCTAATATAGAAAGTAATAAAACTTATGAATTTTATATTATAAACAACTGTTTAAAATACGAATGGTATGAATAAGAAGACTGCTAATGCAACAAGGTTAGAATAGGAATAATAAAATATAGAAGAAAATGAGTAGTATATATACAACAATTCCATCATATTATGTAATAGTATATCATAAACTATTGCACGCCCTTAGTGAGTATGGAGTAGAATTACTTAAAGATTGTAATGCAGCTTGTTGTAAAAAGAATATAAATATTACAAAAGCTAAAACACTATTTGATATAGCTGTTAGAAATTTTGATTTAACAGACCAAGATAAATTAGATTATAGTTATTCCTTAATAGAAGAAGTTATTAAAATATTAAATGAACTTTATCCTAATTGGACTAGTCATATGACATTTTATGTTGATACTGACAATACTATTAAAGGATATTTTACTGATGATGATTTAGTTGGTAAACCTACAGCAAACAACGGTGCTATATTTGAATTATCTGAAGAAGATTATCAAAAATGGGTAGATTTACAAAATATTCGAGTAACAGTACAACGTGCTGCTAAAAATCCTTATGACGATATAATTTTAGAATTAGAAGAAGGACATCCTGAAATAACAGAAATTGAAATTCATTACACAGATGGTGAAATACAAACAAAACACTATACATTAGACCAATTAGATAGTGAATTATTTAGTGATAAACTTATTATACATACTACTAGTGAAACTGTAGGAAATTTGCATGGAAGTGTTGATTATTATATAATAAAATACAAAAACAATTTAACATCTAATACTTTTAATCCTGTAAATTATAAGGCTCCTTATATAGTTTTAGCTAATCATTTGTATGTAGAAGTTATGTCAGAAGCAGGAGCATTATATGCTAATACAGAAATAAAAACATATTATAAAGAATATGATTTATCAAATCCTATTTATTTAGATGTTTTCTTTGAAAATTATGAGTTATACGATGCTCAAGAATTTATAAATATACAAGCTAGTGGTGAGCTTTTAACTATACAAATAAATTCAGCAATATGTAATAATATAAAATATATGACTATAACTGATGATATTGATTCAGGTTTATTTTCTAATGAATTTAATCCAATAGGATTTAAACTTACTCCTCAAGACATAGAAGACATAAATCATGTAGAAGTTATACAATATTGTGATGAACCACCATCTACATTTGAAATACAATTATTTGATGATTATAGAGGATATGCTGTTGAAAAAATAATTTGTGTTACAGAAAACGGAAATATAAAAATATTTCCTAATGATGCTATTTATGAATTGATTAATAATAAAATAATAATAACTGTTACAGATGCATCTTTGATAACTGATGTATTATATTATAAAGTAATATTTATAGATGGTACAGAATCTAATGAATTTTATCCTATAAACAATTAAAAATATAATATTATGGAAGTATTAGAACAAATAATTCAAACAACAATGAATAGCTTTGATTTTAGCTATTGTTTAGTAGTAAATCTTGCTACTTATTTTATCATCAAATTAATAGATGAACTTAATAAAGAAAAAGAAGTAAATACGTGGATTAAACGTCTAGTATTATTAGCAGTCATCATTGTTACGGGCGTTGTATATTATTTCACTGGTAATGATGTTCGTCTTGTTATAAATAGTGCTATATTAGCTCCTGTTAGTTGGAGTTGGATATTTAAACCTATTTGTAAAAAATTTAAATTAGATTATAAACAAATAGATAAAGAATTAGATAAAGAAGAAGACTAATTTTATTTAAAAAGTAGAAATTCAATTTACAAGCCGTTTGTTCAAAAGCAATACAATTTATCAATCTTAATATAAAAATTCAATAGCGTTTGAATTTGACGGCTCTACGTTCAAATTATAAACTAAAATAAATCAATTATGGGCAAAACGAAATCAAATTCAAATAATAAAGGTAGTAATAGTGGAAGACCTCAACCTATGGCTCCAAAAGCAGGTTATACATCAATTAGAAGTAGATATGGCTGTGGAGGAAAGATTAAAAAGTAAATTGTTATATAAGCTAGAATTACAATTGTTAAAGATATTACCTTGTTCCATAGCTATCTGTTATCTTTTAAATGTGATTCTAGCTTATTTTAATTATAATGCTGAATTTCTTTCTTTTATTGGTGGACTTTCTATAATTCCTTTTATATTTATTTACATATCTTCTTTTGTATTTAAATTTTGTATTTATCATAGATTATTTCTATATTATGTATTAGTATCTGATTTAATTAATTATTATGATAGATATTTTGGAATACCAATAACTAATAGAAGTTTATTTGCATTAAATTTAATTATAGCCGGAATATTCTTATTCTTAATATTATATACAAAATTTAAAGTATGCAAAAGATAGTAATAAAACAAATTGTTAATTATCTTAGAGAAATTGCAGATAAATTAGAATCTGGTACTTGTGATTTAACAGAAGATGAAGCAATGCATATAATGTCGGTCGTTGCTCATAAAAGATTAAGTAAAGAACAAGCTTGTATATTTCTTAATATGAGTCATAGTAAATTTGATTTACTTGTTAGACAAGGTGATTTACCTAAAGGAAGAAAAGTTGCAGGATTTAAAGAACTAGTTTGGTATCAAGATGAACTTATGAAAGCTGTAACATAATGTCGATATTGGTTTTTAGTTGTTATTATTATGTTCCCTAACTCGCTATGAGTTAGGGATTTTTATTTATTTTTGTTAATGTTAGGCTACTTTTGTATAAGTTGATACTTTTGCAATACGTTTTTCAGTTGCAACTAAACGTAGTAATAAACAAAGTATTAATTTAAAAAAGTAAACAAAATGAGTGAAAACGGAGTATTTGTATTTCCTGACGCTGCTAAAGCAGCTACTTCTTCTATTGACCCTAACCTTCTGTTAGCTTTTAACAATGGTGGTGGTTTTGGTAATAACAACTGGATATGGGTGTTATTCTTATGGATGATGTGGGGTGCTAATGGCAATGGTTTTGGAAATAACAATGGAACACAGTTCCTTTCTAATCAAATGAACAACAATGCAGGTCGTGATTTGTTATTACAAGCTATTAATGGTAGGGCTGATGCTTTATCTCAGTTAGCTCAGATAACTAATAGCAATGTAGATACTGTAAGAAATGTTCTTGGTACAATTCAATCTTCTGTACAAAGTGTAAGTGCACAAGTTGGTATGTCCGGTCTTGAAACTATAAATGCTATTCAAGCTGGTAATGCTACATTAGGTCGTCAATTATGTGAATGTTGTTGTGAAAATCGTTTAGCAATATGTCAGCAGACTAATGTTTTACAATCTGCTTTAGCATCACATGACGCTAGTGTTCGTTTACAACTTGCACAAAATGAAGCAGCTGACCAATTAAGTGTTTGTCAGCAAACTAATACTTTAAGTACTCAGAACGAACGTAATACTAATGTTATTTTGAATGCTATTGCTAATCAAAATACTATGATTACTAAAGAGTTCTGTGACCTTAAAGAACGTGAACTGCAAAATAAAATTAACACACAAGGAGAAATTATAACTCAGTTACGTGGTCAAATTAGTAACGATGCTCAAACTTTAGCATTTAATAAAGCTATCGCAGCTCTTGATGACAAAATAGATGCTATCGCTGCTAAACAACCCAATACTGTTCCTGTTACATATCCTAACTTAGTTGCAGCTAATGCTACTCCTTATGTTGGTGGATATGGTTATGGTTTTGCAGGTAATAACGGTTTTGGTGGTAGTATTATACTTTAAATGGATTTGGAGGTAAAAGTATGAATTGTTGTAATCAAATTATAGCAACTAATGCAGGTGGTATTCCATATATAGTATCAACCAATACTACTGTTGGAACTGAAACTATTGATATAGCTCTTGGTTTTCGTAGAATTCAACCTGTTGGATATTTAACTATTGTTATAAGTGATGTTATTCCAGCAGATGCTACAACAACTCTTCCTGTTAATTTAACAATGAATGGTACAACAAGAGCTTTAACATTAGCTGATGGTACTCCAGTTACAGCTGCTGAACTATTAAACGTTAGTGTTATAACAGTGTTTAATGACAGAACCAGAGGACTTCTTACTTTGATGTCCCGAACAGTTGTTTAATCAATAATTAATTAAAATAATAAAGTTATGTTTTCAAATTTATCGCAAGGCAATATTCTTTATGGTCTTGATACAAGAGGAGATTTTAAGATATTTGCTGCACCTATAACAAAGGCTACAGCACCTTATCCAAGTTATATAAATAATAACGGAGTACAAATTCCATCTATGGTTATAGATATTTCTACTATAGTTGATGGAGAAACTAGAGAGTTTAAACAAGTTCCTAGTAATATTTCTATTGCAGATTTTGGTTCTATTGGATTTGTTTTAGCTGATAGTAAAGAATCTTTAAAAGTTCATGTTGATTCTATTACAAATACAAAGAAACAACTAATAAGTAACATAGAAGTAGAGAAGAAACTTTATGAACAATATTCTAAGATTTCTGAAGAACTTAATGGTGGAGAAGTAACTAAGCAAGACAATGAAGAAATAAAAGCTCTTCGTGCGGAACTTTCAGAATATAAGGAGATGATGAAAGAGTTTATTGCCTTGCATAAATCTGAAAAATAAATAAAGAAAGGAGTTATTATGTTTATAGTTAGATTTCGTAAAGAAGAAGACGCAAAACATCTTCTTAAAAAAGTTAAGAAAATGCGAGAAGAAATTGAAGATGTTGAAGATATGTTAAAAGAATGTGTTGAAGATGCTGTCAATTATCGTGATGATATGGAGTATGATGATGACGATAGACGTATGCGTAGAAATGAACGTATGAGCGAACCTCGTTATCGCAGAGGAAGTATGTAAAATAGTATTAACTAGGGGATGATTAATTTCATCCCCTTTAAAAGAAGAAGAAGAAGAAGTATGCATAGACAAGACAACTTTACAGCTTATGAAGTTATGCCTGAAGCATTAGCTATTTATCTATCTCATAATGGTGCACATTTTAATAGTAAATGTTGTAAGTTTGCAATTAGTAAAATGTATAAGACTAATGAACAAGGTGATAAAGAGAACATCACAATTCTTTCTACGGGGGAGGTTGAGTCCATACTTAAACGTCATAATATTGAAGTAAGGTATGCCCAACTTGATGATATTACTTATGTAGCAAATATGTGTATGTTTGATTATTATAAAAGCAGTGTTCCTGATGAAAAACATTTAGCTAAATATATTAAAGATACATTAGATGACCCTGATGGTTGTGATGGTCTTGTATTTAATCGTTGGATAGCTGATATGAAGTGGATGGGTATAGCAATTCCTTGGGAAAAGTTTTTATGATTAAAGATGTATTAAATGTGAATAATAAATGGAGAGTTATAATTTATTTTAACATAGATTATAACTCTCTTTCTTATTTAAGTATAGAACTTAAAAAATATAATGTAGTTAATAACTATATAAAAAATATTATTTTAAGATTTAAAAATAAACATATAAAAGCAGTTACTATAAGTAATATTGAAGAAAAATATAGCATAGTATGTTTTAGAAGACATAAAAGTGAAGTAGATATGTTAAATAGTATAATACATGAATCAGAACATATAAAAGATAGTATAGTTAAATATTACAATGTTGAAAATGACGATGAAAGTAACGCTTATACTATCGGTTTTGTGTCAAGTCAAATTATTAAAAAATATTTAACATATTCATAATTTATTATAAATTATATATTTATAAATATATAATTTATTATATATTTTAAATATTTTATTATTATTTTATTACTGCAAGATAATTTTCGTATATTTGCCAAAATAAAAACAATAGTGTTATGGCAACTATAAATCAACTAGTTTCTGAAATAGCTCATACAATAGGAAGACCTAACAATGAAGCTGTTAGGGAAACTATCAAATTGGCTATAATTACTACAAGAAATGAACTTATAAGGCGTAGTTATGAAAATCATAATTACGTTGATAAAGGTTTAACACAAAGATTTAAAGTAGAATTAACTACTGTAAATGATGGAGAATTAGAAATAGAAACTCCAGTTAAAGTTAAAAGAACTTTACATCCTGTTCCTAGACCTGTTAGACTTGTAAACAATCTTCCTTTTGATAGAGTTAGCACAGTAGGTTTTAAAACAAATAGAGAAATTCCTTTTGTTAAAGAAACAACTGCTAGATTTGTAGGTAGTCTTCCAGGAATGTGTAAGACTAATGCTTATGATTATATAAATGGTTATATTTATATATTTCCTTCAGGTAATAAACCTATAGAACATAATTATATAGTTGTAGAAAGTGCTTTTGAGCATCCAAATACTATAGATATTGAAAATGGTGTAACAACTGAATTAGAAGTAGAATTTGATGAGAATGAATATTTGTTACCAGAAGATATGATAGGTGCTATTAAAGAGATATTATTTAAGAGAGATTTAATAAATAATGTTAGAGAAACTAACGAAATATCTGAAAAGTCTAAATTTAATGTAGAATAGTATGGCAGTTAAAGAAACACCTACAGGGTTTAGAGTATATTATAAAAGTATGAAAGATACTTATACTCAAAAGAGATTAGACGCTATAGAAAAATTAAGTGAAATTAAAGAAAAAGAAAGAGTACAATATATTTTAGTTGATGAAACTTTTAAAAATAATCCAGATGCTTATTCATGTGATTTAACTAAATATGAAGAGTTTAATGAAAACAAATATAAAAATGGTACATTTTTAAAAGTAGCTAAAAATATATTCGCAAATAGACATAATAATTTTAAATTAGTTACTAATTATTTTGATTTATTTAAACTTGCTAAATTACAAAAGGATATAGTAGATATACAAAATCTTATACTTCTGTGTGATAAAATGTTAGATTTAAGTGTTATGGAATATCTTAATATTTTAAAGAAATATTATACAGAAGTTCAACGTAAAATGATATTAGAAGGTCAAGGTTATGCTTTTAGTGGAAATATAGGTTGGATATGTATAAACAGATGTAAGATAAATAAATCAAAAAAGAAAATTATAGACTTTAAAGCAACAAAAGCTAATAAAGAAAAATTACTTGCAGAGGGTAAAAGAATATATAAAAAAGAAGAAGCTGAATGGTGTAAACAAAATAATATAGAATATAATGGAGTTGATGCTAGAGTATTTGTAAAAAATGAATACGCTTATGAAATTCCTCTTCTTAGATGTACTCTTCCTCATGGTTCTAATATGAAATTTGTTACTTCTGATTATAGAAGTCCTAATTTAAGAGGTAAAACAAATGAAGATTTAAAAGAAGAATGTAATAATGATATAAACAAAATATGTGATTTAGATTTAGATATTAGAACTAAACTTAATATGTGTGTTTCTGTAAATAAAATGTTATATACTAAATTTATAAGAAATGAAAATCAAGAATCAAGTGTCTCTAAAAAGGTTAATAGGAAAGATTGACAATGACTTTAATATAAGTGAAAGTGATTGGATTCCTAGAGTAGCTGCATGGGTTATTGATGCACTATCTCAAATAGGCTGTCTTCCTATGGAAACAAAAAGAAGAGAACTACCTGTTTCAAATAGAATTGCAATACATCCTTGTATAATTAATGCAAAAAGTCTTAGAGTATACGATAAGAATGGATGTGAAATACCGGAATTAAATAGTTCTAATTCTTGTAATTGTAATGATAAACAATTTATAGGTGTAACAATACCAAAAGAACCAATAGAATCTCATGTTCAAGTTTTAAGTGTTTCTTCCCCCGTAGGAAGAAATTATGTTTTAGATGGCAACAATATTGATTTAAACTTTGATACAGATATTATACTTGTTGATACTTTAGAAGTAGCAACTTATTATGATGATTATTTCGATACTGAAGTTCCTTATATATATGACAATGGTCTTTTATTAGAAGCTTTGTCATGGTATGTTTTATATAAATATTTAAGTAGAGGAAGTAAACATCAAGTATATAACTTAACTAGTAATAATCAATTAATCAATCCTTTTCTTCAATGGAATAGTTTAAAGAATAAAGCTAAAGCTTCTGTTCTTAAAGAATTGATGGGAGATACTAAAGGTTGGAATAATTTCTTTTATAATAGTACATTTTTGCCTAGAAAATAATATATGGCTAGAATTGTTAATAAATTAGATTTGAATAAAACTCCTCAAAATTGTGAGGATTATAGCCTTGTATTTGCTAAAAATGTTAAGGTTACTAAAGATGGTAGTTTAACAGCAGATTCTGCATTTGCTGATATAAGTTATTATATTAGTAGAAAAATATTATTTAAAGGTCAATTTGTTGCACCTTATTCTCATCAATTGCTTGGACAAATAGTTGGTATAAACAATAAAATATATTTCTTTACAAGAAATTTTTATAGAGTAAATTTAGCAGGTACATCTAGTATAAATACAAATGGAGGTGATATTGGAAGTGTAACTGCAAATGATGATGTAGTTATATCTGCTGATACTTGTACTGATTGTACAATTATAGAATATGATGAAATAACTAAAACTAAAAAATTAATAAAATGTAATTGGACATATTCAGGTGGTATAATACATGGATGTGTAACTTCTAATAATACTAATCAATCTATATTAGTTATTTGTGAATATAAAGAAGATTATAGTTTAGATGTTCCTATTAAATATATAAACCTTAGTACATGTAATGAAACAGATGATGAAAGTATATATACTCAAACTCCTAACATACCTATAAGTAATTTAGAATGTGTTGGGACATATACTAAACAAATTCCGGCAGGTGTTTATCAATTTTTTATAAGGTATAAAATAAATGATAAATTTTATACTGAATGGATACCTTGTTCTAAAGAATTATATGCTGGAACTAAAGATGAAATTACAACTATACAAGGAAGTTTAAAATATATAGATAAACATAAAGATTCTTTTACATCATTTATATTTGAATTAAATCATATTAATAATTCTGTTATTAGTAATTATACAGGATTTCAATTAGGATTTATATTATCTCATGATGATGGTGTATTTGCTAGAAGTTGGAAAGATTTTAGTTTTAATATAAATCAAATATATTTTGATTATGATAATAGCTTTATACAAGAAATAAACATAGATGATTTACTTAAAAGTAATTTTGAAATATTTAATGTTAAAAATTTAATTTATAATAAAAATAAATTATATATTTCAAATTATAAAGAAGGAGATGTTAATCCTGATTTTACTAAGTATGCTTCTAGAATTAAATTTGATTTAGGTACTAAGTCTTTTGATTTTAGTCAGCAAGATTATTTTAATGATAAAAAATTAACTTATGATAGTAATAAAGGATATTATACAAAAGTTAATGATGCTGATGTAAAAGAAATATTTGGAAATACAAATTATAATATTATTACTAGATTAGGTGATGCTGAAGTAGTAAATACGTATAATGAGACACTATATATTGATAATATTAGTGATATGTATGCATCATCTCCAGAAGAAAGACCTTATAGATTAGTAGGAAATACTAAACAATATTTACAAAGAAAATACGGTGATGTTTGTTTAATAAGTGTACAATCTGAGTTTAGTGGTGTTACTAGAACATTAGATGTAAGTGGAGCTGAGTATAATGATTGTTGGGAATATAGAAATATAATGGATGATAATATATCAGACCATTATTTAATAGGAGAATACAAAAATAAACCAACTGATACAACATTAGATGGATTTATAAATGCTAGCATTCCATATATTAAAAATTTAATAAAAGGAATGGCATATGATAATGTTACAGATAGTTTTACATATGTATCAACTTATAAAACTTTTAATAATATATTAACACCTAGTTTTCTTAATACAAATGTAGGAGAAATAATTATATATTATACTAAATATAATAGTCATACAAAAGTATGGAATAGTTCTATAAATGCATTTGAAGCTGAATGGACTAAAACTACTTATAGACTTAGATTTACTTGTAAATTACAAGGTGGATTAAGACATATTAGTATAAATAATGTGAATGCTAGAACATTACTTCCTTTTACTACTTATAAATATTTTATACATTTTATTAAACCAAATGGTATTTATACTAATGGTTATGAAATAAAAACTACTACAGACCAATCACCTTTTATAGGACACAATAATAGTATAGATTTAGGTAATATAACAGGAACTACACATCAGCTTGGTGGAAGTGTAACAGCTGTTTATCCTATATTCAAAAATATGTTTTGTCCTGAAGGATATGTAGGTGCGTTTATTAGTATTGAGATTGGTAAAGAAATCGTATGTAAAGGTTTAAATTATCAACACGATAATACGTTAGTCACAAATTATTTAGATTGTATTGAATTAGATACTTTAATATATAATATAAATGAAAATATTATAGTAGTTGATTCTAATGGTAATATTATAACTAGAGAAGCTAAATACTATGCAAGTAGTGATAGCCGAAATATAGAAGATTTTGGTAATGGTGGTTATATTAAATGGAGCGGTAATGCTGTAACATCATCAGAACAAAATAAACTGTGGATTATTTTATGTGAGAAACATCAAGATAGCGATTATAAAAAACTTATAAAACTTACTCCTTATTTTAAATTAAGAACTATAGATAATCCTGAAAATGCAAGTTTAGGTGATACTTTTGATGATTATGATAGTCAAAATATTCCTGGATTTATATCTACTGTTTATAAATTAGATATGGATAAATGTAGACAATATTATGTTAGTGGTAATGATGTATATGAAAAACTTATAAACAAAAAGATGGATTATAGTCAAAGTCCTCCTGTAGAGATGAATATGGATTTAACTGAACAACCTGCTATTAATATACGAGAAATTACTACTTATATTCCTTTAGTAAAATCTACTACTAATTATGTATGGTCTAATTATAATTTGGAATATATGTCTTTATCACAAGATTTACAAACTAAAATTAGACAATTTATAGTTCCTGACCCAACAGACCCCGATGATGATAGTAAAGCTAAAAATGAAAGACAAATGATTAATTCTGTTGATTCTCTAATTTCTAATTATATTTTAGAGCTTCAACAAATGTATAAGTCTTTTACTAGAAAAACTTATGCTAACTATAATCCTACAAGACTTCCACTATTGATATTTGATAATACTGTAAGGTCTAGTAATGTAAATGTTGATGAACAATATAAGAATATATATAAGTTTAATGCTACAGATTATTATAATCTTCCTACAAATAGAGGTATTATTGTAAAATTATTTACAAATCTTCAAAATATATATGTTCATTGCGAACATACTTTATATGAATTTAGTTCTGCAAATACAATGCAAGCTGAAAATGAACAAGTATTGTTACAAGAAAACGATGTATTTAATACTGGAGTTAAAGAGATATTTAATAGTGAATATGGTAGAGGTGGTATTCAAAATAAAGAACATTGTTTAATAACTGATAAAGTTTATATATTTTATGATGCATTAACTAAAACATTGTATGGACATCAAGGTGGTCAAGAACTTGCAGATATAAGTTCAGCTATATATAAATTATTAGAATGGTTAAATCCTGTAGATGTTCATTTAGCTTATGATTTTAACAATGATAGATTTTTTATAAACTTTGGTAGAAACGATATAGAAGAAGTTCCTGAAGGAAATACAACAGTAGAAAAAGATATAAGAAGAAATGTTTGTTTGAGTTTTAATTTTACTAGTAAAGCTTTTGCATCTATACATGATTTTGATTTTAATATATCTTTTTATAGTAGAAATAATTGTTATTTTGCAAAACAAGATACAGTTTATAGTATAGACAATAATAACATAGCTACTTATAAAAATATGTTTAAAATATCTACACTTATTTGTAGAGATTCTGATTTTACTGATAATGCTATTACTAATCCTCCTCAATTATCTTCTTGTGTAGATATTATATTTAAATTAGATTATGAAACTGTTAAAGTTTTAAATTATATAAATTGGATATGCAATAAAATAGTTGATTACGACATCGATGATGAAGTTACAGCTAATATTACAAATCGTAACGAAAGATATTATTATGGATATAAAGAAAAGCAACTAAATAATAAAGCTGAAGAAATAATGGCTTCTAATAGTCTTTGGAGACTTAGAGTATATTCTGATAGTTGTATTACAGATTTGATAAATTGGGGAGATAGTGCTAACAATATTATTGAATCTTATGCTCTAAACGAGGGATATAAAGCTCCAATATTTAACTATGGAGTTTATAGTTTTAATTATTTTAGAAATCAAGCTAGACATTATTCTAATACTTCTGCAAATTATTCTCCAGAAGGAGCTGGTAGTGCTAGTGTTGATGATAGATTTAATACAGATAATACTTTAATGTATGGTAAATATTTTGTTGCTAGATTTGTATTTATGAATGAAAAATTTAAATTAGAAAATATAACTTTTAATACAAGTGATTATGACAAAGTTAAAAGTAAATAAAAGACGTAAAGCTTTATTTGGAGAAGCAGCTGCTACAACTGTAGCTGCAGGTATACAAGCAGCTGCTACTTTAACTGGTGCTGGTATTAATGCAGCTGCTACTGCTAATGCAGCTAAAGAAAATGCAGCTGCTCAAGAACAAGTAGCACAAGTTAATGCTAATTCTTTAGAGAAACAAAACGAAAATAATAATAAATTACAACAACAAAATATAGATTTTCAGAAAAGTGAAAATGAAAAAACAAGACAGATAGAAAAAGACAATCAAATGATGTTACAAATGCTAGCAGGTCAGCAAAACACTACTCAAAGAGAAGAAGCTAGTAAAATACAAGTTAGAAATGGTGGCTCTATAAAATCTAGTAGAATTATAACTAAACATGGAAATCTTCCTTTTAGAGTATTAGATGGTGGAGGAGTTGTTTATTTAGGTTCAACAGCTAACGGAGAAGATTTGTACGAAGTTGTTGGAAATGACCACAAACACTATCATAAAGCTCAAGGAGGAAAAAATAAAACAGGTGTTGGCATATCATTTGATACATTACCAAAAGGTTTATCCAAATATGCAAAAGGTGGTAATGCTACAGATAATATTGTGGAAGCTGAAGGAAATCAAAATACATCTAAAGGAGAATTAATGTTAGTTTCTCCTACAGATGCAAAATTTATAAGTAAACATAACATATCTGGTTTTAATCCAAGAGAAGCTGTTATGTTAGGATTAGAACCTAATATAGCTTTTGCAATACAAGAATCTATAAAAGATGAAAACAATATACCTGATGATGGAAAAAAAGCTACATCCGGTACTATAGTTAGAACTAATTATAATCCTACATTGTCTAGTTCTTTTGTACCTATTGCAGTGGCAATAGGAAATGATAAAAAGAAAAATCCTACAATAGCTAAATATGGTACAAGAATTAAAGCTACAGGTGGTAAGAGATTTAATTATATAACAGGTCAATATGAAGATGATAATACAAATGGTGGTTATGCAGGACAATCTTCAGGCCCTGTAGGAACAGGTGATAATAATAAAAGCGGTAATACTTCTCTACCTGTTGGTAATTTATTAAAAGATAGTAATAAAAGTTTATTAATTGGTTCAGGTATTTCAGCAGGTACTCAATTACTAGGAGCTTTTGCAAACAGTATAGGAAATAATTTAGCTTCTAAATATAGAAAAGAAGGTTTAAATGCAGTGTCACAACATATGATTGATGCTTATAATAAACTTAAAGGCATTGATTTAAATACTTTAAAACGTGGTGATTTTAAAGCTGCTCATGCTATGGCTGCATTACAAGCTCCAATTGTTAATACAGGTGCTGAAACAGCTGCTGCTGAAAGAAGTTTACAGCGTACAAGAAATCAAATAAATAATAATACTTTAAGTGCTGCCGCTGCTCAAAATAGAAATGCTGTTGCAGAAACAAACTATAATGATTTGCTAAATCAAATAGCTACTAATGCTAATAAAACTAAGCAAGCTATAATACAAGGTAATATGGAACGTATTACTGATGTTTCAAATCAAAATGCTACTAGAGATATTGAAGCTAACAAAAATTATGCTGAAAATTTAATGCAACTTCGTCAATATAATAATGATATAGAAAATCAGAAAATAATGGGTATTGGACAAACCAATGCTAATTTATATCAAGGTTTAGCTAATATTGATTCTAGTAGAGCAACTTCAAATGCTAAGAATTGGGGAAATGCAGTAACTAATGTTGGAACGATTGCAGGAAAAACAGCAAATGCAATAGGACAAAACAAATTTAATTATATAGGAACATTAGCAGGACTTAGTGATGAACAATTAACTAGGTTATTTGATTATAGTAATGATAACGAAGGAATAAAATCAATGCTCGATTTACATGCCGGTGATAACAAAGAAAGTGCGTATTATAAGTATTTACAAACTATAGCAAAAAGAAGAGGATTAATATAATTAATAATTATGAAACCAAAAATACCTGATTTTAATATTACAGAACCTTATTATCAAGGTGTTACTGTAGACCCTGTAGATTATGATTTACAGGGTTATGACTTTAGTATATTAAATGCTAGTTTAGACAAGCAAGAAAAAAGAATGGAAGCTGCTCAAGAAAAACTAGCTGGAATAGATGCTGCTTTAGGTGAATTTAAACAAAAAGTTATAGATGGTGGAGGAAATTATGAGTTTATTGATAAATTAGGCGATGAAGTTGCAAACGAGATTAATCATTATATAGGAATTGGAGATTATCAGGGTGCTAAAAACGCTGCGACTAGAGCTGCTGCTAAAGTTGTTAACAATACTGAATTAACTGCTAGAATTAAAACTTCAGAACAAAAAAGAAATTGGGATGCTAGAAAACAAAAATTAGTAGATGCTGGTAGAATAAACCCAATTGTGTCAGAATATTTAGATGATATGAATACATATTATCATAACAATAAAACTAAAGATGGTAAAGTAGTAGGTGCAGAAGATTGGAAAGGTGATGAATTATATGATAGTTGGAATGCTGTTCAATTTGAACTTAATGCTAGAGATGCTATAATGGCAGAAAAATCTAGTGGTGGAAGTGACTATAATGTAGATGCTAATAATGTTGTTTTAGATATTCGTACAGCAAATACTTGGAATAATGAACAGAAAACAGCTGAACGTATTTCTGCTTTTTCAAAATTAATGATAGAAAGAGACCCTAATGTTAGATTTTCAATAGGTCAATTTTTTAATGCAGCTTATCATAAATATGATAAAAATTTAGAACAATTAAAAAGTATAGAAGAAGAACTAAAAAATCCTAATATAACCAATGATGAGGAACAACGTTTGATTCAAAAGAAAAACGAATTAACTGTTCAAAATTATGGTCTTGAGAAAGATTTTAAAATAGTTAATGGACACATAGATGTTTCTAATGAAACTATAGATTCTTATATGTTTGAAAAAGGTCTACCTGAAGTAGCTAAACAATTAAGTTACAATTGGAAAAGCTATACTGACACTAGAATAGGTGATAATTCTTCAGGTGGTTCAAAAAGTTATTCTGATTTAAAATATAATGCAGCTACTGGTAAGGTTTCATTTTATGATACAGCAACTAAACAGAGAATAGAGATGGCAGTTGGGGACTTTTCTAAAGAATATAACATAACTGTTGACGACGTTAAAAAAACTTCTGATAATCTTTACTAATATAAAAATAATATTATGAATTTTAAATATTCAGGTTCTACAGGAAAAAAATATGCTTATATAGGTACAAATTCTGAAAATGATAAACCTTTTGATAAGCAATATTTTAATAGTTTAGTAGATTCAGATAATTGGGAAGAAGCTTATAAATATGGTTCTTCTTATAAATTTGAAGATAACGAAGCTCAAAAAAATTGGCAAACTAAATTAAGTGTTTATAAATCTAATGCTGAAAAGCGTCAAGGTTTTTATGATAGAATTGATAATGTAGATGCAAAAAGGAAATTAGAATTATATGAAGCTAAAGAAATAGGCTTTGATGCTTTTGTAGATAAAAAGTTAAATAGTACTTTTTATAATGGTGATAGAGATAAATTATATAAAGATTATCCGTTATTAAAGAAGTATTATGATAATATATCATATATTACAAATGGACATAATCCTAATATAAATAGGTCATATCAAGGACATTTTGATGATTTACATGGTAGTGTAGATAAAAACAATCCATCTGATTTAATTAATATAAGATTTAAAAAAGCAAAATATGGTTTATTTGGTATAGATTGGCTTGCAAAAGATACAACTGATTTTGATGAATTTCTATCTAAAATGGGTTGGAATAAAAATCAATTATCAGCTTTAGGTATAGGATATAGTGAAGATAAAGGAACTGGTGATATTATTTTAGGAATTAATTCTAATGATAAAAATTTGCCTAATATAATAAATAGTCTTCCAACTTATAGAAATCTTGTAGATTGTCCTCAAATAACTAGTTATAAAAAATCTAAAGATGACAAAGGTAATGAAACTTGGCAATGTATAGGTGGTTATGATTTTGATTCAAATGACCATTATTATATGGAAACTTGTGCTAATAATATACGCGACGTTTTTAAAGAAATAGACGATAATTATAATGGATTAGCTGAAAAAGATATAAAATATGAAGTATCTGGAAATATAATTCCACTTATGACTGATGGTATAGCAAACTTAGATAAAGCATTACGTGAAGGAAGAATAACTCCTACAGAATACGAAGACAAAATGAAATTTGCTATAGACTATATTGGAGAAACTACTAAAGCTATGCAAAATTCACAATTTATGGTTTATAGTGATTATGAAAATGAAGATGGTGTTCAAACATTGAAGATGGTAGAAGACCAAACTGTAAAAACTAGTTTACAAACTATGTTAAGTGCTGCAGGAAATAATGTTATTGTTAGTGGTTTTATAGGAAATGGTGAACAAGGTATTCATCTAACAATTCCTGTTGGTGCTAACATAGGTCCTGGAAAAAATGATGTTGCTAAAAAAGAAATACGAATTTATATACCAGGTCTTTTTACAGAAGAACTAAATAAAAGTATTCAACAAGATAGTGAGTTTCAAGCACTTCAACATATAAATGATATGCAAAGTTACGGTCGTGTTTGTTTATTAGATAATGGAGATAAATTAAATAGAGATGCTGCAGGTAATTATTATAGAAATGGAAAAATATTGACTACTTCTGAAGATATATTTGGTTTTGAAAAAGATATAAAAGAGCAATACGGTATTCAAGCTGGTAAACAAATAAAATATGAATACATAAATGCAAATAATGAATTAGATTATGAAGCGTTTAATGAAAATTCTTTAAAATATGCTTCTCAATTGTCCGATGAACTTTTAGGAACTTCTTTACATAAAATGGATGGTAGTCCTATAACTCCCGAAGAATTACATCAAATATTAAATGGTGAATATGAAGGAGATGATTTTAATTATAAAGTTAATGAACGTATTGAGCTTATAAGAAAAATATGGAATATGCTTAAGACTGATGCTTACAATTATACAAAAGATTATCGTCTATTTCTTTAAAAACGTAAAGTAATCAAGAAAATTAATAATACTTATTATGAACGTAAATGAATTCTTACAAAATAATGGTAAAACAACTGTACCAAATCCTGAATATAATCCTAAATCTAAAAAAAATAAACAACCTCCAACAATAGATGTTGTTACATTAGATTCAGATAAAAATGCACTACATGATGTTATAAAACAATCATATGCTGATGCTAACATCGTTGATGCTAAAATTGCTGAAAAATATGAAAAATATGGATTAAATTGGAATGCTAGAGAAGCAGCTAATGGTAGTTTAGACCATCAACTTAGTGAACAACAAGGTTGGTTTTCTAAATTAGGCAATGCTTTACTACAGGGGGTTTGGAATGAAACAGCTGTTGGTATTGTTAAAGGATTTGGTGATTTGTTTGATATAATTGTAGGAAATGTATTTAAAGGAGACAATGATTATCAAAACGATGTAACCAAAGCTTTGGAAGAATATCAAGAAAAATTTAGACAAGAACATGAAATTTATCAAGACCCTTATAGAAATAGTATAGCAAATGGAAAACTAACAGATTGGGGATTTTGGTTTAATCAAATTCCAAGTGCATTTACAACAATTTCTCTTTTAATCCCTTCAACAGCAGTTGCAAAGGGAGTTTCTCTTTTAGGTAGGGCTGGAAGAGCAGGTGTTAAAGGAATTGGACTTACTAGAAAAGCTAATAAAGCAGCTAAAGCAGCTAAAGAAGCTGAAACTGCAGCACAAGCTGCTGAAGCTACTAGACTTAGTAAATTTAGTAATTGGGCTAATAGACCTTCTACTAAACTTTCTGTTAAAAATATGAAAGAAGCTGGTATTGGAGGTCTTGCTAGTAGAACTATTGAAAACTATCAAGAAGCTAGACAAGTATACAATGATATGTATCAAGAAAGTTCTGCTGCTATAAATCAAATGAGTGATGATGAATATAATGATTTATTAGAAAGAAATACTGAATTATTAAAAGACAAAAATATAGATACTTCAGATAGAGATGCTGTTGCTAGAGCAATATCTAAAGAAGCTGCTGATACTACTTTTAAAATGGATTATGGTAACTTATTATTTGATGTATTTCAAATGTATACTTTACGTAGTCCTTTAAAACTTCAAAAGAATGCACCTAAAAACTCTAAAATAAAGAAAGCTCAGCGTGAAAGAAAACGTTATGCTGGATTAAGTGAAGATGAAAGAATCAATGCTATAGCTAATAGAACTAAAGGTCAAAAAGTTAAAGATTGGCTTAGTGACCATCTTTATTATAATGAAAAACTATTCTCTGAATGGAGTGAAGGTATAGAAGAAGCTGTTAACTATATAGCTCAAGAAGAAGGTATGCATTATGGTAGATATATGTTAAATACTTATAATCCTGATGATGCATATGCTAGAGATAGAATGGAAAAATATCTTAAATCTACAGGGCTGTATGAAAGTATGATAGGTGGTGTGATGGGTGGAGTTTTATTCCAAAATGTAGGTGGAAATGCAAAAAAAGCTATCAATGCTACAGTAAATACTATAAAACAAAATGCTAATTATAATGAAGAAAGTAAAGAAGGCAAGAAAACTACTTGGAAAGAACAATGGGAATTAAATGATACAAAAGACAGAGTTGCTAATATACAATCAGCTTATGAACAATTACGTATTTTAAAAGAACGACAAGCTGAAATATTTGATAAAAATAATCCAACAGACCCATTTAATGTTGATGAAAATGATAATACTAAGCATAGAAGTTTAACAAATGATGCTGAACAAGAAGCTGCTTGGGAAAGAGCTGTAGATGATTATATAACATCTATGACTTTAAATGCTATAGACAGAGGTAATTATAATTTATTAGTAGATTATTTATCTGATACTAAAGTTCAAGATGCATTAGAAAGTATTGGTATTAATACAAAAGATACCAATATTGAATCTTTAATAGCTAGAATGAATGAAGTTGAACAAAGATACACAGATAATCTTGTTGCAATAGACCATCTTTTAGGAGAAGAACGTGGTGATATTCCTTATGAATATATACAACTTTTAGCTAGAAACTACACATTAGATAGTGTAAACCAAGATAATCTTTTAAATATAGTTAAAAAATATAAAGCTCAAGCTGCTGCTAATGAACGTAGATATGGAATTAAAGAAAGTGAAATAGCAGGTTATGATTTTAAATCTGCTGTTGATACAATAGTTTGTTCTCAAAGATTAACTAAACTTAGAAAAAGATTACAAGAAATAGAAAATGATAAAGAATATGCTGGCAGTATAGATGGTATTATAGAAAAACGTAATTTAGAAGAAGAAATAAAATCTGTAAATGCTCATTTAGAAAATGCATTATATGCTACAAAAGTAGGAGAAGTTAATGCTAATACTGAACAAATGTTATCAAATGTTGCTAAAACAATATTTGCTAACTTTAGGTCTTATGGAAAAGATGATGAAAGATATGGAGAATTTCTTACAGCTATTACAAATAGAGATATAAATAAAATAAACGAATTATCAGGAACTCATTTTAAATTAAAAGATAATGAAATATTAAGTTTATTTGGAGAAGATGGCACTAGTGGTTTCTTTGGTACATTTCAACAAAATCTTAAAAATGATTTTGGTTTGGAAAATGGAGAAACACTTAGTAAAATGGAAAAACTAGCAGACAATTTAGTAGATGATTATGTTAAAATAGCTAGTTATAACTTAGAAGCTTTACGTTATGGTTCTCAAATACAACTTAATAGACAAGCTATTAAAAATAAAATAGATGAAATTCACAACTTCACAAATGCTGCAAGAAAAGCTGCTATAAGCGATGCAAGAAATACTTTAATAGCACAAGCTAAAAAGTATGGAAGAGTTGATATGCTTAATTATGTTTTTAAAAATAAAAACATTGAAGATATGTCTCAAGAAGACGCTGGTTCAATAGATGAAGCATTAAGAATATTAAATCTTACATCAGATGTTAATTCTAATCTTAGAGATATGATTCAGATTAGTATTCTGCAAGGTGAACTTGAAGCAAGTGAAGACGAAAATTTAAATACAGGAAGTGAAAATTCGATTACACAGCCCCAAAATTCACAGCCGGACAATAATACTACACAACAACAAAAACAGCAGAAATCGCAAGAAAACCAACAACAGAGCCAATCTGAACCGCAAACTACCCAACAAACGGCAACCCAAAATCAGCAACAAAATAATAATGATAATAATACACAAAAACTTAATGAAGATTATAAACTAAGTGTTAAATTTGATGTTAGTAATGGTATTACTTTCACAAAAGTTCCTATAGATTCTTCTGATGAAGGATTTAGATTTAATGATATATTAGATGAAAATAGTAATACTATTGGAGTTGAATTGCGTTTAGATTTGGATAATAATGTTTCTGATGATGTTAAGAAAGCATTATATCCTAAAATAATAGATTACATAACAAAAGTTGATAAAAATAATCAAGAAGAAAAAACTGAACATTTTAAACCAGAAGATATTATAGGTAAATATGTTCAAGTATTAGAAAATCCTACAATAAAATTAAATGATGATGGTAGTTTTCCAACTGCATTAAATGATGAAAATTGTGAAAAAGGTGGATTAATAGTTAGAGAAACTGCACCTGAAACTGCACCAATTTCTTCTACGGGGGAGGTTATTGACCCTCTTGGAAAAGTTTATGGTGGTCCAAATAATGACGGAAATGATGAAGCTTCTGATGCTGATAAATTGTTATCTCAACGTCAAGAAAAACTTATTGAAAAAATACAACAAGGTGTTGCTATACAAAAAGAAATGTTTGGTAAAATAAAAGAAGCTAGAAAGAATGGAGAAGATTTACGTCAAGCATTAACTACAATTATAGAAGAAGTTAGAGCTAATCATCAAGATATTGATACAAACGACTTAGAAGATTATATAAATAAATACAAAAAGATAATTGAAAATAAAATAGCATTATTAGATGTAGCAGATAAAACTAATGATGTTATGTATTATACAGTAGTTGAAGGAAATACAAGTTTAACAGATAGTAAAAAACAAGCTATAGCTGGTTTAGTTCAATCTGTTGCAGAAGCTTATAAATTCCAAAAAACTTCTGATGGTAAATATGTATTTTTCTTTGAAGACTTTATAAGAAATCTTAATAAATTATATCCTAATGAATATCAAGGTGATATAATTAAAGAACAATTAAAAGATTATTTTACTAAAACTCCTGAAGGTTTAAGTTCAGTTAAATTGTTAGATAATGTTAATGACCCTAATATGGATGAAAACATTCATAAAACTGAAGCTGAACGAATTAAAGAACGCATAGGTAACTCTGAAGTTCAAAGAGTTGATATAGATACTATATTTGAAGAAAATAATCCAAAACAAATAAAGGAATTTTGGAATTTAAAATTAGGTGATAAATTAACTTATGTAGTAGAAGATAATCCTAAAAGATTATATGGAAAACGTATTGCTCTTCAACATAATAGTACTAATGTAGCATACTTACCTATACCAGATATTAATGGATTTGGTAATTTTGAATATAATAATGAAGGTTGGACTATAACTATACATGATAGAAAAACTAAAGCAAAAGCTAATATAGAGCCTTTCTTTGAAAATTTATTAATAAGTCAAAATCCTATAGAAGATAGAATAAGACAAGATATTGCAGATTTAAATTATAATGATTCTTTAACTGAACAACAAAAAGGAATAATTATAGATAGAGTTTATCAATATTGTTTATCAAAAGAAGATGATAATATTATACCAGATGCAGACCCATCAGAAGTTGTTGGTTTTGTATGTAAAATTTTTAAACACGCTAAGCCTACTATAAATTTTGCTAATAATAATCCTCAGTATATAGCTGATGATATAACAGCTTTCTTTGATAATTTATATGAATCTTATAATGCTGTAAACGAATTAGCCAAAGAAATTAATAGTGGTAGTATATTAGATATAACTGTAGAAAATATAAATGATGGAGAATTAATAAGAAAAGTTGAAATAGAACACGATGCTAGTAAAAGAACAAATGATAGTCATTACTATGAATTTGAACAAAGTCATAAAGCAATAGCTAATCCTAATGAAGTAGAAGTATGTGTTAGAAAGCCTATAAATAAAGACGAAAGTATAGTTATAGACACTAATGGTAATAGAATATTACATGATGAAATTGCTAATTTAGGTGAACCTCATATCATAATACCTAATAGAAGTGGTAAAAATCAATATTGTGTAGCTACTGCTGTAGAAATTGGAGATACTCAATTAGATAAAGATTCTGAAGCTTATAAGATTATACAAGATACAAATAAAGCATTAAATAAACAATTTGATGATAATTTATCTAATGGAAATGTTGTTGAATTTTTAGAATTTTTATACAAACTTACAGGCAAAAAAGTAGGTAAAAAAGGTGTAGAGCACAAAGATATAAATAAAGGAACTAAACCTTTACTTTATGGTATAGATTGGAATCAAAATGGTGATAATATTATATTAACACAATATGCTGACAATGGTCGTGATGAAATTATATTTAATTTAAAAAATAATAGTGTAAAGTTAGTTCAAACTAGAAACGATGGTGAAAATAAAGTACAAACTCAAAAAGAATTTAATAAAAATAATATAAATGAATTAAAAGATAATATTAAAAGTTTTGTGTCTAAATGTAAATTTAACTTAGATTATAGTTATTTTTCACCTTACAGTAGGAATACAAATAGTTTTGCTAGTAAAACTAGTACTGGAGGTTTTGATGTAGTAGTGTTAGATGGTACTGAAACTGAAGAAGAAGTAAAAAAGAAAGTACATCATTTTACTAGTTTTAAAGATTTTGTTGTAAAAGGTGGAGTTGTTAGAGTAAATACTACTCAAGAAGATGGTACAAATTATAGAAGAAAAGGAAAAGACCAAAGAGCTAATCAAATAATGAAAGTTAGTTTAAAACGAATAAGCTCCCCCATAGAGAAGAATGATGATACTCAACAAACTACTACTACTCAACAACCTACTACTCAAATTCAACAAGTTGATTCTAGTAAATTAGAAGAACTTGTAAAGAGTGGAAAAGATAATTCTGTAGAAGAAATATTTAAACTTGCTCTGGGTGATAAGCTAACTGACAAAATCTTAAAATCTCTTAATGAACACGAATTATTACCAAAAAATCTTATATTTGTAGAAGAAATTTTAGATAATAGAAAAAGACCTATTAACGCAAAAGCTAATAAAAGAACTAAAGAAGTAACTGTAACTAGACAATGGTTGAATATGCTAACCGGAACTGGTAATGTAGTTATGTCAGATGGTAGTGTAGAAAATTTAACAGGTAGATTAACAGAAGAAACAAAGACAAGTTTTAGAAATCAAGCATTACGTAAACTTATACATGAACAATTACATATTAAACTTGGTAGAAATAGAGAAGCTATATTAAAACAAGTAAAACAAATATTTGATGAATTTGGTGATTATTTAACTAAAAATCCTGAAACTTATTCTAAATATGGTAAATATTTGTTTGAAAAAGAAAAGGATGAAAATAGAAGATTAGAAGAGTTCTTAGTCGAAAGTATGACTAGTAAAGAACTTGCAGAATTTTTAAATACTATAGAAAGTACTTTTGAAGTAGATGAAAGTAAAGTTGATAAAAATAATCTTTGGAATAAATTATTAAACATATTAGCAGAATTGTTTAATTATGTTTCATATTATACTAAAGGTGGTAAAAATATTGAACATAAAAAATTTAAAGTAAAAGAAACTAGTTTATTACAAAAAGAACTATATGCTTTACAAGGAGCTTTAGTTATAAATGAAAATACAGAATCTAATACAGAAACTCAAACTATAGAAAATACTTCAACAGAATCTACTTCACAAAATATAGATGAATTCTTTGGTAAAACTAAATCTAATGATAAATATGAAATAACAGATAATGATATAATGTTAAGTACAGTAGTAGAAAACCAATATGCCGAAGAAATGCAGCAAATAAAAGACCAAGCTATTGCTGATGGTACTTTTATGAAAGCTCCTAATGGTAAGCCTACCAACCTTACTGAAAGACAATGGTTACAAGTTAGGACTAAGGCTTTCAAAGAATGGTTTGGTGATTGGGAGAATGACCCTGCCAATGCTTCTAAAGTAGTAGATGAGAATGGTGAACCATTGGTAGTATATAATTATTCAGATATTGAAAGTCCAGTTTTTGATAAAAATGTAGTAAAAGATACATATTCTCATGCTTTTTGGTTTAGCTCTAATCCTAAAATATATAAATCTTATGGAAGTATAAAAAAAGATGTATTTCTTAATATAAAAAGAATAGATAAAATTACAACAGAAGAATACGACAAGGATTATACTGGCAAGTATATTAGAGAAGGTGTTCAATCTAGAGGATTTGATGGTATTGAAGAAGTTGTAAAACCAAAAGCGGCTGGAGGTGTAACATTAAATAGAATTTTTCATGTTTATGAACCAAACCAAATCAAATCAGCTACTAATAATGTAGGTACGTTTAGTAAAGAGAATAATAATATATTTTTTAGTACAATTATGGAAGATACTCCATTAATAACTATTAAAACTGATATAAACGATAGTAAATTAAAATCTATAAAAAAATTTAATGATAATCAAAGTATTTCAGACAAACATGCAAATAATTTACAAGATGTAGAAACTGTATTAAATAGACTTTGTGATTATCATAATGTAAAAACTAAAGATAAATTAAATATAAACAGATTATTCTCTAAAAGAGAAAATGTTGATGGACAATTTGTTGCATCAAGAGCTACATTAGTAAATAGACCAGATAGAAGTCCATATAGTGGTAAATTTTATCATGCTGATGAAGTAAAAAGACTTTGTGGTATATTGTTTAATGAAGCTAAAAAAGCAGGATATATAGATAAAAATAAAACATTAGAATTTAAAAATATAGCTAAAGAAAATGAAGAATCTTTATATATAGTAGAACTTCGAAATATGACTTATGATGAGGCACTAAATGAAAGTTATGAATATGAAGATGAAACTACAAAATATTTTGAAATGCAAAGATTTGATGATACTAGATTGTCATCTGATGATAAATTGTATGATAAATTTAATAATGGTCGTTCTGTTTCTGTATTTGTTATGTTGCAAAATCTGTTAGCTAATAATACACCATTTAAAAGTTTAATAAACACATTAGGTGGAAGTTTAAAAGAATTATTAGATGCTAGATGTTATCTTGTTACTAGAAATGAAATGAAACAATTAACACCTAATTTTAATTTTACTTCTGCTGCTATTTATGACCCTACAACTAATGCAATCTATGTAAATAATAGTGTAAAATTTGGAGGTAAAGATGGAATAGTAGATAATACTATATTACACGAAATTATACATATGATTGTTCATAATGCTAATCCTACAGATAAACAAATAAACAGAATAAATAATATATTTAATAAAGCTAGAACATTATTAGCTAAAAAATATGGAAAGTCTGTAGATGAATTAATAAATGATTATCATACAGGTATTAATAATTTGGCTTATGGTTTAAGTAATGTAGATGAATTTATATCTGAAATTTTTACAAATTCTAATCTTCTTAAAGAATTAAATAATGTAGGAGAGAAAATAGATGGTGTGCAAAGGTCTTTATTTAAAGATATATTAGATTGGATTGTATCGTTTTTAAACGTAAAATCAGATGTATTAGAAGAAAGTATAGAAAGCATTCAAGATGTATTATTAAATTTTGATGGAAAAGTAAATACAAATAAAAAATCTTTAACTAGTAAATCATATAAATTAAATACTGAAAATAAAACAAGACATTCTTCAGTATCAGAGTTTGTAAGTTTATTATCTCCTGAAAATCAACTTAAATGTATATCTGATATAAAAGATGGAACAATGGAAATTAGTTGTAAATTATAATAACAAATATAAAATATTAGCATTATGAGTAAATCTTGTCTTAATAATTTAAGTGCTGAAGAACGTAATACTGAAGTTTTTAGACTTCTTAAAAAACGTTTTAATGAAAATGATAGAAGTATATTTGATGCTTGGTATAGTATTACAGAAAATGGTAAATTCAAATCTGAGTTTATAACTTGGTATGAACGTACTAGAAATGTTAAAACTTATCAAGATGAAAAAGATAAAGTAGATGGTGCTGAGTTATTTAATTTAAATAATATAAATCCTAGAACTATTGTAAATGATATATCTAAATATATTCATAGAAATAATCCTAGTGCTAGAGACACTATTAATAAAAACGTAACTTATGATAGTTTAAATTACGAAGATGCTAATGACAGAAGTGAATGTATTAAGTTTGGTGGACAACATTTATTAGGATGTTATCAAGATTATCAAGAAAAACATAAAAGTGAAAAACTTAAAACTCAAAATTTCTTTGTTAATCAATTAATAAATAATTATAGAACTACTTTGTTGAATAAAATAGAAAATGCTTTTGGTATAACAAAAGATGAATTTTCTAAAAAATTAGATATTGATGAAATAAAAGATATTCAACAAGAAATAGAGAAAGCTTATAATGTAAAAAAAGGAGACAAGAATTATGATATTGATACTATAAAATTATTAGCTGTTACTCATGAGTTAATTAGAGTTGTTAGAGATACTTTAGGAAATGACACTCCTAGAGATATTAAAAATATGTTAGCTTTAATTGAGGAATTAGTAGATTTTACTCCAATAGAACAAGGCAGTAACATTAAAAAAAGAGATAGACTTATAGATTTGATGTTAAGCAATCAAGATACAGATGTAGTTAGAATATTAAACAAAGGTGGAATAGGAGAAGATGTAACTGATGATAATGATGGTTATTTACAAAAAGAACAATCTTCTGAAGCTGTAGATGATGGAGAACCAACTTCAGAAAGTAATGAAGAAAAAGAAGAATTTGATTATAGTGTTACTGTTTTTGATGGACATGATGGACATTATCCATCTTATATGGTACATTTAAATGATGATATTAAATCATATCTTTCTACAGTTCCTAAATTATTATCTACAAACCTTATTGATGGTGAATATCAATATGATTTAAATAATGCATTAGGAATGGAATCTACACATAGTTTACAAGAATTATGTGTTTTACTTTATACAGCTACTAATAAAGAAAATCCTGAGCGTTTTGTTGAAAGTATAAGACAAATAGCTGAACAAGTATCAGGAATGGAAGGTCTTATATCAGTATATAATGATTTACAAAATGATTATAATTTAGCTTATGCTTTATATACAACTTTTGCAAAACAAATAGTAAGTAAGAGTGAAGTAGTTCGTAAAGAAAAAGAATTAAATACTAGAATAAGTAATGATAAATCTTCTAGAAGTAGTTCTTTTAGATTACAACTTTTTAATGATACTACTCATTCTGCAACTAGTATAACAACAATTGACCATAATTTATTTAGAATAGAAATAAATTATGATGCTAAAAAGGGTAAAATAGGAGAAGTAGGAAAACTTATAAATGATTTTAAAAATAGTGTAAGGAATAAAGATTTAATTGATTATACTAAAGATATATTAGCTTATAATTCTTCTGAAAATAAATTAGAAGAAGATGAGGATAAAATAGAAAGAAAGAAAGATTCTACTGATATATATTTTGCAAAACTAAGATTAGTAGTTGATAAATTATATGATGTAGTAAAAATGTATTATCCTTCTGTAGATAAATCTGCAGTTTATAATTATATTACTACTAATGTAGGAGAAAATCAATCTGAACCCAACCATATTCTAAATATAAGCAATATTGCTAATGTATTATTAAATACAATAGATGGTGCTATAAAAACTAAAGAAGCTTTTGATGACAGAGTGTCACAAAAGATGGAGATTAGAAGAAACAATAATAATCTTAAAGAAGAATTTGAATCTGAAAGAAGTTTTAATCCAAATGCTAAAGCACCTAGATTAGAAGATGAAGATTCTGTTTGGAAAGAGCCATTTATAGATGATAGTTTAGTATCTGCTACAAATGGAATGACAAAACTATTACAACCTTATAGTGTTATTAAATTAGATTTAAATAGTAGTACTGTTGATAATCATTTATCTTCAGATGTTTTAAATAACTGTTTCATATCTAATTTAAAACAAATACTAGAAAGTGAACTTAATAGAGAAGGAAATAAAAATTCTCCTTTAAATAATTATGGTAGATTTAAATTCCAAAATAAAACTTATAATTTTTCAAATATACTTATAGAAAAAAGATTAAGAGATATAAATCCTAACGCTCCAAAAGAACAAGGAAATCCTATAGTTAATAGAGGATTGTTTAAAAAATCAACAAATGAATTTGGAAACGTTATATATGTTCCAACTGAATATTCAACAGAACTTCTTAAATTTGATTTGTTTTCTGGTATTAGAGATTTAGATAATGGTAATAGTAAATTATATTCAAAGATGTCTGATAATGATTATCTTGTAACATCTTTGTTGTATTTTCAAAAAAGTACTCATAGTAGCCAACTTCTAGAAGGCTTAACATTTCCTTCATATTTTCTTCCTACTCCTGCTGATGCTCCTAAAAACTATGTAATGAATGCTCCTAAATATACTATTAATGATTTTATTAGACCAGTAGATAAATTAGAATTACAAAAAGCTATTGATGACCATATCAAAGCTATTACTAAAATTAGAAGTTTAGATAATGTAGATTTTCAGAAAGCTAATGAAAATTCATTAGAATTAGAAGAAAATGAATTTATTACATTAATAACTAGTGGTAAATTACCTGCTAGATATGTTTCTAATTCTATAAAAGATAAAGGTAATGAAATTCGTATAAAATATAAAGACCAAGAAATTATAGGAACTGTAGATTATACAGATAAAAAGAAAAATTATGGTGAAATAAAATTTGAAGCATTTGTTGATTATTTAAATACTAAAGCAAAAGACGTATTAAAACATCATTATGAATTTGGACTTTTAAGTCATACTATAGCATTAGTAGATGGTAATTATTTAAAAACTGTTTATAATACTGCTCATCCTATATATAATCAATTACTATCTATATTTCTTAAAGAAGTATCTGATTGCAACATAGCATTAACACATTTATTTGAACCTAACAAAACTAATACAGGTTTTGTACAAATAAATAATGAAAAAGGTAAAGATGGAAAACCATTAAATAATCATAAAAATAATATAGAATGGAATAAGCAAACTGTAGGACAATATGAAAATCCTGAAGAACATTGTAGTCAAAATTATCATAAAGATGAAAATGACAAAGTATATGTTCAAGATGAAAATGGTGTATTTCATTTAAAAGGTAAAGTATTTAAATCTTCTAAGTTTACTGTAGGTACTAAAAACTTCTTAGAAGATATGTTTGCAGAAGGGTATGGTGAAAGTGAGGATGGTACAATCCATGCTCTCTACGGGGGAAATAATACTCACATTCATACTGATGAAAATGGTAATGTTATATTAACTCCTGCACAATTAGCTAAAGCTCAAGAATGTATTAATAATTTTATTAAAGCAACTATAGACAGTAAAGTTACAAAATTCAATGATATGGAACATTTATTATCAGATGTTCCTCATGATTTTTATGATATTGCTGAATATGCACTTAATTATTTCATTGCATTAGAGAATGTTACAGATTTAATGTTAGGTAATGAAAAATATTACAAAAATTATAATGATATATTTAAACGTGTAAAAGAAGTTCAAGGTAGCGGAGTACCTTATGCTTTAATGGATGTTACCAAATCTATGATTCCCATTAGAACAGAAGTTTCAAAAGCATATTTAAATACACAAAAAGTACAAGATAGACTTAATAAATTTGGAACTCTTCATGATTGTAAAAACTATAGTCATTTTTATGGAGTAACTGTAGCTAATAGTAAAAGAGCTCCAAAAACATTACCTATTCTTAAAGAAACATATGAGGAAGTAGTTTTAGAAGATTTGAAAAATAATCTCAAAAAAGCTATAGAACGTGATATTATAGATAAATCAAAAGAAACTTTATCACAAGTTGAAATAGATGAAAAAGTAAAAAATAAATTAGAAAAATTATTACCTCAACTCAAGAAAAGAGCACAACAAAAAGTTGAAGGTATGACAAAAAGTTTTAGTGGTATTAAAGTAAATGATGCCCAATCTTATATTACATTTGAAGAATGGATTAGACGTGTTGCTGGTAGAGGTCAATTAGATAAATATTTACCTTTGATTGAAAAAATATTAGATGAAAAAACTCCTTTAGACTTTAATGATGTTGCGCAAATAGCACAAATACAAGTTCAAAAGAATTTTTATTATGATGAAACTTTTGATGTAGAATTAGGTACACATAGACCTAGACAAATTAAAAATTCAGAGTTTGTTCTTATACCTAGATTAATTAAAGGCACAGACCTTGAAAAAGTATACAATGCTATGATTGCTCATGGTATTGACCAACTTAATACTGTTGAAACTTCTAAAGCAGGTAAACGTAATATTCAAAAATTATGGGATAACGATGGCAGACTTGTTGATAGTTGGTTAAATCCTGAAAATAAAACTATAGAAAGTGGTAAAGAACTTTATGATTATAATTATCTATACACTCAGCAAGAAACTCCTCAACATATGAATGCTAGAAATAAAGCTGGTATTCAGATTATGAAAAAAATAAAGGATAATATAAACGAAGATAGTCCTTTATATTATAATAAAAAAGAGATTGAAGATATGTATTGTTATAATATATTAGATTCATTTCAATCTCTTATGCGTACTTTAGGAGTTCCTTTAAATTCAGATGGAACAATAAAAACTGTTAAAGATGATAGAGGAAATTTAAAAATAGCAGGTATTGACGCTGAAGTTATGTGTAGTTTTATAAAGGATGAAATTATTCGTAGAAATATGGATAGTAGAATGCTAGACTTTGTAAGACTAGAAGATTCCCCCGTAATAGAGAATACAGATATAGAATTTGGTTTAGATACTAAAATACCTCTTTATGCTAATCCTAGTTTATCTACTAAATTTGAGAACATAGTTCAAGCTATGTTTAATAATAGAATTACTAGACAAAAACTTCCAGGATTTCATGCTGCACAAGTAACAAGTACCGGTTTTATATCTAGTGAAAAAGTAGATAAATATATTCTTCGTAAAGGTTATAGAAATAAAAATTATCCTGATAATATTACACCTGAAAAATATAATACTTTAAAACCAGGTGAAAGAGTTCGTTATCAAAAAGTAAGTGGTGATGTTGCTATATCTGAAGAACTTCAATATTATCCTGCAAAATATAAACATAAAGAAACTGGTGAAATAATTACAGAACGTGAATATTTAAAATTAAATAAAGATTATGCTAAAGATTACGAAAGAGATGGCGCAAGTTCTGTAGTAGAAGTAATTGTTCCGGTAAGTGCATTTAATCTTTCTAGAAGAGATGCAAAAGGTAATTATAAAAGTGATGAGGATTTACTTAAAGAATTAAAAGATGAAGGTCTTGATGAAATTATAGGTTATCGTATTCCTACAGAAGGTAAACAATCAACAGCTGTTATGAAAATAGTAGGATTTATAGATGAAGTTTATGGTTCTACTATCATAGTTCCTGATGGTTGGGTTGCTCAAACAGGTTCTGACTTTGATATTGATAGTGTTTACACTATGGTTCCAAATAACAAATTAAATGATATTACTAAGAAAGTTGAAAAGGTTAATTATAAAAGAGATGATTTTGATATTTATGATTATATTGATTATATAAAAACACGTTGCGATGAGAAAGTAAATAGCAAAATAAAAGACGAAATCAAGGAACTGAGCAACTATATAGCCGGTATGCGTGATGAAAATAGTGAGCACCTTAATTTACTATTCGACAAACGATTACTCCTCTTAAATCGATTTTCAGAAAATTATACGAACATTATAAACGAAGCATATAAAAAAGCAGAAGAAGATAATAAAGGTAAATCTAAATCTGAAATAACTATTGCTAAAGCACAAGCTGTTATAGATGCATTACAAACTTATTATGAAGCTAATCCTAATATTAGTGAAAAAAATAAAGATAAAGTTTTGCAATATGTTGAACAAGAGGAAGAAATTATAGATGCTATAAATAATAATAGCAAATATAGTCAAATGTTTAAAGCAGGTTTAGAAAATATAAAAGCTAATAGATTAGCTAGAATAGAATCTTTAGCTGAAAAACATGGACTTTTATCTTATAAAGCATTTTTACAACTTCCTACACCTGTAAAAAATAGTAAGGATGCTAGAGATAATAATTTAATAGACAATATGCTTACTATTTTAAAGAGTGATTTATCTTTACAAGAAAAACTTGCTACTTCTAAATTTACAGATATTACTAATGTTAGAGATAACATTATGCCTAAATCTGAAAAAGAGAAACGTAAAATGAGAAGTCCTTTTGATATAGAAGCACAAGCTGCTAATCTTGAGGATGCTATTAGTGGTAGAGAATTAAAAGGTATATCTGTACAATGTGATAATATGGTATCACTTTGTAATAATACTAAACCTACTTTAACAAAAAATTCTAAAATAACTATAGAATATCCTTTTAATGAAAATTATAATGATGCGTTTGTATTAGAACTTAAACATAGATTTGGTAAAAATAATGTTACAATAGATAAAAAACGGAATATAATAAAAATTGAACATGATAAATTTGGTTGGAGTGAAGATAACAAAGGTGTTAATGGAGACTATATAACAATTTATGCTTCTGAAGTAACAGCTCACCAATTAGATATTATTAAAGAAGGTGGTGTGCCTAATGTTAATAAAGAAACATTTAGAGTATATCGTATGTTTCCTGATATAGGTTCTAATTATGAAACTGCTGTTAGTTTTATGATGCAACCTATTGTTACTAAATTAGTTCAATTTCAAAATAGTAGAAATTCTATTTATAATAAAAAGTACTTAAATCCATTTAATGAAACTATAAAAACTATAGGTGAATCTTTTGGTATAAATACAGAAAATAAACCTATATCTGATATAAAAGAAGAAATTGAAAGTAAAATTCCTGACTTTAAAAATTTAAAAGAAGAATTTGTTGTTCTTAATAGTGATTTATTAACACAAAGGCTTAATGATGAAAATATAGGAATTGATAATAATATATTCGATTATTTAGTATTATTGCAATATGATAAATTAAAAACTATAGGTGATAAAATAAATGCTATTAGTTTTGTAACTAATCCTGATAAGTTTGGTGCTAAACAAACAATGTACGATACATCTATAGTTTTTGATAGAATAGATGAAATAATACATGATAAATTTCCTGTATTTGAAAAAGTAGATGATAAACATTTTTTACAACGTTTATATCCTGGAGTTGAAAAAGGTGTTGAAAGATATTTAGCAGAAAGCGATGATTCTCAAAGTATATATCCTAGTGCTCATTACTTTTTAAAATATGCTTCAGCTGCAAGTATTGTTATAAATAGAAGTTTATTTATAACTGAACATCCTAATTTTAGAGAAAATATAGATAGATTATTATATTCTTTAAATCATAATGTTAAATATTTAAAACCAGAAGTATATAATAGTTTTAAAAAGTATATGATAAACTATATATATTCTAATTTAGATATTATAACAAAGCCTGTAGCTATAAACAAAGGTAAGTTAGAAATAACTGATGGTAATCCAATGGCTGAAAAAAGACGTATAGCAGGTTATGGTTGTAGTGCTGATTTAAAAATAAAAGATGGAAATAAATTTGTAGAATTTAAACCAATTGACTTAACATATCCTACAGAAGAAGAAATAGCTAAATTTTCTACTTATAGTCCTGCTCAAAAAGTTTATTTCTTACAAACTAGATTTTCTGATAGTTTAGTATGTAATTTCTTACAAGTAGATTTAAATGTACAAAAAGATTGGCTTAAACAAAAGAAAGGTGCTCAAGCTATAACATTTAAAGAAAATTCTAATAGTCCTGATTATATTATAGAACAATTTGAAAATATGTTCTATAATGACCATCCTTTTGTAAAACTTACAGCATTAGATTTAATAAAGTATGCTACAGTTGTAGAGGGTAATAATTTTAAATACGGTTCTATTAACAAAATAATAGGTAATTCTCCTTTATTACAATCTTTAGATAGCAAAGGTACTGGAATTGTAGATTCCCTAAAATATAAAGTTCAAGATTTTGTAAAAAATAATATAACAGAAGAACATAAAAGGTTAGTAGATAGTTTAGTAGATAGCTTTATAAGAAGTAATTCTACAATGTCTGACATAGCAAGTTGTTATTTAGATGATGAAGAAATAAAGAAATTTGAAAGATTACCTCGTGGAGTATTAAGAATAGTTCCACAACGTGATAATAGTCAATTTTTATTAGATAACAATATATGTTATGAAGATAAAGTAGAATATGCTCCTAATGACAAAAAACAATTTGTACCAAATAAATATGTACTTATTAAAGGTAAATTTGGTAAAAAAACTTTATATAAAACAGTAAATAAAGATGGTAGAATTTACTTATATCCTTTAAATATTCTTGAATCAAATGAATACGGTGCATGGAGTAGTAATTCTAAAAATAATATATATGAACGTGCTACAACTTATGAAGCTTTTATAGATGCTTTAGAAGATAAAGAAGCATCTCAAATAGATGTTAAAAAATTATTTGATGAAATTAAGCAAGACGCTATAAAAGATAGACCGGAAAATGTAGCAGTTGTAAAATCTAAAGAAGATGGTATTGTCGATGTATATGGAGATGATTCTCCTAGACAAGCTTTACGTAAAAGAATAATAGATTATTTTAGTAATCCTCTTTCTGGTAAATTATATTTACCTAATACTTATTTAAATAATACTATAAAAAGTTTTAATTCTCAAGTTTTTGAATTAGATGGTAAATTATTTAGAGTTAGAAAAGTAGATGTTTCAAAATATAATAAAGCTGCTAAACATAAAAATAACGAACAATTAAATGAAGCATTGAAAAATGCTATTCCTGAATTTGAAAATTATATAAGAACTACATTAACTAATAGTGATTTTGTTCAGACAACTTTTGAAATAGAAGATATTAGCAACGAAGATGAATACTTTTCTACAGCTGTTGAAGAAACTCCATTAGATACTGTAAGCAAAATAGATGCTACTATTAGACGACAAACAGTACATGATGAAAGCGAAGAAGCTAATCAATTTCATATTGATTCTACTATAGATTCTAAAGAGGCAGGTAATAAAACTGCTGAAGAACAAATGGAAGATATGGTAATAAATATGAGAAAATTTGCTGAAACTCGTGTTGAAAATATAATAAATGGTGTTGGAGGTTTAAAATACTTTGTTGAAGATGGTACTGATTATATTCCTATGACTGACCCTAGAGTCTTTGAAATAATGACAAGTAACAAAGGTGCAAAAGTTCATAGAAATTATATTAAAAATTTATTAGAAATTAAAAAGCTTTTAGCTGATTTTGAACCATTTAGACATTTTGTATATGATGAAAGTAATAGTCATTTAAAACCTCATATAGATGCTATATTACATAAATTAGATGAATTATTAGCTTCTCCTATATATCAATTAGCAGAGAAAGAATATGTTACAAATTATCTTGCTAAAATAAGTAATAACCCTAATATCAAAAATGATATTATTTCATTATTTGATAACTTCCATGAAACATCGTATTTAGCTGCACATATAAATGATTTACAAGATAGTAACAATCCTATAATACAAATAGCTACCAAAACTATAATGGCTGATATTAGAGCCAAAGATTTACAAGGTAAAGAGGTTATTAGGAAGTTTAAAGAACAAGTAAGTGCTTTGCAAGCTGAAGCTAAAAAACATGGACTAAATATTAACTTCGATAATATTATAAATGATGAAGGAATGTTTGTTCAAGAATATAATGCTCAGTTTGAAGAAGATTTGAAAACATTAGAGAAAGGTAAAAGAGAAGCATATTCTGCATATCTTTCTTTTACGGGGGATGAATATGACAAAGCACAACTTTTTAATACATATCTTAAAGCTAAACGTAAATATGAACTATTTTTAACTAAAAATATTAATAGAGAAGTTGCAGATGGTTTTTATGTAGGTAAATTAGCTTTAGATGAACGTTTCATAAAAGAAGATGGAAACTATGAAGACGTATATGTAGCATATAAAATGTTAGTTGACCAAAAATATAGACTGTTAAATAAAGTAACAGATAGTGAAGAAATATCTGGTAATGAAAGAGAAAAAAGACTTGAAGAAATTGAAACTAAAATACATGCTTTAAAATCTAACTACTATCAAACAGCAGATGGTCTTTGGCATGAAAAACATGATTACGAACCTTATACTCTTTCTAGTGACCCAAAGACTAGAAGACTTCAAAATATGTATTCTGCATCAGCTGCTGATAAAATAAGTGATTATACTAAAGAAAATAGTAAATTATATAGCACTTATTATGATACTGATGAAAAGTTTGCATTTAGAGAAACATTAGAAAATTGTTTAAGTACTATAAATAAATATGAACAAGTAGACCCAAATACAGGTCTTCCTACTCGTACAAGAGAATCTTTAGAAAAAGAAAAAGACTATATGCAAGCTAAGCTTTGGCTTAGAAAAAATGCTATAAAAACTATATATTTAGATAAAGAAACTATAAAAAGATATAATGCTCAAAATAGAGATTGGTTTAAAGATTATTTAGATGGAAAAATTCCAGAAGATAGTAGTGAATTTAGATATTTAATACATTTAGCACAAGAATATTTTTCTAAAAATAGAGGTGAAGGTTCTAATAGAAAAGCTGCATATAGAATAATAGGAGAAAAATATAAAGATTCTGATGGTTATGTGGATGCTACTCAAATGTCTGAAAAAGAAATAGAAGTTATTAGACAAGATGAGTTAGCAAAATACGGTATAGGTAGAAGTAGTCAATTTAATGAAAAAAGTATTATACACAATGGTTTAGATGATGGTATTCTTTATACAAGCGACTTCTATAAAGGTATGCAAGTTGGCGGTGCTACTAATAAAGATTATTTAGATTTAGTATTTAAAATTAATACAATATTAAGTAGAGGTTTTATTAGAAGTACTAGAGTATTAGATACTACTTTATTAGATGCTACTGATTTGAAGAATCTTTTAGATTTATTTGAAGACCTTGGTTATAATCAATATAGTAGTGAATTTGATAGAAAAAGTAAGGTAAATAAACACGTTGGTGTTACAAAAAGAAAAATAGAAAGTGTTAAAAAATTTATAGATGAAAATGTTTATTTTGTTATAACTCCAGAAGAACAAGCAGAATTTGATAGACAAAAAGCAATAATTGAAGCAACAGGTGATGACAATTTAATTCAGTTGTGGTTAAAAGTAAATCAAGAATGGACAGATGATAAAGGATTTGTTCCGAATCATTTATTATGGGGTCATGCTAAACCTAAAGATGCTGTCAAAGATAAATTTACAGATTATCAAAAAACAGCTGCTATAAAAATATTAAACGCTACATATGTTACTAGACCTACCAAATATTATGAAGATAAATTAAATGAAATGATAAAACGGTATGGTGTAGAAAGTGCAGAATATAGAGATTGGTATAATAAAAATCATGTATACAATCCTTATAGTCATAGATATGAACCATTACCTTGTTGGACAACATCTAGATATAATGATAATATAGATGCTGATTGGATTCCTAATGGAAATATGCGTATATCTAAAGTAAAAGATGAATATGCAAATCCATTTCATAAAGAAGGAATGAATGAAAAATCTAATTATAAATCTAAAGCTCAAAGAGAAAGAATTAAACAATATAACGAAGACACTTATTTTTCAGAAACTACTGAAGGAAATTCTAATATTGAAACTATTCCAGATACTTCTTACGATTCTAAAGTTCAAGCTAACGAATATGAATTAGAAATGAAGAAGTTATTCCAAGAAATGCTCTATAAATTAGCTCAAAATAAAAAAGCTAAACAAAGAGTAGAAGAAGGATATATGGCTTTAAGAAGTAAAGGTGAAAAATCTAATAAAGAAGTTATAATATCTGAATTTCTTAAATTATGGGGTATTGATAAAGGTGGAAGAACTACATGGGATGGAAGTGATAAAGTAGATTATGGTATGGATTATATACCTAATATGCCAATGATGAATGATTTAAAAGGTAAACATACTGAATATCCTCCAAAACTTAGTGATTTTCCTAATACTCCTGAAGGAAAAGAAAAATATAAAAAAGCAGTAGACGATTACAACGCCCGTAAAGAAGAAGTAGACAAGAAAAATAGAGAAATTCATAAATCTCTTATTGATAAAAATTGGGTTAGTGTAATGGAAGATTTTATTGAAAAAGCTACACATTATAATGCTTTACAAGATAATAAATATCAGTTATATTATATAAAGAATTTGTTGGAAGATATTTCTAGATATAAAACAAAACATGGTAAACCTATAATAGATGAACGTAAAAGTACACCAGATAATGTAGAATATGTAAAAGAAGGAAACACTGCACTTATAGACCAATATAACAATTGGGTTATGAGATTATTATTTGACCTATATAGAGTAGATAAAGGAAAATATACTACAGCTGCAAATATAATGCAAAGTATAACTTCTACTTCTTTTATGACTATGAACGTTAGAGGTGGTATAGCAAATATAACTGTTGGTGAATCTAGTATGTTAGGTGAAGCATTTGCTTCTCAGTATTTTGGACATAAAGATTTACAAATAGCTAATGCTAGATATGGTGCTGGACTTATAAGTTATTTTGCAGGTTCTATGGATGAAACATCTTCAAGTTTACAAGACGCTATAATCAAAGGTATGGAAATTGTAGACTATGATATGTTAAATGGTGTTGTAACTCAAATACCTTTAGAGAAATGGACTGAACGAGTTAGAAACTTTACATATTCTCCTAATAATATGGGTGAACATAAAATGCAAAATACTGCTATGTTTGCAATGATGGAATCTCATAGATTAGTTCCTAATCCTAAAACAAATTCTTATGGTACTGCTAAATATGTATTAATGAACTTTAATGAATATTTAGAAAATATAAGAATAGAAGCATTACTTCAAGTTTTAACTGAAAATCAAAAACAAGAATTTCAAGAATGGTTAAAAAGAATTAAACAAAATCCTGAACTTGGTATAGATTTTGCTTGGTATAAAAAAGAACCTGTAAGTCAATTTTTAATGAAACGTTGTACTAAAGAACAACGTAAAGAGTTTGATAAAAAAATCAAAGAAAATAAGAAACTTAAAAAAGAAGAATTTGAAAAAAATCCTACTTTATATAGTCAATTAGAGTTAGGTTCTGATAAAAAATTAGCATTTAAAGCAGATTCTTTACTTAATGAAATGAATCATTTAGAAGATGGGCAAGAAGTTACAGATGCTTATAGATTAATGGGAGAATTTAAAGGAAGATGTATTTCTGTAAATAAAAAGATACATGGTAATTATGGTAAATTAGATTCTGCTAGAATTGAAAAATTTGGTTGGGGAAGATTGTTAATGCAATATCATAAACATATTCCAACTGGTATAGCTAAACGTTATAGAAAACAAGGATATTTTAATGAAGAACGTGGAACTATAGAAAAAGGTAGTTATATTTCAATATTAGATTTTCTATCAATGCCTATTAAAATGATAGAAGAAGGTAGAGAATTAGATAGTGAAACAAAAGAAACTATAAAAGGTTTACAAAAAGTAGCTGCTTATGCTGTTGATTATTTTAGATATTTAAAAATGTATAAAGGTGTTATGCCTGAATATGAAATACAAAATATGAATAGAATAGTAGGTAATTTATGTGGTATCGCTTTAGCTATAGGTCTCGCAATATTAGCTCATATGGGTTGGGATGACGATGATGAAAGTTTAGCATATAATCTTCTTATATATGAAACTGACCGTCTTGCTACTGAAGCTTCAGAGTTTTTCCCAATAGGTGGTTATGGACAACTTAAGAAACTTATATCTAGTCCAGTTGCAGCACAAACATTAGTACAAGATACTTTAAATATATTAGGTACTTGTTTTGGTGTTATAGTTCAAGGTGAAGATTACAATCCTTATTTTGAAACTGGTCGTTATGCAGGTAAACTTAAAGGTTGGGTTTATTTTGAAAGACGTCTTCCTTATTGGAGAAATTGGGTAGCATTAAGAGATTTAGGTGAAAGTAATCATTATTATAAATTAGGAGATAATGCACTTAGTTTTATACCTGTTAAAGCAATTGGTGAAAAGTTTAGAGAATAGTACAGTAATAAGTAAAAAAATATAAAAAAATACTTGTAATTATAAATATAATGTTGTATATTTGCAAAAATAAAGAATAACAATTAAATTTTAATATTATGCTTAAACAAATTAAAGTAAAAAGACCTGATGTTATAAGTGTAGTACCTTTTACACAAAATAGAAGAGTTAAACGTCCTTATGGAGGTGGGCTTCAAAAAGGTTATACTCCTGATGAATTATTAATGTTACAACAAACTATAAATAGAAATCCAGTAACATTAGATGAAGAAGGTAACTTAATAATTGATGATAGACTTGTTGAAAGTGGCGCTACTCCTGAACAAATAGCTAGTTTAGAAGAACAAGCTGCTCAAAATGAAATTGTAGCACAACAAGCTGCTATTCAAGAAAAGATTATGGCAGAAGATGCAATAGCTAATACTCCTGCTCTTAATAACACAAGATATACCATTCAACCTGGTGATACTCTAGGTGCTATTGCTCAAGCATTTGGAACTGATTATAGAACTATAGCAGAAGCTAATGGTATTTCAGACCCAAATAAAATTATTGCTGGAAAAACAATTAATATTCCTACTACTAAAGTTAATACTCCCGGTCATATAAGAAGAGTATATAATCAAAAAGTTAGAGCTGCAGCTCAAGGTAATACTCCTGTAAATAATACTCAAAATACATCTACACCTCCTCCTGCTTCTAAAATTACTACTAATACGCCTACTTATACATCAAACACTAAAACTACTTCAACAGTAAATTATGATGATGATATGTTTTCTCTTATAAGACCACGTAAAGAAGAAAATGTTACATCAGATTCATTTGATTTGCTAAAATATATATATAAAAATCCTAATAGGTTTACAAATACTAATCCAAACAATACAGAAACTAAAAATATACAATTTAACAAACATACTAAAAAAGAACAAACAGCTAGAGCTAGAGTTATAGAAAGACATAATAACGAAGTTAGAGCTAGAGAAAAAGAACAAAATAGTAGTTTTTGGTCTAGGCTTGCTCATTCACTAAACGCAGCTGAACAAGGTAAAGGACAATCTTTAGCTAATGCAATGGAAGATTTTGCTGCAATTGCTCAACGTAAAGATATTCCTAAAGATGAACGTCGTGCTGCACAACAAATATCTAATGAAATAAAAGCAGGAGCTAGTGGTTTTACTACAGGTACTATGACAGGACTTAGTTTAGGTACTTTAGGTTGGATTCCTACTTTGTTAGGAACAGCAGGAAGTTATGTTGGTGGTGAAGTTGGACAAAAAATATCAGATAATTATGCTCAAAATAAAGGTTATACTAATTATATGATGATGTTACAAGAACAATATAATGAAGGTAAACCTAAAAATCAACAAATAAATTTAGAAACAACTCCTAATCCATGGGCTGTAGGTGGAAGTTTTGCAGGTGGTTTCCTTGGAGGTAAAGGAGGTTATCGTGCAACTAAAGGTAAAGTAAATACAGGTGCTACTAGAAGTAAAAAAACTTTTAAAGCTATTACAGAAGAATCGAAACCTACTGACCAAAGAACAATGAGCACTGTAGAAACTACAAAACCTAGTATGGAAGTTGAGTATACTCCTGTAAAGAAAAGTATGTCTGAAATTAGAGCTCAAAAGAAAAGAATAAGGGAGAATATAAAAACTAAAAATAATACGAATGAAAATAATTCAACTAATACTGAACCTAAACCTAAAACTTCTACTCAAAATAAAACTGATAAACAAATCGCTAAAGAAAGATTAGAAAGGATTAAACAAATAAGAGAAGAATTAAGAGAGAATAAACAAATTGCTAAAAAAAGATTAAGAAATATTAAAAAAATAAGAAAATTAAGAGAAGAAGAATTTAATCCTAAAGCAGTAAATGAAGGTAAAGAAATCAATATTTCTGAAGAAGAATTAATAAATGAAGCTTTAGCAGCTGGTCCAGAAAAAGATGTTAATCCTAAAAATAAAACTTCTTTAATGACTAGAATTAGAAATAAAGCTACAGGTGTTAAAAATTCTAAAGCAGAAACTCCAAAAACAGAAACTAAAAAACAAACTAGAGCTGAAAAGAAAGCTGAAAAAAAGATAGAAAAAGAAGCTAAAAAACAATTAAAAGAAGAACAAACTAAAGCTGCAGTTGATGCTAAAAAAGAAGAGTTAAGAACTCAACAACAAACTCAACAACAAACTCAACAACAAACTCAACAACCTAAACAAGAACCAAAACCAGAACCTAAGCAAACATCTTCTAATACTCAACAACAAACTCAGCAAAACAATAAACCAAAAACAGCAAAAGATGTTGTAAATAAAAATAAAGGAAAAGATAATAAGAAAGGAAAGAAAAATAAGAAAAAATAAAATTTAATTGTTAATCGTAATAGAGGTAATAGAAATATTACCTCTATTTTTATATGTACTGTATATGTTACTAGAAAAAGTAAAAAAAATATTATATTAAATAAAGATGTTAGCTAATTTATTTTTAAATCCTAAAATTCGATTTAAGCGTGTCAATACCTTTATAATATAATTATACCTAAAATGTATTTGAAAGGCTTAGACAAAAGAATAAGGGCACATACAAACGTATATGCCCTCAAACTTAACACAATGAGATTATTACAAAAAATATTTATCTATAAGTTTACTAATTTCACTTTTAGGAAAAGTACCAACTTTAACTTTTAAAATTATTATTCCATCAGTGAAAACTGTAGTTGGAAAATCTGTCACACCAACTTTATCTGCTATATATTTAGCAAAACTATTGTTGTTAATTTCTTCAACATCATAAGTTAGAAGTTGAATAGGTTTACTAACAACAGCTATTTTTTCTTTTATGATGTTTTTCATGATATGACATCCTTTACAACCTTTAGTTGTAAATATAGTTATTTTTTGGTCTTTCATTTTGATTGAGTTCCTTTGTTTTTATCAGCATCTTGTCCACAATGATTACATTTAATAATGTTTACTTCAACTTTTTCATCAGGAACTTGAACTTGTTGATAATAAGCATCGTGACCATTGAAACTGATATTATGCATTTCAAGTCTATTATCTAAAGCGCTTTCATACATTTTCATAGCTGTTAATTGAACAACAATTAAAGCATATTCTTCTTTATCAATTTCTTCTTTAGCTTTATCAGATTCAATAAATTCTGTTAATTTTCTACGTCTTTGTACTAAATGTTGATGCTCTTGCATCATTCTTTCTACATATTTTTCCATTTTAATTATCTTTTAGAGGTTTATTATAAATTCTACTAGATATTTCTTCCTTAACATATTTTGCTAATTTTACTGTAAATGGTGGTTCTATCAAATTTTTAGTTTTATCACAATCATTATTAAAATCTTTTATATCTTTTAACTCATGTGCTATTACTAAATTACCATTTTTGTAATATTCAGCATAATATTTTGGTTTAATAATAGATACATCTATTTCAACTTCTTCGTTTATTTCTTCATTTTCCTGTGCTTCCATGTCCACCTTCTCCTCTTTCTGTTTCTGAAAGTTCTTCACTTTCTACTAAATTAATAGAAGGATAAGCAACAATGATAAGCTGAGCTACTCTATTACCTACTTCGTAAGGTACAGTTTTATTAGAAGCATCGCGATTCTTAAAAGTTACCATTAATTCTCCACGATAACTACTATCGATAACACCTACATGATTTGTCATATAAGCACAAGTTTTACGATTAGAACTACGTGGAAATACAAGTCCTACATAACCTTCAGGAATTTCAATTGCTAATCCTGTTCCATAAATATGATTATCTGATTGTTCATCATATTTATAACTAGTTGCTGTTAAATCTAATCCTGCATCACCAGGTTTTGCATACTGAGGAATTACAGCTGATTCATCAAGTTTTTTAATTTTTACATCCATATCTTTATTATTTAAAAGTTAGTTTATGCAAATATACGAAAAATTAAATTACCAAATGTATTTTTCTAATAATTTATTTTCAATATAATATATTTCTATAGGTTTAGTACTTTGTTTTTGTGTTTATTTATCAGTGCATTCTTCTTTACGGGGGAACATATTTGCAATATGACAGATAAGATAAAGAATTTTATTTGTTCCCCCGTAGAAGAAAGGTATGCATTTTTACTGTATCAACTCAATAGCTTCTTCAAAAGCACTTTGCATTTTAAGACTATCACCACCATATAAAGTTCCATACATACGTTTAATATCTATATCATCTTTAACGTTAGCGAAATAACCTGTTATTGCATTATATGCACCCCAAGCTGTTCCTATAACATTTTGTTGATTTTCAGCTGTAAAATAATAATCAAGTATAGTATTTATTTGATTAACTTTACGTGTACTAATTCCAGTTCTTTCCATAGTCATATAGTCTTTGTTTAATAGTTTTTTAAGACCAGTATTATAATCACTATCAAGAACATCAGAAAATTCATTTTTACTAAGAATTAAGGAAGAAATATATTTAGTAACTTCTTCATCAGTAAGCTTTGTGTTATACATAGCAGTATATAGTTCTGATATGTTATTACAATATTGAAGAGAAGCTTGTATTACACTACTTCCTAATTCTAATCTGCTAGTTACAGATGTAGTATGTTTAAGACGAATATAACTATCAGCACGACGTCTAGCTGAACTTAAACAATTAAAACAAAATACTCTAACAGGTGTAAATAATATATTTACACTCATGGTACCATCATGAGAATTGCTAAATACAAGATAATTATCTACTATATCCACATTTCCTACTTTAATTGTTTGAGGAAGTTTAGCTACAAGATATATTAAATGTCCATAACCAAAACATCCTGCACTAACCCATTCAGCTTGATTGTTACCTATAGCATCATCAAAGAAATTAAAAGCTTCAGTATTTTGTACTACAGTATACTTATCTTTTACTATACCAAGAGGTATATTCTTATCAGTTCTATAAGTTGCAAAAGCATCAGGACAAGGACGATATACATTTCCATCGTAGGCAAAATCACCCATTAATTTATTAACTGTATTATCGCCATTTGTAGTAAATGGCATTTTAGCTACTAATCCACATTTATCAACAAAGAAGTCTAAATGTGCTTTTTCCATAACTTCTCTTGCAGTTTTACAATCTGATACATCAGTACCAATAGAACCATTCCAAGGAAGTCCTTTAACAACATATTTACTCATATTAAATATAATTATAAAATGTTACACTATTATAATCATACTCTACTGATAGTATTCTATCTTCTACAATACTTTGGTCAAAAAGTATATTTACTTTAGCATTTTTTGCTACTCGACCTTCATCATGTAATTTATTGAGAAACTCTCTGAGTTCCTCAAATTCAATGCCATCTCCGTTATTTAATTGATGATGTTTCATTTTATTATAAGACTTTCGTTAGTTTTTAATCTTGCTAAATTAGGATAAGCACTTCCGTTCTCTTCTAACTTAGCTTTTAATTCTGTTTTAGATACACTTGTTTTAAGCTTATAAGTATCAGTATAAAGAGCTATAGCTTTGATAGCATTAAAGCCATTAGGTGTATCAATATCCTTTATAGGAATCTCTACTGTAAATGATGCTTTAATGTCATCAATCTCACGTTTAAATTTTGGACTTACCTGCATTTCAATACCATTGACAACATTAATTTGATTTGTTTCTTTCAAATATGTTATAATATTTTGTAAATCTTCAGCAGTACTATTAATAAGCTCTTCATTTACTTCAACAGCTTTTGTTTTACGAACAGATACTTTACCAGTACCATAATCAATAAACTTAACATTATTCTTATTAAGTTCACCAAATTGATTGATAGCTGTTACTAATATATTAGTTAATTTTTCAATAGTTTTTGACTTTTGGTCAGCTATTTGAGTAAGACGATTTATTTCATCTTCTACTAATTTAACATCAGATTTTAATTGTTTAATTACATTAGTATAATTTTGTACTTTTGTTTTAAAAGTATCTTGAGTTATCTTCAATTTTTCTTCTAACTCTGGTGTTAATTCTCCACCATTTTCTTCGAGTTCATCAGTTATATCTAATAATTCTTTTTCAATTTCAAATATATTCATGTTATTTAGTTTTTAGTGTACTTTTTTTTATATAATGTTTAATTAATTTTTTTTAATGTTATTATAGCAATTTTCATGCTCTGCTTCTATGTCTAACCATTTACTATCTTTGTTCATATTTTTCTTTGTAATTCATAATTTATTGTTTAATTATTTAATTTTCAAGTATAACATATTTTTCTATCATAGTAATAGGAATTTCATTGCCTGAACAATCATAATAGTAATATAGGTTAGTACTTAATTTGTCAAACTCGTTTGGCTCATGCAAATATAGAATATTCCAACCACAATCTTTGAGTTTTCCTGCTATTACTTTTGGAGATTTAGCATTTGGTTCTATCATATTGTTGATACGTATATAAATGTTGGAGACTGGGATGAATGGGGTATTAAACCTTTTCTCCTTTTCATTTAATTCTACTTTAGTTTTCATTTTGTTTATGTTTTAAAACTTATATGCTCAGATTTATAAGGAGTTTTAGCACAAAGTTCGATATGCTGAAACATATCTTTTTTTTTGTTCCAGCATATCTACTGATTGTTCAATTAGTTTCATTATTTGTGTTTTCATTAACACGTTTAACAAATATTCTTATAATTAATAATCTTTTATTATTATTTTTTATAATTATATAATCTCTTTTCTTAACAACATACCATATTGTATTTATATTCAACAATTCATCTATATTAGGAATTATAGTACAATTGTCATAATCAACAAGTAATGGACAGTTATTATTTAAGTCATAAATTTGTAATTCAGTGTTCATATTTAATCTAGCATATAATATTGTCTAACTAAATCTTCATTTTCTTTTAAAAATAATTTACATTGTTCTTCAGTATGAAAAGCAAGAAACTTATAACTATTAGTACTTGTACAGATTAAAATATTAGAAAAGACGTGTTTATATATAGCATATTTTTGAGTTCCTATATCACGCCATTCTTCATCAGTTATAGCACCACCAAATCTTGGGTCATTAGCTATAATTTGAGTAATTTGTGAAAATGCGAATATAGCTTTAGCTTGCTTTTCTGTTGCACAAACATTGTACCCGTCTTTATCAAATACAACGTTATCCGTTTCTTTTACTTCTTCTATGTCTCCAAAAGTAGTTACATAAAAACCTGTTATGGGAAGATTGCTATGTCTCCAAGTATCTATTCTTTTAAAAATTATTTTGTCAAATGTAGAATTTTCTTTATCTATTTCATATCCTTCAAGAGGAGTTATTGTAATACCATTATCAATATTTTTAATTACATATTTTTTCATATTATTTATTTTATTAATTAACACTTTCTGCAAATGCTATGGCACAACGTCTTGCATCTTCCATATTTTTTACTTCAAAACCAACAGGCATACTCCTATCTTCTTCTGGATGTTCTTTTAAATATTCATCAGTCCATCCACTACTTGCTTCACAATTTCTTCGTTTAACAATATGTCCTATTCCAAAACCATAAAAAGCTCTATGTGACCAACCATACCATTTACGTTCTTTTTCTGAAAAACCAATACAAGCAACTTGTGAAGTACTATTAGAAAATTGAGAATAACTTTCTACTTTTGTTATACCATGTTTTATAAATAATTTTATCAACCCATCATTATAGGTTACAGTATCATCTTGTACAGATGATTTTAAAGTAATATAGCAATTATTCATATAAACACTACTATTTACTACTTTACAATTCTTTTTTTTATAAATTTTCTAATTTCTTCCATATTATTTATTTTTTCCATATTATTTATTTTTTACTTGTTCTTTAAATTTACTTGTTTTACGTTTAGCTAAAAGTCTTTTTAATTCTATAACCTTTGAATAAAACAGAATACCAACACCAATTAAACCATTGTTTGGAAATTATCTCACCTTTAGTATTGATAAAATTATATTTTCCATCTAACTCCACTCTACTAAAACCATCTATAAAATTACAACAATCATCAAACCATTGCTCGGAAAGGTATTCTCCTTTAATGTTTATAAAGTTCATTTTATTGTTTAATTTAACTTTAGCGAAACCCTTAATACAATCATTGAAACACCAACAATAATCAAACCATTGATTAAAAACTATTTTCCCTTTAGTGTTGATAAAACTTCTTTTATTATTTAATCTAACAATAGCAACACCATCTATAAAATCCAAACAGTCATCAAATTTAGCAATATCAGATATATCCACCTCTTTTAAAAGTGTTATTTCTGAACACACAAATTTACCATTGCCTTCAATTATGTTTCCACCACATTCTACTTCATAATATACATTCTTGCCATTATTAGGATAAAAATACCAAGTTTGATACAATTTGTGACAAGCATGAAAACCGTTACCACAAAGGCATATTTTACCATCGTATCTATAGGTTTTTCCTATTTCATAAGTGAAATATCTGCATTGCAAAGTACCATCATCATTTTTATGAAATCCTTTATATGCTTTCATATTTGCAAGTTATTAGTTATACATACTTTCTTTTGCAGGTAGTGCAAGTCCTTTGGGTATCAGTCCACGATAGTCAAAATGATTTCGGATGAGAAAGTCTAATTCCAATGTTTGATTGAAATGATAATCTCCATCTCTAATGACACCATAATGACCAGATAATATACGATTGCGTAAATCTATCAATTCTTGGTTTACTATTTCTTCTAACTCATCTTTTTCTTCTTCAGTCATGCTTTCCATCGGACGCAAATATGGCTTAACTAATGTTATTGGATAGTTTATTCCTCTATCAGTAGAGACTCTCCCGTCATACACTCCCGTGAGTTTACTATTAACAAGTCCGTTAATATGCACTAAAACTCCACATGGTAGTCTTGCTGACAAGTCTTTTACTAATAATTGTTTTTCTTCTTGTATCATAATTTGTATTATTTTATTTTTTATTTATTACTTATTTTTTATTTATTACTTATTTTATATTTTTAATATATATTCTTTTAGGTAATCAGCAAAATCCATAACATATTCTGTGGCAACAAGCCATCTTATACCACCTGTAAAAATATAATAAAGCATAGAAGTAATAGGAAACGTTAATAATGCAATCGCCAAAATCAAAAGAAAAAGTGGTATAAAAAATACAGCGAATATTGTCATTTTTATAATGTTCATTACTCATCTCCTTTCGTTTAATTTATATAAGATGTTAAATCTTTAGTATTAATAGGAATTTTATCTAAATAACAACAATTCTTTCTACCATCAAGATAATTAAATATATAATTAAGGTGTCTTACAGTAACATCACTATAATATGTCTTGTTTATATAATAAATACCGTTTATTAATTGACAAATAACAGTAGAATAAGAAAATATCTTATCTGTTGTTGTAGATATTCCTTTAACTTTAAGTTCTTCGTGATTTTTAAACCAACGTTCTATTAGTTCTTTGTTTGACATTATATTTCAAATTTTTCTCCATCTTGTTCAACATAATATTCTTTAACTCTAGTATAAACTTCACCCTGATTAGTTATAATCAGGGTGAAGTCTGTACTAGGTTCATACATAAGTATAGCTGAAGTTTCAACTTTACTTATTATTGCTGTTATTTTCCTTATTATCATATGTTTCTTTACATTTAGGAGTTGTAGCAGAAAATGCTCTAGTTATATAAGAAAGCGTCATAAGAGAATAACAAGCTAAATCTTGTAAAGTATCTTGTATAGATTCATCTTTACATACTAATTCTTTTCCATTAGAAAGATTTACAAGTCTATTACATTTGTCATAAATTCTTCCAACTCCATAAGCAAAACCTATATTATCCATTCCTTTGTCAAAAGAATTACCATAATCATGATTCTTTTTAGCATAAAGTTGAATACAGTTTTTTGCTTCTTGTGTAAATGCTAATACCTCTTTAGATATTACATTTTCGTCTATTTGTATTTTTATTTCAATCATTGCTTATTTGTTTATTAGTTAGCATACAATAAATATCATTTACTTTAAATCCTTTATTAATTAAGTATTCATCTATACTATGATTCTTTATAAATAATGAGGTTTCATAATCTAAAGTAATACAATGAGGTGTATTTGTTGGATAATCAAATACGTATAAATATTTAAACTCATATTTATTCTTTAAATCAGCATCACTACCACGTTCTCTTATAACAGGAATTGCGTCTTCATCATCTAGTTGTTCTTCAGTGTCCCAATTGTAATCACAATCTATAAAATATTTATCATCTATTGGATTATCAGCTAATACTTTTTCTAACTTTCTTACAGCTTCTTCTTTTGTTTCAGCTTCAACCTTATAGCTAAGTATTTTATCTACTTTTATATATTTATGATATTCTAAATCAAAAGTTTCCATAATTTATTTATTTAATAATTCCTTTGTTTTATTTATTATTATAGTTGTTGTTTCTTCATCTAAAACATCATATTTTAAATCTACTACGTTAGTTAAATCACATACATAATCATCATTTACACCTATCTTAAAAGCTTCTCCGTCTATATGTAATGTAATATCTACATAACCAAGATTATCTTTTGTTTTTTCAATTATATCAATATAAAAATTTCCTTCTTTTATTTGTTTATTGATATAATTTTTTAATTGTGTTTTGTAATACTTTAATGTTCTTTTCATAATTTATTCCATTATAAAGTTAGTAAAATTATATTCTAAACCATAAGTTCCAAATGCTTCAAAAAACCAACTTAAAGCATATTCTTGAAATACTTTAAGACGTGTTTCATGGTCTGCTTTTATAGTATCATCACAATTATTAAATGTACCATTTTCTAGTCTTTCATAATATAAATCTATATCTTCTATAGCTTTTTTGAAACAATCACTATTAGCAGGTTCATTGTGGGCTATATTCCAATCAACTTTTATATTCATTAAACATCCGGGAATATGAGTATCACCATGAACATACTTATCAAAATCTTTTACAATTGAAATGGCTGTATTTACAATCCAATTTTCAGCATCTTCTTCAGATGCAGTTACATATTCATCTTCTTCTTCAAGATGATGAGTTAAAACTTCTTTATATACAGGTCTAAGTAGCTTTTGTAATTTTTCTAAAAGAGAATCATACTTTATGAACTCTTTTACTATTTCTTTATTTTGTTTCATTGTTACTAAGTTTTATTTTGCAAATTTACAAATTTAATTTGAAATAATCAAATTTTTCTACAATTTTTTATTTTCAATTCTAAGCCACGATAATTTTAAAGTGGTATAGTTATACTTATTTTTGAAAATCTTCAATGAGAGGCATATAAAATCGCCCGTAGTGAAAGATATGCAAATTCAACACATCGCTATTCTACTACGGGCGATTGATTATTAACTTAAATATCTAATTCATATATTTCACCATCATCTTGTTCTTCTACAAGTTTGATATTTATATTAGTATCTTCTTTATAGTTTTTGAGAGTTGTTTTAAACCATATATCTAGAAGATTTATTTTAATTCTACCATAGTCATCTAGTTTAGTTCTACCTCCTATGTTATCAGAGGATAAAGCTATGTAGTAATGATAACTATTTGTTGTAGAATTAAATCTTGTTAATATTTTATAATATGGTCTATAAACTAATTCTCTACTTATAAGTTGATGTTGTTTTATATAAATCCAAGTTTTTTGTTTATCTACTTTATTTGTTGCATTATCATAGGCATTTAAATTCATTTCTTTTTATTATTTTTATTATCTTCTTCGCTTTTTAGTTCTTGAAAAGCTTTTCTATAAAGGTCATCTTCTTCTTCTGTTCTAAAATGATATTCTGTATTAAATATCCATTTAAACCATGTAAATGTAAATGTAAAATAACCATTATTTTTATATATACTAATTGTAGGAATTATATACCATTCTCCAGATTCTGTGGGATATGTGGAAGTACTCCTAACAAGTGATTCATAAGTCATGTCAGTAGTGAATGCATATATAACATATAGAATTATATTAGCAATATGTACACATAAAAACCAAATAATAGCTATTATTCCTATTATAGATAAAATTGTTTTAATCATATTTCTATCATTTTAATTATTTTAGCATGAAAAGGAACTTGTTTTACACCAGAACGTTCTCTATATTCAACAAATGCTTTATATTTAAGAACATTACAATGTAATTTTGCTAATTGTTCTTCTTTACTAGCATTGTAAGTACATAGAAATAGTTCATCATTTAAATCATTTTTAAGCATAAATACAGGAAGTCCACGTTTATCACTATTTACACTTACAATATCAAAGTAACCGTCAAGTTTCTTTTTATATTTAAGCATAGAGTTATTACGTCTACCACCAAATTGATATTCAGCAGCTGAATTTCGTATTACAAGTCCTTCAAAACCTGCATCTATAAATTTATCTCTAATTAATGTAGCTTCAGTTATTCCGTTTACGTTATATGATGGTAATAATACAAGTCTATCTCGATTTCTTATATGTTCTTCCTTAGATATAAATATATCATATTTAGTTTGAACATTTTTATCTAGTATAGACTGTCTACCATCAGCAGATATATTTTCCATACATAAATCATACAACCAAAATTGTAATTCTTTATGTTCAGGAATAGCAGTATTTTTAATAAAGCTATTTATATCGTTTATATTAAAACTAGGAATATACATTTCTCCATCAAGACCTACTCCTTCTTCTACCATCATTTCAATGAGTTGTTTTCCTAAATATGGATAAATAAGTTCATCCATATAAGAAAGTTTATCAGTCCAATCTACACCTTCTCTACTTCTATATTGAAATTTAAAAGGTCTAAAAAGGTCATTTTGTTTTACAGCTGTAATTATACAACGTTCACCATTGATTTTCCATTGACCAAAATATTTACCTTTTTCAAATGGTTTATTATCTTCTAATGTTTTACAAAGCATTGGAATAAATTTACCATCTTCATGAGTATTATATTTAGGTAAATAATTATCAAGATATTTGTATAATTCTTCAGTAGAATCTATTGTTTGTGGAGCATTATCATATAAATCTTCTAAAGCTTTATAACCTTCTTTACGTTTAGAATTTATCATAGAAATTGCTTCTTTATCAGAATCTTTTTCAGCGAACAGATTATCTTTTAAACCTTTTTTATTAACAATACCAGAATGTATACTGATATTTCTATTATCGTTATATGTTTCTATATGCCAAAAGATAGGTTGTCCTTTAGCATTTCTTTTATACAATGTTGTATTTATCATTTCTTTATTTTTATTGTTAATAAATTTAAATCTACTACTTTTGGTTTTGGTTCGTCAAAATCCATACTAGTTTGTTTGTTTCTAGTACGTTTAGGTTTTTCTTTTTTAGGTTTAGGAGTATAAACTAAGTTATGTTCTTTTTCATATTGTAAATTATTATGATGTCTTAAAGATAATAAATTTAAATCTTTTTCAACATCATCTGAAAACTCTTCAACTAATGCTTTAGTTATTGATAGTTCTGATTTATACATATAACTATCAGTATATATTCTATAGTTTTCGGGTCTTTCTTTACAATAATTTAAAAACGTATTTACTTGGGCTTTAAACCATTCTCCAAAACCTATACACCTTATTCTACTTCTTTCTAGTTTTAAACTACTAGGAGAAACAGGTATTAAGTAGTCATTCATTTCTTTATTTTTAATATCAATTTGTTAAGTCTAATTCTTTGTTTTTCCTTATTTTCAACAGCTTTCATTAGCTTTCTTTTTGTTATGATTTCAGGATTTATACTACGAATATGTTTATTTGTAGTAAATATTCTTTTAGTTTCAACAGTAGTATCTTTGAATATAAGTACTCTTTCTGGTTTATCTAAACAACCATGAATATACTGAAGTATTTTCTTTATATCCCAACTATCATACCACATAGCACGCTTGTAAGGAGTCTTACAAGTATGTGTTTTATAATCATAATGAGAATATAGAACAAACTTCATATCATACTTTTCAAACATACCACTTTCATCAATTTCATTTAAATCACTGCTATCTGTTGTAAAATCAATATTTCCATAACAAAAACAATGGTCTAAATTGATGTTAAAGACTTTATTACCTTTAGTTATAGATAACTTTCCGTTTTCTACTAATTCGTCTTCTTGTTCTTTTGTAACACCTATCACATACGCATATGTTCTATCATATCCAGCACTAGGAGTAAATAGATACATACAATTTCTAATAGGCATTTTCAGTGTTTTCATTGGTACTGATAACATAGCTAATTGTTTCTTTTAAAAAGTTAATAATTTCATTTTTATTATAATACTTATACAAATCACTAAAATCCTTAGCTTGATAATTAGGTAAACCAAATTCACCACGAGTTATAAAGATATAAGGAATATTGTATGTTTCATATAAATATTTAGCACCTTGTCTTCCGGTTCTATCAAAGTCTAATAGACTTATAAGTTTACCATTAGGTGCAAGTTTATTTGTTAGATATTGATATTCGTTTTCACGAAGTCTATAATTTTCACTTGGAAGATTTATAACTCCTATATTGAGTTTGACATCATCTCCCCCGTAGAAAGGATTGTTATATAAACAATTACCAATACTTAATCTATCCTTACTACTTTTAGTAATAAGAATATAATCATAATTATCTAATTCTAGATTTAGAATACCTTCTAGATTATTACAATTAGTAATGAATTTAAGTTCAATGTTTCTATTTCTAAAGGGGAAGTATAATTTAATTAGCATAACACCTTGTCTATTTTGACCAATAATATATGCATAACAAGGGTCTTTTTCTTTATAATAATATTTGGGTTCACAATCCACTGTTCTATCAATATAATATTGGTCTACAGGTATTACAAAATTAGTATTTAGATAGTTTAGATTTATACCTATACTATTCCAATACTCTTTATCTTTTTTGTTCCAACTTCTTGGTACAATTTCTATTATTTTTTGTTTATGTTTTCCTTTTTCTATTGCCTGTTTAATATATTCATCTAAGTTTTCATCTTGTTCTATGTTATCTATTTGTTTAGAAAATGTTCTAGCTATATGTTTAAGAATAAAGTAGAAGTCTTGTTTATTATTACAATTAATGTTTCTATCATACAACATACTGAGTACATATGCAACTGTACCATATACATCTTCAAAGAAACCAAAGCCACCAAAATCTCTTACTTTAAGTCTTCCTTTTTTATTTATAGCAAATCCCATAGAATTGTTATGGTCATCATCTCTAAATACAGAATTAATTAATCTTCCTGTATCTATACAATAATTAATAACATCTATAGGAATACCCAAATATTTAGACATTATAGCTACTTGACTAATTTTAGATTCTATAAAATCTTTAGTTAGATTAATAGTATATGGATTTCTACGCATATTTTTAAGTATTAAAAAAGGGTACTACAATTTTACTTGTAGTACCCCCAATCAAAAAGCATTTAAATATGGAATATCAAAAAGGTAAATCTTCTATACCAGCATTATTGAAAGCACCCATATCAGTATTGGGCATACCTCCACTAAATCCTTCAACGGCTATACCACCCATAGGAAGACCTACAGTTGGAGTTTTCTTTGTTTCTTTAGGAGTAATACTCTCTTTACTTAAATCTATACGAAGTATAGTAGGAGAAGTATTAGGTTTCTGAATTTCAATAGCACCAGAACCAATGAATTGGTCGAAACCAAGTTCTCCATTCTGACCTACATTAATCCAATCATTTTTACGTTTACGATGACGTAAAAGTTTCATCCAAATACTAATGGGTTTACCATTAGCGTCTTTGTAGCAAGGTTTAGGAGTTTCACCTTCAGCTAAATCAAAAGTACCATTAAGCATAGCAGCTGCATTAGCAAACAATGCACCATAAGCTTTAAGTACATCTTCAGGTTCTACTACAACATACTGTCCTTGTTCATCGTAATCTTCAAAAGAAAGACTTAAAGCCTCTTCTTCTTTCTCAGTAAGATTTCTTCCTTTAAGATAGAAAACATCAAGAATATGTTTAATCCAATTAAACACATTATTAACTTTCCATGCTTCAACACCATCGGGAATTGTATTTACGTTGCTTTCTACAGCAAACAGAGTATGATAAACATGACGACGTTCATTAGCATTAGCATGATTACTAGTAAAATGGAATGTAAGACGAGGACAATTCATACCTGTAAATTGTTTACCATCAGAATTAACGCTCCATTCAACTTTTACTTCTTCTAAATGACCAATGAACAGACCATTTTGTGCAGCATCTTTTTCGTGGAAACGAAGCTGAGCTGTTGCTTGAGTATCGTTAGAGATACCTCTTCTTTTCTTTACTTCTGCCATAAAATTAATATTAAGTTTAAGATAAGACAAAAAGAGTAGGAGTATTATCTACTCCTACTCCATCATGAACTAAAAACCTTATTTAGTGCGAACAATAGGGTCAGTATCTTCAACGAAGTTGATAGGATAAGCAACCACATCTACAAGTTCTTTACCATTGTGAACTTGATAATTGATAGGATTCTTCAAATCAACATCAAATACACGGTTTTTGCTCGCTTTGTCCTCTAAGTCAGCTTTAAGAGCAGTCCAAATAGCAGTATCAGTAAAGTTCAGCTGAGCTCCAACACCAGTAGCATTGGAAGTAGTCATAGTCTTACTACCTTCAGCAGCGTGATATTTAGGAGATTCAACATTCTCTACATCTTTCTCATTTATAGCTTCGATAAGTTCCTCATCTGTAGCCTCTGGATTACCAATACGTTCCATAAGAGCTTCACGATTAGCTTCAACATAAGATTTAGCATTAGCTTTCAAGAAAGCAAGCTTATCTTCTTTGCTATAACGTTCAGCAGCCATTATAGGATTACCCTTACTATCATATTTCAGGGTACCTTTAGCAATAGCCCATATTGTGAAATCAGCTACAACTTGGTCAATACCTGCTTGAGTTGTCAAATCTATACCATTTTCGTTAGCATAAGCAACCAAATCTTCATTGTTCTGTGCAATAGCGGCTTCAATAGTTGCAATGTTATTCAAGAACATGATGTTTTCACCAACAGCAACATTTAAAGCTTTACTTACCGGAGAAGTAACAGTGAATTTACCTTGAGTACTATTAGCCACAAGACGCGGTTCTGCATTAATAGTTGTAGATTTTTGACCACCCTGAATTGCATTCAGACCGAACTGTAATTTTTGATTTGTTTGTACCATAATGTATAAAATTTAAATGTGAATAAATTAATTGATTTTTAATGAATTTTTAATTAGTTTCTAGATTATTTCTTTTACTTCTTCAAAGTATTGTTCATCTATAGGTTTTTTCTCTATAGCATTTAATTCGCTATATTCTAGACAGCCCATAATAACATCATCAGCAATCTCTCTTGCACCTAGTGTAAAAGCTCTTATTGCTACCATTATTCGAGCATATTTCTTATAATTATCTTTTTCAACTAAACCTGCTGCTATAGCTTCTGAAAGATTAAAACGTTCTTTAACTTTCATAACTCTTTCAGTATTATTTACCATCATATATCTAGTAAATTCATATTCAGTTTGATAATCATAAGCTGGGGAAGGAATTCTTATTATAGGAAACTTACCTTCTTGTTTAAGTTTTATTGCTTGTTGAGGATTTAATGCTATAACACATTTTTCATTAATTTGTAATTCATGATAAGTATTATTATTTAAATCTTTATAAAACTTAAGAGGATAAACTCCTACAACGTCATTAGTAGTCTTGTCTTGTGCCTCTTTTTCAGTTCGACACTTAACGCAGTAGTCAGGAAGTTCACTTTCTTTATAAATCATATTACCGTCTGTATATTGATACAGAGGAGTATAATCTTTAGTACGTTCCCAAGTTACTCCTGCCCTCAGTAATAGACTTCTAATTATATGAACATCAACACCAGTTTTACCATTAATAACATGTATATGTTCTATACAAGAACTAAAAGGTAGTTGCAAATCTTGAGCACGCATAAGAATAGCTAATCCTTCATTTACGCTCTTAATACCACCTTTATCACTTGTCATTATCTTTTTGAGAAATATTTCAGCAGTAGCTAATTGTTTTTCATCAAAAAGATTTAAAACTCTACTTGGTGTTGGATTGCTTGTAGCACTTACTTTATTATTTGTTTCTACTACAGCAATTTCATTTGTAGCTTTACTATTATTATCTGCCATTTCTAAGAACTTGTTTTTTGGTTATACAAAGATACAACTTTTTTTTTATTCTACAATAGCAAAATCAAAATTATTTTCAATTTTGACTTCATTTTCACAATTTTTAACAATTGTGTGTGTCTTTGTCGGCAATTTTTCAGCCAATTTTGTTTCTTCTAATGAGTTTTTCACGTACAAAGTATATAGCATTAGTTTATTTGAATTAAAACGTGTTTTACTCAATCTATAGATATAAGATTCTACATCTAAACAAAGAGGACTAGTAAGTATAACAACATCGACACCTATTGCAAGGTTTTTATCAGGTGAAGCATTTGCAGATATTACATTAATTTTCTTTTCATTAAAAAGTATTTCTGCTAGAGTTCTTTGAGCTTTAGCTGCCATAATTTTACGGTCTCCTTTACGTTCTCCTGTTTGAATGAATACAGGTTCTCCTTTAGAATTAATTGCAGGAATAGGCTCAAGTTTATCATGGTAAGCTCTACAAATATCTTTCTCTGAAAATTGATTTACAAAGTTAGCAACTTCCGTTGCAAAACTGTTTGTTTTATTTATTACTAAAATTTTCTCATCTTTATGTTTATTTATTAAGGTTAATACTTCGTTTAATTTTGCACTATACTTTGAAAGTAATTCTTGTCTTTTGCGAATTACAGTATAAGTCATATCTGCTCTTTCTTTCAATGAAATTGGATTAAATAATTCATCTATTTGTCTATTTAATTCAGTAGACATATCTAGATGTTCATCCCATCCATTTTCTCTAGCTATTTTTTGACATACTTGACTAGATGATAAATTATTTCTATTATCACCTAATCTAGCCATATTCAATTTAGCCATATCTTCAAATATATTAAATGAAGTACGAATAAATTGATTATAATATTCTAAAGCTTTAAACTCTTCAGTGTCTTCTGGTATTTCTACACAAATTCTTTCTTCTTCTATGGGGGTTGTAGTTCGTAAAGCGTCTATTTGTGCCTGTTGAAAACAACTCATAAGTGGACATATACGATATAGTTTATTTATATCTTCGACATTTGAAGGTAGTTTATTGATGATAGCTAAACGGAATATACAACGAGAAACAAATTGTAACACATTGTCATACATAGTATCACAATGATACATAATAGTAACAAAAGGAGTACCAAATTTATCAATATTTTTATTTATAAAATCTGCTGTTAAAATCCTTAATTTACTAGTTTCTATAAGTTGTTTGAATTCGTTATTATTATCTACATTTTCTTGATGTGTTAAGAATTGAATTAAATCACTTCTTTGTTTAAATACATCAACAATTATTAGACAATAAGCTTGAGGATGTTTTTCATATATCTGTTCTAATGCTGAAAGAACAATAGTTTTATCTTCAAATAGCATTTGAACAAAAGCAGTACCTACACATCTATGGTTTTTCCATTCGTGTAATGTTTCTTCAATTAGATTGCTCATCTTCTATATTATCAAATAAAGTTAAATATTGTTGTGAATAAGTTTTAAGTAATACTTTTCCACTAACAGTTTTACGCATTTTATCACCTTTTTGATTAGGGCTTATAGATAGTTTTATAGGGTCTATTATTTTATAACATTCCTTATAATAATAACCATAATCTATATTTCTTGTTTCAATTGGTGCATCATCTAAAGAATTTAAAACTTGAACCGGAAGACCACTAGCAAGTTTAGATTTAATTCCTTCATCATTTTTATTTTCTTTTTGAAGGATTATACCTTTAGTAGAAACATAAAATCTTACATGACGTTGTGAATAATGTTTTACTTGTTGACCATTTTCAATAGTATAATACATTACATTGAATTGTTTACCTATATTTTGAGTTTTACAAAAATCTAATATATTTTGATGATTTCGCAAAGTTTCCATTACAGGAATATTATGATACAAATATTCAAATACAGCTTTTGCTACAATAGGCATATCATAACCGTTCTTCAAATCTTTAATATATTGTTTAGGGTCAAGAGCACCTTTACCATCTACTTTTTCATCAGGCCAAACAGCAAAATAATTATTTACATCTCTAGCAAAATAAGCTTTATAATCTTCACTATCGGCACCCATCCTATTAGTTTCATTCCAACGTTTTGTTATATCGTTAAAAACTTCTAATTTATCTTTTGGAAGTTTAATAATAATACCATCAGTGTTTGCACTTATAACATGGATACCATTAAGTTCTAATTCTTCAACAAGAGTCATAGTCATTAACTGACCATTTATCGTAACTTGAAGCTGAGCAAATTTATCATATAGAAAAAACAGCTCCGAACCAAATTTTCCGTAAATGGAATTAACAACAATCTTAAGAGCTTCTGCTGCAATCTTGTTTGGGATTCCAGCAATTACATAACCTTCAGAGTTTGGTGTATGCTTACATTTAACGCGAGTATCACGAAAGTATCGCACCATATCTACAAAAACTTTATTGTTTAAGTGTTTAGGAGCAATATTATAAGAAACAATTATAGAAGGATAATAACTGTTATAGTCAAAATGCTTATAAATATATTTGTCATTAGACTTTAATACAACAGGTACATCTTGAGTATGAATTCCTCCACACGCAAGAGTATAAGTTGTACCATAAAAAGTTATTTCTCTACAAAAGTCATCTTTATTAGTATGATATACATACACTTTCATCATATCTTCAAGTAAATCTTGAAGTTGTTTAGTTTTAAACTTAATATGAGGAAATATTATTTTATCAAAACTAAGTCTAGTTCTTTGAGTTCTCATCTTAATGAATTGGTCTTTATGTAAACCACTCATATCAGAATAAAACTTTACAGTTAGTTTATCAGCTATATTTGCTCTAGCACTACACATAACATTTGTTTTAAATGCTTTAGTAATACTATAGCGAAGTTTTACTTCATCTGGCTTTTGACGTACAATTTCACATACAAGAAACACATCATTCCGGTTATAATGTAGCATTGGTTCTACATATTGTGGCATTACATATCTATCAAAGTCTTCAGTTATAAACTGATTTAACTTTTCAGCACTATAATTATGATATGTCATAATATCTTTACGATAAAACATATCATTTTCTTCCTCAGTAATAGGAGGAAGAGTAAAATCTAATAGTTCATGCCATTTAAGATTAATAGAAGTTTGTTTCAAACTTTTACCAAACTTATTTCTAGTACCATCTTTATCTACATTTACACCAACAGAATGTAAACCATAAATTTGTTGTACATCTACAGTCATATATGGAAGTTTATACCTTCTTATAAGCTGTAATTCTTTATCTTCATAAAATAATGCTTTATCTTTTTGTAAATCTATTATCTTATTAGATATTTGTTTTAGTTTCTTACATAATGCTTTACTATCATAATGATTAAAATACATAAGTAGTGCTTTAATCATTAAATCATCATATCCTGCATTATTAAAACCATATAAATCGTATCGGATTGGGACTTGGTAAATTGCCCCATTTTCATCGGTTTTCGTCTCGTAGTGAGCGTTCATTTTATTAATGTAGCTAACTAAAGACAACAACTGCGAATCGTCTGTATCGGAAATAAAAAATGTATCAGTTTTTACTTTGTCTAATCTATTTTTTATTTCTTCTACAGTAAGACATTCAGTAAGAGGCTTAGTTTCACAATCTTTAAAAGTATTAAGATAATCTGCCAAATCGACAAATATAATACTAAAAAGATTGTGAAACACCTCTACGTCATAAGCTATAGTATGAATCATACCATGATTTTTATTCTGTTTAACATTGTTTTATGACTTACACTTCCTTTAGTTTTATACCAACTTCTTGTTTTAAATTGGTTTATACCACTAATTTCAGAATTGTATTGAGCTACTATCATACTATGTCTTCTGTTAGCAGCAATTTCATGCTGAACAAATTTGGGCATTTCTTTTTCTTTATAACCTAAATTTTGTAAATGTTTTACATAAAAATTACTCATATTATAAATTGTTTTTAATTAGTTACAAAAATAAATTATATAAGCAATACAAAGACCTGAAATAATACATTCTACTATTGGTTTATAACGTTCATAATTACCTCTACATTGTGAAAAACATATTGCATTTACAATAGTTTTTACTATAAAAGAAGTAATTGAAAACATTAATATTATACAAGCTATAAATAAAATTATTGTTTCTATCATATTAATACATATTAATTGTGTTATCTACTAAAAATTGATAATAAATTTTTACTTGATTACGATATACATGATGACATCTTCTATTCCAAATATCAATAGCTTTATCAATATCTAAAGTAGGATTATGTTTTTCCATAATAATAGAAAACATAGTTAAATTACATTGCCAATCATGTCTATCATCATAAGTGAATCTTACATCAGAACCTTGTTCTTCTAAGATGTTATTAACTTCTCTTACTAATATTCTTGACATTTGTAAATAACCTACATAGTCAGTTTCAGTAGTATTACAAGTTACATCTTGACATTTACTTTCAATAATAGCAAAAGCAGTAGCCATTAGACAAAGACTATCACTTCTACTTATATCTTCATAAACATACTCTGTTTGAATAACAGGTTCTTTTTTCATTAATTGTTTACGTACTTTATTATAACTTGAACAATATATTATACAAATTATAAGTAAATTTACAATAACTACACAAGCCACAATAAATCTACGTTCCCATTTCCAAATAATTTTATTAGACATATCATTTAGATTTTCATCATACCTATTCATAATGTATCAATATTATATTCTGTTACTTGAGCATTATAAGCTCTTAATTCATAAACATCTTCTTCAGACCTTAAATATATAAGTCTAAATTCAAATTCAGGCTCATAATCAAAAGTTTCTGAATATTCATGTTCAATTTCATCATATAATTTTTTTGTACTTGATGATGTATTCATTTCTCTGTAAAAGTTTTATTTCCATTTGTTTATTCTCCATCTTTAGATATTAAACTACTTAACCAAACAAATATATCTTCTTTAGTGAAAAGTTCTTGTTCAGTATACTTTAATTTTAATTTTTTTATAATATCTCCAACCTTTACAATAACTATCTGGAGAAGTTATTTCTTTATCAAATTTACAATATCCATTAGCACCTACATGAACACATTTTCTACAACATATATCTTCATCTTTTAATTTTACTCCATACATTCTTGCTTGGTTAATAGATAAATTAGCATTTACAATCATTGTTTTAACTTTTAATAAATCCCCGTAGAAAGAATATGTGCATTCTTTCTTACAGGGGAACGTTCGTTATCACTGTTGTTTTTAACTTCAATTAAAAATTTAAATAAACTTTATTTTTAGCTCTACTAATAGCAACATATAGTCTTCTATTGATACCATCAATATCAGCCCATACTACACCTTTACTATCATAGACTATATCTTTTACATCTACAAACACAGTATCAAAGGTAGAACCTTGTGATTTATGTGCAGTTAATGCAAATCCATAATCTATATTTCGAGCATATAACAGTTTATTATTTTTTGTTATATCTATAAGTAATAGACAACTTTCTTTAAACTCATAATAACTTTTCCAACGTTCACCACGAAGTTTAACATTCGCAGTTTTAGCAAGTTCTACAAGTTTATCAGAAATTGTTATATATTGTCTGACATTTTCCACATCACTATGGTCTAATACAAACAATGGTTGAGAAATTTTACCACCAAGTATAGCTTGAAATTTTACTAGAAAACCTTTTAAACCATACTTGGGATGAATATAATTAACAACATCATTTACTATATAATTTTCACTATTAGTAATAACTCTGTTATTAAAAATATCTGTGATAGTTATATTAGATAAGAATAAATCATTTTTAGTGACAATAGACTTATCACTATCAATAATTGTACTATATCTAACATATTTATTCCATCCACTAACGTGTAGATTAGTATACGCTACAATCTTACAATAATCCACATCAGTCATTAGTTGTGGGTCATTAAAATTAGTATATACTTTATCTTTAAACGTTTCTAAATTACAAACTTCATAGCCTTTTATATTATTGTCATCAAATTTATACCTATTTTTACTTATATAATTCAAACAGGTAAAAGTTTTATGTTCAATATCATAACGAAGCATTTGAAGTAATTGTGTTATAGGATTATCTTTTTCTTGTCTTACTATCTCAAATAATTCACATTTCTTAATATTATGAAATGCAGAAGAATAAGACTCTCCTACTGGTGGAAGTTGAAGAGGGTCACCAATATAAATAATTTTACATTGATTTTGTACACATATAGACTCTATAAAATCTTTAAAGCCTTTAGTATTTCCCATTTTAGATTTATTGGGAATCATAGAGGCTTCATCGATTATATAAAGCATATATTCTTTAACTTTAATCCTACCTTTTTGGTCAAAAGGAGGATTATTTATGTCAAACTTACTTGCGTCAAAATTTGGTTTTAAACCAAAATCACTAGCAAGTGTATTTATGTGTACTTTAGCTAGTCCTATACTTGATTCCAAAACTGCACAAGCTTTATGTGTTGGCGCAGCTAAACCAATAGTAGAATAACTTAAATTGCAATTAGCTATAAGAGCTTTTACAAGATAAGTTTTTCCGGTACCTGCAGCACCTAATAAAGCACGTTTGTAATCTTTAGAATCAAAAGAACCATTAATAAAGCCTATGAGTTCTTCATAGGCTTTAATTTGGTCTTTTGTAAAGCCACTTATATCGATATGATTTCGATTATGTAGCTCTAATTCTCGTTTATTTGTTATATCCATATACGTTCTCCATTCTGTCTTTTTTTGCCTATAGCTCTAATGGCAGTAAATTCAATATTACCATTTAAGCCTTTATGAATTTTACCTTCATAAATATAGCTTTTAAGAATAGGCGTATATCCTGAAACATTAGATGAACTAAATTTACATTCTGTAACATCACGATGCCACATTACATAATGATTTGTTTCATCTTTTTCTTTACTAAAAAGGTATTCTTTATCTTTACAGTCAAAAGATTCTTTAGAAAGTGGTAATTTTTGTACAAAGTTATCCACTTCTGCAAGAAGACTTCCATCTTCTTGTTCTACTATAACTCCAATGTATTTTTTACTTGAAATTTCACTTTTTTCTCTCTTTTGTTTAGTTTTCACTACTATGCGAAAACCAAAAGAATTTTGTTTTTGTTCGGGTTTTAGATAAGCCATAATTTTAAATGTTTAATGATTAATATTTTGTTTAATTTAATTCGGTAATTGATTATTACATATAATTGCTTTAAATTTCATTATTTCCCACAATTCTTTACCTGTGAGATTAACTATTTGTCCACCATCATAAGCTTTTACAAGTTCTTCTGGATTAACAATATACGTAATATTATTTTTCTTTGGACTAAACTCATAACATACACTATTTTTATGTTGAGTTAATTTATAATTTTTATGTTGAAATATTATTTCCATATTTTTTGTTTCACTATTAGTTTATTATAAAAAATAGTATAAGAAGAGCTTGTAGGACTTATCTATTATAAACAAAATTTTATAGAGTGGCACTTCTTATACTATTAGTTGTTCTACGTGGAGTCGAACCACGACTATCAGAACCAAAATCTGGTGTACTACCATTATACTATAGAACAATTATATCATTTATAAAACCTTCAAGGAAACTTCAATGATACAACACTTACTAAAATTCTATGGGCTACTACGGTAGTAAGTGTAAGTTTTTTTTTACCAACCAATTAAACGTAATAAAATAATTTTTATTATAAGTCTATATGACCTACAACAACTGCTGTTAATGCAGCTAAATTATCTTTGATATATTCAAGACCTACTTCGCTAGTTACACTGATGTTTTCATCTTCTACAGTTATGTATAAAAGACGCTCTTCACTCATTACTACATATTGTAAGTCTTGAGGTTGTGCAATTACACAACTTAATGTTCCGTTGATGTTTATTACATCACCTATTAGTAAATTCATATCAATATTTATTTAAAGTTAATAATTAGTACCATCGGTGGGATTTGAACCCACACGCTCTCAATGAGCAACGGATTTTCTTACTACACTATGTTGCCATAGCCAAACATTTTCACTCATACAGGCACCCGCTTTCCACTTTACACTATACATAGTCTATGTGGTTGACCATAAGATGTTAGGTTCATAACACGCCAGCCTGTCCTTACTGGATGGTTTTGTGTTGTTTGTTGTAGTCTGGCACATATTATAACCATATTGAAATTCTTATAAGTGTTATTTTAATATTATCGTATGTCAAAACTAATTAAAACAACAATTTTAACTTAGGTTGCAGGTATATGTGCTCTACACATTTATGAATAAAAATCGATTATAATATATAATGTATATTCTATTAATACTATAATATAATCAGTAGTTGCCTAGTCTTCACTACCTTTTATTCAATTTAGCTCGGTATTATCCTACCACGTTATTGTTTAGTGGGTATGGTGTAATCTTATTCCTATCCATACATTACTTCCTAAACCATTAAGGACTTTCACCGAATTAGCCTGCTTCTACTATGGGATTTCTCGCCATAGCACTCAAATTTTTATTAAGTCCGTCTTGTCTACCAATTCCAACACGATGGCAAAAAACTACTAATATCATTTTAGTGCATTATATGAAAACAATCAAAAGGTTTGATATTAGTAGTATATTTTCAACTGTTATTTTTATTTTAACGAGGAGTTTAACTACGAAAACTATCAAAGAACGTTCTCTCCTCAATCTAGATTTCTTATATGAATAGTTTGAAAGCCATTACTTAAACTAACTATTTATAATACAAAGTGCCCTCTCACCGTTCTCTTTATATTAAGTTTTACTATGTTCAATTCAACCATAGTCTTCGACTAATATTACTAGGAATTGATACAATCTATAACACTTATTTTTAATATTTATCTAGAAACTATTAAAACAGTTATTATTTCTTGTACTAGTATTTTTAGATTTTATGTTTTAGTTTCATCTTTATTAAGTTTATTTAAGTTCCCCCATAGAGAAGAATCATCAATTCTTTCTACAGGGGAACTAATTACACAAACATTAAAATTACTATTTCAATTCGATGTAGCACCAAAAAAAAAACGTATTTATTAAAGTGTAGCTATTAATATGATTATACCA
>Ga0265301_10000225_pt1 | contig 90392 bp, 81 predicted proteins | sample AusTroGonzalo_MG_2_FD_193488 | JGI IMG/M metagenome (GOLD analysis project Ga0265301, IMG submission 193488) | Bovine rumen microbial communities from tropical cattle in Woodstock, Queensland, Australia - Gonzalo_04 | ecosystem: Host-associated > Mammals > Digestive system > Stomach > Rumen ... | reverse complement strand
TACCGCTCAGAACTTTTCCGGCAATGAAGCGGCATGGGCACTCTTTGTACACATTGCACTCGAAGATAGCCGAAACAGGCATACCCGGCAGCACATTGTAGTACTTGTGCTCACGTGCCAACGGGCCAGTTAATGCCACTTTCTTCTGCATGTCCACGATGCCCTTCTGGAACAGACGGCCGATGAGAGCAAGGTCCTGAATGTTCACGGTGAAGACCGTCTCACCCTTAGCCAGCGGCGCAAGATTGTTCAACTGAACACCTACATTGCCTGCAGGGTGTGGACCGTCAACCTCAAAGAGCGTGCAACCCTTCAGCGAACGGAATTCCGTGGCTTGTGCACCGGCTTTGATACCGATGAATACAGGTGCTAACCGGCTCAATGCGTTCACCGCAGCCTGAAGAGTCGGTAACTGACCTTTCAGTACCCACTCGTAATCGGGAGCACACGGCGCACTGTCAAAACTTGAGACAAAGATGGCGCGAGGAGTCTTGCTCGGCATAGCGATGCAGTCATACGGACGTTGCTTGATCAGCGACCAGAGACCGGACTTCAGCAACAATGCCTTAGCATCCTCTTTGACATCAAAGCTCTCGTACTGAATAACAGCGTCTGCCTCAATGTCTATCGACATCACCTTGCGTCTCTCACCGCGGACAATCGCCTTGACGGTTCCCGAAACAGGGGATGTGAACAGCATCTCTTCAAACGCTTTGTCGTGAAAGAGCGGACTTCCCGCTTTCACTTTCTCGCCTTCTTTCACCATCATTTTCGGGGTGATGCCGGCGAAATGGTCTGGTACAATATGAAAGACCTCCGGACGATAGACGCTTGACAGCACCTCTTCCGCAGCTCCCTCAAAAGGAATGTCCAAACCACGTTTCAGTTTGATTGTTTGCATGTTAGTTAATTATTTTGATTTTGTTATTTAGGGTCGTAATAACGTTATTACGGGATTACGTAATGACGACAATCCATAAAAAGCGCACAAAATTACAAAAACTTTTTTATATATGCAAGCGCGCGCATACAATATTTATAAAAAAGTGCTATTTTGGCTTAAAAATGGTAAATTTTCTTTTTTCTGTTTTCAACTTTCATTATTTTTTAGTAATTTTGCATGCCCAATTATGTGCTTGGATGAACGCAACAGTCGCTTCTATATTATCGCTGGTGATGACATGGACGGTGGAGTCTAAGTCTGTTGTGTCGGCCTCCGGCACACTGCCATCGGACGCCATGTATGCGAGTTATGCATGTACCTACCAGAAAGGCGATGTGCGGAAAGGAGATACCGCAACAATCGTTTTTTCGAATTTGGGTGGTATCACAATAGAGCGGTTAGATGTATATCTGAAGTCCAACAAATCCGCCGGAGCCGGTGCATTCACGGTATATGTGAATGGCGAGCGGGTATCCTCCAAGTCCGGCGCGTTCATAGACTGGACCGGCCGTTATGACAATGAAAACTATCATCCGGTTACGCTGTTGTCCGGTTCGGTAGAGCACGTGTATGAGTTGTCCGTTCAGCTGATTGGTACTGCCAATTCGCTGCATATAGAGAAATATGAGATTCAGTATGCGTATGCATCTCCTCATACTGTGACCTTGATGAAAGGAAATGAAATATATGAGACGCTGACGGAAACAGCCGGTGGGGCCGGGGTGGTATTGCCTTCGCTTCCGGATGAAGGGGATTGGAAGTTTACGGCATGGTCCAAGAATCATTTTTATGCCGTTAGCACCCTGCCGGATTCATGGATTTCAGCCGGTAAGTATGTGCCGGACGAGGACGGTCCGTTATGGGCGGTATATACCTATAAGCAAACGGTCGAGAGCGCATATGTTACGGAACTGGAAACAGGTGCATATATCTATGCGAACAGGAAGACGGGCAAAGCCGTTAGCGGACCGGTTGACGAAGGTGTTCTATATGATGATTTGGTGAATAGAGAGGACATCTGGCAAATGTACGAAATCGTCTTTAACAGCACGCTGGATACCGCTACAATCAAGCATATGGCAACGGATACCTATATCGGCTATTCAGGTACGTCAATTACAGCGAAAGCCAGTCCCTGGTTAGTTTATCATGAGGGAGACAAGACAGCATTCTATATCCGGAATAAAGGAAATACGTATGTCCTATGGCCGGATTATCCCAAGGTGTACGCGGATCAGAGTGTGATTGAGCAGGCGTTGTTGATAACCGCATCGGATTTGTCGAAAACACCTACCGTGCTCATCTCTACGGAGGCGTTGACGGACGAACCGGTTATCACATGTCATCCGGAGAAAGGCTTGGGAATAGACGATGTGAAGACAGAAGAAATGAATGAATTATGGAATGAATGGATGATTCCGTTAGGAAACTACCGTCTTATCATTCGTAACGGAAAAAAACAATTGCAAGAATGGTAAAAACAGCAATCATAGCATCTTTTCTCTCCGCAATCCTGGCGGGAGATTACAACCCGAAAACACTTACTGCTGCGGAGCAGGATAGCATACTCGCTATCGGTAATCAACCCTCAGCCGTCAGTCGTTATCATCTGGAGTATGAGAATGAACAGCGTATCTTCCGTCGTTCTTCCACGGCGGAGTGGTATGTTGTAGATACAAAGAGAGAGATTCGCACACAGTTAGGGGTTATAGGTGAAGGAAAGCAGATTCGCGATGTGCAGATGAGTCCTAACGGTAAGTATATTGCTTTTGCGAAAGGGAATAACCTGTATATCCATAAACTTGATTTCGGAACGGAAGTGGAGGTGACCAAGGATGCGGATCCGGATATCATCAACGGTATCGCAGACTGGTTGTACGAAGAGGAGTTCGGTACGACAGCCCTTTATGCATGGAGTCCTGATTCGAAGCAGTTGGCGTTTGTCCGTCTGGATGAACACGAAGTGCCTTCATTCTCTTGGCAGAATTACCTGGCCGATGACCAATATCCTCAATATCTGACAGCGGACACGCTTCGTTATCCGAAAGCGGGTTGTAACAATGCCAAAGCGTCGGTATGCGTCTATGATGTCACTACGAAGGCCATCCATACGATGCAGGTGAATAATGAGGGCGCGGATGTGTATTTCCCGCGGTTGAGATGGTACGATAATAACCGTTTGTTTGCGTTGCGCGTCAACCGTGACCAGACCTTGATGGAGGTGTTCGATTGCAATGCCAAATCGACGTTGGCCCATCCCTGGTATCGTGAAGAGAGCAAAAAATACTTCATGGACTACAGCCTGTTTGACGAGTGGATTTGGTTGAGCGATGGACGTGTTATCGTACTCAGCGAACAGAACGGATGGCGACAGGCCTTCCTATATAGCAATGATGGTTTTAGGGTACGTGCACTGACACCCGAAGGCATTGATGTGACCGCTATTTATGCTGTGGATGAGAAATTGCAGACGCTCTATTATCAGGCGGCACCGACACCCTCTACACGCCAACTCTATGCCGTCAACATCAAGAAAGGCGACATCACTCAGCTGACAACCGAAGAGGGCATACATAGCGCCCGTTTCTCCGAGGACTGCAAGAAAATGATCGATTGTTTCCAGTCGTTCAGGACCCCGAATACCTATACGCTTTATGGAGTGAAAGCCAATAAGATCAAAGCGGACAGCGTGCTGGAGGACAATGCGGACTTGGCGGAACAATGGGCTGTCGGTGAGTTGCCGGAACCGCAACTCGTTAAGATCCCGAACGGTAACGGACAGGAGTTGGAGGCGATGTATATGCTGCCTGTCTCTGTCATGCCGGAGGGAGACCTTACTGCTTACCATGGAGAGAAACAATATCCGTTAGTGGTGATGCATTACAGCGGTCCGCAAAGCCAACGTGTGCTGAATCGCTGGCGTAAGAAATTTGAGTACGCCTTGGTGGCAGAAGGATATGCGGTGCTGATTGTTGACCCGCGTGGAGGTGACTGCAAGGGTAGGGCATGGCGCAACGAGACCTATATGAGTCTGGGTCAGAAAGAGTCGGAAGACCTCATTGCGGCTGCGAACTGGGCGGCACAGCAGGAAGCGATAGACGGTAACCGTATCGCGTTGCTCGGTTGGAGCTACGGAGGTTATCAGACCCTCTATACGATGAGCCGGAAAGACCATCCGTTCAAAGCAGGAATCGCTATCGCGCCGGTGACAGACTGGAAGTTGTACGACACGGGGTATACGGAGCGTTTCATGCGCCGTCCGCAGGTCAATCCGCGTGGTTATCAGGAGGCTTCGCTAATCAACAAGGCGGCTGACCTCACCGGTAACGTGCTTATCATTCACGGTACGGCGGATGACAATGTACATGTACAGCATACGATGCAATATATAGATGCCCTTGTGCGTGCGAACAAGCAGTTTGAGATGCAATTGTACCCGGATGACAACCATCATCTGCGTAAAGGAAACAACGCACTGCATATGCATAACAGAGTGCTTCTGTTCTTGGAGAAGAACCTCTGATATAACAGCTAATCGGACATTTAACGTAAAATTTATACTATTATGAACAAATCAAACAAATCCAACAAATCCAACATTTTCCCTATTGCGGTGATGTTTTTGCTGTTCTTCATGATTGCCTTTGTGACCAATTTAGCCGGTTCTATGGGAACTATTGTGAAGAGTCAATTTGGTGTGAGTAGTGCGCTCTCACAATTAGGTACTTTTGCTAACTTTATTGCGTATGCATTTATGGGTATTCCGGCTGGAATAATTCTTAAGCGTAAGGGATACAAGTTTACAGCCTTGGCTGCAGTGATAGTAGGTCTGGTTGGCGTTGCTATTCAATGGATAGCAGGTCCGGCAGAGTCATTTGCTGTTTATGTTGCGGGTGCATTCGTTGCCGGTTTCTCTATGTGTATGCTTAATGTGGTTGTTAATCCGATGCTGAATACGCTTGGTGGTGGAGGCAATAAAGGTAACCAACTTTGTCAGTTTGGAGGTTCTTGCAACTCCATCGGAGGTACCATAGCACCGATTTTGGTGGGATATCTAGTCGGAGGAGAACTGAGGTATGCAACAGTTGGTGATGCAGCTCCTGTGATGATAATTGCTATGGTTGTATTTGCATTGGCAGCTATCGTCATCTTCTTTACCAATATTCCGGAACCGCACAAAGAAACGGAAGAGGAGAAACAATTACGTCTTAGCGGAAAGGTTCAGAAGGACAAATATTCACCACTTTCTTTCCGTCATTTTTTACTAGGAGCAGTTGCTATCTTCTTTTATGTGGGTGTAGAGGTTGGTATTCCTAATATGGCTAACCTATACATGACGACATATACTGTAGAACAAGCGCAACAAACGATAACTGAATATAAACATCAGCAGAGTGATGCTGATTATTTAGCGCAGTGTCAAGCGGAAGATGAACAAGCTAAGAAACAGAAAATCAAGGATTATGAAGCGAAAGTTATTGATGAAGATCAATATTCTTTGGCTATCAGCGTAAGTGAAGGACGTTCTGCGGAAGGTCTGGGATTCAAAGCCAAGTTAGTTGGTTGGTTAATCGGTTTGTATTGGTTGATGATGCTTGTAGGTCGTTTAATCGGAGGAACTATCGCAGGTAGGGTATCTAGTAAAAAGATGCTTACTACGGTATCTATAATGGCAATAATACTGTTACTTAGTATGATGTTTATTCCATCCTCGGTTGGCGTTGTACTAAAAGGCACCAAAGTACCTTTAAGTATGGTTATTATGTTTATATGCGGTCTTTGTACATCTGTTATGTGGAGTTCGATATTTAATCTCTCTGTAGAAGGTCTTGGAAAATATACACCGGCAGCTTCCGGTATCTTTATGGTGCTTGTTTGCGGTGGTGGTGTTATTCCGTTAGTTCAAGGCTTCGTAGCTGATTCTATCGGTTACACGGGTAGTTATGTCGTAACCATTACTGCTTTGGCATACATTCTGTTCTACGCCCTCGTGGGTAGCAAGAATGTCAACAAAGATATCAAAGTCGAATAGGTATCGACAGTTAAAATATCAGATTTCAAATTTTAAATTTATAGATCATGAAAAAGTATGCTTTAGGTATTGACTTGGGTGGTACAGGCACCAAGTTCGGTTTGGTAAATGATGAAGGTAAAGTACTCCGTTGGAACTCTATCCCGACGCCTAATTATCCGAATATCGACGAGTATTGTGATGTACTCTGCGAGGGTATGAAACGTCTGGTGGCTGATGAAGGTCTGACGATGAGTGATATCGTAGGTGTCGGCTGTGGTGCACCGAACGCCAATTTCTATTCGGGCTGTATTGAGCAGGCTCCGAATCTCCCGTGGAAAGGTGTGGTCCCGTTTGCAAAATTAATCAGCGAGCGCATGGGTGTGAAGTGCACCATTACGAACGATGCCAATGCCGCTGCACAGGGCGAGATGATCTACGGTTCCGCACGCGGTATGAAGAACTTCATCGTCATCACACTGGGAACCGGCGTAGGTTCCGGTATCGTGATTGACGGCAAGTTGCTCTACGGTCATGACGGATTTGCCGGTGAGTTGGGGCACTGCAAGATTGATCATTCGGGTACCGGACGTCTCTGCGGTTGCGGACAGAAAGGTTGCATCGAGGCATATGCTTCGGCTACCGGTGTGGCCCGTACGGCGAAAGAGATTGTTACTTCGACAACCCAGCCGACGCTGCTCCGCCAAGTGGCAGACATTGATCATATCACTTCGAAGGATGTGTTTGATGCGGCAGAGAAAGGCGACCTCGTTGCCAAGGAAATCTTCGACTACACGGGTCATCTGCTGGGTCAAAAACTCGCGGACTACGTACATTTCTCCAGTCCGGAAGCTATCATTCTATTCGGCGGCTTGACGAAGTCCGGCCATTGGATCATGGACCCGATTCGCGAAGCATTGGAAGCGAACCTGATGCCGATATGGAAGGGTAAAATCCCTGTTTCCATCTCTATCCTCAAGGACAGTGATGCCGCTATTCTCGGTGCTTCGTCTCTGGCGTGGTAATGAGGAAAAAGGCTAAAGGCTAATGACGAAAGTTATCAAGTCACTTATTCAGCGTCTCTACCCGTACGGTATTTTCCGTGCGGGTAGAGTATCGCATACCCATGACCGAAGACCGGTCGTCTATCTCACATTCGACGACGGACCGATTCCGGAAGTAACACCAAAAGTGTTGGCTGTCCTTGAGAAATACCGGGTGAAGGCGACGTTCTTCATGGTCGGCGAGAATATTGACAAGCATCCTGAGGTATTCGAGCAAGTGGTAAGAGCCGGTCATTCTGTCGGCAACCATACTTATAACCACCTCAAAGGATGGTGTATCTCCTATCGCGATTATATGGCGAATGCGGAGAAATGTCAAGAGGCTATCGAGAATAAATTTTCAATTTTCAATTTTCAATTTTCAACTTCAAATTTATTCCGTCCGCCATACGGCAAAGCAACATTGCGGCAGCGGGTAGCCTTGCATAAACGCGGTTATCAAATCATCTATTGGGATATACTGACGAAAGACTACGATGCATCTGTGACACCCCAAATGATGATGGAAAAGATCCGACGTCAGGTTCGTCCGGGTTCTATCATCAATTTTCACGACTCGCTCAAGTCTTATGATCGCATGTTGGATGTTCTGCCGAAGGCTATTGAATATCTTCTTTCGCAAGGCTATATTCTCACTTCGTTATAGCAAACCACACTGCTCCCCGCCCCCAAAAAATGCCTTAACGAAAAAATAGAGTATTACAATTATTACATTGAAAATAGCGCTGCACAGGCGCTTTTTTTTGAATTTATTTGCATATATGCAAAAAAAGTAGTACCTTTGCAGCCGCAATTAAATTAGGAGTAAAATGTTTGATAATTTATCGGAACGATTAGAACGGTCTTTTAAGATTCTCAAAGGTGAAGGCCGTATTACTGAAATCAATATCGCGGAGACGGTGAAGGACATCCGCAAGGCGCTGCTGGAAGCCGATGTGAACTACAAGACGGCGAAGCAGTTCACAGACCAGGTGAAAGAGAAAGCGCTTGGTCAGAATGTCATTACGGCGGTGCGTCCCGGTCAGTTGATGATCAAGATTACGCACGACGAGTTGGCGGCTTTGATGGGTGGTGAAGCGCAGGAGATTAACCTGAAGGGCAGTCCTGCTGTCATCCTGATGGCCGGTCTCCAGGGTAGCGGTAAGACGACTTTTGCGTCCAAACTGGCCAATTACCTGCAGACGAAGAAGAACAAACGTGTGATGTTGGCCGCCTGCGACGTGTACCGTCCTGCAGCTATCGAGCAGTTGCGTGTGCTCGGTGAGCAGATTAACGCAAAGGTTTATCTGGGCGAGAATGAGCCGAATCCTGTCAAGAAGGCGCAAGACGCTATTGCAGAAGCCCGCAAGTTCGGCTATGACGTAGTAATCGTCGATACAGCCGGTCGTCTGGCTATTGATGAGCAGATGATGAACGAGATCGCGGCTATCAAGTCAGCTATAAACCCGTCTGAGACCTTGTTCGTTGTGGATGCGATGACCGGTCAGGACGCTGTGAACACCGCCAAGGAATTTAACGACCGTCTTGACTTTGACGGTGTGGTTCTGACCAAACTGGACGGTGATGCCCGTGGTGGTGCCGCATTGTCTATCCGCTCTGTGGTCAACAAACCGATCAAATTCATCGGTACAGGCGAGAAGATGGAGGCGCTGGATGTATTCCATCCGGCTCGTATGGCAGACCGTATCCTCGGTATGGGTGATGTCGTGTCCCTTGTGGAGCGTGCGCAGGAGCAATATGACGAGGAAGAGGCCCGCCGAATCAGCAAGAAGATTGCCAAGAACCAGTTTGACTTCAATGACTTCATGGGTCAGTTGAAGCAAATCAAGAAGATGGGTTCGATGAAGGATCTCATGGGTATGATTCCGGGTATGGACAAGGCAATGAAGAATGTGGAGGTGAACGATGATGCGTTCAAGCCTATAGAGGCTATGATTAACTCCATGACGCCGGAAGAGCGTGCCAACCCGGGTCTGCTGAACGGCAGCCGTAAGGCGCGTATTGCCAAAGGCGCCGGTGTGGATATCGTGGCGCTCAACCGTTTCCTCAAGCAGTTCGACCAGACATCGAAGATGATGCGGAAAGTGCAACAGATGAAGCGGAAATAAAGGTTTATAGGAGCATAGCTCCGGTTTATAGGGTTTATTGCGGCGGAGCCGCATTTATAAACAGCGTAGCGATAAACGAAAGAAATGAGCGACGAGCCGAAGACATATCAACCGAAGTGGGAGGAGAAGAAAAGCGAGACGCATCATCACCATCACCACCATCATCATTACAGCAGCAAGTCAAGCAACCGCACCAACTCATGGGGCGGCTGGCTTAAGTTACGCGACAAGCAGGCATACTACGGCATGATGCTTATCGTGGTGGCGGTACTGGCTTTCGGAAGTTACAAGTTGGTGATGATGTTCGTTGACGAACTTCGTGCCATGCCTCATGGAGACCCGTCTCAGGAACTGAAGGTGGATGAATTGGGCATAAAGAAAGTGGATGAAGCGGATGCTCTCTACCTTGGTGACAGCCTGGCTCATGAACTGAAAGTGGATACAATGGTGCATAGCGTCAAAGGCGTGGAGCATAATGTTTATCGTCCGCCTCGTAAAAAAACGAACGAGACGATTGACGGCCGCGAATGGCAGGATATCTTCAAGAATCTGCGGCGATGGTTTCAGGCGAACGGTAGAGACCCGAAGTTCATCATATCTTGCATCCTGTTCGGACTCTTCATTATCGGAATGATCGGTTACGCGATTTATAAATACAAACACAAGCACAGCAGATGATTTTAGACGGAAAAAAAATAGCAGCTGAAATACGTGGCGAGTTGCGTGAGGAGGTGTCCGCGTTGGTGGCGTCCGGTAAGCGTGCGCCCAAATTGGCAGTCGTGATCGTAGGACACAATCCGGCGAGTGAGACCTATGTGAATAATAAAATCAAAGCCTGTGCGGAAGTGGGTATAGAGGCGGAGAAGATTGCATATGAGGAGTTTATCTCTGAGCAGTCATTGCTCACGGAAGTGAACCGGCTCAATAACGATGACTCGATAGACGGATTTATTGTACAACTGCCCTTGCCGGAACATATCAGCGAATCGAAAATCCTGAGTGCGATTGATTATCGTAAGGATGTAGATGGACTGACGCCTGAGAATGTGGGACGTACGGTGCAAGGACTGACGTCGTTAGTGAGTGCCACTCCAAAAGGCATCCGCGAACTATTGGCGCGTTATCGGATTCAGACGGAAGGGAAACATGTGGTAGTGATTGGACGGTCCAATATCGTCGGTAAACCGATGGCGATGCTGCTGATGCAGCGTCCGTACCTGAGTCTGCCGGGCATGAGTGCTGCGTCCTTGGGCGATGCAACCGTCACTGTCTGTCACAGCAAAACACGTGACCTGGCGGCCATATGCCGCACGGCGGACATCATCATCGTCGCTGCCGGCAGTCCGAAACTGCTGACGGCGGATATGGTGCGCGAAGGCGTGACGGTGATTGATGTGGGTATCAACCGGGTGGAAGTACCAAGTGACAAGGTATCAGGTACAAAGGGGTATAAACTGGTCGGAGACGTGGATTTTGAGAACGTGGCGCCTAAGGCGGCGTATATATCACCTGTGCCGGGAGGTGTCGGTCCGATGACGATTGTCAGCCTGTTACAAAATACATTGCAAGCATACAATGAATATTCTCGATAAAATAGACGGATTAGAGGCAAAGTTCCATGAGGTGAGTCTGTTGATTACAGATCCTTCTGTCATTGCTGACCAGGCGCGTTACGTGCGGCTCAATCGCGACTACCATGACCTGGAGCGCGTGCTGGAGTGTGCTCATCGCTATCAGAAGGCCTTTAATGACCTTAAGGACGCGAAGGACCTTTTTTATAATGAGTCTGACCCGGAGATGAAGGAGATGGCGAAGGCGGAGATAGATGAACTCGAACCGCAGATTCCGAAACTGGAGGAGGAACTGAAACTGCAACTGCTGCCCCAAGATCCCGAGGACGGCAAGAATGTCGTCATGGAGATTCGTGGCGGTACGGGTGGGGACGAAGCGGCTATTTTTGCCGGAGACCTCTTCCGCATGTATTGCAAATATTTCGAGTTAAAGGGCTTCAAATATACTGTTTCGTCTTTTAACGAAGGCGCGGCGGGCGGTTACAAAGAAATCATCTTCAATGTGACCGGTGTGAATGTATATGGCACGCTCAAATACGAGAGTGGTGTACACCGCGTGCAGCGTGTGCCGGTGACCGAGACCCAGGGCCGCGTGCATACATCGGCTGCTACGGTGGCGGTGCTTCCGGAGGCCGATGAGTTCGAGGTGCATATCAACGAAGGCGAAATCAAATGGGAGACATTCCGTTCGGGCGGAGCCGGAGGACAGAACGTGAACAAGGTCGAGTCCGGTGTGCGTCTGCGGTATAACTGGAAGAACCCCAACACGGGCGAAGTACAGGAGATACTGATTGAGTGTACCGAGACACGTGACCAGCCGAAGAACAAGGAACGTGCCCTAGCACGTCTGCGTACACAGATTTATGATAAGGAGCACCAGAAATACATTGATGACATAGCGGCACGCCGCAAGACCATGGTCTCCACCGGCGACCGTAGTGCCAAAATACGCACCTACAACTATCCGCAGGGACGCATTACCGACCATCGCATCGGCTATACGGTTTATAACCTTGCCGCCTTCATGGACGGCGACATACAAGGCGTCATTGACGCTCTCCAGGTAGCCGAGAATGCAGAGCGTCTCAAAGAAAGTGAGTTATAGCCATGTATCTCTTTTATTGTCCAGACATAGAAACGAAGCAGACCCTCTCCGAAGAAGAGAGTGCCCATTGCGTGCGGGTGTTGCGTTACACGGCGGGCGATGAGATACTTATCACGGACGGCATAGGGACCACGTATAATGCGCGTATCACCAATCCGCATCCCAAACATTGCGACTTTGAGATTATCCGTAGCGAAAAACAGGAACCGCACCATCATTTCCATCTGCATGTAGCAATTGCTCCTACAAAGAACATCGAGCGATTGGAATGGGCTATAGAGAAATGTGTGGAGATCGGGGTAGACGAGATAACGCCGCTTTTATGCCGGTTCTCGGAGCGCAAGCAGCTGCGAACCGACAGGCTCGAGAAGATCATCCTCTCGGCCGCCAAGCAGAGCCTGACGCCATACCTACCGGTCTTGCATGACCTCACGCCATATGATGATTTCATCAAAAGCCAAAGCCAGCATCCTGGCCAGAAATTCATTGCCCATTGTTACAAAGAGGACAAACGCCTATTTAAAGATGAAATAGAGCGGGGCAGGGATGTGCTGGTGCTAATCGGTCCGGAAGGCGATTTCAGCGAGCAGGAAGTGGCGGATGCATTGTCGTCGGGTTTCATCCCGGTTAGTCTGGGAAGCAGTCGTCTTCGTACGGAAACAGCCGGTGTCGTGGCTTGCCATACTGCCGTTTTATTGAATGAATGAAAGATTGAATATAATACAGCGAAATGAATTTTGATGCGAATATTGTTGAATGGATAAACGGACACCACAGCGAATTCGGTGATGAATTGATGTGGTTTGTCAGTCAGCCTACCACCTGGATCCCATTATATGTATTGTTGCTTGTACTGCTGTGGTTTAAGGTGCGTGATTGGCGCGTATTGTTTATTATTTTGATTGGTTTTGCAATTGCGGTCGGTTTGAGTGATTTCATCTGCAGCGGCGTACTCAAACCCTTAGTGGCTCGTTTGCGTCCGCATTACTCGGATTTGGTAGGATTGCATAAGGTGCATAATTATATGGGTGACCGGTATAGTTTCTGTTCCAGTCATGCTGCTAATTCGATGGCGGTTGCGTTGTTGTTCAGCTTGCTGTACCGCAAAAAAATAGCTACCGTCCTCTTGATGATATGGGTAGCTGTTGTATGTTACAGTCGCCTTTATCTGGCGGCGCATTATCCGACGGATATCCTTGCCGGTCTGGCTATAGGGAGTCTGTTTGCTGTGGTGGTATGGCTGGTGTTATCCATTGTGTACCATGTTGACGACGAGGAATTTCGGAAGGGTGATTCATAAAACGTTCAAACTCCTCCGGCGTGAGCAACAGCTGTAGCTCATCGTGGATGGCTTGCATGCGCTGCATGTTTTCTGCTCTTGTGAGCCCTTTCTGACGCCAGCGGGCATATTTGAGATGCATCCGATAGATGGTATCGAATCGAATGGAATCATGTATCTCTAACTCGCGAACCAGACGTATCGTTTGTTTCATAGCCTCCTCCTCCGGGGTACGCCGCGGACGATTCTCAACCGGTTCCTGTGCCATCATGGTACCTGCGCAAAGCACAAAAAGACCAATAGATAATAGTTTTTTCATATAAAGAGGTATAACAAAAATCATGCCAAATACCGCTTATACGATAGCCTCCCGACTTTATTTCTCACGTCATGGGAAAGAGCGTCAGTCGCGACCTGCAGTACGTGTCGCGTTGGCCGGCATGATCGTGGGTGTGTTGGTGATGATTCTTACAGTCTGTATTATTATCGGTTTCAAACAGACAGTAACCAATAAGATTGCGGGTTTCGGAGCGCATATTCAAGTGGTGAGTTTTGAAACCAACGACACCTATGATTTGCATCCTATTGAGGTATCGGATAGCCTTTTGAGCTGTTTGTGCGCATATGAGCATGTCGTATCTGCGACACCCTTTATTACCAAACCCGGTATGCTCAAGACCGATTCGGCATTCTTAGGTATGGTGCTGAAAGGTACGGATTATTGGAATTTCTTTGAAGATTATATCACGGAAGGTCATTTGCCTTCGGCTCCTCAAGAAGTTCTGCTTTCCACTTCTGTCGCGCGCCAGTTGCAGTTGCGTACGGGAGATGCCGTGCTCAGTTACTTTGTGCAAGACAACGATGTGAAGGCGCGCAAATTGACCGTAAGCGGTTTGTACAATACCGGTTTCTCTCAGTACGATGAATTGTTTGTCATGACCTCGCTTCGGACAACGCAACAGTTACAACAGTGGGATTCCGTTTTATACTCCGGTGTGGATATCCGGGTGGATGATGTAGCGTATCTGGAAGAGGTGTACGATGATATCTATTTCGCTACGGTCAATCATATAGATGAGAACGGCTATGCCATGTATTTTGTGCAAAACTTGTACGAAAAGAACCCGAAGATATTCATGTGGCTGGACTTGCTGGACATGAATGTGGTTATCATCATCGTGCTGATGCTGCTGGTAGCCGGATTCAATATTGTAGTAGGTCTGATTATCCTGATTATGGAAAGCGTGCAACTAATCGGAACCCTCAAAGCCTTGGGAGCCGACAACCGTTTCATCCGCCGGATCTTCTTCATACAAGCGGCCATGCTGATTGGCAAAGGGGTCTTGTGGGGAAATATCATCGGTTTGGGATTGGCTTGTGCGCAATATTTCGGTCATCTCATTCCGCTGGAAGCAGCTACCTATTATGTTGATACTGTGCCGATTGCTTTCCCGTGGCTATGGTTGCTGGCGGTGAATGGAATAACGGTATTGCTGTCTCTGACGGTCCTTGTGCTACCCTCTATGATCATCAGTAAGATCAGTCCGGCTAAAGTTATGCACTATGAGTAAGGTAAAAGTTGAAAGGTGAAAGGATGAAATTACAGACCATTGTAGATATTAGACCATCAACATGGAAGATAGGCTATGGGGACAACATCCTCATGCTGGGTTCGTGTTTCTCGGATGAGATAGGAGAACAGATGAAACAGCGGTATATGAATGTGACTTGCAATCCATTCGGTACGCTCTATAACCCGCTCTCCATCGCGCAAGCAATCAATTATAAATCTCAAATATCAAATCATCGATTGCCCCTCGTAGAATATGAGGGCATGTGGCATTCTATGGCGCATCATGGCTCGTTCTCGCGTCCTACACGCGAAGAAGCAGAACAAGCCGTGAAAGAGTCCGTTGAGACGATGCAGAAAGCGCTTGGTGAAGCCACGGTGGTTATTGTCACGTTCGGCACCGCGTGGGTCTATGAGATGCAAAAATGTGAAAATGGGGAAATGAGAAAATATATAGTGGGTAACTGCCATAAACTGCCGGAGAAATGCTTCACTCGTCGCCGTTTGACTGTGGAAGAGATTGTGACGGCATGGAAACCGATTTTAGAGCGCTATCCCGATAAACACTGGCTTTTCACTGTTTCGCCTATCCGTCATATTAAGGACGGTCTGCACGAGAACCAACTGAGCAAGGCCACGCTTTTATTGGCCGTAGATGAATTGGTAAAATGCGAAAATGCAAAAATGCGAAAATGTCAGTATTTCCCTTCTTACGAAATCTTCCTCGATGAACTGCGTGATTATCGTTTCTATGCCGATGATTTGGTGCATCCTTCGTCTCTTGCTGTCAACTATATCTGGGAGCGTTTTGTAGATACCTTCTGCACGTCAGGCACCAAGAACGAACTCAACCTCGGGCGCAAACGCTGGAAGCACGAGCATCACATCCCATTGCATGAACTACCAAACTCATAATATACTTTTCTTCTCTTCCCTGCGCCAACCGGCTTGGTACTCATAATCCACGAAATAGATTTTCAGGTCGGCTTGATACTCCTGATCCACAAAATAGATCTTCACATCCGCCTCATACTCATATTCCACAAAATACCACCTGCCGTTATTTCCCCTCGCCTGATATTCATAATCTTCTACATATACGAGCAAATCCGCCTGATACTCATGGTCCACCACATATACCGATACATCTGCCTGATACTCTCTGTCGGTCGAATAGACCTTCTGCGCGTGCATCCCTAAGGAGAAGGTCATTGCCGCAATGATAAGTAGTAAAAATCGTTTCATAATCTTTCTTTTTGAAATCCATGCACAATAATTATGCCAAAAAACAGCGCATCCGTTTGGATACGCTGTTTTTGCTTTTGGCTATGAGCCGTTAGCTATTAGCCTTTGAGTGCTTTGATAGCCTCTTCGAGAGAAGCGATGCGGGCTTCGGCATCGGATTTCTTCTTTTGCTCCAATGCCACAATCTCCGGCTTGGCGTTCTGTACGAAACGTTCGTTACCCAGTTTAGCCATCACGCCTTTCAAGAAACCTTGTTGGTGTTGTAGGTCGGCTTCGAGTTTTTTGAGTTCTTCCTCAAGATTGATGAACTGGTCCATCGGGATAGCAAATTCGGTTGTACCGACGATGAATTTAGAAGCATTTCCCGTAACCTGTGCCCCGTCACCCGTAACCGTCACATTAGCAAGCTTGCTTACTAATGGATTGAGTTCTACCGGACTGATGAGTGTAAGAACTTCTTTCTGCGGAATGTTCTTCGATGCACGCACATTGCGTACACCGGCGATGATGAGTTTCAGATTCTCCACCTCTTCGAGAATCTGATGGCTGATGGCTGATGGCTGGCAGCTCAATGACGCAGTCATTATGCTGTCCCCTTCTTTGCGCTCGTAGAGGTTCTGCCAGAGCTCTTCCGTAATAAACGGCATGAAGGGGTGGAGTACGCGAAGCAAGCGATCAAAGAATACCAAGGATGCTTTGTAGGTTGCACGGTCAACCGGTTGTTGATATGCCGGCTTAATCATCTCCAGATACCAACCGCTGAACTCATCGCAGTACAGCTTGAAGATGGCCATCAATGCCTCGCTCAGACGGTATTTGCTGAACAAGTCAGCGATTTCCGCTTCGGTCTGAGCCAGCTTGGCATCGAACCACTTAATGGCGTACGCCGAAGTCTCCGGTTGCGGGATATCGGCTACTTCCAGACTCTTGACCATACGGAAGCAATTCCATATCTTGTTGCAGAAATTACGTCCCTGTTCGCATAGCGAGTCATCATACAGGATGTCGTTGCCTGCCGGCGCACTCAGCAGAATACCCATGCGGACACCGTCGGCACCGTAACGCTCGATAAGATCCAGCGGATCGGGGCTATTCCCGAGCGATTTGCTCATCTTACGACCGAGTTTGTCACGCACAATACCTGTGAAGTACACATGCTTGAACGGCATTTTTCCTTGGTATTCATAACCCGCCATGATCATACGTGCCACCCAGAAGAAGATAATATCCGGACCCGTCACGAGGTCAGCGGTGGGGTAGTAATAGTCAATCTCTTTGTTCTTCGGGTTCTCAATGCCGCCGAAGAGCGAAATAGGCCATAGCCACGAACTGAACCATGTATCCAATGCGCCTTCATCCTGCACGTAATTGCCTTCCGGCTTCGTCTCGCTGACGATGATCTTGTCATCCGGATAGTTCTCCAAACCGGTCTGTGCGAGCAGGTCGGCATCATAATACGCCGGAATACGGTGACCCCACCAGAGTTGGCGGGAAATACACCAGTCTTTGATGTTCTCCAGCCAGTTGCGGTAGGTGTTCTTGTATTTGGTCGGGTAGAAAACAATCTCGTCGTTCATTACCGGCGGCAGGGCGATGTCAGCAAAATGCTGCATCTTCACGAACCACTGCAGACTCAACCGCGGCTCGATAGGCACGTTGGTACGTTCCGAATAACCCACTTTATTGTCGTAATCCTCGATTTTCTCTACCAAGTTGAGCGCCTGCAAGTCTTCAACAATCTGCTTGCGGCAGTCGAAACGGTCCATGCCGTGATACTTGCGTACGTTAGCTTGCAGTTCCTCTTCTACCGTATCCATGTTGAGGTGGGCGTCCGGCGTGAAGATATCAATGGTCTTGAGGTTGTATTTCTGGCCCAACGCGTAGTCGTTAACGTCATGTGCCGGCGTCACTTTGAGGCAACCGGTACCGAAGCCGATCTCCACGTAACGGTCTTCGATAATCGGTATCACACGACCCACACCCGGTACGATGACGTGCTTACCCTTAAGCCATTGGTTCTTTTCCTCCTTGGGGTTGATGCAAACGGCTATATCGCCGAAGATGGTCTCCGGACGGGTGGTCGCTACAATGGCGTACTTGCCAGGTTCCTCCGCTACCTCATAACGCAGGTAGTAGAACTTGTTATGCTCATCGTGATAGATAACCTCCTCATCGGAAAGGGCCGTCTGACGCTCCGGGTCCCAGTTGACCATACGCAGACCACGATAGATGAGGCCTTTCTTGTACAGGTCGCAGAACACCTTGATAACAGCTTTGCTACGCGTCTCGTCCATCGTGAACGCGGTACGTTCCCAGTCACAGGAGCAACCGAGCTTGCGCAACTGCTTAAGGATGATGCCTCCGTGCTCGTCCGTCCAGTCCCAGGCATGTTTGAGGAACTGCTCACGGGTCAGATCGGATTTATTGATGCCTTGCTCTTTGAGGCGCTTGATGACTTTCGCCTCCGTGGCAATCGATGCATGGTCAGTACCCGGCACCCAGCAGGCATTTTTGCCTTCCAGGCGCGCACGACGCACCAGGATATCCTGTATCGTCTCGTTGAGCACGTGACCCATATGCAGCACACCCGTTACATTGGGCGGCGGGATGACGATGGTATAGGGCTCGCGGCCGTCCGGCTCGGAATGAAACAACTTGTTGTCCAACCAGTATTGGTACCAGCGGGCTTCAATGTCTGTAGGATTATACTTACTCTCCATTATATTTATGATTTCAAATTTATGATTAAAAAACGGCTGCAAAATTACAATTTTTTTTTGATATATGCAAGATTTTCTGCGTTTTTCTTAGGTTCGAAAACTAAATTCGCAGCCGCAGTATTGCTGGTTATAGAATTGATATTCCTTGAGCAATTGATTCCGGCGTTCCTGAAGACCGTCTTTGCGCCAGTTTTGCGCCCAGAAACGGACTGTGGACGAGGGATGACTGATTGCTTGAGCCGCCGCTTCTCCGGCACGGTTGATCTGTTCCAGATTCTTCCAACGTGAAGAGGCGAGGGTAGTGGCGAAAAAGGGAATGCCTGATTCCTGTGCCTTGCGCGCTGTAGCCAGCAATCGCATGTAGAAGCATTGCTCACATCGCTTCCCTCGTTCCGGTTCATCCTCCAATCCGCATACTGCTTCACGCCAATCGGGGTGATTGTAATCCTCATCTATCCATTGAATGCCTAGACTCTGAGCGTGCCGCTTGCTCTCGTTCTTTCTGATTTCATATTCCTCTAACGGAAATATGTTAGGATTGAAATAATAGATGACCGGCTCTATCTCATGAGCCAGAAGCCACTCCACAATAGCGGATGAGCACGGCGCGCAACAGGCGTGCAGCAGTACTTTGCGACAGCCTTCCGGCACAATTATTGAAGACTGAGAAGCCATTCTATCGCGTGTTTGTATATTTTGTCAAAATCTTGTACCGCTTCCAATGGAAAGCCGTAAACCAGCGATGCCTGTTCCTTACCTACAGCCGCCGTACAACGCATATCCTCATATGTAGCCGTCTTGACAGCTCCGTTCTCCGGCTTCAGTCCTTCCGGTGTACATGTAAACAGTTGTTCCGTATTAGGTTCCATCACCAACTGATACAACCGGTGACGCCGGCTGGTGATACGGCCGGACCGGGTGGCTTGCGCCGCATAATAGGACGCGTTCAGGTATCGTTTTGCCCATGCCGGTTCGATGGCGCTGAAATGATCGGTACTAAGCAGGATACGTCCTGCCTGACCCAGATATATCTCCAGGAGACTTTTCGTATCTTCGCTCAATGGTTGCCGATTTCTTCCGCAGATATAGTCAATCAGGGAGAAATCAAATTCCGGTACATCGTCTTTTCGGTAAGACGCTATCATATCCGGTGTGCAACTCACATAACTGATTTTCAGTCTCCTCAATACACGTCCGTGCTGTACGGCGTAGTCGTGCGTATTGCCTACGGTGAGTTCTCCGGCGTGATCACGGTAGCATGCTCCCCAACCGCAGTTGTCATCGTCTTTCCATTCTTCCGCACGGGTGTAGTTCCATTGTTGGCCGATATAGGCGCATGTGATATAGTCTTCGCAGGCATATGAATTCGGTGCAATACCGGCATGTGTGCTGTCCGCAAACCATTGAGGCCCGTATACCTCATTGAAACCGTCTACAACGAGTACCAATTGGTCATTTGCCGTTTGGTCATTCAGATACGCACTCACCATCGGACTGCGGAGACTAAGACCACCGTCATTGCCAGCTACAATGTAGCAGTTATACATCACATTGTTTTGAAGTTCCAGTCGCAGTTCCGTCGTTTCTTCTACCTGCTGCACGTCCCATTCTCCGTTGTTCTTCTGGATATATACCATGTAATAGGTCGGCATGGCGGTAGGTTCCAGACTGTCAACCGTCGGTTTCCATTGTAGCAGGCCGTCTTCATGAATAGCCAGTTCTTTTACCGGCAAGGGTTGGACGACTGCGTTGGTGCCGTTCAAATAGCGTAGGATGCCTTTATACACGGCCCGTGATGCCGTGAATCGGAATTGAGGATCCAAGCCGTATCTCATATCTGCCATGTTCTTGTGGCTCAGTAGCTCCAGAATGAGGCTTGGCATCACCGGCACGCGACTCTCGCAGTAATTGGCTTCTTTCAGCTGCCGTCTGGTCCATTCCGGAGCTATCGTGCGTAAATCATTCGTCACTTGGGTTTGAATCCAGTCTGCCAAGTTTCTGTTGACTGTCTCACGGTCACGGCCATCACGTAGCTGTTTGTGCCCTTCGTCATCCTTGGCGGTATAGATAGCCAGTGTACCGACAATCGTAGTGTCATCACCGCTGTCGATGCCGTCCGTATGAAGCGCCAGACATAAATCAATCGGTGCGTCCAGAGAGTTAATCCACAAGCCGCGACATTTCATATCGTCCTTGTACTCATCGCCTTCATAGAGATTCCATAGTGTTGAGTCCGCTTCGTGGCCCATCAGCCAGTAGCGTGCGCCTTCCGTCCATTGTGGCATACCGGATATGCCAAGGGACTGGTCCAAGTCTGCGCGCGGCATATATACGGTAGCGCCTGCGTTCTCCAGCATGCGACGGATAAGACGCACGTACTCATAACTGTACAGGTCCTCCACTGTCGTCCATAAGGTGGCGCGCTGCCATATCCATTCATCCCGCTGCCGGTTGTAGTACAGACCATGACTCGGGTACAACGCGATATGACGGTCCATCAGGTCGTGTGGTTTGCCTGTTGGACTGATTCCTTTGGCGCAATTGGTAACGAAGGACTCGATGTCAGTGTTGCCGACTTGTATGGTCACTTTGCCTTGTTCGTGGCCTAATAGCCAAAAGCTCACTTTGCGCTTCAGTTCGGCGATGTTGCCGGACGTCCAGCGGACATCTTTAAGGGTTTTGTTCGTCTGGATGGTGATTTTGTTGCCGTTTACGCGCATGTTTTTCACTTTCACGGCTGGAGACCACATGGACGAAAATCCTGTCCAGACAGTCAGCGAGTCTCCTAGTTCCTGCATGCCGATAGCGGCGTGAGCAGGAAGGAGGAAAAAGGATAAGAGACAAAGAATGAATATATGTTTAGAAATCGTCGTCACTTAGGTCAGCGTTGGCTTTTTTGTTGTTTAACGATGCTTCCTGATAGGACTTGAGCAAATCAGCGGACATACGTTCCTGATAACCTTCGGCAATTTCATAGTCCTTGGACTCATTCTCTTTGAAAACGATACGCACCTTGATGATGTTGTTGCCGTTTTCCAAGGCCTCAATCACTTCAGGAGACACCTCATATGTCGTGGTGGTCCAATAGAATGAGATAGTGGCATTGCCTTTCTTCTCACTGTTCTTGTTTTTCTCTACGCTGGAACCGGCTACGCGGTTAAGACGGAAAGCCTGACCGTCGCTGAATCGGATCAGCACGCGCGATGCATCATTGAATTCATTGTACGCCGTAGTGTTGACGGTTTTGACAAGGAGAGTAGTGATGTCCGCATCGTCTTTGTGTTCCTGACAGAAAGCCAACTGAGGTTTCACTTTCTTGTTGGTGCTGTTGTCCACATGAATGAATTTACCGCGCTCTGCTGCGCTGATACTGAGCGCTACTATGAGCGCTACAATTACAGAAAATACCTTTTGAATCATACTAATCTTTATTCTTATTTTATTCTTGTTTAATTCTTGTTTAATTATTGTTCAGTTCTTTTGCGGCCTTGATTCCTCTGTTGACAGGCCGTACTCGATAACCGGCTGCGCGTAATTGCTCCAGCAACCCTTTCTCTCCGCCTAAATAGATGGCATTGAGTGTAATAAATGCTTTCCCTTCTGTCAGATAGGGTTTGAGCCGTTTTACCCATTGTTGGTTTCTGGCGCAATATACCTTATAGTCCGAAAACGAGATGGAGGTGTTGTTGTTGGGCCCTTCCACCTGATACGCCATGTCGCTTAAACGGCCGTCCAGATACATTGCTTTCAGGGTCCGTTCCTGTTTGACTTCATTCTCCGGATATTCCAGTACTTTCAGCAATTCTTTGCATTGCCAGTGAAAAGGTTCCCGGTCAAAAAGCATATACATCGTCTCGCCGATTTCGTCTAATCCGATGACTGGCATATCCCGTTCGGCTGCGATGCTTTCAAAGAACGATTCCATGGAGCGTTGTTCGTCAAATTGCAACCATTGTTTCATCAATTCCGCCCGAATCATCTCTGTCAGATAGGCCGGTTTCATTCGGCACAATTTTTCCAATCCCATCTCCAAATACACGCGAAGACTATTATTGATGTATTCATACTCGCTTTCGCTATAGAAATTTGTCAGTTTGACAGAGTCTGGGAGAATGGCAGCCTGGCGTAAAGCGGCAATTGCTTCATAGTCCTGCATCGCAAACTCGGTAATCACTTTGTCACAATTTCCGAAGCATTTGAATACATTCGGTATGGTGTCCAGAAATTGCATGTCCACCAGCCTGTTTGTCGCCAAGATATAGGATTTCTGCTTGGCGCCGTTTCCCGATACCTCATATAACAACTGTGCCTTGAATGGGGAAATATGACACATGAGAAACGAAAGGATAATCAGTCCTCGCACAATTGCACTATGTCTCTTTCTTCCTTTCATTTTTTGCTTTCATGTCTTTCACTTGAATCGTGTAATCAAATTATATGCCTGATAAATACCCAGCTCACCGGCTTTGCTCAAATCAGCCAGTCCTTTTTCGTTCTCTCCGATATAGACATAAATCAACCCCCGGTTGAAATAGGCCTCTGCAAAATCAGCATCTAACCCGATAGCTTGCGTGTAATAGTCTATTGCATCTTTCCATTCTCGCTGGGCACACAGGATATTCGCTTTGTTATATATCGCAAATACAAAGTCCGGTTGTTGGCGGATGACGTAATCATAATCGCGTAGCATGATATCGAAGTCCATGTTTGTTGTCGTTTCCTGCTCTCCTGTGATGCGCTGGTATTCCAGCAAGCGATAACGCCAGTTGGCACGGCAAAAGATGGCGATGATGGTACTCCGGCTGTTTCCTAACGGGCATTGCAAAGCACGTGTGCAATCGTCAATGGCGCTGGAATAGTCTTGCACAATGGCAAACTCCATAGCACGAGCCAGAAAGATGTACGGAAGTCGGTTGTCATCCGCTTGGGTGTGGTCTAAATGAATGTCAATATACTCTGATAGACGCGAAATCTCTGAGAAATGGAAGTCCACCATCTCAGCCGTGAGGGCCATTTCCTGGTTCGTGAATCGCAACGCTGCCGGTAATAATTGACTCTTATTGAGTGACTCCACTAACGGATGATAATAGTTCGTTCGTCTCAGACTGATGTCTTGACTATAGTAACTCAGCACGATATTCGGTTCGTTCACGATGTCCTGATAGCGTTTTTGAACGGTTCCTCGGGTTTGCGAATCATATTTCTGTGCTTCCTCTTCCTCAGGAATATCCGTTTGGTTCTGTGCAGTAGATGTAGAGAACTCTTTTCTTCGGTCTTTCTTCTGCGGCTGCGCGTTGGCAATCACCATGTCTGTTTTGGGCTGGGAGGCTTTCTGCGCCAGTATCTCATCTTTCTTTTGCTCTAATTCATATGCTGTTTCGCGATACTTGTAAGCCGCTTTATCTTTCCCCTGTTTGTCACATGCTTGGGCTGCCAGATAATAACTGGGCAGGAAATACGGATAGCGGACAATCATCGAGTCCATATTCTCCACGACATCGCTCCATTGTTTGAGTTGCATCTGGACTAATGCACGTTGATACCGCATCTCGGTGCGTTCCGGAGCTAACCCGATAGCGGTATTGAAATCCTCTAAAGCACGGTTATAATCGCCAACCTCCTGTCGCATGATGCCGCGGTTATAATAGCATTCCGCATCGCGTGGGGCTATCTTCACCGCCTGGTCATAGTCAGACAATGCTCCGCGGTAATTGTGCCGCCGGTAATGCAGCAGGCCTCGGTTGATATAGTCTCCCGCCCATTTGGAACCCAGGTTAATCGCCTGTGTCAGTTGCACGTAGGCGTCATCTTCACGCTCTAGCATAAGATTGATCATGCCTAATGCGGACCATACGGCCGGATTCGTCTTGTCATACTTAGCGGCAAGTTCAAACGCTTCCAATGCAGCCAATGTATCGGCTTTCAGGAAGGAGATATGTCCCTTTTCCCCCCACACAGATGCATTCTGTGGCTCACGGCGAAGCAACTGTCCGATGTCTTCCAAGGCCGAATCGTATTGTTTTCTTTGTGCGCGTGTGTCTGCACGTAATAACAAATAGGTGCGGTTTTCCGGAGAGAACTGCAGCGCTTCGGAATAATCCGCTTCCGCCTTGTCCCATTGACCTAACTCACGATACACGTATCCGCGGGCGTAATAGCATCCAGGAGAAAAAGGATTGCGTTCGATAGCGGCATTGCAGTCATTGAGTGCTCCTTGATAGTCTTCCAACTGAATCTTCGCGATAGCGCGGTAGAAATAGGGCTCCGACAAATACGGTTTCAACCGAATGACTTGGTTGAAATATTGGATGGATAGCACATAGTCCTCAAAATACAAGGCATTCCTACCAATCGCAGTAATACGATCGGTATTCAATTGCGCTATTATAGGTGAAAGGTGAAAGGCGAAAGGTAAAAGGAACAGCGCCGTCGCAATAATATGTCGTAAACTATCTTTCAATCTTCAATCTTCAATTTTCAATTCCCTCGCATCCTTCATTCGGATCGAACCAAGCTGGAATATCGAATTGCTCTTCCTCGCTATATCCTAAATTTGGATCTTTGAGTACCTTTTGCATATATATTGCGCAGATAGGCAGCGCCATAGAAGCGCCTTGACCTTCTGCCATATTATCAAAGTGGATGGCACGGTCTTCTCCTCCGACCCATGCGCCGTTCACCAGCGAAGGCGTAAAGCACATGAACCAACCGTCAGAGTTGTTGTTTGTTGTTCCGGTTTTTCCTCCCATCGGCGCTTTGATTCCGTATTTATACCGGATACGGATACCGGTACCGTGATCAATCACTTCACGCAGCATATAAATCATCTTATAGGCTGTTGTCTCACTGATGATCTCATGCGTTCTGGGCGTGAACTGGGCAATGACATTGCCGTTCTTGTCTTCTATATGTGTCACGTAGAGCGGTTCCGTACGGATACCTTTGTTGGCAAAAGCCGTATAGGCATCCACCATCTCTTCCACGCTCACTTCGCATGGTCCGAGACATAGTGATACGACGGGATCCAACTGCCCTTGGATACCGAACGAGCGCATCATCTTAACCAACTGCTCCGGGGTAAAGAGACTCATCAGATAGGCAGACATCCAGTTGGACGACTCCTTCAATCCCCAGGTGAGAGTGACCGTGTCACCGTGGTATTTGTCATGAGTATCACGTGGTACCCATCTGTCGCCATTCGGTAGCTCAAATACAACGGAGTCATATACCCAGGTTTCGCATGGCCACATGCCTTCGTCCATAGCTAGTGTATAGAGATACGGCTTGACGGTTGAACCAACCTGACGACGACCTTTCGTTGCCATGTCGTACTGGAAGTTTGCGAAGTTAGGACCTCCCACATATGCTTTCACATGACCCGTGATAGGATCCATAGACATGAATCCGCAACGCAGATAACTCTTCTGCCAGCGAATGGAATCGTACGGAGTCATGACCGTATCAATCATTCCGCGGTCGTAGGTGAAAATACGCATCGGATGCGCTTCGTGGAATGTCTTGATAATATCATCATGAGTCAACCCATCCTTCTTTAATGCACGATATCTGTCCGTGTTTTTCATGGATTGGTTCATGATGCCGTCTATCTCGCCTTGCGTCAGATCAATGGAGAAGGGGGCGTTTTTCTTCTTTTTCAACTCCTTGAAGAAACTCTTCTGCTGCGCCTTCATATGTTCGCTGACAGCTTCTTCTGCATAACGCTGCATACGCGAATCAATGGTGGTGTAAATCCGTAAACCATCACGATAGATGTCATATTTACTACCGTCCGGTTTGCGGCATTTCTCGCAGAAACCATATAGCGGGTTATTGTCCCATTGATAGCGATCGTACTTGTATTGCTGCTTGTTCCAGGATGGATAATCCCCTTCATACGGTTCTTTGGCGGTAAGAGTAAGTCGCAGATATTCACGAAAATAGGGAGCTACTCCCTGTTTGTGGTCTACGGGTTGGTAGCGAAGTACAAGTGGCAGTTGGGAGACGGAGTCATAAGTGGCTTGATTGATCTTGCCATTTTTCTTCATCTGTCCTAATACGGTATTTCTGCGATATACGCAGCGTAACGAATCACGACGCGGATTATAGTATGACGGGTTCTTGCACATTCCCACTAATGTAGCGGCTTCTTCTAGTTTTAAGTCTTTCGGAGTAGTGCTGAAATAGATACGTGCAGCGGATTGTATACCTACGGCATTATGCAGGAAATCAAAGCGGTTCAAATACATGGTGATGATTTCGTCTTTTGAATAATGTCGCTCTAATTGGGATGCAATAACCCATTCGCTCGGCTTTTGGGTGGCACGTGCTAAAGGATTTCTGCCGACATCTTCTGTCCATAACTGCTTGGCTAACTGTTGTGAAATAGTACTTCCACCACCGCCTCGACCGAACTTCGCTCCGACACGGATCAAAGCCTTGATATCAACGCCGGAGTGATCATCATAACGTTCATCTTCGGTGGCAATGAGAGCATCAATCACGTAGGGAGAAATATCTTCATAGCGCACACTGACACGGTTCTCTTTGTAGTACTGACCAATAACCTGACGGTCAGAGGAGATAATCTCGCTAGCTAAAAGATTCTTAGGATTCAGCAAGTCATCAATGGGAGGTAAATGTCCGATTATACCTTTTGATGTCAGTAGCATAAAGATAAAAGCGGCTGTAATAAAACTGCCGAATAGACTCCAGAACCAGATTAGGAACTTCTTTTGCCATGGTTTCAAGGGATACTTTCTCTTCATCTCCTTGAACCAGTCTTTAACCTTTGAACTCATATCATTAAATCTTCTATTATTCTGTTTAAAATATGTAACCCTTCTTGGGTGGCTACGATATATCCGTCTTTCGTTTCGCGCAACAAGCCGGCTTCTATATGTCCGCTGATATCGCTTTGTATAATCGCTTTCGGCACGCCTCGACATGTCCGTAATCCCAGCATGATACGTTCGTTATACAGGTCGGTGTCTGTCAGCGTCTCTTTTTCGCGTTCTATCGAACCGCTTTTCATACCCTGTATATATGCCTCCAGATTATCCGGATTCCAGCTGCGCACGGGTGGAACAAAACTATGCGCTCCGGCTCCGATACCAATATAAGGAGTGTGGTTCCAATAGCTGTTGTTATGCTTGGCTTCACAATTCGGTAACGCAAAATTGCTTACTTCGTAATGTACGAACCCGGCTTCTTTAAGCCGCTTGCAGAGATAGTCATACATCGCATTTTCCTCATCTTCATCCGTCATTCCTATCTTACCGGCCTCCAACTGTTTTGTCAATACCGTACCTTCTTCGTACATCAGTCCGTAACTTGAGATATGCTGTACGCCTAATCCCAATGCCGTCTCAATATCCGCTTTCCACTGTTTAATTGTCTGTGTCGGAAGGGCGTACATCAAGTCAATCGATATATTGTCAAACCCGGCCTCTTGTGCCATTCGTACCGCTTCTATTGCTTGTTGGGCATTATGTCGTCTCCCAATGAGTGCTAATAACTCGTCCTGGAAGGACTGAATACCAATTGACAACCGATTGAAACCAGCCTTTCGGAGCTCGTGCATATACTCCGGCGTGGCATCTCCGGGATTGACTTCCATTGTAATCTCTTCAGTCTCTTCCTTTCCAATAGCCTCTATGATTCGCACCAGATCTACAACCTCCAATGTACTTGGCGTGCCTCCTCCAATATAAATGGTTCGGATGGGCTCATGCGCCTCGTCTTTTCGTTGCGCAATCTCTTGCAACAGGGCCTCTACATAATCATTTCGTTTCTCCAGCTTCGTTGTAGAGAAAAAATCGCAATAAAGACATCTCTTTTTGCAAAACGGTATATGTACGTAAAATCCTGCCACCTTTCACTTCTTCCAAAACGTTGTTCCTATTAACTCGTCCGGCAGGTATTGTTGTTCAATCCAGTGCCCCGGAAAATCATGCGGATACTTATATCCGTCTGCGTACCCCAATTCTTTCATCAGACTCGTCGGGGCATTCCTCAAATGGAGTGGTACCGGCAGGTTGCCTGTCTCTCGCACTTTTGCTAACGCTGTATCAATCGCCAGATAGGCAGAGTTGTCTTTCTTGCAGGTGGCCAGATAGATTGTTGTCTCAGCCAGGGGTATTCTGCCTTCCGGCCAGCCGATCTTGTTTACAACATCGAAACACGTGTTCGCCAGTAACATGGCATTCGGGTTCGCCAAGCCGATATCTTCACTGGCAAGAATTACCAGACGACGTGCAATAAACTTCGGGTCCTCTCCTCCTTCAATCATCCGTGCCAGCCAGTAGATAGCTGCTTGCGGATCACTGCCGCGGACGGATTTGATGAATGCGGAGATGATGTCGTAATGCATCTCGCCGTCTTTGTCATATGCCACCGGATTTTGCTGCAGCTGTTTGGTAACGGTCTCATTGTCAATTACCTTTACGCCACTATTGCTTACCAGTTCGATGATGTTCAACAATTTCCGCGCGTCGCCTCCGCTATAGCGCAAAAGTGCGTCCGTGTCTTTGACGTGTAATCCTAAGGACTTGATATACTCGTCTTGTGTTAAGGCACGGTTTAGCAACTCCAGCAGATCATCTTTATCCAAACTCTTCAGCACATATACCTGACAACGGCTGAGTAGGGGAGTAATCACCTCAAAACTCGGGTTCTCGGTGGTCGCACCGACCAAGGTGATGATCCCTTCTTCTACCGCTCCTAACAGACTGTCCTGCTGGCTTTTGCTGAACCGGTGAATCTCATCAATAAAGAGTATGGGACTCCTGCCGTCTGTAGGAGCGAATAATCCGCTGTTCAGACTCGCGTTGCGTTTGGCTTTGTCTATTACATCCCTCACTTCCTTTACACCGCTGGTTACAGCACTCAGCGTGTAGAACGGACGTTGCAGCTGATGGGCAATGATTCGCGCTAAAGTCGTTTTACCCACACCCGGAGGACCCCACAGAATAAAACTGGCGATGTTACCGCTTTCAATCATCTGACGCAGGATGGCTCCTTGACCAACCAGATGTTTCTGTCCTATGTATTCGTCCAGACTCTTCGGACGTAATCGTTCTGCTAATGGTAACATAAAATCATTTTCTTATTCATTTACCATTTATCAATTCTTTAGCCATATTCATTGCTTCTTGCGAAGGGTTCTTTCCGCTTAACATCGAAGCAATCTCGGTGATCCGTTCCGCATCGGTGAGACGGCTTATATGGGTTTCCGTACGTTTGTCCGTATCGGCCTTATATACTTTGTAATGATTTGTTCCCAGTGCTGCAATCTGTGGTAAATGCGTAATGGCAATAATTTGTCGGTGGGTGGCCATCTCTTGCATGATTTTTGCCATTTGGGTTGCTATATCGCCGCTAACACCTGTGTCGATCTCGTCAAAAATAATCGTGGGTAATCCTTTTGTACTGGCAGTCAGGGCTTTCACGCATAGCATCAATCGGCTGATTTCACCGCCGGATGCCACTTCGCTCACATTCCTCAGACTCTGGTTCAGGTTCGCGGCAAAGAGCAAATGTACCGCATCATGTCCCATCGGAGTGAAATCTTCAGTCGCATCAATCACAATCTCAACTTTGGCATGTGTTACACCCAGGCGTGTCATCCCGTCCACAATGGTTTTGCATATTTTTTCCGCAACGTCTTTGCGGCTTTTGGTCAGAGCTGCAGCCGCTTTTGTGAGCACTGTTTTCTCTGTCTCAACAACTTTTTTCGCCTGTTCGATATCGAAATCAAAACTGTCCATGCGGTTCACTTGTTGCTCAAGCTCATCACGTTGTTGAATCAGTTCTTCTATTTTTTCTGCACTGAACTTATGCAACAGTTCATTCAGCGTTCCCATGCGTTCTTCAACCCATAGGAGGCGCTGCGGATCCATCTCTATGCGATTCATCATCCGCTCAGCTTCTTCCACAACATCCTCTATTTCTATCCGTGCACTGTCTATCCGTTCCTGTAGCTCCGGAGCAGATTCGCCTAACCGGCAGGAACGAAGTGCATTGACAGCACTGTATTGGTCGTCATTCAATGCAATGATAGCGCTTTGCAGGGCACTCTTGATCTCTTCAGCGTGGCTTAAGCGGTATTGCTCTTGCTCCAGTTCTTCCAACTCTCCTTCCTGCAGATTCGCTTCGTCCAAAAGCTTGTATCGGTATTGGATATAATCAGCATCCTGCTGGCTTTTCTTGGCAAGCGCTTGTAACTTGTGCAATGCCTCTACTGCGCTCAGATAGCGCTCGTATTGTGCCTGATAGTCAGTCAGCAGTGCTTCGTTTCTGGCTACGGCATCTACTACTTCCAATTGGAAATCAGCGTTTTCAATCAGCAGATTGGCATGCTGGCTATGAATGTCAATCAGTTGGTTGGCCAGCATTTTCAGCTCTTGCAGTGTCACCACGCTGTCATCCACAAATGACCGGCTCTTGCCGTTGGCGTATAACTCACGACGGATGATGCCTTCGTCAAATTCCGCCTCGATGATGCATTTGTCCTCACCGTCCGTAATCGCCTTGCTGTCAGCGCGGGCTCCTAATACCAACGCGAGCGCACCTAATATGATGCTCTTACCGGCACCTGTCTCACCCGTCATGACTGAAAAGCCTTCTTCAAAGTCAATATCCAGATGGCTGATCAGCGCGTAATTTTGTATGTGCAAATGCTTTAACATTCACTCGTTAATTCATTAATTCGTTCATTGGTTCATTCGTTTATCCGATCATATGTCGCTTGACGTGTCGGGTCTATGTCTGTCAATAACTCGTATACGGCTTTCTTTTCTTTATCCGTTCCTTTTTGGAAGATATCGACTAACTCATCGGCTTTTGCGTCCAGGAAGGTGTTAATCACATAGGTGGCCGGTCTGGCTCGGTATGACTCTTTGAGCACCGGTATACCTTCCGCTATGCGTGCCCTGCCATTGGTCACATTGGCGCTCATCTCATCCAAACCCAGGCGATGGTACTCATAATAGAAATTGCGATATTTTTTGAATGACTCATCCAATAGGTTGTTAATCAGCGCATAGCGGTTTCTGTTACTGTCGAAGGCCAACCATCCCCGTTGCTCCACATTGTCCATGCTGGCACTTTGACAGGCGTTCACAATCTCTTCGCATATCTCAAAAAACGGAGTACCTCCCAAGCGCTGAAAACTGTCCTGGTCATGACCGATGATCAGGTAGCAGTAATAGGCTAACATTGCCGTGAGGTTGGTAGTGAACTGGTTCTGTTGCCATTCGATTCTGTCAAACTCCTGATAGGTGAAATTGAATGCATTGTCCTTGAAGTTCAGTAGCGGAGTGGTGTAGGTGGTTCCGAATACCGGTCGGCGGCTCTGCAGGGTCATCTCGCAATTGTACGTATTATCAGTCACGCTCTTTACGACAATCAGCATGCTGCATTCGATCTTTTCATGCTCCGCGTACGTCATATTCGTCCAGCGATTCTGATTCATATATTCCTCAATGGCAGACTTGAGCGTTTCATATACCTGTTTGTTCGAACCTTCAATCTGATCCGAATTGACTGTAACCGTGCAGTTTATCTCTTGTGCCTTTATAGGAATTAGCACGGCTGTACTCAAAGACAAAAGACAAATGGCAAATATAAATCGAATAACTCTCATCGTAATAACTTCTTTCAACTTTCATTTTAAATCATTTCGAAATCGAAATGACATTTCCTGTTTTTTCGTTAAACTGAATTACGGGCAGTGTCTCTCCGCTAAACAGGTTCATAGGTAATGGTACATCTATACCGAGTTGTGCGACCGGTAATCTCCGTTGAGCTAACTTATGGTTTTGATAAACGACTGTTACTAATGCACTACCCGGTAAGTTATATACGATGGGTGATAACTTCGGTTGAACCGGTTCTGCCTCTTTTTTGTTCTTTTTTCCTTTGGATACCGTTTCTGCTGTTTCCACTTCCCCTTCTTTAGCTACGTATTCTTGAGCAAACGAAGTGATTTGTACGCGAATCGTGTCAGCATCTACATTGTCACTGTCAGTAAAACCGTTCTCGTCACTGAAGAAGAACAACTGCTCTTCCTGTTCATGTTGCAGGGAAAAGCGTATCTGTTCGATTCGATAACTGCGTTTGCCTACAAATAACTCGGTCAGCGCTTGTTCTTGTTTGTTCAGCTCGGCTAATACTTGTTTCATCGAACTGCCGTCTGCAGGTGCGTGTTCCACTTCGCCGTTCAGCAGATACGTACGTGTCTCGCGCAAATGGAAAATCTGCTCCGCTATTGCCTCTGCCAAACCCGTCGAATCATTTGATTTCAGTATCTCCTCGGAGTATGGGGCTACCGATATCGGATGCGTGGATTCGACATCTTTCTTGTTATTCAATGGCTTCTTTTGTGAGGACTCTTTCGTGGGGAATGGAATATTGTATCCGACTAAGATGCTCTTATCGTTAATCGTCAGTAACAAAGGTATTCCGGCATCAGCACTTACTTTATGCGGACGGCTGTAGTCCGTTTGGGTCATGCTGCCAATCCGTGCTTCCTTCAGTGTGTAGGTGGTTTTGTTCTCGGATACAAAATCACTGGTGCCTAATAACTCTTCTGCATACTCGGCCAATGGACCGGCTTCCTCTATTTCAATGGAGAAACTGAAATCTACAGTCACTTCTGTCTTCGGACTATAGTACACCAATGCCGCTTCTTTCTCTTTCACGACTTGCGCACTTGCCGTCCCTGCAATCATGGCTCCCAAGAGCAGTATAACTAATTTTTTCATATATCTTTAATTCTCTAATTCGTTCATTCGTTCATTCGTTCATTCGTTATCCCAAATAGCCCACGCTTCTTTGGCTTGACCGATAAGCATTCCTATTCCATTTTGAATAGTGGCACCTTGTGCCTTTCCTTTTCGTAGAAATAAGGTCTCTTCCGGATTATATACACAGTCAAACAACAAATGTCGTGCCGAAATCCATTCGTACGGAATATCGGGACAACTGTCTACATCTGGTAACATCCCGAGTGGTGTGCAGTTGACCAGGATGGTATGCCCGCTTATCACCTCTTCTGTTAACTCGTTATAACCCAGCATCCCTTCTTTCGGAGTCCTGCTGACAAGAGTAGGGGAGATACCTAATTTCTTCAATCCATAACAGGCTGCTTTGGAGGCACCACCGGTTCCCAGAACCAATGCCTGCTTGTCGTAATCCCGGATAAGGGGACGAATCGATTCCATGAATCCTAGGCAGTCGGTGTTATATCCTACGTGCTTGTAAACCACGTTCACTGCACCAATAGCTTCCGCTGTTTCATCCAGTCGTTCCAGATACGGAATAATCGTCTGCTTGTAAGGCAGTGTTACATTCATCCCGTCTAATTCATCTAATAATCTTTCTATTTTGTGCTTGAGATTTTCGACTTGAACGGGATAAAGCGAATATTCTGCTTCAATACCTTCTGTTGCAAATTTCTCATTGAAATATTTTGCAGAGAACGAATGCAACAGGGGATAACCTATGATACCGTAGTGACGCATAATTTTCCATGTTTTATCGATGCAGTATGAGTTTTTGAAGCGAATGTTTTTCCTCCTTCCCCACGTTGCAACGCATCGTATATTTTATCAATTTCAGCAAATCCATACGTGCGAAGTTCTTCGTATAGCTTGACAATGCCGGCTTCGCGTGTGCTCCTGCCGTCCAGTTGATCTATGTAGCCCTGCATGTATTCCGCAGTCTGAGCCATGTGCTCTATCTCGGTTTTGCTATAGTTCTTCAGCTGTTCTCGTACAGCATTGCGAGAGATCGTTAAGTCGCTGTTGGTACTGTCAGTCACCCAACTTAACGCACGTTTGTCCTTCAAATAATGTTCAATATAGTCACGGGTGGTACATAATAGCGGACGAACTACAGGCACACTATCCGGCGCCATCGGATTGGCACTCTTCGGACGCATTCCCGCTAATCCTCTCAGGCCGGCTCCGCGTTTGAGATTCATCAGCAATGTCTCTGCTTGGTCGTTCTGATGATGCGCAACAGCGATAGCCTGACAACCGTGTTGACGAGCCGTCTCGTCGAACCAGCGGTATCTCAATTCACGTGCTGCCAGTTCTATTCCTATTTTATTGGCGCGCGCGTATGCGGGCGTATCAAATTGTGTAACAACCAGAGGAACATTCATCTGTGCACATAACTCCCGTACAAACGCTTCATCACGGTCGCTCTCTTCACCGCGTAAGGAGAAATTACAATGAGCAGCAATGCATGAATAACCTGCACGGAGTAAAACATCCAGCAATGATACGCTGTCCGCACCGCCACTGACAGCTACAAGCACAGGTTTGTCTTTCTCTAACAATCCCCGCTGTCTGATATATGTACTAACTCGCCGTAGCACTATCAAATAGTCTGTTTCAACTTCGAAATTTTATTAACATTTAATTATTAATTGTTTATTAGTCCGCGGTAGCGCACTCTTTTGGGCTCACACGCCTCTTCACCTAGTCGCATCTTCTTGTTCTCCTCGTACTCCGAGTAGCTGCCTTCGAACCAGAATACCTTACCATCCCCTTCATACGCCAGAATATGCGTACAGATACGGTTCAGGAACCAGCGGTCGTGAGAAATGACGACTGCACATCCGGCGAAGTTCTCCAGGCCTTCCTCCAGCGCACGCAATGTATTTACATCGATATCGTTGGTCGGCTCGTCGAGCAACAGCACGTTGGCTTCACTCTTCAGCGTCAGTGCCAGATGCAGACGGTTGCGTTCTCCACCGGAGAGCACACCGCATTTCTTTTCTTGGTCTGCACCGGTAAAGTTAAAACGACTCAGATATGCACGGGCATTGATTTCACGACCCGCTACGCGGATAAACTCCGTTCCGCCGCTTATGGTTTCAAATACACTCTTGTTTGGGTCGATATCAGCGTGTTGCTGATCCACATAACCGATTTTTACAGTCTCCCCGACGGAGAACGTACCTTTATCTGCTTTCTCGGAACCGATAATCATGCGGAAAAGGGTAGTCTTACCTGCACCGTTCGGACCGATGACACCCACGATGCCGTTAGGAGGAAGCATGAAGTTCAGGTCTTCAAAAAGCACTCTGTCGCCAAACGATTTCGCTACACCTTCAGCATTAATGACCTTGTTACCCAGACGTGGACCATTCGGAATGAAGATTTCCAGTTTCTCCTCACGTTCTTTCTGTTCCTCGTTCAACATACGGTCATACGATTCCAGACGGGCTTTCTGTTTGGCGTGACGCGCTTTTGGTGCCATACGGATCCATTCCAACTCCCGCTCCAGGGTCTTGCGGCGTTTGCTCGCTTGTTTCTCCTCTTGAGCCATCCTGTTCGTCTTCTGTTCTAGCCAGCTCGAGTAGTTGCCTTTCCATGGAATACCTTCTCCCCGGTCGAGTTCGAGAATCCAGCCCGCTACGTTATCCAGGAAATACCGGTCGTGCGTAATACAGATTACAGTACCTGCATACTGTTGCAAATGTTGCTCCAGCCAGTCAATACTCTCAGCGTCCAAATGGTTCGTCGGCTCGTCGAGTAACAGCACATCCGGTTGTCGTAACAGCAGACGGCATAATGCCACACGGCGGCGCTCGCCTCCCGACAGGGTAGTTACATTGGTATCGTCTGGCGGACAACGCAGTGCGTCCATCGCCCTATCCAGCTTCTGGTCGATGTTCCATGCGTCAGCGGCATCCAATTTGTCCTGTAATTCTGCTTGACGTGCCAGTAACTTGTCAAAGTCTGCATCGGGTTCTGCAAACGCCATATTGATAGCATCGTATTCTTTGAGCATGTCCATAATCGGTTGTACGCCTTCTTGTACCACCTCACGGACTGTTTTGTTCGGGTCTAATTTCGGGTCCTGCTCTAAATAGCCGACCGAATATCCCGGACTCCATACAACTTCTCCTTGATATTCTTTCTCTATTCCGGCAATAATCTTCAGCAAGGTGGATTTACCTGCGCCGTTTAAACCGATGATACCAATTTTGGCACCATAGAAAAAACTCAAGTAGATATTTTTCAGTACTTGTTTCTGCGGACCGAAGTTCTTACTCAGTCCTACCATCGAAAAAATAATCTTCTTATCGTCTGCCATCTCTTAAAACTTTAAATTTTCAACTTTAAACTCAGTTGGACGCGATTTCTGTCACGGTCTACGCTGACCACCCGCACTTTCACGTGCTGATGCAGTTTCACCACTTCCTGCGGATTGTTCACTCTTCGGTCGGCCATCTCTGAGATGTGAACCAAACCGTCCTTGTGTACGCCTATGTCTACAAATGCACCGAAGGCGCTGATGTTGGTCACGATACCAGGTAATACCATTCCGGCCTGTAAGTCATCTATGGTGTGTACCGCTTCATCAAAATGAAACTCCTCTGTCTCGCCACGTGGATCACGACCCGGCTGGGACAACTCCTTCATAATATCCGTCAGGGTGGGAAGTCCTGTTTTGGCGGTTACGTACTTGTTCAGATCTATCTTATCTCGCAGTTCCTTGTCCGCTATCAGGTCCGCTACCGAACAATCTTGGTCCTTGGCCATTTTCTCCACAACAGCGTAACTCTCAGGGTGTACCGCACTATTGTCCAACGGGTTCTTTCCCTGTAATCGTAAGAAGCCTGCTGCTTGTTCAAACGTCTTAGCCCCTAACTTGGGTACTTTCAATAGCTCTTTCCTGCTTCTGAATGCGCCGTTCTGTGCGCGATAATCTACAATACTTTGTGCCAGTGTCGAACCGAGACCGGAAATATAGGTCAGCAGATGTTTGCTTGCGGTGTTTACATCTACGCCTACGTAGTTCACTACGCTCTCTACAGTTTGCTGCAGACTCTCTCGCAACTCTGTCTGATCAACATCATGCTGGTATTGACCTACGCCTATTGACTTCGGTTCAATTTTTACCAGCTCTGCCAGCGGGTCAATCAGTCTTCGGCCGATACTGACCGCACCGCGGACGGTTACATCCTCATCTGGAAATTCCTCACGGGCTGTCTTGCTGGCGCTATATACCGATGCACCTGCCTCACTCACTACAAATATCTTTGGTCTGACAACTGATGGCTGATGGCAGATGGCCTCTCTTGCCATTTGTTCTGTCTCACGGCTGGCTGTACCGTTCCCGATAGCGATAGCTTCAATTTTGTATTTCTCAATCAGTTCTTGCAGTCGTTTCGTGCTTTGCAGATTATGCAGGAAAATCACGTCGTGCAGCAGCAAGTCCCCTTGTTCGTTCAGCACCACTGTCTTGCACCCCGTTCGGAAACCGGGGTCTAACGCCAATACGCGTTTCTGTCCCAACGGCGCAGCCAGTAGCAGTTGCCGCAGATTATCCGCAAATACGCGTATCGCTTCTTCGTCTGCTTTTGCTTTGCTCAATGCCGCGAACTCTGTCTCAATACTTGGTTTCAGCAGTCGTTTGTATCCGTCTTCCATCGCCAGCTCTACTTGATAAGCGGTATCATTTGACGAGCGAAGCCATATGTTGGCTAATTTATCAAGCGCCTTCTCGGTGTCGGGCGATATATCCACACGGATATAACCCTCGGATTCTGCTCTGCGCAATGCCAGTAACTGATGGCTGCGGATATGCCTCAACGGACACTTGAAATCAAAATAATCCTTATAGTTCAGTGCTTCAGGAGTGTCGCATTTTCCCTTTATAGCCTTGGTGGTCAGCAAGGCGGTGTAACTGAATTCACGACGGATGGCATTACGGCTCTTCTCGTCCTCTGCGATCCGTTGTGCGATGATATCCCGTGCGCCTTGTAATGCCTCTTCATCTTTGGGTAGTACCATCTGACATTGCTTTAGAATCTCCTCTGCTAATGGCAATAAACCTTTCTCGATAGCAATATCGGCTCTGGTTTTTCTGTGCGGCTTATAGGGTAGGTAGATGTCCTCTAGTTCTGTCGCATCCCAGCAGTCCTCAATGCGTTTGTGCAAGTCAGCATCGGTGTTGCCGATTTCTTCCAAACGCGCATAGATGGTCTCTTTGCGTTTGGCAATCTCTTGCAACTTGGTGTACTGTGTCTGTATCGCGGCAATCTGCACTTCATCCAGACTGCCTGTTTTCTCCTTGCGGTATCGTGCAATAAAAGGAATAGTAGCGCCTTCGTCCAAGAGAGACAGCACCGCCTCCACCTGCCGTTCAGGGATATGAACGGCTCCGCTGATAATATTTGAAAATATTCCGTTCACCTTTTATTGTTTGTCTTTCAACAGCTTGCGTGTGTACACGGCGAAAGTAAAGTCAAATGGGTTCTTCTCGTCTGCGTAATGTTTCTCTGCGCTTTCTAAAGTCCATTCGTTCTCTTTAATTTCAGGGAAGAATGTGTCCGCGTCTTCCCAGCTATGATGGATGTGGGTGATATACAGCTTGTCCGCTAACGGCATCATCTGCCGGTATACCATTCCGCCGCCGATAACGAAGACTTCTTCACTTTCTTCTTGACGGCTTCTTTCATCTTTTATCTTAAATCTTTCAACTAATTCAGGGATCGAGTACACCGCTTCTGCACCCTCAAACGTTTTGCCGGGGACATCCGTCAGCACGATATTGCGTCTGTTAGGTAGTGGATGTTTGGGTAACGAATAGAACGTTCGTTCTCCCATCAGCACGGTGCTGCCACTTGTGATGTCCTTAAAATGCTTTAAATCCGCCGGGAGGTGACATAACAAATTACCTTTCTTCCCGATGGCATAATTTTCTGCTATCGCAACTATGATAGAAATCATACTGTCTACGAAATATTATTTACGAGATATTATTTATTAATTAAACTGCCACCACGCCGGCTATGTGTGGATGCGGATCATAATTCTGAAGGCTGAAATCTTCATATTGGAAACCGAATAGATCCTTTACCTCAGGGTTAATCATCATTTTCGGTAATGCTCTCGGTTCGCGTTTCAGTTGTAATTTTATCTGCTCCAGATGGTTGAGATAGATGTGTGCGTCACCTAATGTGTGTACGAACTCGCCGCATTGCAGACCCGTCACTTGGGCCATCATCTGCAGCAGTAATGCGTAACTCGCGATATTAAACGGTACGCCTAAGAATATATCCGCACTCCGCTGGTATAGTTGAAGTGATAACTTGCCGTCCGCTACATAGAATTGGAATAGGCAGTGACATGGCGGCAACGCCATTTTATCTACTTCCGCCACATTCCATGCGCTCACTAACATGCGTCGGCTGTCAGGATTCTTCTTGATGGTCTCAACGATATTGGCAATCTGGTCTATTGTTCCGCCGTTGTAGTCGGGCCAACTACGCCACTGGTGACCGTACACCGGACCTAACTCTCCGTTTTCGTCCGCCCATTCATTCCAGATGCGAACACCATGTTCTTGTAAATATTTTACGTTTGTGTCGCCCTGCAAGAACCATAGTAATTCGTAGATAATCGATTTCAGGTGCAGTTTCTTGGTGGTTAATAGTGGAAAACCGTCCTCCATCTTGAATCGCATCTGATGACCGAATACGGAAATCGTTCCCGTTCCTGTCCGGTCATGTTTCACCGTGCCTTCCTCCAGCACGCGTCTGCATAAATCTAAGTATTGTTGCATAATATGTCTCTATTCTGTCAGACCGCAGGTCGGTCTAATATAGCTTATACGTTGTCTTCACTACCTTGAACTCTGTCCGCCGGTTGATCTGATTGCATATCTCCTGTTTGTCGGCCGGCAGACTGAGAATAAATGTCTCGTCCAGTACCTGCTCCACCGGAATGAACGGATATCGTTTGTTTAGCGCTTTGTCCGCTATCACCGGTTTCGTTTTGCCATAACCCACTGGCGTCAGCCGTTCCCGTTCGATGCCATGTGCAATCAGGAAGTCACAACAGCTCTGGGCACGTTTCTGACTTAACTCCAGGTTGAATTCCTCATTACCGACCAAGTCGGTGTGTGCACTCAACTCAATCGTGATATTCGGGTTGTCGTTCAGCAGTTTTACTAATTTCAGCAAATCCTCTTGGGACATTTGAGTCAACTCCCATCTTCCGAATTCATAGAAGATGTTCTCCATCTTGACGGGTCTGCTGATAGGACTCAATGCGAAGTTAATCTCATAAGTCTTGCTGTCCTTCAGGTCATATGTGTTCCATTGTTCCTTGGCGTTCAGATAACCTCTTGCGGTGGCTAACATGACGTACTTCACATCGCGTTTGAGCTTGATCTTGTAGGTTCCGTCGCGTCTGGCACTTATTTGACTGTTTGTTCCGTCCGAACCCACAATACGCAGTTTGGCTTCCGCAATCGGCTCTCCCGATTCATCATTCACCGCTCCTTCTGCCAGGAATTCCATTTCCGGCAGAACGAATCGGTATATTTTGTCAAACCCTTTCTTGTCTCCTCTGTTGGAAGAGAAGAATCCGTCTTGGCTGTTTCCTGCAAAGGTGATTCCGAAATCATCTCCTGCGCCGTTGAACGGTGCGCCTAAATTATACAGCACCCATACTACGCTGTCATGGTTTGTCGTGTCTTGCGTGGCTTTGAAGATATCCAAACCGCCATATCCCGGATGTCCGTTGGATGCGAAATAGAGAGTTCCGTCTGCATGGATATATGGATACATCTCATCCGCACTCGTGTTGATGCCAGCTCCCAATGGCTGTGGATTAACCCAATTACTACCGTCCAGTTCTGCCATCCATATATCCTTACCTCCTTGTCCACCTTCCGCATCGCTCACGAAATAGAGCGTGTCTCCTGTCTGGTTTAATGCCGGATGACCTACTGTAATTGAGCTATCTGCAAATAGTTTCACTTCTTGTGGCTCGCTCCATTCGCCGCTTGCGCGGTCACTCTTGTAAATTTTTGCACCCAAATCTTGACCGTTGATGGGTTTGGAGTAAGTGAAATACATCGTTCGTCCGTCTCCCGTGAAACAGCAGACTCCCATCTCCGCGCTACCGGCACTCTTGCCGCCTGTCGAGTCATTCTGCTGTTCCTCTTGTTCGGTGTATAGACCTTCAGCCAACTCGCTTTCTTCCCATTCTCCAGCAGCGTTCTTTCGCGTTTGGTATAATTGGAATAGTTGCTGACCGGTTACGTTGCTCGGTCGATGTAATTTCTTTGAACCGCTCTTAGGCTTCTCTTGTCGGTTCGAGGTAAACATGATGGCATCGGTCTCACTGCCGATAAACATAGGCGCGAAGTTGCTTGAGCGTCTCTGGTTGAATTCCTTCGCTTCGCTGACCTTGTATCGGCTGAACTCGTGCTTCCATTCCTCGATTTTGGTGCACGCGTATTTACCTGCTTTCGCTATATAGTCATCGGGATGGGCTTCCAGATACAACTCAAAGTACTTTAATGCATCTTTGTACTTGCCTTGATATTGGTATGCTTGGGCGGCATGAAGGAATACGGTTGAGTCTTGTAACTGGTATTTGCATCGGATGGCATTCTGATAGCAGTTCACTGACCGGACATTATTGATAGCCCGGTAACACTCGCCTTGACGGAATGCCACGTAGCCTTTCAGCTCGCGCTCTTTCTTGGCGCTCAGACGGCTGTAACAGGACTTGTATATATCCGCTGCGATATAATACTCACCGATAGCGTACTTCTTGTCCGCCCGCTTGATTCGCTGTTGTATACCGCAACCTGTCAAAAACAAGACTACTGACAACAGACAAAAGATGACTATGTTTTTACTAATTTCTTTCAACTTTCAACTAGGAACTTTCAACTTTCAACAAAGCTCATGGACTACTAGTCCTGAACGTAACTTCGGCTCAAACCAGGTTGTCTTCGGAGGCATGATGTTTCCGCTGTCTGCGATATTGATAATCTGTTGCATCGTGACAGGGTAGAGGGCCAACGCCATTTTCATCTCGCCACTATCCACTCGTCTTTCCAACTCGCCCAAACCGCGAATACCGCCAACAAAATCAATCCGCTTGTCGCTACGCAGATCTTGTATGCCGAGTATCTTGTCCAGTATCAGGTTACTTGATATCGTTACATCCAGCACGTCAATCGGGTCATTGTCATTGTATCGTCCTTCTTTGGCTGTCAACGAATACCACTTGCCGCCCATATATAGCGAGAAATTATGCAAGCCTTTGGGCTTTACATTATCTACCGTAACCGGTAACCCGTAATCCGTAACTTCGAAGTCCTGTTTCAAGGCTTCGAGGAATTCGTCTTCCGTCAGCCCGTTCAGGTCCTTCACTACGCGGTTATAGTCGATGATGTTTAGCTGATTGTCAGGGAAGCACACAGCCATGAAGAAATTGAATTCTTCTGAATGCTGATGGCTGACGGTTGAATGCTGCTTCTCAAGTCCGACACCGGCTGCTGCTGCGGATCGGTGGTGACCGTCTGCAATGTACATTGCCGGAATCTCTGCAAAAATCTCCGTAATTTTCTCTATGGTTTTCTTGTCTTCAATCACCCAGAATGTATGACGGAATCCTTCTGGCGCAGCTATAAAATCATATTCCGGTTCTCCGGCACATACTTTGGCTATGATAGCGTCCAGATCATCACGATGCGGATATGCGAAGAATACCGGTTCCATGTTCGCATTCAGGGTACGGACATGTTTCATCCGGTCTTCCTCTTTGTCGCGACGTGTCAACTCGTGCTTTTTGATGCGCCCTTCCAGGTAATCGTCCACCCACGCACCGACTACCAGACCATATTGTGTCTTGATAGTTCCTTTTAACTTTTTACTTTCAACTTCAGGATTCCTATCAACTCTCAACTCTCCGCTCTCAACGATACTCTGCGCATACACATAGTATTTCTCGGATTCGTCTTGCTGCAGCCATCCTTTGATACGAAAACGTTGGTACTGACGTTTTGCCTCGCCGTACACACGCGGGTCGTGTTCATCCGTTCCCGGTTCAAAATTGATTTCGGGCTTGATGATGTGGTATAGACTCATCTCGTTCCCTGCGGCCTCGGCACGCGCCTCCTCACTGTTCAGCACATCATAGGGACGGCTGCTTACTAACTCTACAAGTTCTTTCGGCGGACGTATACCTCTAAAAGGTTTGATTTTCATAAAAAGAGATTCTGTAATTTTTGTGTTACTGGTTATTTTCGTAATGTACCTAAACTATGCATACTACGCAAACTACGCTTTCTTCGGTTCAGAAGAAGACTGCTTACCCATTGAGCATGTTCCGTTAAATTGTGCACCCGGTTCTACAATCAGCGTCTTCGTCTGCACGTCACCTTGAATCTTGGCGCTGGCGCGCAACGATAACTGCTGACTGCAGTTTACCTTGCCGTCCAGAAATCCCATGATCTCTGCGTTCTGGCAGTTAATCGCACCCTTTATGCGACCACCCTCGCCAATCACCACTTTACCGGTACAGTTCAACTCGCCTTCAATCGTTCCGTCAATGCGGAAATCGCTGTCAGCGGTGATGTTTCCTACAATCTTGCTTCCTGCGGTCAGAGAATTAAACATCGAACCGCTTCTGTTCTCACTTGCCATAATCCTATTTGTTTTTTAGTTGGTTCATAATATATTATTCACGCGTTTATTCATAATATCTTCATGCGTGTCAGCACGCTAAACAACACGTACACACAAAATGCGGTGCAAATTTACAACTTTTTTTTGACATATGCAAGCGCGCGCGAACTTTTTTATATTTTCTTCGATTTTTTTTGATTCCGACAGATGCTTTGAAAAATTCTGCGCTTTCTATATTTTCTGCTAATATGCAACAAAAAATTGAATTATACAGATTATTTGACAAAATTTTTACAAAACTGCACATATGCTTGCATATGTCATTATTTTTTTGTACCTTTGCGGCGAATTTGAATCTTAATAGGATGTGATATGAAAAATTCATTCTTTTTTCGTACGATGATGACGAGCGTCGTCATGGTTGCAATCGTAGTTTTCAGTTCATGTGGTTCCAAGTCCGATTACAAAGGGGCTATCCCTGCCGATGCGCCTGTCGTAGTGGAAATTGACATGCAGTCTCTGACCTTGAAATCCAATATCCTCAGTTATAAGGATATGGTTGCGGATATGCTGGAGGGTAGTGCTCCTGCGAATGATCTGATTATGAAGTTTGCTGATGAGTTGCGCAAAGCAGATGATGGCGGCATGAACTTCAATACGCCTGTTTATTTCTTCACGGTGCCGCAGTTGGACGGATGGTTTATTGTTACGGCTGTGAAACGGAAACAGGAGGTGCTGGATTTGCTACTTAGCATTCGCCAGATGAACATCAGCATTATTGAAGATGAATCGCAAGGAGTTTCATGGCTTGAGACGGATCGTACCCGCATTGGTGTACTCACGGACGAGATGTTGTTGGTGGGTGTTACCGAGCAACCGGATTTGTTTATGCAGCTGATGAAATGCAACGGTGGATTCTTTGATTCGAAGATGGGCAAGGCGCTCATTAGCCATAATGGTGATATCACGTTGATGCTGAATGTACCTGCTATGAGTGACAAAGCGCAGCGTCAATTGGAGAAATTCCTGAGGAAGGCATGGAATGAAATTCCGGGGGATGCCTCGATGCCGGCGAATGTCATGCAGGAGGTGCGCAAACTACAGATTGTGACGAATATCCGTTTCCTCAAAGGACAGATTGTTTTGAATCTGTTTGATGCCTCGGATAAGGATACGCCGGAAATCTTTCAACCTATCACCGCTGAGGTGTTTGACCATGTTCCGTCACAGGGTTTGATGGCTCTTGTCGCGATTGGTCTGGATGGCCAGAAAACGTCGACTTATCTCAATGACGAGTTGAATGCCAATGCCGCATCTATCCCTAATGACATGCGTGTAGGCTTACGCATGGTATCTAATTTCATTAAGGATATGAATGGTACAACTGTTCTTGCTGTGACAGAGGATAATTTTTCCAACAAGCCCGGCATTATCGGTTGGTTGCCAATTCCGCAGAAGAGAAGCGAGTTTATTGTGAATCTGCTTCAGCAGCAAGCGGGCTTGTCTATCTGCCTGACGGGTGATGAATCCTACAGTGTGTTGTCTAATTTGCCGTCATATCGATACAATGCTGTAAAACAACCGTTTAACATGGCGGATCGTGCGGCTTCCAGTCTTGTATATGTCTATTTTGATGTTAACAGACTGCTCAACAAAGTGTTGGAGGAGAAACGCCGTGTAATAGCGCCGGATCGCTTAAAACTGTTTGAGGCCTTCGTCGAGTATGTGAATAATCTCGACTTTGCGGAAATGAAAATGGACAATTATAAAGAAGTCTCCTTCATCCTTACGCTTAAAGATAATACCCGTAACTCGCTTGACTTGCTCATCACCGGAGCGTTTGAGTTAGGCATGAAGTTCTATATATACGAGGGACAACATGGTCGTGAACTGCATGCGGTTTCGGCGCCTGACGTCGATCCGTTCGAGGAGGAATGGGAAGCCCTCATAGACTGGGAACCCGTAGAAGAAGTAGTATGGTAAAACCAATCGCTATGATTACGAATATTGACATATTAATCCATCAACCGATTCATTTTGAACGCGGTAAGAACTACTGCGTGGAAGCCGCATCGGGAATTGGCAAATCATCCCTTTTGCATTTCATCGGTGGCTTTCGGGTAGATTACGAGGGCGCTATTACGCTGGACGGACGGAATATACGGACTTTCAGTAATGAGGAGAAAAGTGCCTTGTATCGGACGGAATTGGCCTATATGTTTCAAGACCTGCGCCTCTTTCCGAATCTCACGGGTTACGAGAATGTGGAGATTGTCAATCAACAGACGCATTTCCGTAAAAAAGAGTACATTCGTGCCCTCTTTGAGCAACTTGGGTTGACCGAGAAATGGGATCAACCGGCTCGGTTGCTCTCATGGGGACAGCAGCAGCGCGTGGCGTTCATCCGCGCTTTGTGTCAGCCATGTTCGTTCCTCTTTTTGGATGAACCCGTCAGTCACCTTGATGATGACAACGGACGTATCATGGCGGATATTTTGAAAAAAGATCAAGCCGAGCGAAAATATGGCATTATCGCTACTTCGTTGGGTAAGACACTTCCTATTCACTACAATCAACATATACAACTATGAGACTGATTTGGAAAGTGTTACGGCAGAATATTAGTATCGGACAACTCTGTGGATTTGTGCTGGCTAATATCATCGGACTGACCATTCTTGTTGTTGGTCTTCAATTGTATTTGGACATTCAGCCGATTATGACGGATAAAGCCGGATTTATGAAACCCGACTATATGGTTGTATCCAAATCCGTATCGATGGAGGATGCCCTTACTGGTGTCAAACCGGCTTTCTCTCCGGCAGAGATAGAGCAGATTAGACAGCAGGATTTCGTTTCCAAGATTGGGGTGTTCACCTCTGCGAGGTATAAAGTGGATGTCACGCTTGAACTCAATGCCCATCTCTTCAGTACGGAGATGTTCTTTGAGTCCGTAGAGGACGATTTTATCGATGTCAATTCGGAGAAATGGGCGTTCAGTCCGGAGGATGAGATAGTGCCGATTATTCTTCCGCGGGCATACTTGGATTTGTATAACTTCGGTTATGCGCCTACTTCCAGTTTCCCGGCTTTGTCGGAAAGTATCGTCAATGAAATCATCATAGATCTGGATTTGGGACATGCTCCGAATAATCTGTTGTTAAAAGGTCGTGTGGTCGGTTTCTCTGCGCGCTTGAATACGATTCTTGTTCCGCAGTCGTTCATGAACTGGTCGAACGAGCGATTGGCCCCGAATATACAAGCGGAAGAGTCTTCGCGAATCATTGTACAGGTGACCAATCCTACGGATAAGCGTATAGCCGCCTATTTTGAGGCGCATGATTTGAATGTGGAGGGAGATAAATTAGATTCTTCCAAAGCCGGTTGGTTTGTGCGTTTGTTGATTGCAGGTGTGATGCTGATTGGTTTGGTGATCTGTGTGTTGGCTTGCTATGTGCTCATTCTCTCCATCTTCCTGCTGATGCAGCGAAATCACGATGCGATACGTAACTTGCGTGCCATCGGTTATACCGTAGCGAAAGTGTCGCTGCCATACCAGATGATAGTCTTGCTGACGAATGCTTTGTCGGTCTTGACGGCCATGGTATTGCTGATGGGGGTTCGGAGTGTCTATATGAAGTATTTGCATGATTTGGCGCCGGAGTATGATGCATCGTCCACGCTCTTTGCTTGGCTCTTCGTCATCGGCATCGGTTTGTGCCTCACAGCGGTGAACGCTGTGCTGATCCGCCGTTCTATTGATAAGACGCATTAAAAAAGAGTGACCGGAGTCACTCTGCGAGAACGCCCTGAAGGGTATAGATTCGTCCGCAACGCTCAATGAAGATTTGTCCGTTGCGGATGATTTTTTTGCAGACTGGTGAAGGCTGACTGCTCACATTGTCAATATCCCACGTGCCGGGTTTGACTCCTTCGCCCCACTGGCTGTATAGCCATTGGATGCGCCAGTCATAACGCCAGAGGAAATCGCTGAGTTTGCTGCTCATGTTGCTGTTGTCGTTATAGCCTTGTGTTCCATTCCATACCTTGGCGTCATTCTTCGCGGCTTGGGTAATGGTGGCGGCAAACTCTTGAATCTTCGTCCTTACTTCATCTTTCTGCGTGTGATAGTATACCCACCATTGTTCTTGTACTGCTTGTTGAAAATCAGGCCACGTGGCTAACTGGCCTATCCAGAACTGTGGCCATGTCGGATTGTCGTATATCCATGTCTCCTGATGACGGTCGTATGCGTTGCCGAAGTCCCATACCGGGCCGAATTTCCATTTGTCCGCCACACCTGAGCTGTCACGGTCTTTATAGAGGTAACAGCTTCCGTGATAACTCTCGCAGTCTTCCATAATCTCCTGAACAAGGTAGAATTTGGCGGACTCCTCAAAGTCCAGCATCTGTTTCAACTGGGCCTCAGAATCGCCGTATAGCGCATCGTTGAGGTTGTATATCTGATTTTCCAAATAGCTGCGTTGTTGGGAGGACAATACTTCCGGTTCTTTGAGGGAGATCATTACCTCCTGTCCGTTTCCTTCCAAGAAGGATATGTTGTTTTCGCTGGAGTAGTTGTCTATCTCGATAAGCCATCCGCCGGTGATGGAGTCTGGGTGTGTCTCATTGTCATTTTGTTCCTTGATATGCACACGGTTTGATGCAATGCGCACATGTTCTGTCAAGAAGTACAATCCCATATATTGCCCGTTGAGCACCAATTCAACCGGTCTCATGCGAGGAGTCCAGCGAAGACCTGTAGCTTTGCTGATACGCAAACCGGCAGGTAACTTGAGAAAACCGAGGTAATCGTCCGCCGATGCTAACAGGCACCAGTGGCGGTTGTTAGGCATACCCAGCACTTTCTGCTTGACGTCAAATTTGATTTTGTATGGTTTCTTGTCAAAACCTCTCCATGTCCAGTTTCCGCGTCCTTTGATGGTGCCGGCGATAGGTGCTTGATTGGAACCAAGCGGGTGATAATCAGGAATCACGGAGTCGATATACAGGTTCATCTGTATCTGTACTTCGGTGCTTGTGACGGCCTGTCTGTTCTGTGTGTTGATATATACGACGGGTAGGGTACCGGAGATGTTGTTGGTGCCTGAACCGCCTTGTGAAGCTTGCCATGCCGCCAGACTCATCCAATTGCCTTGGGCCCAGTTGTCGCTGGATTGAGGTACGAAAATGTCTCCGGCATTCATCTGTACCTCTGACGTGGCGGTTCGGTTCAGTCCCGCTTGGTGGCTGATACTGTCTTTGAATGTGTTGAAATCCTGTGTATATAATCCTTCGTGTATGTTGCCGCCTACAAACGTGAAGCGGTACATGTCGGGTACCGTCTGCGGAATATCCACACGCCATTTATTGCCGTCTTTGGTCATGGCCAGCGCGTACGTCTCTGGACGTTGATTGCTGCCATAGACAAACCGCACGGCATTATAACCGGTCAGGCTGTTGTCGTAATAAAGCGTGCCTTGAGGAATGGTTAATGCGCTAAGATCAATGGCGGATAGCAGAAAGCAGAACGATAGGAGTATAAGTCGTCTCATAGATTACATATTGGCGTTATAATATTGCGGTTGACCCGTTACTTCTTCGCCTAACCATTCTGGACAAGCGTACGGTTCATTTTCGTTTTCCAATTCCAATTCCGCCAATATCAGCCCTTCTTTATGCCCATGAAACACATCCACTTCCCATTTGCGTTCACTGGTCTCTTCATCCGTTAATCCGCAAACCCGTTTTGCCGGAATAATGTAGCGTGTTTTGATAATAGGATTGGGCAGGCATAATTGCATCAGTTCTTTCGCATCTTCCAACTCTATCTCCTTTTCCCACTCGAACTTTCCGATGCCGGGACGTAGTTTGCTGGATTTAATAGTTAGGAACGCGCGCGTATCGCGTATACGAACACGAATTGTTTTGCCGGATTCTTTGCATAAGTATCCTTGCAATATCTCATGATGCTCCGTAGCTTGGAATATAAAATCGGTGGATTTTACCAGGAACTTACGTTCTATCTCAGTGTTTCTGGACATGATTTGTATAAATTTGCCGCAAAATTACTATAAAAATATCAATAATCCAAATAATCTGCCTTAAAAATGCAGAAAAATTTGCACAATTCAAAAAAAAGTAGTAATTTTGCAGTCGTTTTCGGGTAGTAGTTCAGCCCGGTTAGAATGCCTGCTTTGGGAGCAGGAGGTCGTGAGTTCGAATCTCGCCTACCCGACGAGTATTGAAAATAGAGAGCCCAACGGCTCTCTATTTGATGAAAGGTTATGAAGTATAAAGCGGTGTTTTTGGATATTGATGATACGCTTCTTGACTACATCCCATGTTGCCGAGAAGCATTTTGTGCAGCAATGCCGGAGCATCCAGAATACTTCGATCTCTTCTTCCGGATTTCAGGAAGATTGTTTTCAGAAGCCAAACATGGTCTGCATACCATTGCGGAGGTGATGGAGCTGTATCCAAAGGAATTTATTGCTACTATCGGTTATCCGGAGACGGCGGTAGAGCCGTTCAAGCAGGCCTTTCGGGCTGCATGGGGGCATACACATACATTAGTGCCCGGTGCGAGAGAATTGCTGGATACGTTACGCATACAGGGTTATCGCCTTTTTGCCGCTTCAAATAGTTTCGGTCATCTGCAGCGAAGCCGTTTGGAGCGAGCCGGTATTTTGGACTATTTTGAAGATACTTATATCTCCATGGATATCGGTTACGATAAACCGGATATCCGCTTTTATCAGGAAGCTCTGCGCCGTTGTGGCTTGTCTTCGTCCGAAGTGTTGATGATAGGGGACAGCATGACTACGGATGTTATGGGGGCACAGGCGGCCGGTATGGATGCGCTGTATTTTGATAGGCAGAAGGACTCTTTGATGGAGCTGATTAATAGGATCGAAAATTAAATTATCACAATGAGAAATAGGTGTATTTTAGGGGTGCTTTGTGCGGTGTTCGCTATTTCTGCGCAAGCGGGCGACACGGTACAATATACCTTGCAGACTTGCCGTGAGATGGCACTTACCGCAGGAGCGAAAGCGAAGTCACAGGAGGAGGTTCGTTTGGCGGCGGAGTATAACCGTAAAGCCGCTATGGCCGCTATGTTCCCGCGCATTACTGCGAATGGTGCGTATATGTGGAATTCAAAGAATGCTCATATGTTGGCTAATCGGCAGGAGTTTTCATTTGGTACAGCTATGGTAAATCCGGATGGGACCGCTTCTTTTGCATGGAGTGATCAGAGCTCATTGGGCGGTTTGTATAATGCTGTATCAGGAACTGTTCTGGAGCAGCCGGTTCAGTCTATTCTAACGGATGCCGGACAGAAAATAGCGGATGCATACCAGGCTTTGTATGACAAGATGACGGTGAATATGACGCATGTGGTGGTAGCGCAGGTTGGGATTACACAGCCTGTATATGTCGGCGGACGCTTGGTTAACCTCTATAAGATTGCCAAGGCAACCGAGAATATCGCAGCGATAGAATCAAATGCCAAGCATGATGAGATTATTTACGGTGTAGATGAGGCATATTGGCGAGTCGTTTCTGTATCTAAGAAAAAGCAGCTGGCAGAGCAGTATTACCGCTTGTTGTGCCAGTTGGAATTGGATGTGCAGGAGGCTGTCAATGAAGGACTTGCTACGAAAGCGGACTTGCTGAAGGTGACTACGAAACGTGGAGAGGCGGAAGTGAAACGCCTGCAGGCGGAGAATGGTCTTACGCTCTCGAATATGGCGTTGGCACAAGTGTGCGGATTGCCTTTGTCCACTGTCTTTGAACTGGATGAGAGCGGTTTGTCGGAGACTTCTATACCCGTTGACTCCATAGATATGTATCTGGCGGTAGAAAATAGAAGTGAATTCCAATTAGTGCAGGAAGCGGAGAAAATAGCTAAGTCCAATGCCCGATTGATGGCGGCAGGTCTGCAGCCGAATATTGTGGCTTCTGCCGGTTATATATATACCAATCCAAACGTGGAAAACGGTATCAGCAGCAATTGGGATGGTAAAGGTTTCTTTTCTGCTGGTGTAGTTGTAAATATCCCGATTGCGCATGCAGATGATATTTTGCGTTACAAGGCGGCTAAACATGCGGCGAACGCGATGACTTTGAAGACTGAAGAGACTCGCGAATTGCTTACATTGCAAACTACCCAGGCGAACCAGAAACTCGTTGAGGCACAGCAGAAAATTGCGTTGGCAAAACTGACTCAGGACAATGCAGCGGAAGTGCTGCGTATGGCGCAAGAGTCATATGAGGCGGGAATGATTACTGCTTCTGACCTCATGCAGGCACAGACGGCGTGGCTGGCTGCCGCTTCTGATCTCGTAGATGCTGAAGTGGAGGCGAAAACAACGGAAACACAATTACGTAAATATTTAGGAAAACTGTAACGATATGAGAAAAGAGAAAAAAGGCGGCCTTTTGTTAGGTATCGTTGTGTTATTAGCCGTCGTGGCTATCGTGGCACTCGTAGGAGTGTTGGCTTTACGACCAGAGAAACTGCTTATTCAGGGTGAAGCGGTCGCTGCCGAATACCGTGTATCCGGTAAAGTGCCCGGACGTGTGGAGATGTATCTCTTTGAAGAGGGAGATATGGTACAGAAAGGAGACACGCTTGTCATCATCTATTCCCCGGAAGTGGAAGCAAAGAAAGAGCAGGCACTCGCCGCTCGGGACATGGCTGAAGCAGTTAACCAAAAGGCAAAAAACGGAGCTCAACGGGAACAAATCACCGGTGCATATGAGTTGTATCAGAAAGCTTTGGCCGGCGAAGAAGTATATCGCAAGAGTTACGAACGTGTTAAACGTCTGTATGATAAAGGAGTAGTAAGTGCTCAGAAACATGATGAAGTATTGGCGCAATACAAAGTGGCGCAAGCGAATGTGAAGGCTGCGAAGAGCCAGTACGATATGGCCGTTGCCGGCGCTCGCGAAGAGGACAAGGCGGCTGCAGCTGCGCAAGTACAACGCGTGGATGCTATTCTAAAAGAGGTGGCTGCTGCTGAAGCGGAACGTTATCTGTTGGCACCTTGTGATGGAGAAGTGGAGGAATGTTTCCCGCGGGTAGGAGAATTGGTAGGACAGGGAAGTCCGATTATGTCCATTGTTGATATGGAGGACGTTTGGTTTACCTTTGCTATACGCGAGGACAGACTGGCTCGTTTTCAGATGGACGCGGTGGTGAATATACAGATTCCTGCGCTTGGTAAACAGACCTATCCCGTTAAGGTAACGCATGTGAAGGCGATGGGAACATACGCGACATGGCGCTCAACCCAACAGAATGGTGGATACGATGTACGGACGTTTGATGTCAAGTGTCGCCCGTTGGAGACTATTCCAAATCTCCGTCCTGGTATGACCGCACTCATTATGGAAAACTGATGACTGAAGGCTGAATTCGGACTGCTGAATGCTTTCTAAGATTCTTTATATAGTACAAAAGATTTGGTTAATCATGCTACGCGAATTAAAACGAATGTTCGCGCGGCCGCTTTATATCGTATCCTCTGTGGGAGTGATGCTCTTTTGTACAATCTTTTTTCTCAGCCTCCTGCGTAGCGGTTCTGCAGAGAAAATGCCGGTAGCGGTTGTGGATCTGGATCAGACCACTATTTCGCAACGGTTGATTCATGAGATGCAGGCGACTCCGTCCGTGGATATCCGGATGATTACTAATGACTATTCGGAAGCGCGGGATGCAATGCAGAAAGGTAAGATATATGGCATCTTCATTATTAATGAAGGTTTCTATCAGGACCTTGCATCCTTCAAACGCCCGCAATTGGATTTCTATATGACGAATGCTTATATGTTAGGCGGAAACACAGCATATAAGCAGATGTTGACGATGGTGAATCTGGTTTCCGGTGCGTTCCAACGCGAGGTGCTGAGAAAGAAAGGAATGACGGATGAGATTATCATGCATCGTATTCAGCCTTTGGCTATTGAGTCACATATGATTGCTAACCCTTGGGCTAATTACTCCGTTTATCTGGTTAGTACTATCTTACCCGGTATTCTCGGACTCATCTGTATGATGCTGACAATCTATGTGATTGGTAATGAGTTGAAACACAGGACCGCCCATACCTGGATGCAAATGGCGGATAATAATTTCACTATCGCTATTCTCGGTAAACTTACACCATACACCATCCTTTATTTTTTATTAGGACTTGGATGCCAACTCACGCTTTATAATTATGTCGGTTTTCCGGTACATGGCAGTCATGTTCGACTGATGTTCGGCTTGCTGCTGTTCCTCTTTGCCATGGAAGCGTTAGGCGTACTTATGATTACTTTGCTGCCTGTTCTGCGAAATGCGTTGTCTGTGGGCACTTTGTATGCGATGCTCGGTTTTTCGCTATCCGGCTTTACCTACCCGAATATGGCGATGCTGACTCCTGTCAGAGCACTCTCTTATCTCGAACCGTTAAGACATTATTACCTCATATATGTCAACGAAGCCCTTATGGGGGCTCCTTCAATAAATAGTTTGCCATATGCTCTTTCGCTTATGGCATTTGTGTTGGTCGCTTTGATCTTCTCACCGCGACTGAAGAAAGTATTGATCAATGATGCATCGTATAGCGACGAATGAATTTGTGGACCCGATTATATGATTATTGGAAGAGCATCACGGACTCCTCTTTCGTCTTTGCACGCGAGCTTAGACGTATCTTCACGGACCCTGGAGTAATCCTGATTTTCTTCGTGGCAACGCTTGCGTACCCGTTCATCTACAAGGTCATGTATTGGAATGAACGAATTGCTAATATTCCGGTGGCAGTAGTGGACCTTAGTCATTCCGTTGAGAGCCGCGACTTCTTGCATAAATGGAACGCAACGCCGGATGTGCGCTTGACACATACCTGTGCTTCAATGGCGGAAGCCGAAGAGCTGCTCCGTAATCAGAAAGTGCATGGTATCATCTATTTCCCTCAGGACTATGCGTACCAACTGGCGGACCCGCTCGGTAAAGCCCATATATCGCTGTACTGCGACATGTCTTCATTCCTTTATATGAAAGGAGTATACCTCAGTTGTAACATGGTCATGCTCGAGTCTATGCGGAATATCCAAATAGACCGGTATGAAGATATGGGGTACGATAAAGAGTTTGCATGGGCATTGGTGCAGGATGCACCCTATACAGAGACCGCACTCTTTACCCCGACAGGCGGATACGCCTCTTTCCTCATTCCGGCTATCCTTGTTCTTATCTTGCATCAGACCATGCTTATGGGAATAGGAATGTTAGCCGGAACGGCTCGGGAAGAGGAAGATAAAACGATTTATCGTATTATCGGTAAAAGGCGTTCTTTAGGCGTCATGCGACTGGTCTCAGGTCGTGCACTTGCTTATTTCGTGGTGTATTATGCGTTGGCTGCCATCTTACTGGGATTCATGCCAAGACTCTTGGGCATTCCGCATATCGGGGATATCGGTGATATTCTGCGGTTTAACGTTCCGTACATATTAGCGTGTGTATTCTTCGCTATGACCATCAGTATCTTTGTTCACGAACGGGAATCAGGTCTCGTATTACTCATCTCCACTTCACTCGTCTTCTTCTTCCTGGCCGGTGTGTCGTGGCCGAAAGAGATGATGCCTGATATTTGGAAATCCCTGGCCTATCTGTTGCCTTATACTTTTGGCGCACACGGCTTTATTCATATGAACTCTATGGGGGCGACGCTCGAACAAGTGGAGTGGGAATACGTCGCTTTGTGGCAACAGGCGTTGTGGTATTTCATCGTCTATTCGATTTTCACCTATGTCGCGTCCAAATGGAGTGAAAAGAAACTAAATCCGTTTTCTTAGTCGAAAAAGTACTGTTTCTGTTGCAAAGAGACAGATTTATTTGCACATGTCAAATTTTTTTTGTACCTTTGCGCACTAATTGATGTTTTATGACCGATCAAGAGATTGAAAAACGCGCGCAACGGGCTGTTGACCTGTTCAAACAAGGCTTTAATTGTTCTCAAGCTGTTTTTGCTTCCTGCGCTGATTTATACGGTATCACAGATCAGCAACTGGCGCTCCGTCTCTCTGCTTCGTTTGGCGGAGGTATGGGACGCATGAGACTTGTCTGCGGAGCCGCCTCCGGCATGTTTATGCTTGCCGGACTCCATAACGGTTCCTCTACGCCGCATGATAATGAAGGGAAAATGGAGAATTATGCGTTTGTACAGCAACTCGCAGGAGGTTTCAAAGCGAGATACGGTTCTCTCATTTGTGCGGAGCTATTAGGCCTGGCTCCGAAAGGTCAATTGCAAATGACCATTGACCAATTACCTATGGAGGCTCGTCCGGAGGAACGTACTCCTGCGTATTACGAGAAACGTCCCTGTCCCGAAATGATTGCCGAGGCGGTTAGAATCTATTTACGAAGCATATGATAGTACAGAATCTCATCGAACTTGTCGGCCGTACACCGATGCTGGAAGTTCCTGCCGGAAAGGCGCGTTTGTTGCTCAAGTTAGAGCGCTTTAATCCCGGTGGCTCAGTCAAGGACCGTACTGCTTTGGCTATGATAGAAGATGCTGAGCAACGTGGGCTCTTGTCTGCTGGTGGCACCATTATAGAGCCGACCAGCGGTAATACGGGTGTCGGTCTCGCATGGATAGGTCGGCTCAAGGGCTATCGTGTCATCCTCACAATGCCGGACACGATGTCCCTCGAGCGAAGAAACCTGCTTGCTGTCTATGGCGCAGAACTGGTGCTCACACTCGGAGCACAGGGCATGAAAGGAGCTATCGCGAAAGCGAAAGAACTTCAGGCTTCTACACCGAATAGCATTATCTTGGGTCAGTTCACAAACCCGGCCAACCCTGCTGTCCACTACGCCACCACTGGCCAAGAGATATGGAATGATACGGAAGGTAACGTCGATGTATTCGTCTCCGGAGTAGGAACAGGCGGTACGGTAAGTGGAGTAGGGCGTGCACTCAAGGAACATAATCTCGCTGTTGAAATAGTTGCTGTTGAACCTGCTGCTTCGCCTGTTCTCTCGGGCGGTCAGGCAGGACCGCATAAGATTCAAGGTATTGGTGCCGGTTTTGTGCCGGACACGTATCAGGGCGGATATATCGACCGCGTGCTGACCGTGACGAATGAAGACGCATTGGCGGCAGCCAAACAGTTGGCTACGCAGTATGGTCTGCTTGTCGGTATTTCTTCCGGCTGTGCGTTCCATGCCGCCATGCAATTGGCGCAACAACCCGAATATGCCGGCCGAACAATCGTGGCTCTCATGCCCGATACCGGCGAAAGATATCTAAGTGTATTGTAAATTGTAAATCGTAAATTGGATGACCTACATCCCTTCTATAGACTTGTTAAAGCGCTTCATGGCATTCATGCGCGGAGAAGTGTTCCCGGAGTTCTTTCCTGAGATGGAAGCGCCGGATGAACTTGATTTACCCGAAGCGTTCTGGAAGCAGATACCCGAGATAGCGCGACTTGTGAATACCGATGTAGACGCAATGCTGCATAATGACCCGGCGGTCACAGACCGTGGCGAAGTGGTACTCAGTTATCCGCTCACGCAAGTGATGATCCATTTCCGAACCGCGCATGCGTTATACCAATTGGGAGTGCCGCGTATCCCGCGTATGTTGACCGAACTGGCGCATAGCCGAACAGGTATTGACATCCACCCTGCGGCGCAAATAGGTGACCATTTTTGTATCGACCATGGCACAGGTGTCGTTATCGGCGAGACGGCCATCATCGGCTCGCATGTGGTGCTGTATCAGGGAGTTACGCTGGGCGCAAAGAACTTCGAATATGATGAGCAAGGCCGTCCTTTGGACATTCCGCGGCATCCGATCCTCGAAGATAATGTAACGGTCTATTCGAACACGTCTATCTTGGGGCGCGTACGGATTGGTCATGACACCATTATCGGCGGTAACGTATGGCTCACGCAAGATGTTCCTGCCAACTCCCTCGTGCTCCAAAGCACACCGGAAATCCGAATAAAAAACAAATCATAAATAAATCGTACATCGTAAATCGTTAAATCGTCAATTATGAATAGATATTTCATCGCTATTCTGGGTGGTGGCCCTGCGGGCTATACGGCTGCCGAAAAAGCCTCGAAAGCAGGCAAAGATGTTGTCCTCTTTGAGCAGAACGCCGTAGGCGGAACATGTCTCAACGTAGGGTGTATTCCTACCAAATCGCTCCTCTATGGTGCGAAGCAGTATTATAACGCTACGCACGCACAGAAATACGGTGTGACGGCAGAGAATGTCACCTTTGACTTCGCTGCTATGCAGAAGCGTAAGACTATCGTAGTACGCAAACTCGTTGCCGGTATTAAGCAGCGTTTGAATAACGAGCATTGTACCCTTGTCGCAGGGGCGGCCAAAGTGCTCAGCCGCACGGATGAACTGGTAACCATCGAGTGTAATGGAGAGACCTACGAAGCAGAAAATCTGCTTGTCTGTACGGGCTCGACGAACTTTGCCCCCCCTATCCCTGGCATTAAAGATAACCCTGCGGTGTGGGATTCTACTGATGCGCTTGCAGCCGCTGAACTGCCTGCATCCATCATCATCGTAGGCGGAGGTGTTATTGGTATGGAATTTGCTACGCTCTACCATGAGTTAGGCGTATCAGTGACGGTTATCGAAGCAATGCCGACTATCCTGCCGAATCTTGACCAGGACGTTGTTGCTGTTCTTCTCGATAAATACCGCAAAGCCGGCATCCATATTTTGACGAATACCAAAGTGGAGTCCATCGACGGTCAGACACTAACGGCTAACGGCCAACAGCTAATGGCTGATAAGATTCTCGTCTCCGTCGGCCGTAGAGCCAATCTCCAAGGACTCGAAGCCCTTAATGACCTCGAGCTCAACCGTGGCGCTATCATCATTGACGATTTCTGCAAAACCAATCTGCCGAATGTATATGCAGCTGGCGATGTCACCGGCAAAATAATGCTTGCGCATGTGGCTGCCCGTCAGGCGGAAGTGTGCATCGGTCGTCTCTTGAAACAGATACCGCTCCAACGCATCGCTTACAACGCCATCCCGTCAGTCGTTTATACCAACCCCGAGATAGCGTCAGTCGGTATTACGGAAGTCCAGGCGGCAGAACTGAATATTGAACCCGAAGTACGCAAACTGCCGATGACATATAGTGGACGTTTTATGGCGGAGAACGAAGGCGAAACAGGGCTATGTAAGATGATTGTTGACTCCAAGACGCAGATGGTTCTTGGTGTCCATATGATTGGTAACCCATGCTCGGAATTCATTGCTGCCGCCTCTTTTGCTGTCCGCAACGGCTACACCGTACCGGAGTTCCAGCAAGTGGTCTTCCCGCATCCTACGGTTAGCGAGATTTTGCACGAGATATTGTGAAATTATAATCTTAAATCTAAAATCATATATCACAAATGAAAAAAATATCATTTTTTCTTGCGCTCCTCTTTTTTGCGCAGCTAATGTGGGCGTTAGAACCTTCCGTTACCTTAACGGACTATTATGCTTCGGTAAATAACAAGTCTGGTGACGCAATTCGTACCGCATTGTACAACAAAATCAATGCGCATACTACTGTCACATATGACCAATTGAAATACCTTTTCAAATGGACTGACACCTATAATAATGCCGGTGCGACTATTGATGATATTTACTCATTCTGCGATCCCGCTTATACAGAATCATGGTGTTCCGGCACGTGTGGCTATAACCGTGAGCATTCGGTGCCTAAATCGTGGTTCAATGAGGCTACGCCGCTCTATAGCGATGCTTTTCATCTCTATCCTACCAACTGTTATGTCAATAGCTACCGTGGAAATGAGCCATTTGGCGAATGTACAGGAGGTACCAAATGTACGACAAATGGCGTGAACGCCAGAGGGCGTAAGGGCACCAGCACCTTCTCAGACGGTGCTACCAGTTATGCTTCGGTCGGCACGGTATACGAGCCGGACGATGAGTTCAAAGGCGATCTTGCACGCACGTATTTCTATATGGTTACCTGTTACATGAACAAGCGTTTCAATTATGCTGACGGAGGTATCGATATGTTCACGTGGGGGAATAACACTGCGGATCTCTCTGCATATTCGGTGGCGTTGCTGCTCAAGTGGCATCGTCAAGACCCCGTGTCTGAACGTGAGTTGGCCCGCAATGAGGTTATTTATGGCAACCCTGACCTGAACAAATGTGAGTACAGTCAAGGCAACCGCAACCCTTTTATTGACTATCCTGAACTGGCGGAATATATTTGGGGAAATCGCAAAGGGCAGCCAGTTAATCTTGCCAATCTTGTCTCTGCGTACGACAACGATTCCATTCCGCCGACTCCTCCGACGCCGACTGTCAAATACGGAGTCAACTGGTCAGTTAATGGGGAAATCATTCTGACGGACTCTGTTATGGAGAACGGTCTTATCGTGGAACTCCCTGACGAACCGGCTTCGTGCTCATCGGAAAGCTCGGTGTTTATGGGGTGGACAAATGCTCCTGTTTCCGGTATGTCTGATGATGCACCGGCTATCCTTTATACGGCTGCAAATGATATACCTGTTATTACAACCGGAGTAACCTTGTATGCTGTCTTTGCTAAGCAAACTGTCTCGGATAACGCTGCGCCTGCAACCTATGTTTATAACGACCAGAGTACGGAAGGATGGACCAATACAGCGGGTAAGAATAATTCGTATTGGCTGCTTGTCCAGGGAAAATATATAGAGTCACCGGCAGTAGATCTCTCTGGCCTGTCATCTATTACGATGAATATCCGCACCTATGGTGGATCGGCGAATAATACTGTTTCTATCAAAGCTTCAGGAACGGAGATTGCGACACTCACGGCCAATAATAACAAACTTAATGATTATACATGGACTAATTCAGCATCGCTCTCTGGTGTGGCACCCTTGCGTTTCACTGCTGATGCACATTCATCCCAGGGTGTTGGCTTTGCGTCCATCACCATCAATGCCACCGGTTCCGGTATTACTTACAGCCGTTATATTACTTCTTGTCAGGATATAACGGAATTGGAGACCGTGCAAACGGAAGCATCTGCAATAAAGATTCTCGTGAACGGACAACTCTATATCCGGACTGCCGACGGTTTGTTTACCCTTCAGGGGCAACGGGTGAAGTAGAATTTGTGTTGTACCACTCCTGACAGAGCGCACGAAGTTGCTGCTCGTCACGAATAATAGCACGCAATGTTTCCAATCCTTGGACATTGCGTGCGCTGTTTAACCATAAGCGCATATAACCGCCCTCGGCATATTTCTCCAGCAGGTGTGCTTTACTGCGTTGATAGAGAGTCTCAAAATCACCTTCAGGATACAGCTTTTTACTGTATGCCATTGTTCGATGGATAACGGTGAGAGGATCAATCTGCCGGTCTGCTTCCGCTACAATGGCTCCGTAGATTGTACGCGGAGGATTCTTCCCGCTGGCACGATGGTCTTCTACCGCATCTCGCATCACAAGCAGCTGCTCATGCGTAAACCACTGCCGTAGTGTCTCATCAGCCATCAGAATCTCTCCAGAGTGGATATGGTGCATCTCGCGGTTAAAACGTAAGCCTAAATCATGATAGGCCGCTATGACATAAGCCATTTGCTCGTCAGCACCGTATTGGTGTGCTAGTTTTAAACTCTCGGCTATCACCGTCTCCGCGTGGTCACGCTGGTGTCCGCCGTCAAACGCATCATACTGCGGCAGAATGGTCTGTTCAATATATTGTTGGAGATTCATTGTCTATGTTCTGTAAGAAATATGTTATCGGCTGCAAAATTACTTCTTTTTTTTTAGATACGCAAGAAAAACAATTGTTTTATAAGAAAAATTTATTTTCTATTTGGAAATATGCAAAATAATTTGTAACTTTGCAGCCGATTTGGTAATACAAATTCCTTAAGTCGGAAATAATCATTAATAATCAAAATAAATTCTATTATGAAACCCACACACATTGAACATTTGGGTATTGCAGTAACTTCTATCGAAGAGGCTGCTCCTTTCTTTGAGTTTCTTTCGGGAAACAAGTGTTATTCTATTGAAGTGGTTGAGGACCAAAAAGTTCGCACGGCTTTCTTTAAGGTCGGTGAAGTGAAGATCGAGCTTCTTGAGCCGACGAGCCCTGAGTCCACTATCGCTAAGTTTATTGAGAAGAACGGTGGTCGCGGTGGTGTGCACCACGTCGCTTTCAACGTGGAGAATGTAGCGGAAGCCCTCGCTGAATGTGAAGCAGCAGGTATCCAACTGATTGACAAAGCTCCGCGTAAAGGTGCTGAGAATCTGATGATTGCGTTCCTGCATCCGAAGAGCACCAAGGGCGTGCTGACCGAGCTCTGCCAGCAACCGGCATAAATTTGAAGATATGCTCGCAAATAATCGTTCGAGCAAAGCGAGATAAGAAATTTTAAATCATTAATCCTAAATACATTTATGGATCAGGCTAAATTAGATAAATTGGTTGAGAACCGCGCAAAGGCTATGGCTGGTGGCGGTGAGGCAGCGGTTGAGAAACACCATGCCAAGGGTAGTTACACTGCTCGTGAGCGTATTAATATGCTGCTGGACGAGGGTTCGTTTGAGGAAGTGAACATGTTCCTCACCCATCGTTGCCACGATTTCGGCATGGAGAAAAAAGTGTTCCTGGGTGACGGCGTAGCTGTCGGCTCGGGTACGATTGACGGCCGTCTGGTATTCGTTTTTGCGCAGGACGCGACGGTTATCGGCGGTTCGCTGAGCGAGACCATGGCGCTTAAGATTTGCAACGTCATGGACCAGGCTATGAAACTCGGTGCACCGATTATCGGTCTCAACGACTCGGGTGGAGCACGTATTCAGGAGGGCGCATGCGCGCTCGCAGGTTATGCTGAGATTTTCGAGCGTAATATTTTGGCATCGGGCGTTGTTCCGCAGATCAGCGTTATCTTCGGTCCGTGTGCCGGAGGTGCAGTATATAGTCCTGCGCTGACTGATTTCATCATGATGACTGAGCAGAACAGTTATATGTTCATCACTGGTCCTAAAGTGGTGAAAGCCGTTACTGGTGAGGATGTCACGGTAGAGCAACTCGGTGGTGCTAAGATTCATGCTTCCAAGTCCGGTGTGACCCATTTTGTGGCAGCTACGGAAGAAGAGGCTATTGCCGAAGTACGTCGTCTCGTTTCCTTTATTCCCCAGAACAATATGGAGGAAGCTCCGCTGGTTGAGTGCACCGATGATATCACCCGCGTGGATGATAAGTTGAACGACCTCGTTCCTGCGGATCCGAACAAACCGTACGATATGCACGAGATTATCAATACCATCGTGGATAACGGTGATTTCATGGAGGTACATAAGGACTATGCCAAGAATGTTATCTGCGGTTTCGCTCGTTTCAACGGCCGCTCGACAGGTATCATTGCTAACCAGCCGTCGTGGTTGGCTGGTGTGCTGGATTGTGACGCAAGTCGTAAGGCTGCACGTTTCGTACGTTTCTGCGACGCGTTCAACATCCAGATTCTGACTCTTGTGGACGTTCCGGGCTTCCTTTGTGGTACGGGTCAGGAGTATGCTGGTATCATTGATCATGGAGCAAAACTGATGTTCGCTTACGGCGAAGCGACTGTGCCGAAAGTTACCATTACCGTTCGCAAGAGTTATGGCGGCTCGCATATTGTAATGAGTTGTAAGCAACTCCGCGGCGATATGTGCTATGCATGGCCGAACGCTGAGATCGCTGTGATGGGTGCAAGCGGTGCGGTAGGAGTTCTACAAGCCAAGGCCATCAAGGCAATCGAAGATCCGGAAGAGAAGAAGAAATTCATTGCGGAGAAAGAGGCAGAGTATAAGGATCTGTTTGCTAGTCCGTATCAGGCTGCTAATCGCGGATATATTGATGATGTCATTGAGCCGCGTTATACCCGTAGCCGCATCATCCGTGCATTTGAGATGCTGCAGACCAAGCGTCTGACCAACCCGCTTAAGAAACACTCGAATATTCCGTTGTAATTATGGTTTTACTTGCAGTTGAATCGCTTACATGGCCGCAGATATTGTTGGTGACCGGTCTCGGTTTCGGTATCGTGCTGGTGCTTTTGTGCTGTCTGGTTTTCATCCTAAAGGGGCTGGGAATGCTTATGCAGCGTGTTACAGCGCCGAAAGCGACTAAGGAATCGAAACAGACATCCGATGATATGGCGGCTGTAGCGATGGCGTTGCATCTGTTCAAGGATGCATCCAAGCATGATGAACCTACGGCAATGATTACGTTTAATAAACGTGATACGGCGTGGAATCCTAAATCAGAAGGATTTAATAACGTGGGTTTTTGATAACTGATAACTCAAATAATTGTACCCTGATGGGTTAAGAATACAGATTTTTTTATGAAAGAATTTTCATTCAAAATTAACGGCGCTGCATACAAGTGCGCTGTAGAAGAGATTGAAGCCGGCAAAACGAATGTGACCGTTAACGGCAAAGTGTACACCGTAGAGACAGAGGCACCGGCTAAACCGGTAGCGGCTCCCAAAGTGGAGGCTCCGAAGCCTGCTCCTGCACCTGCAGCTGCTCCTGCAGCTCCGAAGGCTGAAGCACCGAAACCTGCGGCTGCTCCTGTTGCCGGTGGCATCCAGGTGAAGAGTCCGCTTCCGGGATCGGTTATCAAAGTGCTGGTATCGGAAGGTCAGGCGGTTAAGAAAGGCGATACGCTTCTTACGCTGGAATCCATGAAGATGGAGAACGCTATTATGGCAGAGGCTGACGGTACTGTGAAGCAGATTGCTGTTTCCGCTGGTCAGAATGTAATGCAGGACGATTTGCTCATAGTATTAGGATAATCCTATGAATATATCTAGTTTTTTTGAACAGATGGGATTCATGCAGATGCAGTGGGAGCAGGGCGTGATGCTGCTTCTGAGCTTCTTCTTGCTGTATCTCGCGATTCATAAGAAATACGAACCGCTTCTGCTTCTTCCTATCGCTTTCGGTATGTTGTTGACCAACTTGCCGGGGGCGGGTATGTTCCATGGTGATTTATGGGCAAACTTCGTCAATCCGGAGAGTGAGATGTATCACTCTTATGGAGCGATTATGAAGGAAGGCGGTTTGTTGGATGTGCTCTATATCGGAGTCAAGGCGGGTGTCTATCCGTGTCTTATCTTCATCGGTGTAGGTGCTATGACGGATTTCGGTCCGCTTATTGCGAATCCCAAGTCCTTGGTCTTGGGAGCTGCTGCGCAGATTGGTATTTTTGCTACTTTCCTTTGCGCAAACGCGATGGGATTCAGCCCTGCTGAAGCCGGTTCTATCGGTATCATCGGTGGTGCTGACGGTCCGACATCTATCTTCCTTACCTCCAAACTGGCGCCTGCATTGTTAGGCCCGATTGCGATTGCTGCATACTCTTATATGGCACTCGTTCCTGTTATCCAGCCGCCTATCATGAAGGCGCTGACTACAAAGAAGGAACGGGCTATTAAGATGGGACAGTTGCGGCCGGTTTCCAAGACAGAGAAGATTGTCTTCCCGATCATCATCACGGCTATTGTGGCTCTTATCCTTCCGGATGCTGCGCCGCTGATTGGCTGCTTGATGCTTGGTAACCTGATGAAGGAGTGCGGAGTAGTGGACCGTTTGAGCAAGACAGCGCAGAACGAACTGATGAATATTGTGGTTATCTTCCTCGGTTTGTCAGTCGGTGCTACGGCTACCGGAGCCAGCTTCCTGAACTGGCAGACGATTATGATTCTCTCAATGGGTATCGTAGCGTTTGGTCTCGGTTCGGCGGGCGGCGTGCTGCTGGCTAAGTTCATGAATCTCTTCCTCAAAGAGAAGATCAATCCGCTCATCGGTTCGGCGGGCGTTTCTGCAGTGCCGATGGCTGCACGTGTTAGCCAGACCGTAGGACAACAGGAGAATCCGTCTAACTTCCTGCTCATGCATGCCATGGGTCCGAACGTAGCGGGTGTGATTGGTTCCGCTGTAGCTGCCGGTGTTTTACTCACCATGCTCGGATAGGTCATTGGACTTTAGACTATTGAAGAATTATGCCCAATCGACGTAAAGCGACAATAGTATTGGTAATAGCCATGGTTATCGTGGCTATTTCCGTATTATTTACGAATAACCTGGCACGGTCGCTGCAGGAGGAAGAACAGAAGAACATGGCTGTATGGGCGGAGGCAACGAAGCAGCTGGTCACCGCCGATGAGAATACGGACATTGATTTCTTCATGTCTATCATCGAGAATAACACAACTATTCCGGTCTGTATTTTAAAGGAGAACGGGGTGGTTGAGACCTTCCGTAATATTGATGCCCGGAAAGCCGGTAAACTTAAGCACGGACCGATAGAGATAGATATTGATGAGCAGACAAAACAGTATATTTATTGGGGGGATAGCAGTATGTTGACCAAACTGCGATATGTGCCCTATGCCCAGTTTGCCCTCATCTTCATCTTTATGGCGGTAGCCGTCATAACGATGCTGACAGGTCAGCGTAGCGAGCAGAACCGCCTGTGGGTTGGTTTGAGCAAAGAGACTGCGCATCAGCTTGGTACGCCTATCTCGTCGCTCAATGCATGGCAGCAACTGCTGTCGGACAAATATCCGTCGGATGAGTATGTGCCGCAGATGAAACGCGATATAGACCGGTTGCAGATGATTGCCGATCGCTTCCAGAAGATAGGTTCTGAACCTACGCTGCAAGCGGAGAATCTCATTCCGGTGGTGCAGAACGCCGTGACGTATATGCGTATTAGGACATCCAACCGCATCGTGATTGATGACTCGTCGCTGGAAGGTGTGGAGCGCATCGTGCAACTCAATGCTCCGTTGCTCCAATGGGTGGTGGAGAATCTGATCAAGAATGCCATCGATGCTATCTCAGGGAAAGGCTCTATCACGCTGCAACTGCATGAGAATGAGCATGATGTCATGCTGGATATTACCGATACCGGTAAGGGAATAGATCATAAAACCCAGCGTCGAATCTTCGAGCCGGGCTTTACATCTAAAGAACGAGGGTGGGGGTTAGGCCTTCCACTCGCCAAACGTATCGTTGAGCAGTACCATGGAGGCAAACTCCTCTTGAAGCACTCGCAACTGGGCGTCGGTACTACCTTCCGCATCGTGCTTGAAAAAGCCGAACACTGTTGAACCGCTGCCACTCATACTTGCATAAAAAGCGCCTGCGTCCAGTAGGCGCTTTTTGATACCCGCGATGATAGGATGCTTCGGAAAAACCGTCTCCTCGAAATCGTTGCTTAAAATAGTGGAAAGGGGAAAGTCAGAAGACAACAGATTCTTTCTGCTTTGAGCGATTGCGGTCTTTATACGTTGGGCATCTTCAGGATGCGTCTTGATTCCGCTATATGCTTCTTTTGTGCTAACGCCTTCGCCTGGTTTTACCAGCACAATGTGTATGCCGCGCATGTCCAGATCAATCGGTGTCAGTCGGTCGCCTATTCCTTCTGCATAGCAGGGGGTGTTATAGATAAAAAAAGGACAGTCTGCTCCCAGCGGTTTCACTTCTTCTGCTAATTGTGCTTTACTCAGACCAAGTTCAAATAATTCGTTGAGTGCAATGGCCATATGCGCTGCGTCGCTGCTGCCGCCACCTAAACCGGCGCCGAAAGGAATCTGCTTCTTGAATCGGATGGATACCGGTCCTATCTGCGGATACTTGGCGGCCATCTGACGGTAACATTTGATAATCAGGTTATCTTCCGGATTGCAATCAACCGCTATTCCCTCCTGTAGGAACGTATACCGGTTTGTGTCCTGTGCGCTGTCTGTCAACGCAAGCGGTCTTACCTCTAGCTCGTCATGTAGCCCGTAAATAGGCACAAAGATGGTTTCCAGATCGTGGTAACCATCTTCGCGCTTACGTATTACCCGCAAGCCTAAATTGATTTTACAATTCGGGTATAGGAGTATATTATGCATTCTTTCTCTTTTCCAGCTGGCCTTCCAGTGCATTGAGGCATGCGTCCAAAGCCTCTTCGAAACTGTCAGCGGTCTTCTCTGCGAACAGACCGGCGATACGGACTTTCACTTCTTTGTTGGCATTCGTCTGGGGCTTGATAACGGACATGCGGATTTCCACTTTGTCGTCTGCGTTCAGATGACGCTCAAAACGATTCATTTTCTTCTCGATAAACTGTTCCAGCTTCTCTGCCATCTCAAAGTTTACGGCATTAATTGTCATGTTCATAGCACTATGTTTTTAAGGGTTAAACTAAATTTTCTGCAAAGATACTGCTTTTTTTTGAAATATGCAAGCCTGTCTGTACTTTTTTCTATTTTTCTTTTCTTTCCGTTTGGGTAGCTTCTTGCGTAAGCATCATATGGGTTGTTTCATATATAATCTATGTCTCTTCCGATGAAAAACGAAAAAAAAAGCAAAAAGTGGCATACACTCTTGTGTATGTCATTATTTTTTTGTACCTTTGTGCCCGATTTTGGTTCAATCCGTTGAAATATTAGTTTTTTAACATATGGCAAACACAAGACAAGAGATTATTGATGAGTTGAAGCAGCTGCTTGAGCAGGACGTTACAGCGGTCAAGGAGCAAGTGGATCACCTCAAGACGCAGTTCTACAGTGTGGCAGAATCCGGTGAGGAATCTGCGGTTGAGACCGACGAGTCGGCTGAGTCCAAGCCTGTTAATGAGGAAGAGGAGCAGTTTAAGGCATTGTTGGCGCAGTACAAGGCCAAACGTGCGGAAGTGGCAGCGGCAGAGGCGAAGGAGCAAGCGGATAACTTGGCGCGTAAGCAGGCCATTCTGGAAGAGATGAAGACGATGGTGGAGGGTGCCAACGCCGACGGTGTGATGGCTAATCTCCCGCATATGCGTGAGTTGCAGGCGACTTGGAAGACGATTGGTGCGGTGCCCGTTACCAAGACCCAGGAGATCCGTAAGGCTTATCAGCAGGTTCAGGAGCAGTTCTATGACCTGGTGAAAATCAATATTGAGTTGCGTGATTTGGATTTCAAGAAGAATCTGGAGTTGAAGACCTTGCTTTGCGAGGCAGCAGAGAAACTGCAGGAGAACAACAATATTGTAGAGGCCAGCCGCGCATTGCAGCAGTTGCATGACGAGTGGGCGGAGATTGGACCGGTTGCGCGCGAAATGCGTGAGGAGTTGTGGAACCGTTTCAAGGCGGCATCTACGGTCATCAATAAGAAACATCAGGCTTATTTTGATGAACTGCATGCTAAGGAGCAGGCGAATCTTGAGGCCAAGCAGGCAATCATCGAACAGCTCAAAGCTATCAATGAGCCGATTGTCAATGGGGAACCGCTTTCATCTAAGAAATGGGAAGCTGCGACAGAGAAAGTGCAGGCGCTTCAGACCGAATGGCGTAAGATTGGTTTTGCGCCTAAGAAACACAACCAGTCTGTCTATGATGCATATCGTGCGGAGTGTGACCGTTTCTTCCATGCCAAGACCGAGTATTACAAGGAGATTAGGGATGCATTCAATACCAATCTCAAGCATAAACGCGAACTGATTGCCAGCGCTGAGGATATCGTGGGTGCCCTCGAGCTGACGCATGACGGAACGGAGATGGTTGAGTGGACGAAAGAGCAGTGGAATGAGGCTACGCAGAAAATCATTGCGCTGCAGGCGGAATGGAAGACCGTTGGATCTGTGGCACGCAAGTATTCCGATGAACTTTGGACCAAGTTCTCAGACGTTTGTGATTCATTCTTCAATGCCATGCGTGATTCTGCTAAGAAATCTCGTGAAGCTACTCGTAAACTGAATAAAGAGGCTGCCGCTAAATCTGCTGCCAGTCAGGGTGTTGACGGATTAATCCGTCTGCGTGACCGTCTGCAACAGGAGATAAAGATTGCGGAGAACAATATCCTCTTCTTCACCGCTAAATCCAAAGGCGCCAACAAACTGGTGGATGATATGCGGAAGAAGATTGATGACCTGAAGAAAGAATTAGCGAAGGTCAAGAAGCAGATAGAGGAGAGCGAGGATTAATGGAGTAGGGTAATGGCGTTACAGATTGAATATAGGAACGTGGCGATTCATCAGGCAGACCAGATTGTGTTGCATGATGTGAATCTGAAGGTGGAGAGCGGCGATGTGATCTATCTCTTGGGTAAGGTGGGATGCGGCAAGTCATCCTTCCTGAAGACGCTGTACGGCGCTTTGCCGATAGCGGAGGGAGAGGCCAGCGTGCTGGAGTATGATATCGCGCATATCCGCAGGAGCCAGTTGCCTTATTTGCGCCGCCGCTTGGGTATTATCTTCCAGGACTATAAGTTACTGACCGATCGCTCCGTAGAGGAGAACCTGTTGTTCGTACTGCGGGCTACGGGGTGGAAGGATAAGAAACTGATGCAGGAACAGGTACGTCAGACCTTAAGTCAGGTAGGTATGGAGACGAAAGCGTATAAGATGCCATATGAGTTATCCGGTGGGGAGCAGCAACGTGTCGTCATTGCACGCGCCCTGCTGAATTCGCCGGAGATTATTCTGGCCGATGAACCGACTGGTAATCTCGATGCCGAGACGGGACAAGAGATCATGGAGGTGCTGAACGCTATTAGTCAGGCTGGTATTACCATCATCATTTCTACGCATAATCGTTTGTGGCCCGAGTTATATCCTGGGCGCAAACTGATATTTGCGGATGGACAAATCAAAGAAGCTGAAGCATGACGATTAACGAACTGCAAGACGAGATAATTGAGGAGTTCGATTCTTTCGACGATTGGATTGAGCGGTACGAGTTGATTATCGAATATGCGAAGGAATTGGAAAAAGACCCGCTGCCGGAATCTGACCGCACGGAGCAGAACCTGATTGACGGATGTCAGTCCAAAGTGTGGTTCACCTGCCGTTGTGAGGACGGAAAGATATATTACAGAGGCGATTCCGATGCGATGTTGGTCAGAGGTGTGGTAGCGTTGCTGATTCATGTGTTGAGCGGGCATGAGCCGAAAGAGATTCTGGATGCTGACCTTTATTTCATTGACCGTATAGGACTTAAAGAGCATCTTAGTCCCACCCGTACCAACGGCGTTGTGGCAATGCTCAAACAAATGCGGTTATTCGCTTTGACATGGTACTCCCGATCTATTTAGTGGGTTATATGGGTGCGGGCAAAACGACCGCAGGACGCATGCTGGCTGAGAAACTCGGCTGGCATTTTGTTGATTTGGACGAGGCGTTCAAAGAGATTCACGGTATGACTACCGCCGATTATATCCGCACCTACGGCATGGAGGACTTCCGGCGTAAGGAGAAATATGTGCTGGAGGATTTGGCGGACCAGGTGCCGTTTGAGAAAGTCATTTATGCTACCGGAGGCGGTTATCCGTGCTATGAGGATAATATGGAGTGCTTGCGTGAATTAGGTACCAGCATCTATATCCGTTGGAAACCGGAGCATCTGGCTAAACGCTTAATCCTCACGGATTTGAGTGACAGACCTGTTTTGCAGGGACGTACGGAAGAAGAGTTGTTGGCGTTCATCACTCCGCAATTGGAAGCACGTGAACCGTTCTATAAAAAAGCAAACCACGTCTTGGACGTGGAGATTTGCGATGAGATGTCGGATGAGCGTATTGCCGAAGAACTCTATCAGTTTATAAAGGATTGAGAATACAGTCTTTCGTCTATTGTCTTTCTGCTTTTTATCTTTAAGCGTTAGCGGTCTTATTTCTATTTTAATATTCCCAATTGTCATTGTCTGTCCATATCACTTGGCCGTCTTGGATAGTGGCCAGTGGGAAAATGGAAGAGAAGGGGGGAAGGATCGTTCGGGTCACTTCTCCTTCCTTATTATATACGCGCGCGCAGGATGAACACTGCGGTGCGCAGACCGTTAGTACCACCAGGACGGAATCCTCTCCGTATTCATATATCTCCATCGTGGCGCTATCGGTTAACTGCGCCTTGCTGTAAGGCGGTTCTTGCGTGATGATCTGTGGCTCCGTGCCTAACTTGAACAGACCTGCTATGATAGATATGAATAATAAGATATATTTCATTGATCCGGATTTGACTTTGTCGATTGTCAATGAATCAACGCTACTGCGTAGGCAGCGATGCCTTCCTCACGTCCTACAAAACCGAGATGCTCGGTGGTTGTGGCTTTGAGGCTCACTTGGTTTGTCTGTACCCCCATCACATCTGCCAGACAGGCCTGCATGGCTTCAATGTGCGGATTTAGTTTGGGGGCTTGTGCGCAGATAGTGATGTCGCAGTTGCCCAATTCGTAACCGGCTTTGCGAATCATCTCCATAACACGGCGAAGGAGAATCTTGGAGTCGATTCCTTCGTATTCGTTCCCTTTCGTGTCCGGAAAATGATAACCGATGTCACGCATCGCGGCGGCACCTAACAGTGCATCGCACAATGCATGGATGACGACATCCGCATCTGAGTGACCTGCCAGACCTTTGTCGTACGGCACCTCAATCCCCCCTAACCACAGTTTGCGGTCAGGGGAGAATTGATGTACATCATATCCGAAACCGATTCGCATATTCTGAATGCTGACAGCTGAATACTGATTACTTCTTGTTATTGACAAGATCTTTGATGCCGGCGAGGTCGAAGCCAAGCGTGAAGCGCATGGTCTGGTCAAGCGGGTTGGAGGCTGCCAAGCCTACGCAGTACGATACATCCAGCGAAACGATGGACAGGTGGAATCCGGCACCGAAGGTGATATAGTTACGGTTACCCTTGTAGTAGTTCTCATAACTGTAACCGGCACGTGCGAAGAACTTCTTGTCGTACGAATATTCGATACCGGCACCCCAGCGAACCTCGTTGAACTCCTCTTTGGCTCCGCCCGGAGCATCTGCAAACGACTGGAACCAACCCTTGGCGGAGGTCAGGTCGGAATACTCCTGCTGAGTATATTTGCCTGTGGTCTGGTCCGGAGCGTATTTGGACAGACGGCTCGGTACCAACATCTTGTTTGCCTCTAAGTTCAGCGTTAAGAAGTTGTACTTGTTGATAGGAATCTCATAACCCATACCGATGTTCATGCTGGCCGGAATGAAGTTGGTGGTAATACTGTCATAGGTCATCTTGCCACCGAGGTTCTTCAGACTGAAACCGAGTGTCAGGTGGCTCTCACCGGACGGCAACTCAATCGGTTGACGATAGTAGAGGGCAATGTCTGCTGCCATCGTCCATGCAGGATGCATCTCCGTTCCACCGCTGGTAGACGCGTTATAGCCGTTGTTCAGGTCCGAATAGAGGAAACGGACAGCAACTGACATGGATACGTACTCATGCAGTTTGCGGAAATAACTCAGATCCAGTGCCCACTCATTCGGACGGACGTTCCAGAGCGTGTTGCCGCTTACGTCAGTCAGTGCTACATCACCCATCGAGAAATACGTGAAGCTGGCACCGATACCGCCACCCAGGTCACCGAAGTTGTAGAAACCGGCGAGGTATGCGAGATCAATGTCACTTACCAGCTTACGCAACCAAGGCGTGTAGTTGGCGGTGATACCACCCTTGGAGTACATATAGGCGTACTTGGCCGGGTTCCAGAATTGTGAGTTGAAATCGGCTTCTGTTGCCACACCGATATCACCCATACCGGCAGCACGCGCATCGGGAGCTATCGATAAGGACGGCATCGAAGTGATTAACGGGTTCATCTCATCCGCAACCTGAGCACTCATCGTTACGGCGCAGCACATGGCTGCAATTGAAATTAAGAATTTTTTCATTTGTTGTTATAATTGTTTTATGTTAATATTCCGGTCAAACTAGTTTTACTGGTTAATTCAGTCATACTGGTTTTCTATCAAGCGATTTGTTTCATAGGCTATTTGGTAACGATTATTTTCCCTGACGTCATGCTGTATTTGCTGGACGCGGATTTGATTCTTATATTGTATACATATACTCCGGGACGGAGTGATAATTGTGCTAAGTTAATGGACACGGCATCCGGGTTGTCCTGCTTATGGCTGTATACCATTTGTCCGTTGATATTGAATAGGTACAGCTCGGTGCTAAGCAGTTCATCCGGTTGGTCGTAATGGACGATGAGGTTTAATATTCCTTCCGTTTGTACCGGGTTGGGGTAGGTGGTCACGGAGCAGATGGACGGATCCAGTCCGGCTTCTACGATGAAGTTGAGACTCTTCGTCGTGCTGTTGTTCAGCAGATCCCATGCACGGAACCGCAAGCTGTGTGCGCCGTCCGGCAGGGATTCCATCAGATAACTGACCATACCCTTCTGATAACTGTTGTTCTCTGCCGTGAAGTATTCATTGATGGCATAGGTCTGTTTGGGGTCTTCGTCAATGACCAGCAGCAGGTCGTGACCGATACCCGCACCGGCGGTGTTGATACCATGCTCGTCTTCCAGCTCGGCATAGAATCGCGGAGTGGAATACGTACGGTCTCCGTTCTGGAACGCCGGTGTATTCAGATAGATAGTCATCTTCGGACCCGCCGTATCTGCGGATACAATCGAACCTGAACCGCCAATAATGAAATCCTCATGGTGACCCACTGCTTCAGCCGTTTCCATACTGTCCGTCGTCACGGCGTAATAGACGATACGGCCGTTACCGAAGTTGTACCGGATATCTTTGGGCACCATGAACGTATAGTTGAATAGACCGTCTTTCACATCCGTGGCGCCGGAGAAGATCGTGCTGGGATAGTCGTTGTAGTCTACTATCAGCGGATCGCCTCCTGCATTGTCGTTGTCACGGGTCGGTATGGATTGCAGTTTGTCATAGATGGTGATATCCACCTTGCCGTTGAAGTCGCTCACGAGCAGACTGTCTTCGTCTATGATACGGCCTTCCACATGCTGTACTGACAGCGCATTGAGTGTGTCAATGTCCGTAAGGGTCTGTACCTGATAGTTGGTCGGATAGTTCAGGCGCATGGCCGGGTCGCCTAACAGTACATAGGCTAACTTGTTTTCATCATTCAGTTGGTTCTTGCCTCGTGCGATGGCTTCACCGATTGTCATGTCATAATGGAAGGCATTGGCGTGACCGAACAGCGTGTCGCATACAGCGCGGTTGAGATCGGTGTTCTGGCTGGCATATACGGTACGCGTGGCGGCAAAGATACCGATAGCGCCACCATTCGGGTTCAGTACCGCCGTCTCTGCGGCGCAGCGTTTGCCGCCGTCGCATTGTGCGAAGTTACAGGTGGCGAAGAACCAGAAAGCCTGATTCTTATTGCTCATCTGCTCGATATCCTTCTGATTGAGGACGGATTCACTGGTGATGGCGTTATAGCCGCCGTGGCCCGAGTAATCGAAGAACAGGACACCGCTCTTCAACAGGTTCAGCACACGGTTCTTGGCCAATGGATAACTCTCGCCGCTGGCGTTCACCTCCTGCGGATAGGCATCCAGAAATATTTTATGTACCACAAAATCGGGGTTGCTTACCCGAATACGTTCCGCGCTGACCTCCGCTGTCTTGGTGTGCATGCCGTTTTCTCCGTCATCCGCCAGGTAGACAATCTGGTTTTTCCATTTGCCCGTCTGCTCATTGCGGATGTATTTGATCAACTTGTCTACGGTGGTGCGTGCTTCTTCGATACTCTCTACCGGCAGACGGCCGACGCCGATATCCATCTTGGCGGTGCGGTCATTCGTCCCTTCGTTGTCGTCCAGCCATCCGAAATAGTCATCGGATGCATAGGCGTTCACTTCGTTGACGGAGTTATTGGCCTGGTAGGTAAGCAGTAGCTTGGTACCGGATATGGGAGCGCCAGTCGTGGGATCAACGCATATGTTTCTGTTGTCATATGACCCGTGTCCCATCAGCAGTAACCATCTCGGTTTCTCACCGATACCGTTGTTGGCGCGGTCGTACAGCATCTTCATCAGCCATCGGTAGGCGGAGGCGTCCGGCGTTCCCGAGGAGAACTCATTGTATACCTGTTCGTCCGTTACCACGGCCCAGGTGATGCCTTCTCTCTCTTGATGAGCTTGTGCCAGACGGGTTGCCTCCTCTTCGTATCCTTGCGGACAGATGATGACATAATCGATATTGTTCAGCGCGTGCAGGTTCTGATTATCCACCTCACCGATTACCTGTGCCTGTACGAACTGCGAACCCGTAGGATTGAATGCTACATACTCGTGAATGCCGTCGGATTGCGATCCTGTCCATACAAGCTCGCCGTTGGAATAGCTCGTCTCAACCGGTCGGATATCATCTAAATACGTGACATCCCAAACAGTTGTGGAAGCGGTGGCGTTGCTCAGATGGAATCGTACCGGGGTGGCTTTGCTTCGGTTCACGGTCGTACGAACAGGCATGTAGTCGCCGGTCATGGCCAGCGCACTCTGCGTGGTAATCTCTATGTAGTTGAGCCATCCTAAAGCGCTCGTGTTGCTGTTTTGGAACAGCAGCACCACTTGTTGCTGGTTGGCTTGCGCGCTGCCGGTAAGAGAGATTGTACCGGTACAACCGAATGTGTAGTGGTCCGGAATGGCATTGATGGAGGTGCCTGTCGTGGCAGTACCGTTCAGTTCGGCTGTGAAATACGAAAGGGTTGACGCATTGGCCGCAAGGTCAATATAGGCGGAAACATTCTCTCCGGCTACGGCGGTAGGCGTGCGGAAAGTGAACGTCCTTGTCCGGTTGGCTAAAAACTGCTCTCCGTAGAAGGTCCGTCCGCCGCCGGATACACCGGTTCGGTCAATCAGGTTGATCGAGTCCTTGTCCTGAACTTGATAGAACGGATAGGTGGTGATCTCTGTGGGCGTACCACTTACGGAAATGGGCGTTGGGGTAGGAGCGGCACCGTTGCCGTTGGTCAGGAAATAATATCCGTATTGGGAGTAGGTGTTGCGCGTGTGAACGAAACGGTTACCCTCATAGGACCAGCTGATCGGACCTTGTACATAGAATAGGATATAGTCTTCTCCTACCATTACCGGTACATTAGGCAGATCGTCTATGTTGCGTTTGCTGAAGTTCTGGTTTTTCTGCGCACCGCCGTATCCGTATACACGCACAAGACTCGGATCAATGCCCGCTTTGCGCAATTCGTCGAAACTCATCTTGCAGATACCGGACTCGCTCACACGAATCTTCACCCATTGTCCTTCCGCTAATACGGACTGACCGGTATAGGAGTGAATACCTGCCGTCAACGGCAGGCACAGCATGAAGCCTAATAGTATGCTTATGATTTTTTTCATTTAATCTTACAGTAGAGTTTCTCTTCTCCGTCTATTTCGCAGCGGATTATTTCTTCTTTCTGCACACGCCGTGGCGCTTGTTTCTTATGGATGTAAATCAGGTCGCCCTGCCGGATGGTCATCACTTTGCTTGCCTCCGCTATCGCCTCTTCGGGAGAAAGAAGATAACTTTCATCCGTTAACTCGTTCACTCCTTCATTCGTTATCTCCATCCATTCGCCTATCGCCAGCGAGTAATCGAATGCGATGGCCGGTGTCCAGGGACTGCCGGTGGCTTGCAGCTCGCGTAGTCTGTCTAACGCGATGAAGTCGGCTCCCGGAGCTACTGCATCGTAATAGCGGTTCGCGAACTTAGGGGCGATCTCTTTGCCTAGTCGGCTTACACGCAGAATGATACAATCCGTAACACCTGTCTCTTGTGTCCAATCGGGGGTAAAGAATGGTTTGCGGCCGTTCAGCAGGCAACTGTCGCCTTTCAGCACCATCTCCCATTCGCCCTTCGCCGTTAGCCCTTCGCCATTTCTATATATAAACCCGATGATCTTCATTTACACCACATTGAGCGTGCAAAGATACAACTTTTTTTGCATATATGCAAATAAAATTGCAAAAAGTGTATTTTTTCTTAAAAAACTATTGTCTTTTGTCTTTCGACTTTCGACTAGGATCTACTTCGCCCTAATGAACAATTGTACCGGTGTTCCGCTGAAATCCCACCACTCGCGCAGCTTGTTCTCCAGGAAACGTCTGTACGGTTCTTTCACGTACTGCGGCAGGTTGGCGAAGAATACAAAGGTCGGTATCTGCGTGTTTGGCAGTTGCGTGCAGTATTTGATCTTGATGTATTTGCCTTTCCATGCAGGGGGCGGGTAGTTCTCGATCAGAGGCAGGAACTTCTCGTTCAGTTGTGCAGTCGGCACTTTCTTGTTTTTGTTCTCATAGACATGCAATGCCGTTTCCACCACTTTGAAGATACGCTGTTTGGTTACCGCGCTGGTGAAGATGATCGGGAAATCAGTGAACGGCGCGATTCGTTCGCGAATGGCGCTTTCGTAGGCTTTGATGTCCTGATTCGTCTTGCTTTCCACCAGATCCCACTTGTTGATACATACCACCAGACCTTTCTTGTTCTTCTGAATCAGAGAGTATATGTTCAGGTCTTGCGCCTCGATGCCGCGTGTCGCGTCAATCATCAGGATGCACACGTCTGCGTTCTCAATCGCGCGGATAGAACGCACGACAGAGTAGTACTCTTGGTCTTCCGTCACTTTCGCTTTCTTGCGGATTCCGGCGGTGTCCACCAGATAGAAGTCCTTGCCGAACTTGTTGTATCGGGTGTAGATCGAGTCACGCGTGGTGCCCGGGATATCTGTCACGATGGTGCGCTCCTCGCCGATGAATGCATTCAGAATACTGGATTTTCCGGCATTGGGACGTCCTACAATTGCAAAACGGGGCAGGTCGTCCAGCTCCTCGTCACTGTTGTCCTCTTTACGGAAACGGCTGACTACCTCGTCCAGCAGGTCACCGGTTCCGAGACCGTTCTCTGCGGATAGGATAAACGGTTCGCCTAATCCGAGCTTGTAGAACTCTGCGGCACCGTACTGGTTCTCGAATGTATCCACTTTGTTCACCGCCAGGATGGTCGGTTTCTTCGCCTGACGGAGCAGGTGCGCAACCTCGGTGTCGAACTCCGTTACGCCTTGGTTTACATCTACCACTAACAGCACTACGTCCGCTTCACGGATGGCCAGATCCACTTGGCGGTTGATTTCGGATTCGAAGGTGTCATCCGAGTTGACAACCCAGCCTCCGGTGTCGATAACCGAAAACTCGCGGCCGCACCATTCGGCTTTGCCGTACTGACGGTCACGCGTTGTGCCGGCGGTGTTCATCACTATCGCCCGACGCGTACCCGTCAAGCGGTTAAACAGGGTCGATTTCCCGACATTGGGACGACCCACTATCGCTACAATATTTGCCATAGTATAATTTTTTTTAATCGTTTTATCGTTATTACGTGATATCGTTATATCGAAAAATTATTTCCCGCAATGACTGCCGCACTCGCTCTCGCAGTCGCCGCAACGCCCGTGACAACCGCCACCGCAGCAGCCGCGCGGATTGCGGATGGCTTTCAGCTCGCCTTCCGTCACATCGCGGATCTCTAAGATTTTGCCTTTGAAATGCAGGTCTTCGCCGGCATATGGATGGTTGAGGTCAATCGTCACCTGGTCGTCGGTAATCTCGCAAACCTGCGCCTTGACGATTTGTCCGTCCGTGGTGTTCATCGGTATGATGGCGCCTACGAACACACGCTCCTCGTCGAACTCGCCGTCACCGTTGAAGAACATTTTCTTCGGCAGGTCCATCAGGCCTTCTTCCTCATACTCGCCATAGGCATCAGCGGCTTTGAGCACGAAATCGAACTCCTCGCCGACTTCCTTACCGGTCATCTGTGCTTCAAACGCCGGCAGCATCATGCCTTCGCCGTGGCACCATACCAACGGAGTCTCCTCCGTGGATTTTTCCATTAACTCTTCTTTACCGTTTTCATCAGCAATATACAATTCGTACGTTGCCTTAACTACTTTCAGATTTTCTATCATAATTACAATGTTTTGTTATCATTATATTTTCGGGGTCCCCGATGTAAACCAGCGAAGCGTTACCACCAGTTGACACGGCTGTTGGTGCTGGAGTTGCTGTTTTTGTCATACTTCAGGTCGCTCAAGACGGATGCATTCACGCCGATGTGGAATGTATAACTCTTGAATGCGCCTATCGGGTTGATGCTGGCTGTCATGTTCCAGCAGTGCAGGTCACGGCTGATATTGATGTTGCATGCCGTCACCTTCTTGTAGTCGAAGTTATACGTCAGACTGCCGCTCACTTTCCATCCTTTGCCTAAGCCGATGTTACCGTTCAAACTGAGCGAGTGGGTGAATCTCATCTTGTAATACATCTTCTCGTAGTCAAACTCGCTACCGGCGGCATAAGCCAGGGAGTAACTCAGGCTCAGACTCCATGGGATATCCAGTTTCACATATCCGTCATCCACTTCCGCTTCTTTCTTGCTCTCGCGTTTGGCACCTTTGTCCATTCCCTCGTCATCTTTCTCGATGGCGCTCAGGCTCTCTCCGTCCGTCCCTTCGTCATTCGTCCCTTCGTCATTCGTCCCTTCGCTGCTTGTCCCGTCTCCTTTCACTTTCCGCCTTTCGTTCAGCTTCGCCTTCCATTTCTTGATGGTCTGGTTGTTGAATGTATAGCTGAAGTTCCATCGTAAACCGCTCCAGTGCGGGAAACGGCCGTTGTGCCAATACTGTTTGTTGGTGCGCACCGGATTACCCAGGGCGTTCAACTCGTACATGTACGGATCCAGGGCGGTGTTGAGGTTGAGCGTGTAGTTGTTCAGCTTCGGGAATTTCAAACGGAGGTTCACCTGGAACAGACTCCAGTTCATACTGTCGGCGGCGAAGTTGTATCCTCCGGTGATGGCGAATTTGTCAATCAGACTGATCACGCGGTAGGGGTTCTTGCCGGTGGTGTCGTTCTTGTTAACCACTTTCACCTCCAGGTTGTTGTCCACGCCGAAGTTCAAGGCCGCGGCCATGCCCCGGCTCGCATTGCCGTACGGGGCGTTGGCGTAGCGCGAATAGACTTGATGGACATAGGTCGTGTCGCCGTTTTTGACAACCGGCTGGTCGTAACTGCCGTAGTACCCCCACATGTCGTCTTCGAAATTCGGGTGGTAGCTGAAACTGATGGTCGGGGTCACCACATGACGGAATTTCTCCACTTTGCTGTGCGGGAATAGTTTCTTCAGCGGCGTGTAGAAACCGTATAGTTTCGTACTCATACTCACGCCCAAATCAAAATCGAACACATTGTAGAAACCGGTGGTGGTGTCCATCGCCAATGCGTTGGCCTCATTATCCCAGTGCCTTTCCACGCGGCTGAAATACATCCGGTCGCGGAGATTGATGCTCGGCGTGACGCTCAGGTATTTGAATAGGGTGAAACTGGCATTGATAGGGAGCGAGTGACTGATACCCGTCGTCCAGTCGCGCAGGAAATTGGTCTTCAGGAATTCGCTTTCCTTCACACTGTTGATGGCTATCTTGCCGTTCATCGTATAGCTCATCTTGATTTTCTCGTACCATTTCTCTTTGCCGCCTACTTTGCCTTTGCGCTTCAGCGTCGCCTGCCGCCAGAGTTTGAACGGATACTGGCTGCTCATCGATACCGTCAGCTGCGGTGCCGTCAGAGAGATGGTGGAGTCGCTTGTACGCTGGGTCAGACTCGCACTCATGCTCAGACTCCAGGGACTGTCCGGAAAACGCTGGGTGAAGTTGATCGTACTGCTCTTCGTGTTCTCCGAATAGAGATTCGAGTTGTAATAACTGTTGATGTTACTGCGGTTGTAACCGCTTGTCGCGAAGTTCACCGATGCGGAGAAAGTGGAGTAGGGATTGAACTTCGAGTCCTGGCTGTGGGTCCACTGGATGCTGAAGTTCTTGCGAACCGCGTAATCCGGTAATCCTTTCTCGCCGGTCACATCGTTACGGTAGTTGATACTCAGGTTGCCGTTGAACCGGTATCGCCAGATGTACCTCGTCTTGGCGCGGATAGCCCAGGTGCCGCGGCTGTAGATGTCGCCGGTCAACTCCAGGTCCATATAATCATTCAGCGCAAAGTAATAGCCTAAGCCTTGCAGGTACAGGCCTCGCGTGTAGTCATCTCCGAAATTCGGCATGATCAGACCGCTGGAGTATTTGTTCGTGAAGGGGAAGAATCCGAATGGCAGCGCTATCGGTAACGGCACATCGCCTACCACCATGTACGAGGGGCCGGCAGCGATATAGTCGCCGGTCTTCACTTTCGCTTTCGTCATCTTCAGGTAGAAATGCGGGTGGTCATGGTTGTCGCAGGTGGTATACTGCCCGCCGGCCATCAGCATCTCGTCGTTCGGTAGTTTCTTGGTCTTGTCCGCGATGATATAGCCTTCGCCGTTTTGTGTCACCACATGGCGGATATATCCTTTCTGCGTCTTGATGTTATAGGTGATCTCGTTGGTATTGAAACTCTCGTTGCCTTCCTTGAACACCGGCTTGCCCCGCCATTCCTCGTAGATGCTGTCATATACACCGCATGCGTAGATGGTACTGCTGTCCATGTTCATGCGGATGAAATCGGAGGTGAGCTCCATCGACTGGTATTTCAGGTCGCCTTCGCCGTGTAGGAACGCGGTACCGTTCTTGAGCATAATCATGGAGTCTTTCGCCTGGTAATGAACCGGCGAAGTCAACTCGTTCTCTGCCTGCATGACGATGGAGCCAAGCAGGAGAATCAGCAGCATGATATGTTTTCGTACGCGTATATACACAATACCGCAAATTAAAATCGGGCGCAAAAGTACAAAAAAAAAATGATATACGCAAGAAAAACACAAAAAAAAAGAGCCCATAGGGCCCTTTTTACCGAGATGAAAGAAGATTAATATACTAATTCTTTAACTTCTTCGTCTTCTTCTTCATATTCGAATGCCGGCTCGTCGAAATCGTCGAAATCGAAGTCGTCGCCAATCTCGCCATTCTCGTAAGCCTCGAGAATCTTGATCTCCTCTTCGGTCAGGTCAATCTCAGGAAGATCGGTCCAGTTAACACGGCAGTTGATTTGCTCGCCGGAATTGCTGCCTACCATGCGGAATACGAAGTTGTACTTATAGTAGCGGAAAAGACCGATAGCCTGATAGCCGTAATCTTCTTGCTCCATGTTCGATACCATCATCTGACCGAGGGTAGCCTCGTCCTGGCCGCTGAGTTCCAGTACTTGCTTCAGAGTCATACCTTCCGGCAAATAGTTCTCGTTGAGTTCTGCTACCATGACGATATCCTCACCCTCTGCAAAAATGTCGGTGAAGGACATACCTTCGATGTTCTGACCTACTAACTCGGCTTTGCCCATTTCGATAATCTTCTGAATGGCTCTCGGAGTCTCTTTCTTACCGCCACATGCCGTGAGCGTTACAGCAGCCACAAGGGCTACAAGATAAAATAATTTTTTCATTGTTGTTTGTGTTTATTGTTTGATTGTTTGATTTCTTGCCTTAGAGAACAACCTCTTCCTCAGCGTGTTGGCATTTGTGCTCGCCTTCCTGGCAGCACTTCTTTTCGCCTTCCTTGCAGCATTTGTGCTCACCCTCTTTGCAGCATTTCTGCTCGCCTTCTTTGCAGCATTTGTGCTCACCTTCCTGGCAGCATTTCTGCTCACCTTCTTTGCAGCATTTGTGCTCGCCTTCCTGGCAGCATTTCTGCTCGCACTTGAACTCGCCTTGGCAGCATTTGTGCTCACCTTCCTGGCAGCATTTGTGCTCCTCTTGCTGGCAGCATTTCGGTTGCTCGTCGTTTGCGGCCTCTTTGTTTTCAGACTTGTTACCGCCACATGCGGCAAAGCTGACAGCAGCCATCAGGGCTACTAAATAAAATAATTTTTTCATTGTAGTAATAATGTATTTAATTAAACAAAATGATCGGTTTTAACGCGGCTTTATCTGCGCAATTCCCAATTTGGGCGCAAAGGTACGAAAAAAAAATGAATTGTGCAAGCGCGCGCGTTATTTTTTTGAATTTTTTACCTGTTATTGCCGCAAATCTCTTCTAATTCCCCTGTTTCGGAGTCGATGATGAAGCCGCGGACGATGATATCTTTCGGTACCAGCGGATGGGTCTGGATGGTCTCTACCGTTTTGCGGACGGACTCTTCCGTGTCGTGAAATCCTTCCAGCCAGTGGTTCAGATCAATACCGCATTGGCGGATGGTATCCAGCGTCTCGTCCGTCACGCCGCGGGCAATCATCTCGTGATGAAAATGGCTGTAACTCATATGGCATGCGCCGCAATGACTGTGCGCCACAACCATCACTTCTTCTACCCCTAATTCGTAGATGGCTACAATCAGACTCCGCATTGCGGAGTCGAATGCCGAGATGACAAGGCCGCCGGCGTTCTTGATAATCTTCGCATCGCCGTTCTTCAGACCTAACGCCGCCGGCAGCAATTCCGTCAGTCGTGTGTCCATGCACGACAGCACCGCCAGTTTCTTGTCCGGATACTTGCTGGTCAGGTATTTCTCATATCCCTTCTGTGCTACAAAGGACTTGTTGTATGCAATGATTTCGTCTATCATATATCCATTATTTTTGAATTTCCACAAGTTGCTTGGCTTCTTCGCTGCCTTGTTCTGCCGCCATGCCGAACCAGTACTTGGCGATCTCGTAATCCTGCTTGACACCCAGACCTTCGTAGTACATGTATCCGATGTTGTATAGCGCATCTGCATCACCTTGATCTGCCGCTTTCATAAACCAGAACATCGCTTGTTCGTAATCCTGCTCGGTGCCTTGTCCTGTGATGTACAGATACCCCAGATTGTATTGGGCTTCCACCATACCTTGGTCCGCTGCTTGTTTGAACCAGTAAAACGCTTGCTCCAGATCCATTTCCGCGCCTTCGCCGTATTGATACATGATTCCGAGATTGTACTGGGCTTCCGCCATGCCCTGCTGGGCGTATTCATAGTTCTTCTCGAAGTCGGGAACCTCTGCGTTCTGCGTTTCGTTACTTTTGTTTCCGCACGCATTAAGCGTGAGGGCGGCCAGAACGGCTGCCAGAGAAATGATTTTTTTCATTGTTGTTATCGTGTCAATCGTTTAGTTGTCCTTTTGGGCGGCAAAATTACATAAATTTCTTCAAATATGCAAGAAAAATTATAAAATATAATAAATCATTTGTGTATTTCAATATTTTTTTGTACTTTTGCAGCGCAAATAATGTGTATATCGTAAATCGTTAAATCTAATCAGTTTTATGAATACGAATTTTGGATTTGTGCGGGTTGCGGCTGCTGTGCCGACGATGCGGGTGGCGGATTGCCGGTATAATGTGGAGCAGATACGCGCTCAAATTGACGAAGCTATTTCGGAAGGGGTGGAAGTCATCTGTTTTCCGGAGTTGAGTGTGACGGGCTATACCTGTGCCGACCTGTTCTTTACCCAGGCGCTGCAGCAGAGTGCCATGCGTGAGCTGGAGGCCTTGTGTGACTATACGCGCGGCAAGGCGATCATTGTATTGGTGGGGGCGCCGCTGCAGGTGGATAACGACCTGTTCAACTGCGCGTTCGTCATGACGGACGGCGAAGTGATGGGTGTGGTGCCGAAGGTGAATCTGCCGAATACGGGCGAGTTCTACGAGAAACGCTGGTTCACATCCGGCCGTGCGGCACGTGAGTTTACACCGGGCGGTGTCGCTCCGCGTATTCCGAAGATAGAGATATGGAGCGGAGAGGTGCCATTCGGCACGGATCTGCTCTTCTGTACACGAAATTACACCTTTGGTATCGAGATATGCGAGGACCTTTGGTCGCCGCTGCCGCCATCGACCCAACTGGCTATTCAGGGAGCGGAGATTATCTTTAACCTCTCTTCTTCCAACTGCATCATAGGCAAGCATATCTTCCGCCGCCAGATGATCAAGCAGCAGAGTGCGCGCGTGCATTGCGGCTATGTCTATACCTCTTCCGGTGTGGGCGAATCGACGACCGATGTGGTCTTCTCCGGTAGTACCTATATCGCCGAGAACGGAGATATCCTCACCGCAGGAGAACGGTTCCAGCGGAACAACTCGATGATCATTCAGGAACTCGACATCGAGCGCCTGCGTACGGACAGACAGCGTAATACGAACTTCACGAAGGACAAGACGGGGCACTACCGTCATATTAACGTGGCGCCTATCGAGCGGGAAGAAGACAGTACGGAGCCGATTCATCGTACTTTCTCGCCTTCGCCGTTCCTGCCCAAGAAAGGAAAGGAAGACCAATACTGCATGGATGTGTTCAGCATCCAGACGAACGCCTTGGCACGCCGTTGGGAGCATACCCGCTCCGAAACGGTGGTTGTCGGTATATCCGGAGGACTGGATAGCACCCTGGCGCTGCTCGTCTGTGTGCAGACAGCGGATATGTTAGGCTATGACCGGACTCGGGTGGTCGGTGTGACAATGCCGGGTTACGGCACGAGTGACCGAACTTATCAGAATGCGTTGCAACTGATGGAGCAGTTGGGTATAACTCACCGCGAGATAAGCATTTGCAATGTGACCACCCAGCATTTGGCGGACATCGCCCATGACATGGACAACCACGATGCTACCTATGAGAATGCGCAAGCACGTGTACGGACGCTCATCCTCATGGACTTGGCGAACGAGCTGAACGGACTGGTGGTCGGAACGGGCGACTTGAGCGAACTGGCGCTCGGATGGTGCACTTATAATGGCGATCAGATGTCGATGTACAGTGTCAACGCCGGTATCCCGAAGACCTTGGTGAAATACCTTGTCAAGTATGCGGCGGAGAACCTGTATGGCGAACCTCTGCGCACAATCTTGTTGGATGTGGTGGATACGCCGGTATCGCCGGAACTGCTGCCGACGGACGAGCATGGAGAGATTGCGCAGAAGACCGAAGACAAAGTGGGCCCGTACGACCTGCATGATTTCTTCCTGTATTATTTCATGCGGTTCGGTTTCACAAAGGAGAAAATCAAATACATGGCGGTTCAGGCGTTTGAGGACCAATACGATGAGGCGACCATTGACAAGTGGCTGAATACCTTCATGCGCCGTTTCTGCACGCAGCAGTTCAAACGTTCGGCAATGCCCGACGGACCGAAAGTGGTGAGCGTGAGCCTGAGTCCGCGTGGCGATTGGCGCATGCCGTCCGATGTTTCCTGCATTTAAATGAGAAAATGAGAAAATGAAAAAATCTGAAAATGCGAAAATACCCAACACCTTTGGTATTGACGCCAAAGCGAAAATCTATGCCGAGTATAGCAGCATTGAGGAATTGAAGGATTTGCTCACGCAGTACCGCGGTGAGAAGATTCTGCATATCGGCCAGGGGTCTAACTTGCTCTTTACGAAGGATTTTGATGGTGTCATTCTGCACTCCGGCATGGCGCGTGCCCGTTTCCTCGATGATGAGACGGTGGAGGCGCAGAACGGTTTGCGGCTCGATGATCTCATCGCTCAGCTGACCGACATGTGCTATTGCGGCATGGAGAAACTCAGTCTCATCCCGGGCGAAGTGGGGGCATCGGCTGTTCAGAATGTCGGAGCCTACGGTGTGGAAGCGAAAGATGTCATTATCCGGGTTAATACCCTGGATGTCGAGACGCTGGAAGAACGTGTCTTCACCAATGAAGAGTGCCGGTTCGGCTATCGCGACAGCGCCTTCAAGCATGAGCTGAAAGGCAGATATATCGTCACCTCGGTGGTCTATCATGTCTCCAAAGGCGATGCCACCAAGACGCGTGAAGAGATTATCGAGACGCGTAATGCCAAACTGCCGAAAGTAGGCGAAGTAGGCTCCGCCGGTTCGTTCTTCATGAATCCCTTTGTGCCGGAAGAGAAAGCCAACGAACTGCTAAAGCAGTATCCCGACATGCCCCATTACCCAATTGGGGCCCCCAGCGTAAACCAGCGAAGCGTTTGCGATGGGGAGAGCGGAGGCACGAGTTGTCCCGTTGATTTAGCGGAGCGGTATCAACATCACAATCTCGTTGCCGAACGCGTCAAGATTCCTGCCGCTTGGCTTATCGAGCAATGCGGTTGGAAAGGCAAGACGCTCGGCGGCGCACAGGTATGGCCCAAGCAAGCTTTGGTTATCGTCAATGCGAATAACGCCACGGCGGAAGATATTATCGCCCTCGCAGCCGCTGTCAGCCAAAGCGTCAAAGACAAATTCGGCATCACCATCTCCCCGGAGGTGAATTACATATAAAATGTAAAAATGTGTAAATGTGTAAATGAGAAAATACTATGGCATCTTTTATCGTAGAAGGCGGACATAAGCTGCATGGTTCCATTACGCCGCAGGGGGCAAAGAACGAAGCGCTCCAAGTGCTGTGCGCCGTATTACTGACGCGCGAGACGGTGGTCATCGACAACCTGCCGGATATCCTGGATGTAAATAACCTCATCGACCTGCTGGCATCTATCGGTGTCAAGGTGGAACGCCTTGCCAAAGGCAAATGTGCGTTCACGGCAAGCGAACTCGATACGGCGTACCTCCGCAGTAAGGATTTCCTTAAGAAATGTAATAAACTGCGTGGCTCCGTCATGCTCATCGGTCCGCTCTTGGCGCGTCTGGGTGAAGTGACCTATGCCAAACCCGGTGGAGATAAGATCGGCCGCCGTCGTCTGGATACCCATTTCCAGGGAATGGTTAACCTCGGGGCTACGTTTGAGTATGACCAGGATTTGCTTGCCTATCGTTTTGACGGCAAGCATCTCAAAGGGGCGTACATGCTGCTGGACGAAGCCTCTGTTACCGGTACCGCCAATATCATCATGGCGGCGGTTCTTGCCGAAGGTACCACTACTATCTATAACGCCGCGTGCGAACCTTATCTGCAGCAGCTATGCAAGATGCTCAACAATATGGGTGCTCACATCAGCGGAGTAGGGTCTAACCTGCTTACTATCGAGGGTGTCAGGTCCCTGCACGGCACGCAGCACACGCTGCTTCCGGATATGATTGAGGTCGGCTCGTTCATCGGCATGGCAGCCATCACCGGCTCGGAGTTACGGATTAAGAATGTCGGTTATCGCGACCTCGGTATTATTCCCGATGCTTTCCGCCGCCTCGGAATCCGCATTGATGTGGACGGCGATGACATTGTCATCCCGGCGCAGGAGCATTATCAGATCGAGTCATTCTTGGACGGCTCTATCTTGACTGTCGCTGATGCACCGTGGCCAGGTCTTACGCCGGACTTGCTGTCCGTCATCCTCGTGGTGGCTACGCAGGCACGCGGCTCGGTGCTCATCCATCAGAAGATGTTTGAGTCCCGTCTCTTCTTTGTGGACAAACTGATTGACATGGGCGCACAGATTATCCTCTGTGACCCCCATAGAGCCGTTGTCATCGGCCATGACCACACCCGCCAGCTCAAGCATAACAACATGACGAGCCCGGATATCCGTGCCGGTATCGCGATGCTGATTGCCGCCATGTCTGCCGAAGGCACCAGTAAGATTGACCACATCGACCAGATCGACCGCGGCTACGAAGATATCGAGCACCGCCTCAACGCCATCGGCGCCCGCATCACCCGAGAGGAATGATTGCTGTCCTGTTTATTGAGGACAGACTGTATTACATCTGGAATTTGTACTTCCATTTACAGTGGTGACACGGCAAAAAGACGGCAACGAAACGCCATCGATAAATAGGAACAAAATAGGAACAATATAAGATAGTAATAAAAACGCAGCGAAAAAAATGGCTCAAGCTGAATTAAATATTTCGATTGACAAACTGTCCGGTAAGATTTATGGGGATAGTGATGTGTATATTGCGCATCGCTATGGAAAAACGGTCATTTCGCATTACCCTCGTTGGAAAGACCCAAATAAGATTACACCGCATCAGCGTGAGTTGAGTGCGCAGTTTGGTCAAGTTTCCAAACAAGCCAAAGCCGAATTGTCCGATTCTGAACGCCATGCCTATTGGCAAGCGCGTTATGACGAATATCGCCGCCTTGCTGCCGAAAACCTCGCTCAAGCCAATATCACTTTCTTCGGCACTCCCGATGGCCAACCTACCATCCCTGCCGACAAATACTACTTCACCTTGCGAGGATTTGTTATCGGACAGTTGAGAATAAATTTAGATTGACCATTGGAATGATAATAAAAAATGCTTCTATCTACAATGACATATGAGGAGATGTATCGTGAGATTTGTAATGATTCTCACGATCTCTTTGCGGCTATTGTTGATAAGCTAGAAGGTTTCCGGAAATATGCAAAAAGAGCAAAGCAATATCCTTATGGTCGTATTTATAGTTGGAAGCACCCTAATAGTCACAATCAATATACTTATTTTTATTTAGTCAAGAGACATTCTGATTGGGATAAAACACCAAGACTGGTAACCTATACGGAATTTGATACAGAACATGGAAAGATTACTATTGCAGTTGTACGAGACCCCAATGGAAACATTAGAATACATGTATTCCGACCGCATTTCTTTGATAAATACGATAAACGTAATTT
>Ga0265301_10000224_pt1 | contig 90403 bp, 101 predicted proteins | sample AusTroGonzalo_MG_2_FD_193488 | JGI IMG/M metagenome (GOLD analysis project Ga0265301, IMG submission 193488) | Bovine rumen microbial communities from tropical cattle in Woodstock, Queensland, Australia - Gonzalo_04 | ecosystem: Host-associated > Mammals > Digestive system > Stomach > Rumen ... | reverse complement strand
TTGCGCCAAAAAGAATAGGATAAGCCGCGCTAGTAGTTGTAACTGTCTGCGTAACTTTCGTATCTGTAATTGCGCCAACAGCATCATCTACGTATTTTTTAGTTGCAGCGTGTAAATTAGAAGTAGGCGCGCCCGATAAGGTGAGCGCGCCGGTCATCGTATCTCCAGCTTTTAAAACGTAAATACTTGAATCAAATGCACCATTAATAACCGCGCCACTACGATCGTGTGCAGTATATCCAACTAATAGTGTACTTGCATCCACAGTATCACTTGTCAAATCAATTAACGTATTCCCATCATAAATGACTTTATTAATCGCCATATCCTTTTACTCCAATTAGGCAATACTAGCAGTATATCCTCCCGCCGCGTTAATTGTCTCGGTATAAGGAATCGCAGCAATTACTACCTGACTCAAGTAATCATATCCAGAATCAGGGGTAATAGTCTGTTGACTAGTAGTAGGAGTTGCATTCTTAGATTGCGCGCTAATTGCTTCACCAGTATATGTACCAGTTACTCCTAAGATAATAACTCCAGACTTAATATTGCCCGCTATAATTTTACTTTGTTCTGTAGAATCAATACTAACTGTGCCACTACCATCGTGGTAACCTTGCGGAATTGTATATACACCCGCTACTGTACTAATTGTACCGGTAACTGCGCCTCTATTGGTCATTGTACCGGTCAACTTCTGTCCATTTTTATAAAACGTTTTTCCGCTTAAAACTTCAGCAACTGTTGCTGTTGCATCACTAGTATCTGCATCAAAGGTACAAGTACCAGTAATAATCTCACCATCCGCACTGTGCGCGGTATAACCATACAATAATTTATTTGCAACAACGGTATCGCTCGTCAAGTCAATAAGCACATTTCCATCATAAATGACTTTATTTATTGTATGCTCAGGAATTGGCATTTATTTTTCCTCCTATAATATAGTAAAAGTATATCCCTTTGTGTTTGAAGTTTCCGCCGTAGGGACTTCTTTTACTAATACATTTCTTTTTGTAATTTTATCCTTTGTACCTAATTCTTGATCAACTGATTTTGGAATTACAAGATACGGGCCATGATATTCCGGGTACTGACCGCCACCCTCCACTCTATACATTAAATCCACTTCAAATTCATAGCTAACCAAATTTAAACTCATTTCGGTTTCTATATCTAATTCCCAATCTAAATCTACAGTAATTGAAGCAGAATTAATTTCTTTTTCTATATCTAAGTAGTTCCCATCAAGACTAATCTCACAATCAATTAGTTTAATTGGCTTTATAACTTTCATATTAAGTTCCAGGTTGTTCAACATTTCCTTCATCCTCAAACTCAGAATTACTCAAAAGTTCAGTAAAGGTAAGTTTTGCTTCCTTCGTACCAATTAACTCATTTCCAACTTTAAATCTAAGTTGGAATTTCACGCTTGAATCTGTACCAAACATAAGGGTTTCAGACTCTAAGAAATGATATGTAACTGTATTTAATTCCGTATCAACAATACAGTCATTTAATCCTTTCTTTAAAATTATCTTTCCTTGTTTAAAACACCATTCAAGCGCATCTATTTGATCGACTGTGAGGTCTTGAGGTTTAAGTTTAATTGTTAAATGAGGAGTAGTTCCTCTTAAAATATATCCCTCATTCATTATTTACTCCCTCTACGTGTACTGCGCCCTCAACATAATTTACAGTATTTATGGTTGCCGTAACCAAAGAGTTTATGGTGAGCGCGCCAACTACATAGTTATCTATTTTAATTTTCCCATATATTTCACTATCTTTATAATTAGGACGACTCAAGTCCATAATCCCCGGCATCAAATCCATTATAAAACCTCTCTTTCCAAAATAAAAAGTGACCAAGCAATTACAGTATATACATTATTTCCACTATGTAATTCAACTTCATATCTATAAGGCTGACAGGCGAGTTTTTTTGTATCACTTGGGTTAATTATAATTTGATTTGTAGTAAAAGTTTTGGTCAACACAACCATTTGGTCATTTCTCATAGAAAAAATAATTGTATCATTTGCGCCCATCGTACATGCGCTTCCATCTTTATTAAATAAACTTACAGAGAAATTTCCGCTATCTCCTCTTGTAAAATGAATTTCATTTTCTTTATCCTTAATCCAAACCATAAAAGCCTCCTTAAGTCCTTTCTTCTTTTATAAAGTAAAAAAATTACTTCGACTATCACCTTTTTTGAGTCCCTTTATAATTCTTCCACTTTTAGTTAGAAAGCGTGTGTGGGAGGCGCAACAGAATGTTATCATTTTTATTCGTATTTAATATCGTAGATTTTTTAATTTACGTTTCTTCTATTGTGGCAGCAGTTGGAGTGATCCTTGGTGGAATGAAAGGGGTTACTCTATTCTTTGGTAAACGTATTAAGAAAAAGAAGGAAGATGAAAATAAAAAACTACGAAAAACCATAATTGAAGATGTAAAGAACGCATTACAGCCAGAATTTACAAAACTTCATGACGCAGATATGGAATTTAAAGAAATTATCGGTGGAATCGATCATAAAATTAATTTATTAAATGCAAGTAACCGCGATTTACTTCGTACTGATATAGAGCGTATTTATAGTAAATATAAGAAGATAAGAAAAATTCCGGAAACAGATAGGGAAATTTTAGATAAGTTATATATTGATTATAAAAACGAAGACGGTAATGGAAGAATAGAACGAATGTATTTACGCACCGTTGATTGGGAAGTTGTATCGGATGATGAAGAGCTTTTTATAAATTGAAAAATTTGACACCCTCTCTTATTTATGGTATAATTACTATATAAGGGAGGGTAATTTATATGTATTATTTTTTAATTACTTTAATTATAGGTTTATTAATTTATATAATTTACTTTAAAAAGAAAGTAAATAAACTTTCTAAAGATAGTTATATAGAATTAAATAAAAAATTAGAAGAATCTTATAAAAATAGATTATGGGAAATTTCGTCCTTGGAGCGGAAAGAGGAAGAAAGACTTACCCAAGCCAAAAATCTCGCAGACGTGGCCATTGCAAATGCTGAAGTTGCTAAATCTAATCTGCGCGGCATTGAAAAAACTTTGGAATCTAAGCGTGAAAGCGCGCAAGAAATTGAAGCTCAACTTCAAAATCAACTCCAAATTAAAAAAGACAATATTGACCTTACTCTTCAAAACTACTATAATTCCAATTATACTTCTTATAAATCTCAACTTGATTCTATACTCTCACAACTTAAATCTGAGTCAAGCGAAGAATTAGAAGAGTTCTTGGAAAAGCATAGAGAAGAAATCGAGAGGGCGAATCTCGAACTTTCTTCTCTTAAAACAGAAGTTGAAGACTATCGTCAAAAACGCGAAGTTATAAATAAGGAAATTCTACGTCAACGTGAAATTTCTGAAAATCAAGATTTCTATAGAGTTTGTTTATCCGATGAAGCAAAAGCAGATATAAACTATTTGGTTTCTATATTAAATCATTTTAATAATAAAGAAACCATTTATAAAATAATATGGACAGAATATATTCAACAACCTTTTAAAAATATGCTGAAAAGAACTTTAGGAAATAAAGATCCCAAAAATGTTATATATATGATTAAAAATGAAAAAAGTGGAGAAATTTATATAGGTAAAACTAAAGCAGAAATCACAAAAAGATGGACTGAGCACATAAAAACCTCACTTAATATTGGAACAATAAGTAGAACAAATATCCATAAAGCATTATTTAGTAATTGGGATAATTTTACTTTTACAATATTAGAAGAAGTTCCATTAGATAAAAATCTAGGTGAAAGAGAAAAATTTTATATAGATTTTTATAAATCAGATATCTATGGATATAATATTAAGTCTGGAGGATAATATGGGAGTAATTTATAAAATTACAAATTTAATTAATAATAAAATATATATAGGTCAAACTATTGTACCAGAACCCATAAGATGGCAGCAACATATTTTTTGGGCTTATAATAATCCAAATAATGATTGTCCTGCTTTATGTAATGCTATTAAAAAATATGGTAAAAAAAATTTTAAAAGAGAAATACTAGAAAGAGTAAAAAATGAAGAATTAAATGATAAAGAAATATATTATATTGATTTATATAATTCAACAAATAAGGAAATAGGATATAATATCTCAAGTGGTGGTAGCGGTCATCAAAAATTCTCTGATGAAGAAATTATAGAAGCATATAAAGAATTAAAATCTGTTCCTGTGGTTGCTAATCTTTTAGGCGCATCTCGTAGCTGTATTCTAAAAAGAGTTAAGTCTTTGGAATTATATTGTCAACCGCGAACAGTGCTACAATATACCTTTAATGGAGACTTAATTGGAATATATGAAAATTACGCTCAAGCAAAAAAAGAAACTGGTTTAGATTTGCCTAAACTTATTCCTTCACATCATTATGGATGTGGTTATATATGGATTTATAAGAAAGATGAACAAAATATAAATAAAATAATAGAAGATGTTAAAAATAATAAAACAATAACAAAAATACTCTGTCAATATGACTTAGAGGGTAATTTTGTTAAGAATTGGAAAAGTGCTGGTGAAGCATCAAAACAATTAAAAATAGATGTTAGTAGTATAAAAGCCGCAGCATTAGGTAATCAAATTACCGCTGGAGGGTATATTTGGTTTAGACTTAATGGAATAGATAGTTTTGAAGAACGATATGAAAAATATCTTTTATCTTCTCAATGTTGTGAAATAGAAGAAATAGATGAAAATGGTAGTATTATTAAAAAATATAAATCTTCCACACAAGCAGAAAAAGAATTGGGTTTTTCTTATAATGACATCAAAAAAGTTTGCGATGGAAAAAAGAAGCATACTCATAATAGATATTTTAGGTATTCTAATTCTCAAAAAAGAAAACTTATAGAATATCAAGTAGAAGAGGAAAATTAATGGAATATAAAGATTTTACAGAAGAACAGCAAGCAGTTATCAATTCAACAGAAGATTTTATTGTAGTAAATGCTACAGCCGCAAGTGGAAAAACAGAAACTTTAACTGAAAAGGTTAGAAAAGTACTTCAAATGCCAGATACCAATCCCGTGCGAATTGTAGTTTTTACTTTCACAAATAACGCCGCAGAAGTTCTACGTGCACGCCTTGGGGAAGATTATAAAGATGGAATGTTTGTAGGAACTATCCATTCTTATGTTAATTCTCTTTTAACTTCAAATGGAATTGATACTTCTTTTATTATATCAGAAGAAAAGTTTGATGATTTGTTTAACTTAATTAGTAAGAATCTTCATTGTATTAGAGAAGTGGATTATCTATTTCTTGATGAGGCGCAAGATTCTACAGATATGCAGTTTAAGGTTATCCTTGACTATATTAAGCCAAAGAAATGGATGATGGTGGGCGATTGGCGTCAAAGTATTTATACGTTCCGCGGTAGCCGACCTGACATACTCCTTGACTTAGCAAAAGACCCCAAAATAAAAACCTACGACCTAACCAAAAATTTCCGTAATAGTCGCGCGATATTAAATTTTGCAAAACGTATTATCAATCTTGCCGGATTAGATTATATGGACACATCTTATCCCGCGCGAGATAATATCGGTAAAGTTTATGATATGACTTATGACTTAAGTAAAATTGTAAAAGGAATTAGAAAGAGTACAGACGAATATCGTGATTGGTTTGTTCTTACTCGTACTAATGCGCAAATTGATGAAGTGGCACGAAAATTTAAAGATGTTGGACTTCCATACGATATACTTAAAAGAAACGAATTAACCACAGAACAACTTCGAGAAAAAATGGAAGACAACACAGTTAAAATCCTCACAATTCATAGCGCGAAAGGCTTAGAGCGAAAGAACGTAATTGTGGTTGGGGCGCGTATGTATAATACTGAAGAAAAGTGCTTAAGTTATGTAGCAGCCACAAGAGCACGTGATTTGTTAGTTTGGACAAATATGCCAAAGAAAACTAAACGGGAGAAAGAAATGTATGGATGGTAATAATGATATAACCGTAATGTTTTCCATTACAAGAAACTTATATGAATATGCGCCAGGTATTATATATAATTTGGTTAAAACTAATCCAGAAGTATATCGTATTTATCTTTTTATAGAAGATGATGAATTTCCATACCCTTTAGATAAAAGAGTTAGATTAGTTAATATAAATAATTTTCCAAAATATATAAAAGATGGACCAAATAAAGATAATGCTTGGACGTATATGTCTTTTACTCGTTGTTATGTTTCTCAAATTTTACTTGAAGATAAAATACTTTATCTTGATTTAGACGTTTTCTTTTATAATAAAATAAAAAATTTATGGAATACTGATTTTGAAGAAAATTATATGTGTGGAGTAAAAGAAGCAGAAACTGGAATTCATACAAAAGAAAATTATATAAATAGTGGTGTTTTACTTCTTAATTTGCGTGCTATGCGTAGAGATCATATTGATTTAAAATTATGTAATTTACTTCAAACCAAAAAATTAAAATTCCCAGACCAAGATGCTATTAATACAATCTGTAAGGGGAAAATAAAATTTATTAATCATTGTTATAATTGTTCTCGTTTAACTGATAGACAAAGTGAGGTAGAAAAAATTCCATTAACCATAGTTCATTGTATATATCCAAAACCGTGGGATCCATCTGCGGGATTATTACACATTAAATTTAAAGAAAATACTGAAAAAGCTTTAGGCATCAATAAATGATGCCTAAATTTGATTTTTAAACAAAATTATTGTATAATTTATATATAAAATAGAAGGAGTATGAGTTTAATGGAAAATTATGGAATTGATGACATTAAATCATTAGACTTCCGTACAGGTGTCCGTACCCGTATCCAGATGTATCTTGGATCGGATGATAGTGATGGAGCCTATCAAGCACTTAAGGAAATTATTAATAACTCTACTGACGAAGCAATTGCCGGTTATGGAGATAAAATTTCTATTGACCTTGATACAAAAACCAATACTATTACTGTACGTGACTATGGACGTGGAGTACCTTTTGGTATTAGAGAAGATGGAGAGAATGTATTGGTTTCTATCTATTCTAAATCCCATACAGGTGGTAAGTTTGATGATCATGTATATAAGAATGTATCAGGCTTAAATGGTATCGGCGCAAAGTGTGTGTGTTTAAGTTCTACTAAGTTTACCGTAAAATCCTATCGTGATGGAGTTTGCGCGCAAGCAGATTTTGAAGAAGGTAATCTTAAAGATTATAAAGAGTTTAAAACTTCAGAAAAGAATGGAACTTATATCTCGTTTGCGCCCGACGCCAAAGTTTTTAAGAATGGCGATATAACTTATTCTTATGACAAAATTTGTGAAGACATTAAAGCAATTTCTTATCTTTATACCGGGATTACTTTTGAAGTAATAGAAGATGGTAAAAAGAAGAAATCATTTTGTTCTAAGAATGGTATTCAAGATTTTGTAAAAGACAATATTCAAAAGCCATTACATAAGCATATTGTAACCGGTAGCGCGCAAGATGAAAGTGGAGACAAAGTTGAAATTGCCTTTCAATGGTCTGATGGGCGCGAACAATCATATGTATTTGTAAATGGTTTACGTTGTCCCGAAGGTGGTACACCAGTGACGGGCGCAAAGAACGCAATTACAAGAACTTTTAATAATCTTGCTAAATCTGAATTTGATGGGGATAGTATCCGCAAGGGCATGTTCTATGTAATAAACTGTTCTGTTGGGCAACCTTCCTTTGCAAATCAAACTAAATCGAAAATTAATAATGCAAATCTTCGCACTCTCGCGTCTAATGCTTTTTCTGATGCATTAAAGCAAATGAAAATTAGACACGCAGATGAATTTAATTCTATTGTAGAATTAATGAAGAAAATTGCTAAAGCAGAAGCCGCAGCAGAAAAGGCGCGCCAACAAGTATTGGGTGCGGTAAAAGAAGTAGAAAAAAATCAAAAGAAGAAAGTTTTTGCATCTGATAAATTAAAAGACGCTGAGTTCTTAGGAGAAAATTCTATCCTTCTTCTTCAAGAAGGTGATTCTGCTTTGGGCGGTGTTGCTCAAGGGCGCGATTATAAAAAATTTGGACTTCTTGCTTTAAGAGGTAAAATAATTAATTGCCTTTCAAATTCTGAAGAAAGAATTTTTGAAAATGAAGAAATTAAACTTATTCTCAGTGCAATGAACATTATTCCCGGAAAATATGACTCCAAGAAATTGCGCTATGGAAAATTGGCAATATGTACTGATGCCGATGCAGATGGTTATCATATTGGTCTTTTAATTATGGCCGCTCTTCAATTCCTTGCGCCTGAATTTATTAAAGAAGGGCGTTTATGTTGGCTTCGTTCTCCATTATATATTGTAGAACATAATGGGAAAGAAAGCTATTATTTTACAGATGAAGAAATGGATGCTGCACGTCCAACTATAAAAGGACATATTCAACGTAATAAGGGTCTTGGTTCTTTAGAGCCAGAACAGGTTAGAACTTCTATGTTTAGTCCACAATATCAAAGATTGGAAACTATGGAATGGAATGAAGAAGCAATTAATCTTCTTTATGATTTGATGGGTGAAAATGTAGAACCACGTAAAGAATTTATAATGAATAAAATTGATTTTTCAACTATAAGGGAGTAAATAATGAGTAATCTAAAGGAAAAAATAGAAGAAAGTTTTACTCAATATGCTGGTGCGACAATTCAAAGTCGCGCCCTCATTGATGTAAGAGATGCAATAAAACCATCTGCACGAGCAATATTTTATTGTATGTATAAAAACAAGTATCCCCACAATAAACCCCATCAAGCTTCCACAGGTCCCGTAGGGGATGCGCTTAAAGGTGGTTGGTATCTACATGGTGATACGTCTTGTTTAGGAATCATAATGAGAGCTGCACAGCCTTTTTCTATGAGATATCCTCTTATGGAAGTAAAAGGTAATGGTGGTAATCTTATTGAAAGTGAAAACTGGGCGGCTATGCGTTATACTAAAATAAGATTTTCTGCTTTAGGAGAATATCTTTTTAATGATATTGCAAAAGATACCATAAAAGAATGGTGGGATAATCCTATTGGTATAGAGGGAAATGAATTGCCTTCTGTAATTCCAAGCAAAGGGTTTTACAATATTTGTAATGGCTCGCAAGGTATAGCAGTTGGTGCGGCTTCATCAATTCCACAATATAATATAAGAGAAATTAATAATGCACTTATTACTCTTTTGCAAAATCCAAACTGTGATTTTGAAGATATATATTGTGTTCCTGACTTTGCAACGGGAGGTATATTATATAACGAAGCAGAAGTAAAAGAATCTATGCGCGTTGGTAATGGAGCCGCTTGTAAAATAAGAAGTGTGGTTGAATACAATCCTAAAGATAGATGTTTTGAAGTTACGGAAATTCCATATTCTGTTTATACGAATACTATTTGTAAAGAATTAGAAGATATAATTAACGAAGAAGAAAAAAAGAAATTAACAAATCCAGGCATAGATAGATTTAATGATTTAACCGGTGAGAAACCACTAATTAAAATTTATCTTACAAAAACAGCTAACCCCGATAAAGTATTGAGGTATCTTTTTAAGAATACTTCTCTTCAATCTTATTTTGGGATTAATTTTACAATGCTTGAAAACGGGCGGTATCCAAAAGTCTTTACTTGGAAAGAAATGCTTCAAGCCCATATTGATCACGAAAAAGAAGTATATCGACGTGGTTTTGAATTTGATTTTAAGAAAATTAAAGACCGTATTCATATTATAGATGGGCTTTTAATCTGTCTCGCTAGTATTGAGGAAGTTGTTCAAGTAATTAAAACTTCTTCTTCTACTGCGACCGCATCATCCGCATTACAGAAAAATTTCTTACTCGATGATGCGCAGGCAAAAGCCGTATTAGATATGAAATTATCTCGTCTTGCGCATTTGGAAGTAAAGAAACTTGAAGATGAACGCGAAGAATTGGTTAAAGAAAGCGTACGTATTGAAAAGATTTTAAATACAGAAGAACTCTTTAACCAACAGTTGATAAACGGTTGGAAAGAAGTTGCGGATAAATTTGGTGATGCACGCCGCACGAGAGTTATGAATCTTTCTTCTACTGATGATGAACCCGTAGAGAAAAAACAACTTCAGGTTTCTCTTACAAATAAAGATAACCTAATCGCCATTGAGTCCTCTACTCTCTATACTCAGCGTAGAGGTGGTGTGGGTAATAAACTCAAACTCGATAAGGATGAATATGTAACAACCTCTATTATTACAGATAATACGGGTGATTTACTTTTCTTTACAGAGTCAGGTGATGTGTATAATTGTAAAGCATCTTCTATTGAACTAAACCAAAAGACATATATCTCAAACTATATTTCTCTTGGAGATAATAACCGAGTTTGCGCGCTCACTCAATCTAATAAGTCTCAAAAATATATAATCTTTATAACTAAAGATGGTATGTTAAAGAAGACTGAATTAAGTGAATATAACTTAAAACGTGGATCACTACGCGCGATCAACCTTAATAATGGTGATAAAATTGTTGCGGTTCTTCCTTGTAATGAAGAAGATATTGGTATTGCAACCAAGAGTGGTAACTTCCTTATTACTAAAACGGATGATGTCCGCGCCACTGGTCGTGTAACTGCGGGAGTACATGGTATTAAATTAAATGAAGGTGATGAAGTAATAGCCGCCCATTTAATTCCAAAAGATACAAAAGAAATTATTTCAATCTCTCGTAATGGACTTTTTAAGAGAACAGACTATAAGGAATTTAGCCTTCAAGGAAAGAATACTAAAGGTTCAAAAATCCAAAAATTTAACGGAACTGATTCGTTAGCAGACTTTATACCTATATCTCAAAAAGTCGACTTAATTATTGGTTCTTCCCTTTCTACAATTAAATTAACCTCTGACGATGTGCCACTTCAATCAAAATTAACTGTTGGAATTAAATCCATTAAATTAAACGATGTTGGCGAAGTTTTAAAAATTTTAAAATGTGAATAACGTTTATAAAATTTGAATATTATACAAAATTTATGTATAATATAGTTAGAAAGTGAAAGAAAGAAAAAATTTTTAAATCTATTTGCACGGTTTAGAAAAGCCTTAAAAATTTTATAAGAATTGAGATTTAAAATTTGATTTTTTCTAAAAACTTTGGTATAATTTATTTAGAAAGTTGAAAGAACTTTCATAACAAAATTACAATATTAAAAATGTTTAGGAGAAACAAACAAATGACAAACAATCAGAAAGACGTAATCAAGTATCTTAAGGACAATGGTAGAGTAGAGTTTACTGAGTTGTGCAATGCACTTGGCAAGGAAGCAAAGCAGCTTAATCCTGTTATCACTGGTCTTGGCACAAAGGGACCTAAGGCTAAGGGTCTTGTAGACTATGAGAAGGTTACTGTTGAGGGTGAGGACAAGCCTGTTAAGTATGTATTCCTTACTGACGCTGGTAAGGATCTTGACCTCGATGCTGAAGAGTAATTAAAAATAGAGGTTAGTCCAAAGAACACCGGGCGGGGATGAAATAAGCCCCGCCCATTTTCTACGAAAAAGAAATGAAATGAAAAAGAGGAATTTAAAAAATGAAGAGTGTAATTGACGTAACAATTTGTGGTATCGTAAGCGAAAATGATTTGGAAAAAGCATCATATGTAAAAGATGGCGTAACTAACAACTGCATTAGAGGTACTCTTAAGATTAGAGTAGAACAGGCGCTTTATAGCGCAGATGAAGATCCTACCGTTCTTGAGATTCCGGTATCTGTATTCCAGCCGGAGTTTAAGAAGGATAAAACTCCTAATAAGATTTATGCTTCTCTTAATGAAGTTATTGATAAGATCCAGTCTATCGCATCGGTTGGTATTGAGAAGGCAACATGGGTTAATATCAGTGGTGCGCGACTTGAGATGAATGAGTATTATAAGGGTGATGCTCTTGTATCTTTCCCACGTGTCACAGCAAGTTTTATTAACATCATCACTCCTAACAAGGATACTAAGATGACTGCTAAGTTCTCTATTGCTCCTATGTATGTACAGAGCATTTCAGAAGAAATTAAGAACGATGAGCCTACTGGTCGTCTTGTGGTTAAAGGTATCTTGATTAAGTATGATGAGAGCGCAGATGTAATGGATTTTGTTGTAGCTAATGATAAGGCTATTGCATTTATTCAGGACAACTGGACTCCTGGTTCTACCGTTGATACAATGGGTGTACTTAACTTCTCAAGTATCACAGAAACTAAGGAAATTGAAGGCGCAGGATTTGGTGACGAGACGATGTACACAACTCGTACAAGAAATGTAAGTGAGTTGGTTCTTCGTGCTGGATGGCCTCCAAAGGATGGCGATTATGAGTTCTCTGATGCAGAGATTTTGCGCGGTGGAGAATTAAGAAAGGCACGTCTTGCTAAGTTGAAGTCTCAGGCAGAAACTAAGACTAATGCAAGTGCTAATACTACTTCGTCTAAAGGAAAGGGTATTGACCTCGCTAGTTTAGGATTTTAATTCCTAAGGAGGGGACAATATGGCAATAGATTTATTGGCTCTCGAGCCTACCGTAATTACACGGGACCTATCCAATAAGTATATCCTTCTTGCCGCACCTTATAAATATGGTAAGACAACTTTTATGTGTAACATCCCTGGGGCGTTAATTCTTTCTTTTGAACCCGGACTTAACGCCCATGCCGGGGTTTATGCACAAACGGTTACTACTTGGAGTGAAGTCAAACAGATAGTAAAGCAGCTTAAAGACCCTAAGGTTAGAGAGAAATTCCATACTATCTGTTTTGATACGATTGACTTAGCCGCAACTCTTTGCCAGGATTTTGTATGTTCACAGAATAGTGTTCAATCACTTGGTGATTTACCTTATGGTAAAGCATACGCGCTTTACGAAGCGGAATTTCAGAAAACTATTCTTTCAATAGCAAATCTTGGATATGGTATGGTTTTTGCTTGCCATACTGAAGAAAAAGAAATTGAGGTTGATACAGATAAAACTGTTGTGCGTATTCAACCAAAACTTGATAAGCGCGCCTTCAATGTAATCAACAGATTAGTTGATATAATTGGAATTGGCGTAATGGAGTTTGATGAAAACGGAATTTCTCACCGTATGCTTTATACGCGCGAAACTCCTACTGTTAGAGCAGGAAACAGATTTACTTATTTTCCGCCTAAGATTGAATTCTCTTATCAAGCGGTTTTAGATAATCTTGTAAAAGCAATCGAAGCAGAAGGCACTAATAATAATGCTACAATCGTCGATAAAATTGAGCGTGAAGTTAAAGAAATTGACTTTAATGAGCTTAAATCTTATGCTGGCGAACTATGGGCAAAAAATCTTGAGAAGGGTTCTACAGAAGAAGAGAAGAAAGAAATTGCTGAACGTATTCTGAAGAAACTTGAGATTACCTTCGGGCGCAAAATTAAACTTTCTGAAGTTACTGAAGATCAGGCAGAAGTGCTTGAACTCGCAGTAATGGAAATGGAAAATATGCTTAAGTAATAACCAACCCAAGGGTGCCGTACTGAGTGCGGCACCCTAAATTTGATTTTTTTGCAAAATTAGTGTATAATTATTATAGAAATAAAAATCTTTAAAAAAAGTTGGTGAATCATATGCATATAGTAAAATGTCGAATTTGTAAAGAACAATTTGATACCGATAAGGAAAAAGATTGGGTTATGCCATCAACTAATTGGTATTATCATCTAAAATGCTATGAGAATTTTGGACGAAAAGCAAAATCAATTGAAGCAGAAATGGATGATGAGTTATGGTTCCAAGCAAGTTGGGATTTCTTAATGAAGGATCAAAAAATTGTAGTTGATTTCTTAAAAATGAAATCTCAATGGGATAATTTTTTAAAAAAGAAAATGACAGCGAAGGGAATTTATTTTTGTCTTCGATATTTTTATGATGTAAAAAAAGGAGACAAAGATAAGTCTGAAGGTGGAATTGGAATTATCCCATATATTTATACGGAAGGATGCGAATATTGGGCGCGTCTTGAACAGCGTGAAGTTGGTATTTGCCAGAAGATTGAAGAGCAGTTGAAACAACGTTTCGCGCGCGATGTACAATCTGTTCAACGGTCAAAAAGATTAAGACAAGTTAAAGCTTTTAATTTTGATGAGATAGAAGAGGAGGAATAATATGGTTGCTGATAAGACTACTATCCAGCAAGTATTGGGTTGTCTTATGAAGAGAGCACAACTTTTAAGTGAAGTTGATAAATATGCTCTGACAGTATCCGATTTCTCTACAAAATTTGAAAAGTACATATTCACTGCAATTGTAGGTCTTCACTCACAAGGCGCGAACACCATAAATCCTATTGATATTGAGAATTATCTTGAAGTCAATGATATGGCAAAGACTGTATTTTCTCAACAGAATGGAATTGAATATTTAAATGATATAATTGAATTAAGTTCTGTTGATTTGTTTCCATATTATTATGGAAGATTAAAGAAAATAAATCTTTTGCGCGATTTAAATAAACAAGGTTTTGATGTATCAGAATTTTATTGTGATGACTTTACAAATCCAAAGGCAGAACAGATTAATGCGCGGTTTGAGAGTTTAACAACTCAAGAAATTTGTGATACTGTAAAGAAAAAAGTTCTCCATTTAGAGAATAAATATGCACAATCAGAAGAAGTCAAGGTTGAAAATTTGGCAGACGATTTTACTGGCTTCCTTGATGAATTGAATAATGAAGTTACTATCGGTCTCCCCATCCAAGGATCTATCTATAATGAGGTTATTGGTGGCGCACAGCCTGGTGCATTGACTATTAGATCAGGTTCATCTGGCGTGGGTAAGACGCGTCAAGCAGTAGCAGATGCATGTTATTTAGCATATCCTATTAGATATAACTCAAATAATAGAAAATGGGAGCAGCGCGGTAGTAGTGAGAAAGTTCTGTTTATTGTAACTGAGCAGACATTTAAGCAAGTTAGACGGATGGTTCTTGCATATTTAACTGATATTGATGATAGTCGTTTTGATTATGGACATTTCACGAAAGCAGAAATGGAATTAATCGAAAAGGCACAGAGAATTGTAGAAAGATTTAAGGATAATTTTGTATTGGTAAAAATGCCGAATCCAACAATTGAATCGGTTAAATTGATTGTAAGAGAGAATTGTTTAACTAAAAATATTGGATATGTGTTCTATGATTATATCTTCATTGGCCCAAGTCTGTTGCGTGAGTTCCAAGGATTTAGTTTGAGAAATGACGAAGTTTTGTTGATGTTTTCTACTGCGCTTAAAGATTTGGCGGTTGAATTAAATGTTGCGATGTTTACTTCAACTCAGGTTAATGCAAATGCAGATGATAATAAAAATATAAGAAATGAAGCAAGTTTGGCAGGTGGTCGTAGCACAATTAATAAAGCAGATAATGGTGCAATTATGGCGCGTCCAACAAAAGAAGAACTTGAGATTTTAAAGCCAACAATAGAAAAATATGGTATGCCAAACTGTGTAACAGATATATTTAAAGTTAGAAGTGGTAAATGGACACAAGTTAGAATTTGGTCTATTGTGGATTTAGCAAGATTAAAGAAAGTTGATTTGTTTATAACTGACTCTCGACTTGATCCAATTGAGAATTTCTTTACACAAAACGCTTATGAAGTATATAATTGGGACGACGAAGAATTTGCAGAAATAACACAGATGACGAAAGAGTTAAATGGTGAGAAATGATTAATTATCAAGAAATTACAGATAACTTAGACGTTGAAAGTATAAAGAAATTATTAGAAAGAATGGGCATACCTTTCAAAGAAACAGATGAAGCCCTCATTATGCCTACTGTATGTCATAATGCAAATATAGAAACTGCATCGTGGAAATTATATTATTATAAAAACAATCATATATTTCATTGTTATACAGATTGTTCCGATAGTTTTTCTATCTTTACTTTCTTAAAGCGATTTTATGAAACGCGCGATATTGATTATGATTGGTTTCAAGATATCTATCAAGTAATTTTAGATTGTAGTAAATATAGTTTAGGTAATGACTTTGCAGTTGAAAAATATAATAGTGTGCGTGATAAATATAAGTTTGAAGATGTTCCTGAACTTACAACTTATGATCCTTGTATATTAGAATGTTTTACTAAATTCTATGCGCCCGAATGGTTAAATGAGGGAATTACAAAGGAAGCGATGGATAGGTTTAACATATCTTATTCTATTAGTAGAAATAAGATTATTATTCCACATTATGATGTGAATGGTAAATTGGTTGGAATCCGTGGTCGCGCACTTAATGAAGAAGAAGCAAAAGAATTTGGTAAATATATGCCAGTTTGTATAGAAGGCAAATGGTATGCGCATCCTCTTGGTTTAAATTTATATGGACTTAATATCAATAAAGAAAATATAAAACGAGAAGGATATGCTCTTCTATTTGAGGGTGAAAAAAGCGTTCTTAAATTAGATAGTTTTTCTCGTCCCAACTGCGCAGTTGCAACATGTGGTAGTAGCTTAAATAAGTTTCAAATGAAACTATTAGTAAAAACTTGTCATCCAAGAGAAATTATTATCTGTTATGATAATGAAGAAATTGGAAGAAGCGAAAAATATTTTAATAAGTTAAAAGAGTTTTGTAATAAATATAAAAACTATGGTCAAATGAGTTTTATATATGATATGAATAGTTTGACCGAACTTAAAGATTCTCCTTGTGACAAGGGAGAAGAAATTTTTGAAAAACTTTTAGAGAAAAGGGTAAAAATTAAATGAAGTGTAAGTTAGTAAATGAAAATTTTCAATCAGATTACTTAAATAATTTACTCCACGCCCGTGGGTTGGATGTAGGGTCTGTACTTTATCCATATCCCGATCAACTATCAGACCCCTGTAAGTTAAAAAATATTAAAGAAGGCGCGGAGTTATATGTAAGTAAGGTGAACAGCAATAAACCTTTTGCCTTGGTGGTAGATAGTGATAATGATGGATTTACTTCAGCCGCAATTGCTTATGGATATACTAAGAAAATAAATCCTGAAAAAATAATTACCGTATATATTCATTCCGGGAAACAACACGGACTTGAGGATATTTGTCAGCAGATCTTAGATAGTGACGATGAATATGATTTAATTATTCTTCCCGATAGTTCTACTAATGATTATATCTATCACGAACGACTTAAGGAAGTAGCTCCTTGCCTGGTCCTTGACCATCATGAACTTTCTGATGGAAGTCAGCTTAGTGATAATGCAATTATTATTAATAATCAAACCTCTCCGAATTATCCTAATAAGCAACTTACCGGTGCTGGAGTAGTATTTCAATTTTGTCGATATATAGACAGACTTTTGAATGTATCATATGCATTTGACTATATTGATCTCGCGGCCTTCGGTATAATTGGTGATATGGGTAGTGTAGTTGAACCAGAGAACGCATATATTATCAGAATTGGTCTTAAGGCTGAAAATATCAAAAACGTATTTTTTAGAACCTTAATTGAAAAACAAGGTTATTCAATTAGTGGCAAGGTTGGTGCAAGTTTTGAAGATATTTGTGATAAACTAAACCCAATTTCAGTTGCATTTTATTTGGTTCCTCTTGTAAATGCTACAATTAGAGTTGGTTCACAAGCATCTAAAGAAAAGATGGTTAAAGCTTTCTTGGATGGTAATCAATTAATTCCTAGCGAAAAGCGAGGACATAAAGGTGAAATGGATACAATTGCCAATGAAGCCGCACGTGAATGTGGTAATAATAGAGACCATCAAAATAAGATTAGAGACGATGTTTGTGAAAGAATGGAAATGAAGATTGCAAAAAATGATTTGCTTTCTAATCAAATTCTTTTTATTAGACTTGAGGATGAAGATATATTTCCTTCAGAGTTGAATGGACTTATCGCAATGCGCCTTGCAGACAAGCATAAGCGCCCAACTATTGTTGCACGACTTAATGATGAAGGTTATATCCGCGGTAGCGCGCGAGGAGTAAGTCAGAGTGAGTTAAAGGACTTTAGACGTTTTCTTTTAAATAGTGGATTAATGGAATATGCTGAAGGACACGATCAAGCTTTTGGAGTTTCAATTCCAAACTCAAAGCTTCGCGCCCTACACGATTTTGCTAATAAAGAACTTTCACATTTAAATTTTACCGAAAGTTGCTATGATATTAACTTTGAAAGAGAAGGTACTGATCAAGATATAGAAAAACTTATTAAAGAAATTGGAAGTACCGATTATATTTGGGGACAAGGTAATCCCCAACCAATTATTAAAGTTACTTTAAGAGATATTCCTAAATCTGCAATTCAAATTATGGGTAAGACAAATGATACAGTTAAAATTACAGTTAATGGTGTGTCATATATGTTCTTTAAATGTAAAAGAATTGATGAGTTTAAAAAATATGATAAAATGACCATAACACTTATTGGTCGCGCCAACTTAAATGAATGGTGCGGAAAGATAAGCGCGCAGATTATGGTTGATAACTTTGAAATTACAGACAGTATTCTTGATTTTTAAACTTGAAAAAATTACAAAATTATAGTATAATTATTATAGAAAATAGGTAAAAAGGAGAAATTTTATGATATATCCAGGTAGTCTTCACGGTCACACAGAGTATTCAAATCTTCGTCTCCGTGATTGTATTATCAAAGTAAAAGACGCATTTAAGAAGGCAGTTGAGTTGGATCATTCTGTCTTGGCTTTTACTGACCACGAAACAGTTTCTTCTTGGATTAAAATTGAACAAATAGCAAAGGACTTCCCTCAAATTAAAGCATTAAGAGGAAATGAGATTTATCTTTGTCGTAATGGATTAAACGCAGATAATTATAATAAAGATGTTGATAGATATTATCATTTTATTCTTATCGCGCGCGATCTCGTAGGCGCAAAACAGATAATGGAAATCTCAACTCGCGCGTGGATGCGTTCATATGTATCACGCAGTATGAGACGAGTGCCAACATATTATCAAGATTTAATAGATATAATTGGTTCAAACCCAGGACATGTAATAGGTAGTACTGCATGTCTTGGCGGATGTCTTCCCACTCAGATTTTGAGGGCACAGTCTAACCCCGCCTTATGGGATAAGATTGATATTTGGATTAGACAAATGGCACAGATTTTTGGAGAAGGAAACTTCTACTTTGAAATGCAGCCAAGTAACAACAAAGAGCAGATTCTTGTGAATAAGCAGTTATTGGAATTTAGTTTAAAGTACAACATTCCATATATTATCACAACTGACTCGCATTATTTGTCTAAAGAAGATAGATTTATCCATAAGGCTTATTTGAATGCTCAGAATGGTGATAGAGAGGTTGATGACTTCTATGCAACCACTTATATGATGGGTACAGAAGAATTAGAATCTTTCTTCCCTTATCTCACGAAAGAGCAATTAGATATTGCATATAGTAATATAAAAGAAATTGCAGATAAATGTGAAGATTTCTCTTTATGTAAACCCTTGCGTATCCCTGAACTTATGTGGCGCGCGATCAATACGTATGAGAATGAGTATGACAAATATGTAGAATATATGCCAACTCTCAAAAAGTTTATTGAATCTCCACATTATTCTGATAAATATCTTGTTAATGCGGTAATTGAAGGAATTAAAAAGCACGATGATTTGCAGAATGAAGAAGCATATAGAGAATTAGAGGACAATCTTCAGCGTACTTGGGAATCTTCTGAAGTAAATAATGCAAGATGGTCTGCATACTTCTTAAATCTTCAAAAGAATATAGATGAATGTTGGAACGCAGGTACAATTGTCGGTCCAGCGCGTGGTTCTGGTGGTGGATTCTTACTTCTTTATTGTTTGGATATTATTCAAATGAACACATTGCGCGAGACGACAAAAACCTTCCCCTGGAGATTTTTGAATCCTGCTCGTGTATCCGTATTGGATATTGACACAGATATTGAAGGTGGTAAACGAGCTAAGGTTCTTCAGCACTTAAGGAATGTATATGGTGAGGGAAGAGTCGCAAATGTTGCGACATTTCGAACTGAGAAATCTAAGTCTGCGGTTTTAACAGCAGCACGTGGTCTCGGTTTGGATGTAGATATCGCGCAGTATATCGCGTCTCTTATCCCAGCAGATCGTGGGCAGTTAAGAAGTCTCGATCAATGTATGTATGGTGATGAAGAACATGAGTGGGCGCCGATTAAGCAGTTTGTCCATGAAATGACAGTGGATTATCCTGAATTATGGCGTGTCGCACGAAATATTGAGGGTTTGATTTGTGGGTCTGGTATCCACGCAGGTGGAGTTATCTTCGTAGATGAACCATTCACAGAATCAACTGGATTAATGCGCGCTCCCGATGGTACGATATGTACAGCATTTGAGTTGCATGATGCAGAGGCAGCATCATTAATTAAAATTGACTTGCTTTCTGTTGAAGCAATGGATAAAATTCATAATTGTATTGATTTGTTGTGTGATTATGGATATGCAGAAAGAAAGCCAACATTAAGGGAAACATATGAGTCAATTGTTGGTGTATATAATCTTGAAAGAAACGATCCTAAAATGTGGGATATGGTTTTAACTCACAAGATTAACTCTTTGTTTCAGATGGAAAAACAAAGCGGAATTAACGGAATTGCATTAGCCAAACCTTCTTCTGTAGACGAGTTAGCCGTTTTGAACTCAGTCATTCGTCTAATGGCATCTGAACCTCACGCAGAACAACCACTTGATATGTGGGCGCGTTATCGTCGTAATATTAAAGAGTGGTATGATGAAATGGTGCGTTATGGGTTGAGTGAAGAAAATAGAGAATGGTTAAGTACAAATAATGCAATCACAAATGGAGTGTGTGAGTCTCAAGAGGGATTGATGTCTCTTTTGCAAGACGAACGTCTCGGTGGTAATGATTTAAGTTTTGCAGATAAATGTCGTAAGGCTATTGCAAAGAAACAAGGTAAGTTGTTTGAAGAGTGTGAAGAGTTCTTCTATAAAAATGCAAAAGAAAAAGGTTGTGATATGGTTCTCGCACATTATGTGTGGGACGTATTGTTAAAAGTACAAAGAGGTTATTCTTTCTGTCGCGCGCATACATTAGCATATTCTTTGATTGCGCTTCAAGAAATGAACTTAGCATATAAGTATCCTATAATCTTTTGGAACACAGCGTGTCTGATTAGTGACGCGGGCGGTGAAGAAGAGGAAGAGGAAGTTGATGAAGAGGCAATTGAAGAAACAAAGACAGAAGAGCCTTATTCTGAAGAAATGCCTTGGTTTGATGAAGATGAAGATGAAGAAGAATCTTCATATGACGAAGATGATGGTGAGAATGGTTGGCCAGCAACAATTGTAGTAACTAAAGATGGAAAGAAAAAGAAGAAAGCAAAAGCAACTAACTATGGAAAGATTAGTACTGCTATTGGTAAAATAACTTCTGCGGGAATTAAAATTGAACCACCGGATATAAATAAATCTTCTTATACTTTCGCGCCCGATATTGAAAATAATGCTATCCTTTATGGATTAAGTGGTATAACTCGTATTGGTGAAGATTTGGTTAAAACAATTATTAAAAATAGACCATATGAAGGAGTTGAAGATTTTCTTCAAAAGGTAAAAGTAAACAAACCACAAATGATTAACTTAATTAAATGTGGTGCGTTTGATGGTTTTGATGATAGAATTGAAACAATGCAAGAATATGTAAACTCAATTAGTGGTGCAAAGAAACGTATTACTTTGCAGAATATGGCGTCATTAATTGAATATGGATTAATTCCTGAAGAATATGATTTGCAGAGAAGATGTTTCAATTTTAACAAGTATATAAAGAAAAAAGAATTAGATAAGAATTATTATGAAATTGATGAAGTCAGTTTGAATTTCTTTAATAATTATTTATCATTAGATGATTTAACTCCAACGACTGAAACTGAAACAGGATTTAAATTAAGCAAAGCAACTTGGGATAATATATATAAGGCGCAGCAGAAGATAATTCGTCCCTTCGTACAGAAAAATGCAGATAATCTTTTAAAAGCGGTTAATGAACGTCTTACAAGTGAAGTCTGGGATAAGTATTGTAAGGGTAGTATTAGTAAATGGGAGATGGATAGTATCTCTTGTTATATTAGCGAACATGAATTAATTGATGCAAATCCTAAGGGCGCGGTTAAGTTTGATTTGTATAGCGAACTTGATGAAGAACCACAAATTGATTATATTGCCAACATTAAGGGTAAGTCTGTTCCTATCTATTTTATAAATAGAATAATTGGAACAGTTTTAGATAGAGATAAATCAAAGAAGACAGTTACAATTCTTACAACAGATGGAGTTGTAACGGTTAAGATTTATGGTGGTGTATTCCAGGTTTATGATAAGCAAATTAGTGAGCGTGGGGCAGATGGAAAGAAACACGTTCTAGAAAAAAGTGCATTCTCGCGTGGTAATAAAATTATTGTAACAGGTGTGCGTAGTGGAGAAACAGAGTTTTTGTGTAAGAAGTATAAGAAAACTCCATTCCACAGAGTAGAGTTAATTGAAGATGTTATAGATGGAAATTTGATAACTCGCGCACGTAATGAAGAGGAGGAATAATGAGTGTAGGTATAATGGATGGGGACTTCTCACAATACACTCTAGTCCCCTTCAACCTTGAAGCAATGAAGTTATCTGCTTGGTATAAGTCGCAGAGAGAGATTGTAGTTCTCTCTCGCGATTTTGTACCAGAGAACTTTAGTAAGTTTATTTACAGAAAGGACTATCTTGATGGGGAGTATCCCGATAATTTATTCGGGCATGATAATCTATCTTATGGCGGCCTCGCTTTTTCTAATGGGATTTATATCCCTATGAAGAAAGAAATAGAGATATGTCATCCAGATAGTTCTCTCTATAAGCGCGTTCAAGAAGATATAATGGCTACTGGTACGACAGAGCGCAAGAAGATTTATCAAAATCTAATGGAAGCCGAGCATGGAAGATTATCTCTTGATGGGCGCAACATATGGGAAGATTATAATAGACAATTCTACTTTTTAAGAAATTGTAGGAATTTAATTCTTCACGATAATGATTTGGGAAAAGTAAAGGGAGCCTATACGGAGATTAAAGACTTACTTTCTCGCGCCCGCACCGATGGATGGGCCACACGTATAGGTATGAAGTTCCCGGTAACCATATATAATGGAGAAGATCTAATCGATTGGTCTACTTTGCGAGTTAATAGTACATTCTATTCTCTTCAATTTAGAGGGATGATTGATTGGGATAGCTTCTATAAATGGACGGGGCGCACCAAGGAGCGTGCAGTATATTACCAAATGGAATATATGTGCGCAACGGATGATGCTCCATACTCTCAGAATGAATTTTTGGTAGATATCTTACCTCAAATTTATGAGCAGATTATAATTTTACGAAGTTGCAGGCTTTATTTTCCACTTAGATTTGAAGACGGATTTTTTGACGATCCTATGTGGGAAAAGGTTTTTCAGTTAATGAATCTTTATGCAAAGGGTATGTTTAAACTGCCCGAATCGAGATTTTTTCAATTATTTGGATGTCATAATACAATGCTTAATTTTGTTGAACATATGGATAAAGTTGGAAAATATATAAGAAAAGAAAAATTCTTGACGCCGCAAGAAGTTCATAACATACTTGATTTTGTAAAGTACAATAATCCGATTCTTTGGAAAAGTTTTAATGAAACTTGTTTTGAAACTCTAGGAGGAAGAATATATGACGCTATTGGAAATCAAGACTGAAATGGATGACTTAAATGAAAAACTTGCTGAAGCCATTCATAAAGCTTATTTCACTCTTAATGAAGAGACAAAAGAAATTTATGAACGCATTGATGAACTTCAAGCAGAATGTACACATGAATTTGATGATGGAGTATGTGTATATTGTAGTAAAATCAGAGAAGAAATGCCGGAGGACGCGAAATGATTACTCTATATACGACCCACTGCCCTAAATGCGTAGTTTTAGAAAAGAAACTGCGCCAAAAGGGAATTGAATTTATTATTGTAGAAGATATAATTGAAATGGAAAAATTGGGTGTTCAATTTGCGCCTGCGCTTAAGGTGGATGATCAACCTATTATGAATTTTACTAATGCAATTAATTGGGTTAATGCTCAACAGGAGGCTTAATGGATATATCCGTAAGATTAAATAAGAACTTCACTACTCAGTGGAATAAACTTCAGACTGAATATGGTGAGGAAATGGCACGACTCAATGGATTGAGTGATCCTCAGTTGAGTTATACCGATTTTATTGATAATTTTATTGATACAGAAACCGTGGCAGATGCATCCATTGATGGTAGCGCAAATGTTCATTCAAAGGATATGCGTACTTTAATGAATGAGATGCCTAAGCCGCACAGAAAGGTTTTATCTCTTAATAAAATCTATTATGAGATGAATAAGAAATACGGTTTCAAAGATGCGAATGAGTGGTTTAAAGAGGATTGGACCAAAGGCTTATATCTTCACGATGCCGATACCGCGACTTTTGTTCATTATTGTTTTGCATATGACTTAAAGGATTTAGCAGAAAAAGGTCTTTTCTTTATGAAGAACTTTAATGCAAAACCACCAAAGCATTTATCTGTCTTTGTAGACTTTATTAAGGAATATATTAGTTTTGCTTCAAACAGAAGTTCAGGTGCTGTCGGACTTCCAAACCTTATTCCATATATGTATTATTTTTGGAAAAAGGATTGTGAAAGTCATTATCTTGGAATGACAGAAGAATTCTTCGAAGCATATGCGCGTCAGCAGGTTCAGCGTTTTATTTATGCAGTAAACCAGCCTTATGTACGTGATGGTATTCAATCTGCATTTACAAATGTGTCTATTTTTGATGGTCCGTATCTTGAAGCGCTTTTTGGTGGCGCGGAGTTCCCGGACGGAACTTTTATGATAGATTATCTTGATGAAATTAAAGGGTTTCAAAAAATCTTTATGGAAACCGAAGCAGAAATTCGTAACGAGAATATGTTTACATATCCAGTCTACTCTGCTTCTTTATTAAGAGTAAATGGAAAATTCCAAGATGAAGAATATGCTAAATGGGTAGTAAAACAGATTTGTATTGTTAATATGATTAATGATAAAAATCAAATAAGTGGTTGGTATGATTCTAACTTCTTTATTGATGACTCTGTTACCTCTCTTTCTAACTGTTGCCGTCTTAAGTCTAATGTTGAAGACTTGGGCTACTTTAATTCCATTGGCGGTACTGCTCTTAAGGTTGGTTCTGTAAAAGTATCAACCATCAATCTTGCGCGCATTGCATATGAGTGTGATACAGAGCAGGATTACCTTGTTAGATTGCGCCACATGGTTGAGTTGGATTGTAAAGTATTGGATGTAGTTAGACATATTCTTAAACGTAATGTAGAAAAACGCTTACTTCCTAACTTTGAATATGGTCTTGTAGATTTTGAACACTTATATAATACAATTGGTATTATTGGTATCTATGAGACAATGAAGAAGTTTGGCTACACTAGAGTTGATGAATTTGGTAATACATTCTATACCGAAGCCGCAGACAGGTTTGGAAAGAAAATTTTTGATGTAATTCATAAGACAAAAGAATTATTCGCGCTTGATAAGGATTACAAAATTAACCTTGAACAAATCCCAGGCGAAAGTTGCGCGGCTAAACTTCAGAAGGCGGATGAAATGTTGTTCCCGGATAAGGTAGTGAAAGATCTTCCTCTCTATGGAAATCAGTTCATTCCTCTTGGTATTAAGACTACTCTTGTAGAGAGAATTCGTATCGCTAGCTTGTTTGACTCTTACTGTAATGGTGGATCTATTGCTCATATCAATATTGACGCACCTTTTGATAGTTTTGAAAAGGCATGGGATTTGATTAACTATATTGCAGATCAAGGATTAACATATTTTGCTTTTAATCCACGCATTCAGGCTTGCGAAGATAACCACGCATTTTATGGAGAAATTTGTCCTCAGTGTGGTAAGCCAATAGCAACTGAATATACTCGTATTGTAGGTTTCTTTACTCCAATTAAAACTTGGTCAAAAGAAAGAAAACAAGAATATGAAATGAGAATGTGGGAGAATTTAAATTTAAATGAAAAAGAATGACTCTTATGGAAGTGTTCCATTAAAAACTTTTAAACACGCGATTAAACAAATTGAGGATAATGCAAAAGTTTATAATATGACCGCGGAAGAAGTTGAAGAAATTCCAATTACATTTGAATATTTAATCGGCAGTTTCTTCCCTGAAGTTGTAAAGAATGTGCGGGATGAAGCCAACAAACAATATACAAAAGGATATCTTGAAGGACGTAAAGCAATGGAGGAAGAATTGAATGGTACTACGGGGAATGATCGTTGAAGATTTCGTGAATTACCGCCTACCTGCCATGTACCTAATCTTCCCGTTCTGTACATTTAAATGTGGTCGCGAGGTTTGTCAAAACGCAAGCCTCGTGGATGATCCACATTTAGTGGTTATAGATGCAAAAGAAATTTGCAAACAGTTTGTATCCAATGGGATAACCAAGGCCATTGTATGTGGCGGACTTGAGCCTTTTGACTCTATAGATGATTTAAAAGAACTTATTTCTACTTTGAGAAATGAGTTTTGTTGTCAAAATGATGTGGTAATTTATACCGGTTATACTGAAGAAGAAGTTTTAGCGGATGAAAAGAAAAAGGAGATTTTAGAATTTAATAATATCGTAGTAAAATATGGAAGATATATTCCAAATGAAACTCCACATAGAGATTGTGTTCTTGGTGTAAACCTCGCTTCTTCTAATCAATATGCAAAGAGGTATAATTAATGAAAATAGAAAATTTAAAAGTATACGATTTCGATGAAAGTATAATTGCAAGTGGATATGCAATGAGAACGGAACTTGTTGAGCGCGAGCCTGATGAAAAAGATATAAAGCGTGCAATGAATTTGACAAAGGCTTCAAATGGCAACGGCGCGCACGGTCAGTTTCTTACAGGAATTAGAGTCGCATTTGACCTAACTTGCACTAATAAAATGTGGGTTGAAGCAGAGCGTTATAGATTCCTTGAATTTGTAACTTCTCAATCTACAATGCATCGTATTGCAAAGTTTGATTTGGATAAGCAGTTTAATGAGTATACCGATCCGCGCAGTATAAGTATAGTGGAGGAATTAAGAGATCATTATAATGAGAATCCTACTCCGGAGAATTATCTTAGATTACTCTATTCCGTGCCTTCGGGATTTGAACTTACTGCGCGCCTTACGACAAATTATAGATGTTTGCTTAATATTTATGTTCAGCGCCATAACCATAGATTACCTGAATGGCGCGAGTTCTGTGAATATATGAAAGAAAATCTTCCTTATTTTAAAGAATTGCTTGAAGCATATTATTCTAAGGACGATGAAGTGGAAAAACTTAAAGAAGAAATCAGAATACTGCGCGAACAAAACGCCTCACTTCTTGCGGAACTTGCACAGTATGAAAATGATATAGATTATGATGATTTGAGATAAAGGAGAAAAGAAATGATACTTGAAACAACTACTAAATTAAAGGTCAATTCTGAAGATTTAGCCAAAGAAACTATTGAGGCATATAGAAAAGATGCTCTTGAAAAAGGTTATACTATTAAAAAGGCTGGTTATGAGTATAAGACTAAAAAGGCTAAGGGCGAGATTATAGATGAGAAATGGGTGGTTAGTGTAACTCAAATCTTTGGCGAGTTATGGGGTGAAGACTAATGGCAGATATAATTAACTTTAATGGGTTTGTTAAGCCCGAAGATGGAGAAAAAATTGCTCAGTCTATATATGAGGCGCAGCAGAAACCGATTGAAGAAGAAAGCGAATCAATTCGCCAATTAACCGCGCTTCTTGCGTCTACTTCTGACAAAGAAACCGATGAGTTTTCTGCTATTCTTCAATTACCGGAAGATCAATTTTCCGCAATTACTCCTTTCTTTCTTTCGGAGTTAGAACGTCTTTATAATTTGCCAGAGAATAAAATGCAAATGGCACGCATCTTTAATGCGAATGGATATACGCTTGAAGATTTAACTGATAGTTTTGACGAACTTAATGAATCAATAGAAGAACTTAGAGGCAATCTTTCTGATAAGAAAGTGGACTTCTTAAAAGAAACCCTTAGCGTAATTTATACCGCTGTTGCTGGATGTGAAGGAATTGCAAAAAGAATTGTAGCAGTTCCCATTTGTAAAGAAGGCGAGGTTAAACTTCCTGAGTACAAAACAGATGGCGCGGCAGCGATGGACGTATGTTCAACTGAAGAATATACTGTTAAGCCTGGTGAGCGCGTATTAGTTAAAACTGGAATTAAAATGGCAATTCCTCAAGGATATGCAATTCTTGTCCAACCAAGAAGTGGTATGTCATTAAAAACAAAACTCCGTATTGCCAATACTCCCGGTCTTATAGATTCGGATTATCGTGGAGAAATCGGAGTTATTATGGAAAATGTAGATCCGCCTATCAAAGGAATTTTCTTCGACGAGGAAGGTAAGATTCAATCTATTGAATTTGGTTCTTCTTACACAATCGGTAAGGGCGAGCGTATCGCGCAGTTAAGATTGGTAGAAGTTCCAAAAGTAGCCTTCTTTGAAGTAGATAACCTTGATAACTATGAAACCGAAAGGGGCGATGGTGGCTTCGGGTCTACGGGGAAGGCTTAAGTGAAATTTAAAATAGAAGATATAAGAGCCGAACTTGAAGAAAAAGGTTGGAAAGTTTTATCTGAGAAGTATAATAATTTAGACGAGATAATGGAATTTGAGTGCGCGAACGGTCATAAAGTTTATGCACCTTATAAAAAAATTCGATCTAAACTTGAATGTCCGGTATGTAAATCCAATCCGACCTACCAAGAACCAACTCACGTAGTTCCTAAATCCTCAAATGTAAAACGTGTAATAGGACTTGATCAAGCAACACAGGTTACGGGATATTCTATATATGATGGAGATAAATTAATCACGTATGGAACATTCCAAGCGACGGGCGCAAAAGAGATTGAAAGAGATATACAGATTAAACAATGGTTATTGTCTTTAATTGCTATATGGAAGCCTGATTGCGTAGGTATTGAAGGTATCCAATATGAAGAGAAAAAGGGAGTGACCACTTTTGAAACTCTCGCACGACTTCAAGGTATCTTAATGGCAACTATGGTTGAATCTGGTCAAGATTATATTATATGTCATACCGCTAAATGGCGCGAGCATTGTAAAGTGAAAGGAAAAACGCGCGCAGATAAAAAAGCATCAATGCGCGCGATCGTTAAAAGTTGGTATGATATAAATGTAACTGAAGATGAAGCAGATGCAATAGGAATTGGAAAATATACTTCCAATAGTTATAATAAAAACTTTAATTCTACCGGTTTCGAATGGTAATAAAAAAGAGACTCTCGAAAGAGTCTCTTTTATTTTTATTCAACTTTCAAAAACTTTCCAAGAATTTCGAGTTGAGGAATTGTGAGTTCAAGTCCGTCTACCGAAGCAAGATCTTCAAGAGTAAGATTTACATCAGGAGCAGTAATCTCTGTCTGATACAACTCACTAATTTCATTATTGCAAAGTTCCTTTTTCTCTTCTTCGACTTCGATACCTCTGCCGTCTGGAGTAAGAATAGGATTGCCTTCCTCGTCCTTCTTTGCATAGCTATTAACGATTTCCTTAATACGATTCTCAAAGAATTCGTTATCAGACTTTACAGAATTATAAATTTTCTGAAGTCCATAAGCAACCTTAATCGGAAGTTTCATTGAACTTAATTCATTATATACTGATTGAAAATTTACAGCATCAACTAAAATCATTTGGCAAAAGCCTCCTATATTTATTCTTTAATTATATTATAATCTATTTTTAAGATTTTTGCAAATTTTGTATTTCTTTTCTCAACTCAGAAATTTCTTTTTCAAGAGAAGCAATTTTATTCGTGTAAGATTTTAAGAAATCTTTGTAATGCGCAAGATGTAACATAGAGATTTCTCCATATGCAACAGAATATTTATCCGACTCTTCATTATAAGATACACAAGCAAGATTAGAAAGGTTAGAATCTTTAATTGCTTGGACTACTTCCTGCGCGATCACACCAAGGTGAGTGCGTTGAGATACTTCGTTTATGAAGTTATAAGACTTAACTTCAATTCTATCAAAGAGGTCTTTGAAGGAAGGAGAAAGAGTTGAGATATTACTCTTAAGGCGCATATCGGAGTCTACAGTTGGTTGGTTTGAAGTGGTTAAATCTCTAAAATAAGCATGGCCCCAACGTGTAGTATCATCACCAATATGACTATACGTAGCGGTTACAGGAGTTAAAATTGTAGCATTTAATGTTGTACTATTTAATGTTGTACTATTTAATGTTGTACTATTTAATGTTGTAAAATATCCATTATTCCAATAGTTATTACTATCTCCTATATGCCCCGTATTATCAGTCGGAAGAATACTCGTAGCTGTAACATTAGTGGTAGTGGTATTTATAAAATATCCTGTGGTCCACCAATGTGCATTATCTCCAATAGTTGGTGCGGCAAGATTATTACCACCTGGCATTAATTTCTTTGTGGCAATAGTTACAGATTCAACTGCACTTGCTGTAATGTCTACACTACCATAACTAATAAAATTAAGAGCAGAATAATCTCCAAAAACTGCAATTTTAATTGAACCACTTGGCTCAAGTTTTAAATCTGTTGACCAAATATTACCATTATTTATATATAAATTATGAGTACCATCACTACATTTAATTTCTAAACCCGTATTAGTAGAAAATTTAAAATAGTTGTTTGTATTTTCATAAATTAATATACCAGAAGGATTGTTACTATCACCCGCATCTAAGCAAATACCAACATGGCTAGTATCTGTAAGATCTTCCGCGCCATGATATAACTTATTACCCTTTACATACCATCCGGCAATTTTAGAAGTACCATTACCACTTACTGTAATATTCGTAGCAGTAATCTTAGAAGGCCATGTAACTTCAGAAACAGCGTTAGAAATAATCTTTGTAATATCTACACCATCGATATTAACATTATTAACTCTTAAATTTCCTTCACTATCAATAGTACATCCACCAATTACACCACCGGCAGCATTAATATTTCCAGCATATACATTACCAGCGCTATCTACGGAAAACTTTTCAGTATCATTATACTTAAACTGCAGAACCTTATCAGTAGAAGTACTAGTAGGTGGAACTAACTTAACAAAAGAAGAACCAATAGTAGCAGATATACCATCATTATTAATATCCCAATTGCCTAATTTACCACCAGCTTGAGCATTAATAACGCCAGTAATACTTACATTACCTGCCTCATCTGCTCTAAATACTTCATTTGGTTGCCCTTGAACATCTTGGCAAATAGAAATACCATAATGCTCACTGCCATCTAAATCTCCAATATAGATACTACCTTCATTATCTCTTGTATGGTGGAACATAAATCCTTTCCAAGTAAGAGCAAATTTAACCCCAGCCGTAGTATAAATATCATCTACACTTGTAGGATTAAAATTTTCCGTATCTAAATCTTGGAATCCATATATACCAAATCTATCAAATCTAACGGCTTTAGTATAATCATAACCCGTAATAGGAGGCGCGCCTGAATATTCGCCTTCATATGTTTCTACATTATATGCGTTAATTCCACTCGCATCCCATCTAAATGCAGGTTGCGCGCCATTATATACTTGGATTAAAGCAGTATCAATCTGTCCGGCGCGAAGCAAATGCGTATTAATTCCATCTTCAGGACTAATACCTAACTCCCAAGTCTCACCACCATCGCGCGACATATAAATTCCACCACTAATAATTCTCACAATATTATTAGGAGACTTCTTATTAGTAGATGTAATACCATTGTCACCAATTTCTACTGTCTCATTAGCAGCATTAGTCACTCTAATCGCGTTCTTATCAAAACTTGCTTGAAGGAAATCAGTATTTAATGTGAGTTCAGGAGTAACCATATCTGCCGCGCGATCATATGCACCAGTAGAGAATTTAACCGACTGAACAGTAGCAGTAATTCTACGGAATAAATCTTGGAACTGAGTTTTCTTTGTTTGTACTTTAATCGTATTCTTAGAAGGATTATCTAATACAGAAACAAGCTCTGTAATTACAATCTCCTCTTGGTATGGAGTTTTGATTCCGTTTTTAACTACATAACCAAAGAACTCAGTATCCTCAATATAGGTTTTATCCCCTAAATGACATTCATATCCCTTATACTCATCAAGAGCCGCAAGATCAATTACTTTTACATCATAAGTAACTTGTGGTTGACAAGAATTATATAGAGTAGAAACTGCATCAAGATAATATTTTTCATGGTCTACATAACTCTCATCTATCCATGTACCTTCTTGAATATAACGATAATACTTATTATAAAATTCTTTATCCTTAGCTTCAATTATATCAACAAATACTTTGCGTTGATCGATAAGATCATTAAGTTCCGCTTCATATCCATCATATAAAGACTTAGGAGATTTAGGATCATCACTCAAAACTTCCATATACTTCAAATACTCATTTTGAAGAGTTGTAATTGAAGCAATAAATGCTTGAGTTTCTTTATAAGAAGTTTGTGATTTGCAGAAACCTTTTTGAGTACTTCCGTTAATCTGAACTTCTAAGTTTTCTCCATTAAAACTACACCATGCTTGAAGATGTTTACCATCTAAGAAATTAAGTCTATCGGCCGCTGGTTCATAAGTAGGACTATAACGAGGACTCATACCCTTCTTAAAGTCTTCATATTCACAGTCAAACTTACTAACACAAAGCTCTTTAGAATCTTGAATTTTCTGCGCTGCAGCCTTTGAACCAACTTCTGCTTCAGTGATCTGTGTTTTTAAAGGATAAAGAATTGAATTAATTTCTTCTATCTTTGCAGTATAGTCATCATACTGTTTTGATGCGGCAGAAATTACTTTATAATATCCAATTCCATTCGTATCATCCCACAAGTCATAATATAACTGTTGTGCATCTAATAATCCCGTATTTATATAATTATCAAAATTAAATAATGCGTTTTGTTTTGTAGGATTACTTTGCGCCAAACCAACTGCACAGAAGCCGTTAGGCGCATATTTATTCTTATTATTCTTTACAATTAATTTAGTTACAATAGAAGAAGAAACTAATGTTCTCTGTATTGAATTTAAATTGACTCCATATCTGAATCCAGCATATTGAGGTTGACCAACATATTTATGTAAGGTAATATATTTACAAGGACGATACTTCCCACTACCGACCGGCCATTCTTCAAACTTCACACTACCATCTGCATTATGAAGAATAGTAAAACGCGCCCAACATTCAAAAGTTTCACAGATTGTTTGAATCAAATTAAAGTAATTAGATTCTTTTGCAGTAATAGATAAGATTTTTTGGGAATTATCATTAGTTTGAAGTTTATAATTATATCCCAAAAACTCTTGTTCTGAATTTGCATCACAGCACCAATTAATTTTCTCTTTATCCGTTATGTCAACATTATCACTAGGTCTATAACCCTTATATCTTGTATTAATCTGTATATCATATGTTGGCTGACTTGTAGCAATAATTGGCTGATTATTTGGACCTAAAACTTCTCTATAAATCCAGGCTTCTTCAAGATATATATATCTCATACCCGAAGGAATTTTAAAGAATATACCTATTTTTAAATTCTTTGCATCTGCTTCGGTTATATCTTGCGCACAAGTTGCAATTGCATGAACATATTGCCCACTTTGTATAACAGAAAAACTATTAAATTCAAATAAAGTCGTAAGATTAACACATGCACCATTTTCATTAATCTCATATGATGCAACTTGTACTGTTCCATTATATGAGGATAGAGTTCCCAATCCATCAGCCGCTGGATCTATTTCCGAACTCATAATTTTAGCGCGCAGAATACAATGAAATTTTTGTCCTGCAGAATAGGACTTAATTTGAACACGGTTATCAAACATTCCAGTGTTAAATCCGACGCTATTTACATTTGGACAATCGATTTTAATTAAAGGAATATAGTTTTCTACATTTGAAATCGCTGTAGAACCGCCTACACTATTTTGAAAAATTGTAATAAGGTCTGGCGTACTTACTACTTCTACCTTAGCAAGATTGGTACCGGCAGTAGCTAATGTACTGCCCTTCCAACCGCCGGTAGATCTAAAATCCTTATAGTTAGAAATGCAGTTAAGTATATTCTCTCTCGCATCAGTAGCAAGTTCAGTATATACATATACTTCTTCATCATTAGAATCTGTATATATATCTACATACTTATCAGTGAGGGGATCATACTTAGTTTTCTTACTAATTACATAACGTATACCTCTATACTGTTCACTTACATTTCCAATAGTAAAGAGAGTAATTCCACCTAAACCAATATTATATCCATAACTTGCGGCAGGACGAGTAATTTCACTATTTCTAATTAAGAAATAACTACCATTAGTAATATTGCGTTCTGAATCAGTAGTGTATTGTCCATTAGAATTATAGATAAACTGAATATCTCCTACTTCACTAGTAGTAGCGACAGAATAAAATACATAAATCTTATCCCCGCTAGGAATATTCATCAATACCGGTTGTGCGCTCAACTGAGTTCCATTAGCATCACTAACTGACATAGTATATGTATAGAAAGACGCGCCAGTGCTTGTGTATTCGAATAATGCTTCTTTTGTCTCCTGAATAATACAATCAGATTTTACTGTGCGCCCCTGATCATCAACGATATTATTTCTTTGAGTCGTCTCGTCTATATATCCATTACTATCAATTAACTGCCAGTTAGTATCTTTTACCACCGCCTGTCCAAGTTCGGGCGCAGTACCTTGATTATTTTTTAACTGTGCATCAAACTCTAAGTTAAAACCATTCTTAGAAAGTTCAATTATATGACAGCACTCTAAGGCATAAGTAAAGGTATAAGTAGAAGATTCTTCTCTAATATCTTTAATTAAAAACTCATACCATTTATTTTTATATAAAAGTTTAACTTTTCTTTCATTAACCATATAAGGAATGAAAGGATTATCTACTAACCCACCACCATCATTATACTTATAATACATTTTAAAGGTGAGCTTATAAGAGCCATTTACACTCTCGGTTAAGTTTTTATCAAAAGCCATAATTGGCGTATCCATTGTATCAGATGCAATTATAGCAATTTTTTTCTCTCTAAAATAAGGTAAAGTATCCCCATTATTATCTAAATGAGTATCATCCCAAATAGAAATTTCATAAGGTAATTTACCAAAATTATCCATTCTCCTTTTCCTCCTTAAAGATAACGAAATCTATAAAATACTCCGTCTATATATGGGAGTATCTCTATAGTAGAAAATACCAAAGTAGTCTCACCAATTGGCGCGGTTATAAAATTTCCACTAAAATACTGAAGGTAAGAACGATAGGTATTTCTATAAGACTCATCTTCTCCATTTACACTATTAATATTTGTATCTATATTTACATATTTATCTTGCGCGGCTTTTAGTTTAGTATCTGACTTATCTCTACTTATCCCATTCCAAGTCAAAACTCGAGTGGGGTCTTCCTCAGTCGATAGCGCGCAAGGAACTATGTAATCATCTATAAATCTTAACCGTATTGAAATCGGCATTGGAACATCACCACTATTATAAATCTTAATTTTTACCTTTCCATTTTCTACATAAGGTTTATTATACTGTCCTTCTTCTTGTATATCACTTGCTTCTTCCCATAATTCTTTATTTATAAAATTATTAACTTCATCTTCAAATTCAACTTTTCCATCTGCATCTTCGTCATATACAATCTGACTAGTATCTGTAGGATCAGCAATATATCCGCTCTGCATTACAGTTCCATCATTAACTGTTTGCTGCCACTCTTCTAAATTCGCTTTCTCAAAATTATCTAAAAAATTAAATCTCGAAAAAGCATAGGGAGTTCTACATACAAACTTTAATTTTGCCTCTCCACCATACCAACGCTTGCCATCATTTTCAAAAGATACATATTTTAAATCAACTGCGCCACTACCTTTTGCCATATAAACTTTATATGGATTTTCATCAAAAATTAAAGGGAATGGACTTTTGGTTTTATAAAATTCTGAAAAGCGTCTAAATTGAAGTTCAGTTAAATCTGCGAAAGCAATAGAGATTTCAAATTCATACTCTCCATATTTTGTATTAAAATAAATATCAAAATCAGTTCCAGGCACATCTACTTTCGTATCCTTAATTGAAGGAGTGAGTAGATATGTATGTCTATTTGATTCTGATACGCGATAAATACCTAGAGTTGAACTATGAATTCCGTTAAAAGTAAAACCGGTAAATTCATCATTTCTAATATACATATCCACTCCTTTTGGGGTAGAGATTTTCAATCTCTACCCCTAAGTAAATTTTTTAATAAGCAAATCCACTAATGAAATTTACATTTCTGTATTGACTATCATCAAAAATCGCTTGTTTAACTCTTTCAATCGCGCGATCAACATCGTAATCATTACTAATTTCATCTACGTTGACTTCTACGTTAAAGTAGTTATCACCGCCACTGACTGCGCCATTGCTCTTAGAAATTGCATCTACACCATTTACTAAGTTGAAGAAGGCGCGAGTTTGATCAGAGTTAAGCACATATTCAGGTTTAGAAGGAGTACCATCAAGCCATGCGGGTCCGGTTTGGGTATTGAGACCACCGGTTGCATATTTTTTATACTTTCTAATATACTCTAATGATTCCTTATTATCGAGATCATATTTCTTCTCGTTTAAGAAAGTAGTTAATACACTTAATTGATTAACAGATAATCCATCTAATTTTTCACCAATTTTGACTTCTAGTTCTGCTCTTGAGCGGCCATAACGACTTAAGTTCTGCTCAATACCAGTAATTAAATCAGCTTTTCCAGCAGGATTGCCTACTCCAGTTGACTTAGGTAAAATGTAATCTTTTAAATACTGATATAAATTATCAAGAGTTTTCTTAATATCGCCTAAAGTTTTTCCGCTACCAGAAGAACTATCATCTTCTTTAGGATTATAATCTTTAAGAGTTACTCTTAAATAATCACCCAAATCAAGAACATCATTACCTAACGCGCCAGTCTTTTCTAAAGTGGTCTGTAATATATTAGACTGACTTTGAACTTCTTCTAATGTTCCCTTAGCAGCATTATACAAATTACCATCATTAAATAATTTTGCTAATTTTCCATTTTCATCAAATTCTTCTTCCATATTCTCACGTTCTAATTTAGATAATTCTTGCCAAGTTTCTGCATCACTAATGAGTTCTTTTAGCTTTCCACCATCATTATCAAAGAAATTTTCAAGTAATGGCCCAACCGTTTCCCAAATCGCGCCACTTTCAGTCCATTTAGCCAACTGAAAGTTAGCAATATCAATCTGTTCTTGTCTCTTTTCGGCAGCAAGTTCATTGTCCTCTTGCATCTTTTGAAGCGATTGATCAATAAGTGCATCACCATAAGATAATGTATCTTTCTCAATCTCTTCTTGAAGAGAAAGAATTTCAGTTTGATTCGCACCCGACGTATCTCTCTGTAAATATGCAAGTTTTTGACGTTTCTTTTCAATTTCTTCTTGCTTATCTGTGTTCTCTCTAATGCGTCTCGTTTCATCAATTTCGTCTCTCATCGCATCAAGGAGTTTAGACTGCTGATTAGTAATTGCATCATTAACTTGTTCAAGAGTTTCAATCTCACGCTCGCGTTCAGTCACAAGAGCATCCTTAACTCTATTCTGCAAATCAATAAGTTCTTGTTTACCACGTAACTGGATTTCTTTTACTTCATCTTCAATTTCTTCAAGAGATTTATTAGATTCCTTAATCTCATTTGCAAGTTCGGTAAGTCTACTTACAAATGCTTCAAAAGCAGAACCCTGCTCTTGGCTCCAACCTTTCTTATCTAATTCTTCATATGCAACCTGTACCTGTCCAGTAAGAGGATTCATAGATACATATTTTGCATATTCTTTATAATTAGATAGAAGAAGTTGCGCCTCTTCAGTAGCCTTCTGCCCCTTCAAACTTTGAAGACGCGCTTGTTCCTGGAGATTATCAAGTTCTTTCTTAGAGATATTATATAAGTCTTCAGCAGATTTAGCAGTATCTTCTACAGCAAGTTTGTATTTACGTTCAAGACGCTCGCGCTGGTAAAGAGTTTTATTGATTTGTTCGGTTATATTCCATAACCAATCATAAGGATTTTCCCAAGGATTTTTCTTTTTATCTTTATCTTTGCCAGCATCTTCCGCAGCTTTAAGTAAATCCTCTGCATTCCAGAATTTGAAAGCATTATCCATAATGGTCCCCATTCCAGCACGTTGGAGTATATAAGCTAAATCAGTAGCATATTCAGACCATTCTTCTAAACTTTCTGTTTGTAATTCTTTAAGAGCATTAAAACCATCTTCGGAACTTATAACAATTAAATCTATGATACCTTGGTAAGCTTCTTCAGAACCTTCTGAATATGCCTTAAGCAATTCAGCATAATTCTGAGTGATTTTCATCTTTTCTAAGTCATCTAATTCATCATAAATTTGAGGTAATGTAATTCCTAAGCCATTTAAAGCTTCTTCTACATCTTTTACATCGGATAAAGAATCAACAACGCCTTCATCAAGAAAATCTAATTTAGAAGTTATATTGCTCATTGATTTAGACATTATATTAAATGATTTAGATAATGCAGAATGTGCTCCTAATTCACTAGCAAGTTCTTGAAAGTCTTTTTTTATCGCTTCAGCTTCTTCTCCACCATTTTCCATTATTTCAATATATTCACGAAGTTTATCTACTTTAGACTTATCTATATTTTCATCTTCATAAAGATTGTTATATAATGCCCAAGCTCTATCCTTATCAAAATTACCATTTTCAAATAAATATTGTGAACTAGAAAGATGACCTGTATTATATTGCTGCTCTAATAAAATTTGTCTATTTTTATATTCGGGAGAATCAACAACTGTTTTATATTCATCTCTTTTATTAATTAATAACTGTAGCCACTCTTTTAATTGATCTGTTGTTGCACTTAATACATCATAAACTGGTTGTCCAATTAGATGTGCGTTTTCTAAGATAAATTGTCTCAAATCTTCACTTTCATTACCTAATCCAGTATAACTGTTATAATAACTTGTCTGTTTTTTATAATCGTCTTTAGAGCCAAAATTATTAAATTCCTCATTTTTTTCAAAGCTCGCAACAATAGCTTTGTGAGTTTCATCAGTCATAGACTTAAAATATGAATCCATGCCTTTTTCATAAGCTTCTGCTCCACCCTTTAATAAATAATTTCCTTCATTATTCATTATAAAAGCATTAGGATCAAAACCTTGTTTAAGCATTTTTTCATATTGCTCTTTTGTAAAAGTATTTTTAAATTCCCCTAACTTAATCGATTGTAATGTATTAGCAAATTCTACAATTTGTTCTGTTAAAGTTTTTAATTCAACTTTTCTAGTAGCCTCTCCCAAATCTTTCATCTGATTAGTAAAAGTATCTATCCAAGGAACATTACCATTTTTTTGTTTAAGAGCGGAATTTAAGCTTTCTATCCAATCAAGTGAACTTGGATCAAAACCACTAAATACTGCACTTAAAAAATCATTTATATCTTTAGGATCTATGTTTTCTAAAGCAGCACTAAGAGCATCCAAATAAGCTTGAGCACCCTCTTCACCTTGCATATAATACATTTTTCTAATAGTATCTGCTAATTGTGCGCTTTGAGTAGTATCAATTCCAGAGAAACCTTCTGTAAAATCATTAAAAATCTTTTTCAATTTCTCAGAAACCAAAAAAGGTAAAGTATCTAATTCTGTAAATTGTTTAGTAAAATCTTTTTTATTTCTATTTTCTCTATCTTGGTCTTCTTGCTCAGCTCTTTTTCTATCTTCTTCTAAACTTTCATAATTATTTAAAAAGTCTGATGCAAGTTCTTTGACTTTTTCCGTAGTAAGCATGTCAGGATTATATCCTTTATCTCGTAAAAAACTTTTAAAATTGTTAATCATAGTTTTTTCTTCTTTTGAATAAACTTCATAATTACGCATAAAATCCCCTTGAAGTTTGCTTATTGCTCCTAAAACTTCTTTTGAAATAGAAGGAACAGAATAAGACAATCCCGAAGGAACAGCTTTTTCTACTAATTCATCAAAATTTGAAAAAACACTAATAAATTTGGCCAATTTATCAAAATATTCTGCATTTCCCAAATTTCCATATTCATTTTGTAAGTCTTTTGCTTTTTGAAAATTGTTTGCTTGTAGCGATTCAAATTCCTCTTTAGTTAAAAGATTTAATTTTCCTGATAAAATTTTGTTAATAATATCTTGTTCTTCTTTAGATTTACTTTCTGCGTTTTCTTGTGCTTTTTTCTGAGCATCTCTATCAGCTAAACGATTACCAATTTCTTGTTCCATGGTTTTTCTTTCTCTCGCCCATATACCGAAAAATGCTTTATCTGCTTTTTCAGTATAACGATCAATAGAAGTTTGAAAATCAGTAATTCCCATACTTAAACCATATAAAACAGCTAATTGTTCACTTTCATATTTAGATTCATAATAACCTAACTCTTTAAGAGTCTCTCGCCAATCTCCTAATCCATATTCTTTAGCTAATTCACTCATACGTTTTTGGTATTCTTGATTATTTATATAATCACTACCTTCACGCAAACCACTTCTAATACTTTCGGCTAAATCTTTGTCTACAGTATAAGACATTCTCGCTTTTGCTGCCATATTAGTATCAGGATTAAGTTGATCAATAGAAGCAGACAACGCATCTATACTTGCATTATTTTCATCAAGTACTTCTCTATTTTCAATTAAAGAAGTAATAAGATTAACCGTTTCAGAAGCATTTAAATTCAATTCAGAACTTAAATTTTGTATTCTCATATCTGACTCTAAATATTCTAATAAAGATTCTTGATCTAACTTACTTAAATCATAATATTGCTCTCCAGTAATATTAAAGGTTTTTATAATTTCTTCACGTCTTTCTATTCTAGTATTATTATTTACTTTTACCTGCTGTTTTAATTGTTCTTTTTGTAAATTTAAAATTGCTTTTTCTTGTTCTTTAGCCAATTGGTCAAAACCACTTTGATCAATTGTAAACATACCAAACATATCTTTTTGGACGTATTTAGCCAATTTAGGATATTCTTGTATTAAATTCAAAACTTCTTTATTTACTTCAACAAGCTTTTCTTTCCACTCATCGGTTCCAATTACTAAATCTTCCATTTCTGAAACTAAAGAGCTATAACTTTCTGAAGAAACATTTATATCATCAAGACTATTTTTTAATTCCTCTACTGAATTTTTATAATTATCAAGCGCCTCTCTATCACGTTTAAAGACTTCTTCTTGGCTATTAAATTTAATACTTTTTACAATAGAGGCTATTGCAGCAATAGTGCCTATAATTGCTCCTATAATAGCAGCAATAACACCCAATTTTATCGCTATTGAACCTAATCCCGAAGCAAAATTCTTTAAGCCACTTGCATTTTGTGTTAATACTTGCGCTCCAGTCATAGTACTTTGACCATTTTGAGCCATCGTTGCGGCGTATGCTTTTTTACTTCTATTATAAGCTCCTAAATTAGTTATAGCTTGTATCAAACCAACTTGTTGAGAAGCACTACCATCCGCTGGAGTAGCAACTAGACCATTATTAATTTTTGCCGCTAATCCACCTTTTACGCCAATCCCTTTTCCAGTTAAATAGGCTAAACTAACTCTACCTACCTTACCCAAAGTTCTTAAACTAACAACAAGTATTCCAACCCTTGCTGCAGCTCCGACAAAAGAGCCACCCATTTTATCTATTGTTTTTGTAAGTGAATTTAAAAGCTCTATAATTTTTGTGCCAGTTTCAAGAACAAATTTAGAAGTATTACTCTCTAAAATACCCATAGAAAAAGTATTCCAAGCATTCTCTAAAGCATTTAACTTTGTTTTCATAGAATCCAAAGTTTTTTCAAACTGTTTTTGACTTGCACCAGCACTATTATTCGCTTTAGCAACGAGATCAGTAGTATGTGCATAATTTTGCATCATAGCAATAAAACGAGACTGCTGACGAGAACCTGCTGCAATTGTAGCAATATAACGTTGAGTGTTCTTATCAAGACTATCCCATTTGCTTGCTAACTCCAAAAATACGTCATCCAAATCACGGAATTGCCCCTGAGTATCTCTTAATGCAATACCAACAGAACGTAATGCAGTTTCAATTTTATTTGCATCTACTACTTCACCATCAATTTCTCCAATTTCACTAGGAGACTTTTTCAATTCTTCAAAACGCGCGATAATTGTTTTAAGAGCAGTACCAGCCGTATCTGCAGACTCACGAGTTGTCTCAATAATCTGTGACAAGAAAGCAGCAGTAGTTTCAAATTCCATACCTGCACTATGAGCAATAGATGCAGTTTTTGTCATGGCAACGGAAATTTCATTCACGTCAGAAGCAGTAATAGCCGCTAATTGAGAATAAACATCATTAACTCTCTGCGCGCTTGCTTGATTAATTTCCATGTTAAAACCACGCATGGCAGATGTCATACGGTCAGTAGCTTCAGCCGCGTTAAGAGATGCAATACGTGCCATTTTCATAGTTTCATTAGAAACTTGCATAACTTGATTGGTTTTTAAACCTTGCTGATAATAAAGTGTATCTGCTTCATATACTTCTTTAATTGCTGCACCAAGTGCGTTAGCACGTTTTGTATATTCAGGCAATCGTTTCCAATAATCTCCAACAGTTGGATCGGTAACAACTGCCATCTTTGTCATTTGCTCATCAAGTTCTTTAATAGTCGTAAGAGCATTATTAACAGCTTTACGAATTATGCGCATAATTCCATAAAAACCAGTAAAATATTTGATGCGATTAGCTATCGCTTCTACATCATTCATTTGTTGGTTTTGTTTTCTTTGCGCATCAATTAAATCATTGGTACTAGTTTGAGTAGCTTTATTAGCTTGTCTCAAACCACCAAGATGAGTGATTAAATTATCAACTCCGACTACGGCTTTATTTTGTATTGCATCATGGACTAAATTGATTTTTTCTTGAATTTGGTCAATTCCACTTTTTTCAGTGATATTACTAATATCTACTCCAAGACGCTGAGCAATTACTTCAAAATCTTTCCATTCTTGCGTATTAAAAGTATTAGAAAAATTTCCTTTATTAGTATTAATTAAAGCTTCATAATCTTTAACAGATTTATCAAGACTATCCCATTTTCCTTGTAAGACTTCTACTTCTTTTTCTGCTTTAGCAAAAGCATCACTCTTAGCTTTAAAATCAAAATATTTTTGTTTTAAATTATTAAGAGTTCTTAATTTTTCTTCTATCTTATTTAATTGCTCAATTTCTTCTTTTGTTCGTTGAATTTCTTTTCCATTTTCATCCGTCTTTTTAAAGGAGTCCATAACAGCTTTTATATTAATTAAATTAGGATTTTCAACCTTTAAAAGATCTTTAGACAAGCCTAGGGCAGCACCAGCATTATTAAATTGCATATTTTTTTGCATAAGTCCCCATTGCGAAGCCAATGCCTTCCACTCTGTTTCATATGCTTCTTTTGTATATTCTTGTATTCCATATTTATTTCTAATTCTTGTTAATTGGCCCTGAGCAATTGATTTATCTTTTTTTGCAGCAGCAAGCTTCTTTTCAATTTCAAATCTTGCTTCCTCGTCTTTAGTTTGTTCTTGTGATAAACGAGTAATTTCTGCTTGTATCTTTTCGTTTTCTTTTAATTGTTCTCCAAGTTTTTTACTATAATCTAAAGCAGTTTGAAAATCTTTAATTTCATTATCATCTAATATATTAATTCTTAAATCTTTATTCTTTTTAATTTCTTCAAGCTTAGAAATCATTTCATCTAATTCTGTATCCGCGCGTGAAAAATCAGCAATAAGATTTTCAGCACCCCATTCAGAACGAATTGGACCAGAAGCCGTATTCTGTATACGAGTTAAAATTTTATTTAATTTATTAAAATCACCTAATAAAGACTGACCAAGGTTACCCGTATTAAATATATTACTAATCGCATTCTTTGCCTGCTCAGTGCCTTTCAACAAATTAGTAATATTGGTATTAATATCAATAGTAAAAGTAGTATGCTTATTACTACTCATCTTTCTCTCCTCCTAAAAAATAGTCAGCACCATATACTAGTGCTGACTATATATCACTATCTATATCATCCTCAAGGAGAATTATATCTAAAACTCTTTTCGTTCCTCGATCCTCAACCGGACAAGCCACTCCTTGAAATACTCCTACTACCGGATTAGCATCTTGTCCAAGCCTCATAGATAAGTCAGACACTAGCTTTAACTTAGGAATTATAATAATTCCTGTTTTAGTTTGTCCTGTTATATCGTCCTTTACTCTCGTTTTTCCTTCTAATAAGAAGTATCTATTTTCACTAAATGGTTGCCCAATTCGCAATAACATAGAATTTTTATTATACTCTGTATAAAAATCTATAATAACTTCTTTAAAAGGAGTTTCAATAGATAATGTATTACTATCTATTAAACTATACTCAATCGGTTTGTAATCCGTATCATAAACGAAAAAAGCAAATTTTTCGCTAATCGCATCTTTTGTTTTTACAATCCCTTCTTCATCGCTCTCAAGACGTTCGCGCCGTGAGATATAATTTGTCGCATCCTCTAAGTCAAACAACTTCCCATTTTGCATTAAAGCAAATTGAGTTTTTGAAAAAATTCCTTGGGAGAAGGTTAAATTTAAATTCCTTGTTGTCTCCCACCAAATTAAATCTCTATCATCATAACCACCATGCGCGGTCACGAATTTTCTATTTTCATCAAAGTTAGAAATTATAATCTTATCAAATAGCGCAACCACTTCGCCAGGACTATAAACTCTATCTTTAATATGTATTTCATTTAGAGTCCTCAAAGTTACATCATAGAACTCTTTTAAACCAAACTCATTCATAATTGAAAAAGGCGGGCAGGTTGCCCTACCCGCCTATACCTCCATTAGCCATTAGCCTGAGGGTTAAGAATGTGGTTGTGATAAATCGTAGAAGATGTGCCAGTATAATCAGTACCACCCTTAAGATTATACTGAACAAGCTTAATCATAACACCATCTTCAGGACGAAGAACACGAAGATTCAAATTGAATACTGAAGGATCGCCATCAGCTTCCATTGTAATTGTATTCTCAGCCTGAATCTTAGCCTTAGGAATGATGAACTGGAAGAATTCATCCTTACCACCAGCAAAAGGACGAGCATAAGTATCGCCTACTACGTAATAAGTTCCAGGGAAAGTATCTGCAGAAATTTCAATTACCTTTGCATCAACTTCAAGGTCATAGGTGCAGAAATACTTAGTAGCAGATACCAAAGCAGTAGAAGCAACAGAGTTGCCTACTTCTGTATAGAACTTAGGATTAATCTTATTATAAGCCTTTCCATCAGGTCCGATATACTTAGAACTCCAGCCAGCATCTGTAGCAGAACCACCAGCGGTAACAGAAGCAGTAGCAGTAAATACTTCCGTACGCATCAAGTATGCGCTATCATTAACAAGTGCCTGAGTAGTACTATTATAACTTCTAACTGTACCATCACCGAACATAATGGCCATAGACTTAGGAGAATAAAGTGCATCAGTAAGAGCAACAGTAATCTCCTTACCAAAGTCCCATGAAATCAATTCAGGATTACCATAACCACCACGAGCAGAAGTATTTTCAGCAGTCTGCTCAATTGTAGAAGTTTTAGCGGTATCAATAAAAAGAACTGGGTTAGTAGGTCTGCCGAGGCCATCAAGTTCATAGAAAGTAATATTCGCAGCTTCCTTGATGCCATAACGGTCAAGAATAGACATAGCCATACAGTTTTTCCTCCGTATGAATTAATAAACTTATTTCGAATTCCCAATCCAATATTCGATTGTATTTTTCTTTGTATCTATAGTACCCATCATCGCACCCATTGAAGAAATATCATAAGCTTCTTTGCTTTGAAATTTATTCATAAGCGGTGAAATAGCACTATAGCTTAACTCTCCAATATTAAGTGGATTTATGCCAAGTTGCATACAACAAATTGCAACTAAACAATCATAAAATTTTAGAGAATCACCTCTCTTTTGTTTAATCTTTGCAACCGTCTTTTTGCTTTCTTTGAATTTTTTCTTTAGTTCGGTAACGCGCGGATCTTCATTAGGGTCTACTTCTTCAATTTCCTCTTCTTCTATTCCAACCGCTACTCGAATTAAATTTTGAAATCTTGGATAATCTTTTTCTTCAATATAGAAAATTTCATCAATTTTCTTACCTTGTTTTAAAAGAGTTTCCAAATCGCCTAAGATTATAATTCCCTTATCGGCAATAAAAGTAACAGGTTCGTGTAAAAAGAACTCAAAAGCGCTCAAAGTTAAATTTCTTAGTTGCGCATCCATTACAAAATTCTTATACATTATCTTATATGGAGAAGGATATTCCTTTAATGGTTCTTCTTTAAAAATGTCTTTTACATCATCTTCAGACATGGTTAAAATAGTTATATATTTTTCAAAATCTCTATTTGCCGTGTCCTTAACTTTTGGCGGATAAACATAGGAGTTGCCCTTAAAATATATAGGCAACCCCATAAATACAGAAGATAAATTATCAATCATAAGAAATTATCTCAAACTTCATTTCAAAGCAAGATACTTCTTCTGTAAGAAAACTTAGTTCAAAATCTCCGCCAACCATTTTGCCAAGTCCATTTACAGTCTTACCATCAAGCGATTCTTGAATTTCCCCTAAAATAGCATAAGGGCGCAAATTATCACTTTTAATTTTCCATTGAGAGAGTGGAGTTATAACCTCTACAGAGATTAAAACTCTTCTAAATTCAGGGTTTTCATTTAAACCTATTCCACTAATGGCGCGCACAATAACAATACTTTTAGCCGTTTCATCCGCGCCAACACGTGGAGTAATACGAATTAATTTCTCAAAAATTTCTTCCCGTTTTTGCGCATCAGTTAAATTTGTTTTACTAAGCGGATCGGGATCAGAATAATATAAATATTTTACAAGCGTATCATTTGCAATCAAACGCTTTACTATAAGTTGAAGATTTTCTCCAATTTCTCTACAATTTCTAACCATTAGAACTATCCTCCCCACCATTAAGCCAGTAGAAATCATCAGGATCATCTTGAGGAGTTTGTTCAGGCGCAGGCGTAAAGTCAATTCTATGGCGTTGATCAACAGAACAATACATCACACCAGGAGTAGAAACCATATCAATTTCTGTAATCCAATATGCAAGCACAATACCATCTTTTTCAATTTCAAAATAATTATCGCGCTGAAGGTTAGGATTAAACTGCGTAATAAACATATGAAGATTTGTGCTTTCAAGATAAGTAGAATTAGTACGAGTCTGAGAACGAACCTTATCTCTAATAGGCTCGGTACTCAATCCTCTAAAATAAACCCATTGATTATACTCTTCTCCATTATTGTCGCGCCATACAAGGTTATAATTCATTTTCAACATCATATATTTATTATAACCTTTTGCTTCACGCTCTAACTGATACCATACCAACCAAGGAATCAATCCCTCACCCTTAAAACCAGGAATTAATAAAATGGTTCCACCAGGTATTACATCACGTGTTCTGGTTAATAAATAAGAGGTAGTCTGAGTTACATCTTCTGTATTCCTCTCAAGAGTACCCTCATATACCTCACCGTCATATCTAAATTCAACTCTGTATACAGACTTCAAAAGATACAAATCAAAATTTCTTTCTCTCTCAGACTGTATGCGAGATTGATAATCATAGCCATAACGGTTTAATCTCTTATAATAGATATCATATTCGCCCATTACCAACCTCGCTCCACTAAATTCATACATTCAAAAATTGTGCTTCTAAAGTATTCATACTTCAGACGACGAAGGGCGCAAAGTTTTGAATATAATACATACCAATTTATTGTTCTTTCTTCTTCCTTGTATCCCTCAAGTTCGATTAGAATGGAGTCTAGGTATTTCTCCCATTCTCCATTCTTCTCAAACTCACATAAAACGCCAAAAAGACGATTCTTAAATCTATTCTTTAATCCTTCTTGAACATCAGGTATCATTATTCTTCTTCAGTGACGGCGCCAGCTAAACTACTATATTTATAAGGCTTCCCATCAACAGAACGATAATAATAACTTTCCATCTTTAATGCGTATTTTCTTTCAGATACAAGGGCTTTATTTAACTTATCAAGTAAGTTGGCTTGTGAGAAATCTTTTTCTTCGTAAAGTGGTTTAATATTCTCCCAAGTCATAATACATCTATTCAACCATTCGCACTTCATATAGTTTGCGATAATTTGAATTTCCATTTCAGTAAGGTCTTCGTCAAAACCCTCTGTAGTATGCGCTAAACTATGACGCGGAAATTTAAACCACGGAATTGCCGCATTCATAATCTCATACCAGTCTTCCTCAGCCTCTTCCTGGAGCCAATGATCCCATTCATCTTCAAGAATTCGGCTAAGAAAAGCTTTGTAAATTCTTGAGCAAGGTGTCATTATCTCTTCTCCTTAGCGGTAGGGGCTTCAGGAAGTGGTTCAAGGCTATCCTTATAATTTTTGATAGCGCGCAACATATCCTTATTACCCTTCTGACCAAAAAATTCAATCTTACTATTGTTCAAATCCTTATAATTGCGGATAGCATAATTAACTACTTCCTCAATCTGCTCAGGACTAAATTTATTAAAATATTCCTCTACTTCTCTCATAGGCATTGCGCCAATAAGTCTCTTCTTCAACTTATCATCGAGCATAATAATTTCTTTCTCTTCTTCCATGTCGGTGATAAGTCCAACATCATAAAGGAATTGCTTGTCGTCTGTAACTAACATACCATGCGTAAACAAATACTCTACGCCAGGTCTGTAATATGCCTGCTCAAGAATATCTCTATCAATAGGGAACTGAGCACCACATTTCGTCCAGGTTCTACGCAAATTATACTCAGGAATATCGATAACGATTTGCTGTTCCATTGCGTTTCTTACCATAACCATATTTTCTTTCATAATTAAAAATCTCCTTTTTACTCACCCTTTGGGCTAAATTAATAAAATAGAAAATAGAGGGGTAGAGTTGCCTCCACCCCTCCTTTAAATTAAATCTTAAAGAATAGAACCGTCATACCATTCAGTAGTAGCGATATCAGTATTCTGATAAATACCCCAGTTATTGTATGCGAGGATAGCAGTACCAATCATACGATAGGTATTAACTTCAACGCTCTGGTCGGTATTCTCATAACTCCACAACTGAGTAGAACCTTCCATAACAAGCTTAACGATCTTCTCACGTCCGGAAGGAAGAATGTAAGCATACTGAGGATTTACAAGATACTGAGTATTCTTGTTATTCAAGAAGGACTGTCTCAACTCAACAATAGGAGTACCACGGAAAAGTCTGATACGTCCAGTATTGTGGATAGACTCAATATCATCAATAGGGTAGATAGCCTGTGCAGCACTTGCAATAGCAGGAACAATAGCGTCAGGACCCATTGCATCTACGAACTCAGGAGAAGCAACAATAACTGCGCCCTCGCCATAAGCCTTAACCGTATTGATAATACCCTGAAGTGCAGAAGCACTATAAGTACCGGAAACCTTATTCTTAGCAGGCATTTCGCTTGCATTTACAGCAGCCATAAGAGCAGCCTGGATTTCACTGTAAATAGCGTCTACCTGAGCTTCAATAAGAACATCCATGAACTCGGTAAGAGACTCAGCGCCATCGATAAGTCTTACAAAGTCAATGGATACAGCACCACCGATAGACTTAACGCCGATCGTGAAGGTTTCAGTATCAAGTCTGAAAGACTCGTAAACGCCACTAAGACCAACCTGAGTAAGGAACTTCTTAGCACGCTGACGTCCAAGTCCACCTCTCTTGAAGAGTGGCTTATCGCCATTTGCTACCTGGAGAACTTCAGCGAAAGAACCAAACTGTTCCATAACTTTCTTAGGAACAATATCATCCGCAGCAGTAATGATGATATCAAATACATCATACTTGTTGCGAAGGAAATTATTAACGGAACCCGTCAACTTAGCAAATTCTTCACTAAATGCCTTTTCAGCCGTGTCAGCAGAATAGGTATCGTATCCCTTACGGTTTACTACGCATTTAGCAAGAGTTTTAAGATTTTTCATAGTATTAGCATCCATTATCTCTTACCCCCTTATGCAGCCAACACAACGAACTTGACGCCAACAGTGCCGTCAGGCATCGTAGTATAATCAGCAACTTGTAATACAGGACCATATGTAGGCTTCGAAGCAGAAACCTTAATTGCACCGTTGGTGCAGATACCACCATAAACTGGAGTAGTAGCAAAAGCAGCGAGCTTAGTCTTTACATTTGCATCAGTCGTAAAACCAGTTTCGGTATTGTCGTATGCAATACAGTTAGTCGTAAAGCGATCACCAATTGCAAGATATCCAAGACGAGGAAGGAACGTACCCTGATCAAGCTTGAAGTTCTTGAGACCAGGAGTTCTCTCATCATACATATGCTCAGCAGTATAGTTCAAAGCAATAAGCTTATCGGTACCATCTGCTGCAGGATATCCAACAGTCTTGTTAGCCTTATCGACTGCAAGAAGCATACCATTCTCAATATAAGTTGTAATGGCAGCCGCGATCTTGCACTGTGCTTCGATACGACCATCACGTCTAAAAGCAACCTGGTTAAGTTCAAGCTGACCATAACCATCGATTGTCAATCTAGCAAGAGCCATATTAAGGCACCTCCAAATTATTTATTCTCATACTTCTTGAGCAAATCTACGATAGGATCTGCGTAGTTGCTCTGTTGCGTCTGTTTCGGGATTATATTACCCGATTCGCTATTCTTCTGACCAAAGAAAGCAGAAGGATTACCTTTCTTTATCTCGTAGCATAGCTTCATATCTAATTCCTCTACAGTATATGCATCGAGAGAATCAGCATACTTCTGAATTACTTCATCAGATACTCTGCCTGTATACTCATCAATAACTGCCTTCTTCTTTTCAAGTTCAACAGCGTTTTTAAATTCAGAGAGAGTTTTAATCTGTTCCCTAAGAGAGCTAATTTCTCCTTTAGCTTCCTCAAGTTGAGCAGAAAAAGTATCTCTTTCCAACTGTAAAGTGGAGTTTAAAGATTCTAACTCATTAATTTTGCTTTCGAGCGCAAAATTTTCTTCGTCTTTCTTTTTCTTAATGGTTATGTTAGGGTTTCCTCCAGTTTCAGCAACTTCTTCAGCGGCTTCAACGGCTTCTTCAACAGCTTCATTATTATCATCGCCATCATTGTCGCCATCAGTATTTTGAGGATCAGTCGCTCTCAAAGGGCCTTCACCCTCAGTTTCTTCCGCGCCATCACCTTCAGCATCATCGCCACCCTCAGCATTACTTCCACCATCAGTTCCGCCGTCTCCGGCTCCACCTTCTTCATAAGAGTCTACCTCAGAAGTAGTTTCTTCAGAAGTTACTTCTGTAATCTCTTCCGAAGCTTTCTCTTCTTCAAAGACTTCTTTGTTCAAGTCGTCCATTGGGTTTCCTCCATTGGCTTTTTCTAATATTGCATATATACTTTGATTAAAATCATAGAAAGCAGCACCTTCGAAACAAGGCTCTACGTTATCTCCTAAGGCCTGAAGCCCTAAGAAACATCCATCACTAAAAACAAAGCATTTTTTTCCTTCCTTAACTTGCCAATCTCCTTCTATAGAGCGCAAGTAAAGTTCCATCGATTCACCTTTACCAAAGATTTCACTAGCTTCTTCATAAAGTGCGGTATATAAAAGTATATCGCAACAAGCATATGTACGAGTAACTCCATCTTCATCAGTAAAGTCTTCCCACGCGAAGTTTGGATTTTCAGGAACGACGCCATAAATGCGCCCTTCACTACGTTCTTCACCGTGGTCGGTAAAATCTGTTTCTCCATATATACCCTTTACAGGAGTATATGGAAGAGTACCAACCAACTTCTGCGCGAATTCATCGGTAATATATGTACCGTTTCGATTTAGTCCTCTATAAAAGATACGAACTCTACCACGAGAAGTAGTTTGGCTTGCTTCCGTAGGTGCAGTAAGTACACCATAGGTTATAACAGGGATTTTAAAACATAAATCTTTCATAGTTTCTCCCTTAGCTTTCGCCAGCGGCTACTTGCTCATTTTGAACTGTCTTTTCAGATTTCTCGTCTAAAGCTTTCTTAGGACGTCCTGGCCCTTCACCAGTAGGATTATAAGCAGATTCAAGTGGCTTCAATAATTCATCAAGATGGAGTATATCTATCTCAAGTTGTTTTACATTAGCTAAATCACGCTGACTAAGTCCCATGGCGATAGTAGGAAGTATAAAACTATAACCAGAGTTAGCGAGCTTAAAAGCATTATCCAAATATTCATCTTCATTAAAATATGCAATCGGAAGAATTGTATATTTAAAGTTAAGAGTAGGCATTGCGAATTTTGAGTTTACTAAGTTTGTAACAAACGTAGAAAACTTATCCGCTAAATGCATCATAATTCCAAGTGTTACTCTTTGAGAAGAAGGAATAGCAGAACTACCGGTAGCCGCGAACAATTCTTTACTTACTCCACCTTGAGAATAAATATTCTGTTCATAACGAGATAATAAACTAGCGTCATTATCATTACCGGTCTTTGAAACAATTGCTTCAACATCTGCATAGGTAGTAAGAACATCGACGTTAGGATTATTCTCCAACATCGCTACCGCGCCCTTATGTAATTCCTTTGCTTCTTCTGGCTCCAATAAGAAGGCGCCATCTGTCATATGAGGAATATGTTGAACAATTATCTTTTTAATCTCGTCCGTGAGTTTATCCTTTAAACTATCATTAACTTCATCATATAAAAGTGCGGCTCTAATCACGTTCAAAAGCGCAGGTCTTCCATCAAAGAAAGGAAAACAAACACCCATTGAAGCAGGAATTAAAACCCAAGAAGATTTAAGTTTACCTCTAATCCACTTTTCATATGCAGCCTTAATAAATTTTGGATAAGTTTTAAACAAAATTTCTCTGTACTCGTCAGATTCAATTTGTCTAAAATACTCAAGGTTTAACTCGATTAAATCGTTATTATGAGTGTCCTTATAATTGCTTCGACAATATTCAGTTGGTAAATCTACTACAGCAAAAGCGTCATCTGTTTCACTTATAATAAGGCCATAATAACATCCATCAACTAAACTCATCCATGCACAGTTTGTAAAGAAAGTAGGTAAGTTCATACCCTCGACTAAATTAATCGCCGTATTATACTTTTTCTGTAATTTGGAGTTGGAGAGTTTTGCATCTTTAAGCGGATTGGGAATTAAGATGCCTACATACTCAAGCATTGTGGCGTAATAAAGTACGATTTGACGATAGTACCCGTTTCTTTCAAAAAAGTAGCGAGAAAGTCTAATTTTTGCTTGTAAATTATCGCCTTCTATAATGTCAAAGATTTCTTCTTTCGTGTATTTAAAGTAAGTACGGCCCCAATAGCCGTGTGATTTAGAGGAATAGGCTTTTTGATTCGTGAGAATCATACCATCAATGGACTTCTTAAACTCGCTAAGAGTAAAACGCTCAACTGCGTTTTTATCTAATTCAGCGACTTCGGTCTGTCCAACTGAGAGTTTAATATCTTCACTCATTTAAAGTTCCTCCTAATTAAAGAATATAAGTTGACGTGTCGCGCCCTCTAATTTTCTCTTAAATTTCTTAACATATTCTTCTTCAATTTCTTTAATGCGCCAAAGCCCATAACAGAAAGAATAGAATTTATCATCAGGATATTTGGAGTTAATAGGTTCCAATACAAAATCACTAACTGCCGCAGTCTTCTTTCTTTTAAAATTCATCATTTCATCAATTAAACGAGAAGTCATTTCATGCGGTAATAAGCGTTTTGCGCGATTTTCGGGTTTCATGTGCGCACCAGTTTTAGTTTCAAGTAATAGTGAGCGCGCCTTCTGTTCAGAAATTAAGAAATGAACACGTCCGCTACTAATAAAAGTATAAGCATTACTTTGAATTTTAGGCTTTAAAGTAGAATTAGCTTTAAAACTATATAAAATTCTTGCACAATCATGTGGTTGAATTTTCTTAAAATTATCATCATTAAAGAAGCCATAAGCAGGATAATATTCTCCTGTCTTACTATCATATTGACTTTGTGTCATTACTTCTCCAAAACCAACACCAATACCGTTTGTATCAATTACAACCTCACGCGGTTGATAAATTTGAATTAAACGTTTTAAATCTATGGCTTGACGATAAAAGGCTTTTTCTTCTGCGGTTTTACCTAAAACTATTATATTAGTAACTGAACAAGTAAAAGTTCCTTGCTCACCAATATTAACCTTAAAAATAGTGCAAACAGTTTGGTCATGAATCGCACCCACGTCTACTGAAATTAAGTGGAATTTTTTTTCGTTGGTTACATTTTTTACTTTCCACTCAGGATTTTTTAAAATTCTATATTTATTAATTCTATCATAATCTAACCATGCATCTGATGAACCACCACTCCAAAGTGATAAATATTCGGTTGCAAAAGAGTTAGGGTTAAAAGAAGAATCAGTTTTTAAGTCGTAAATAAAACTCTTCTGTAAAAGTCCATGTAACATAGGAACCCTATAATCACAACCCATACAGAAGTAATCATCTGGATTTATAATAGACTTTTGAAAAACATCCATTAATACATCATATGCGAACGATGATTTTGCGCCCGCAGATGTTGCATATATACGTTGACGATTAGGCTCTTTTTCGTTTATTTCTCCAGTTGGAAGACGACGATCTACGTTAAGCAAAGGAATAACAACTGTATTTAACATTTCTTCTTCATGGTCCATTTTCTTCAGTATAGGTCGTTAATCTATACCCGTCTTTCGACTGCTTTATATTACTATAAAGTTGAGACTATATCTTCACGGGGCAAACCGTGCTCTCCATTTCGACTCACTTGAGCCTACGTCTTTCGACTAGTCGTTGAACCTTACTTTTTAAAAGTCTTGGCTGCTGATTGTCCCGAAGGAGTTTCCAGCAATTAAGAGAGTTTTTAGTGCGCAATCCATGAGAAGTTAGGTCGTATTACGTCATTATTCTTTTTTATTCTTTGTTTGCAATACTGTTGAAGATTATTATCTTCAAAAATCGGTACTGCTCTTTCAAATATCTCTGAATCTGTTAATGATAAAAACTTTTCAGCGTAATTTCTATACTCGCCTTTTACTATATGGTCTTTTAAACCTTTTGAAATATCTAGATAGCGAGTCATTGCTGCTTCCGCGCCTCTACCATATGCAGAAACAACACATAAAAAATCAATTACATCTTTTTCAGACATATTTGCTTTTTTAATTCTTGGAGGATTATTTGCTAAATCCAATTCTTTTTCAAATAACTCAAAATATTTAATTTTATCTTCATCTGAAAGTGCCTCTGCCATTGGAATATACCAAGTATAGGCAGCCTTTCTTTTTATTGCTGAAACGGTACTACTATCAATTCCGAGATAATCAGCAACACGATTTGTTAAGCCTTCATATTCTTGAATACCAAAATATATAAAACAAAAATCTTCAAAGCTTAAATTTCCTCTTGTGTTTCCACCGTCGCCGCCGAGCGTTAGATTAAAACCATTTTCATAACTGTTTTCTTTTTGAATCTCTTCAATTTCTTTTTTATTTAACTCGTCTTTAGTTAAATCATATATTTGAGAAGTGATTTCAAAATTTTCTTCCCCATATTTATTCCAACTAGATTGTAATTTTGGATTAACATGGTTATTGTTTCGTAAAGCGCTCAAATGATTTTCTAATCGGCGTTGCAAGTTAGTTGTTTGCCCAACATAAACTTGATTAGTAATCTTATTAACGATTTTGTAGATATAGCATTTCATATTGCTATTCCTCCTTTATATTTCTAATATAAAGCAGAAATAGAATCTCGCATCTCAACAAAAATAATACAAAATTTACGCACTTCGTCAATAAGACCACCGTTACGACGTCCACCACGGGTAGAATCGAGAGGCGCAACTACATCAAACTGAGACCCATTACGGAAGCGAAGCTCTACGTAGTCCTTACCATAATTACCAGGAGTCTCATCATATTCCCCGCCAATTAGTTCTTTTCTAAGTAAAGGAAAGAGTCTAAAAATTTCAAAAAGTTTTTCCTTAGCGATCTTCGCACCCTGAGATTTACCAGGAGTACAAATGAAAACCTTTCTTCCAGGAATAAAGATACATTGCAAAAATAAACCTAAAATAGTTAAGAACGATTTAGACCAAGCACGAGGCGCGGTTATGTAAACTGTTCTAAAGCGCATGATAGCGCGCAAGAAAATACGTTGATAAAAATATAAATGAAATCCCGTATCTTCAGGCGTAATCATATCAATGAAAAGGTCAGGATAATCTATAAAATAATTTAATAAATCTCCAATATGATCAAAATTCTCTTCTAAATATTCTTCATTAAGTTTAACCCCTTTCTCAAGTATGACGCCTTCTTTAATACCAGTAATTCCAGTAATAAAGTTATTCATCTACGTCCTCCTCAAATTCCTCTTCCATCAATTTTTTATAACCTTCATTATCATAATCTTCGAGTTTAAATTCATTCTCTGAACCAAAATTATCTTCCAAATCCTTTACATTCTTTAACGAAGCAATGCGCGCTTCAATCTGTTCACTAATACCACTTTCATTAGTATAAAGTCTCTGATTAAAGGACTGAATGTTTTGAACTGTCTCATCTACAATATCGCGCGTAACTCCATCATGATAACGAGCCTGCCAACCCTTTTTCTCCATCCACTTAACAAGTTCACCTATAGAATCAAAATCATTAAGGTTTTTAATATTAGTTGGAGTAAAGTCTGCTTGTTTAACGAGTTTGTCATGAGAAGCAAGAAGCTTATCAAAATCTTCGCCCGCACGAATTCTCTCATCAATTTCAAGCGAGATTTTACAAATCTTAAGTGCGCGGTCATCTTGGAGGGCGCCATTAACAGATTGAGAAGTTAAGATACCTTTATATAAGTTTTCAAGATAAGTTAATTGCTCATCATCATAATTACTACCCCATTTAAGTTGAAGTTCTTGGCGTTCAGCATCCCCAATTAAAGGAAGAACAGAGCCAAGATCCCCGTTTTTCTTTAACTCTTGGTATTCATCATAATACTTTTTCCACCCCACTCCATAATATTCGCTTTTCTGACAAATCATGGCGTAGCGCGCAAACAGATTATCTTCACTCATTTCCTTTAAGTTTTCCCACTCTTTAGGAATGAAAGGGATATCAGCCATTTGACACAACTTATCAATTGCATCCCAATTCCAATCTTGTTCTTTAAGCCAATTATCAATGCAGTGGCCGCAAATAGGAATTACTCCATCAGGATAGAAAATAGAAGTGGTAGGCGCGAACTCGCTTAAACTTAAAGTGTTGCCGCATATAGGGCAATCTCTAAATAAAACCTTACGCTTAATTTTCGGTTGAAGTCCCATTTAATTCTACCTCCGGGATAGTTGAATTTATGGTGAGCGCGCAGTTGTCGTCTTCAACAACGTCCTTCTTTTTCGGCTTTGCTTTCATAATTTCCAAAATATCTTTCTGCGCGCCCCAACTAGCCTTATAAAATGTCTCCATAATCTCAGCTAAAATTTCTTCGGCGTCTCGCTTAACTGCTCTAACTTTATAATTTCTCTTCCTAAGTTCTTCTTCTCCAATCTCATCCCTTAATTCCCCTAAGGTTTTCCCAATGGGGTTCTCATCTTGGTCCAAAATTTCTAATTTCCCAAATTTAACCCCCAGTACTCTCCCCAACGAAAAAATTTCTTCTTCGGAAAGTTCGTTTAAAAGGTCTAAAAACTCTCCTACACGTTTCTTCTTACTCATTATTCTTCTCCTTCTTCTCCTTACGTTTTTCTCTATCACAAATTTTACAGCGTCCGTTGAAGCCATCTGGAGACTTCTTTCTCTTCATAAAGAAATCCTCTCTTCTAAGTAACTCCTTTCCGCAACAACTACACTTTTTAAATTCCTCTTCAAAGAAAAGGTTCTCAACCTTTTCCCTATGAAGTTTAACCGCTTCTACAATTTTCTTTATAATCTTTTGCTTAAAGATAGTCGATATATAGTTAAGCGCATAGTTTTTCCCATATTTCCTATTAATATACGCCGCTATATCTTGGTTTTCCTTATGCTGAAATTTAAGGTCTAAAATCTCGCGTTGGGCCTCGGTTAAATCGGCTTCTTCAATATAGTAGTCTAAAGTGTCGAAAAGTTGAGGAATTGTAGAATCTTCTTGTAATTCTAAATTCTCTAAAAATTTCCGAAGTAAAATAAGTTGATATATATGGTCTTCGTTTTCAAAACTAAAGTAAAACTTAGTGGCGCGCTCATCAAAATTGCGCTGATTCTCCCAAATAAAGTTTGAAATTACTTTAAGTTCTTTAGGGGTATAAAGTGAAGGAGATGGATTATGCTTGAAAATTAAGGTGTCGGCGCGCTCTACGTCTTTTTTCTCGTTTTCCTTTAAATTAGCCCCTCTTTTTAAACCGAGAGGATAAACATTAATTCCAACTCCAAAAGTCGGATCGTCTTCTATAAAGTTAGGAGAGTGGGCAGTTGAGGAATTTCCTACAGTTTGTTTGTATGAGTCGCGTAACGTATATTGGTCGGAACGAAGTTGGATTAAGAGATGGCGGGACTTTATATAGGTATGTTGAGTCCAGTTTTCTACTTCTTTCTCTAACTTACTTCTGCGCTCAATTGAAATTCTATCGAGTAAGGGTTGACGAATTGGCTCGGTACGTTTCCCTATTCTAAGTTCGAAAACCTCAATTTGATAATCAAGTTCATCTATACGGGTAAAGAGGTCTTCAAGTAGGGAAAGAATAAATGGTGGGGCGTTTTTGCGAGCTTCTGAGCGGGAGAATTTCTCTTTTTTAATTTTGATTTGAGGCGCGGTTAAGGGACGGAAGGAGTTCTCGTCTACTGCGGGATTTTCTGAAAGGGCCTCTAATGATTCAGTTTGCGTGTCCCAATCTGTTGAACTTGAGGGTGGAATTATCCCGGAGTTACGTAAGTTCTTACGATTTGGATCTGACCAGAGGAGGTAGTTCGCAATGGTTTCGAGTTCCTCTGGAGTGGGATTCTGAAGTGTGGGGAGATAAGAGTTTATAAATTCTAAGCGGTCAGTGCCGGTTAGATTAAAATTTAATTTAAGTCTCATTTAAATAGATTTCCTTAATAGATTTAGGGTAGTTTTCTCCCTATGATTTAATTATATCACGGAATAAGGGAGAAGTCAAATTTTGGGTTCTTGAGGAAAATGTGCGAGGGGCGCTTGCGCCCCGAAAAAAAATTTGTCTTTTTTCCTAAAAATACCGCCCATAGAAAAAGGCACACAGCAAAATTACTGTGTGCCTTTCGTGTTTATTGTGGGCTTTAAATTTCGTTTTCTTCATACAGATATTCTATCAATTCATTTAATGGTATAATATCAAAGTCGCGAAGCGTTGCACTTTTGCAAGTGTAGCAATCAATCAATTTTATATACGTGTTATTGATATTTTTACACGCTTGCAAGGTGTAGCGAATAACGTCCGAAACAAAATAAATTCGAATGCAACTATCTTTATAAAAACCGTTATAGTCTACTGCCCAAAAGGGAAAATTGTTATCGTTAATTTCCTTTTCGATATCTTCAAAACTATAATCCCAAAATACATATTTTCTTGCAAGTGCATAGGCTTTTTTAAATTCTTCTTTCATGGTTTTTTCTTCCTTTCGTTTTTAGTGTTGTGCGCTTGCCTTGTTTGGCAAGGCAAGCGCGTTTTGTTTTTTTGTGGTTTCAACTTTCAGTAGACATATTCGCAAAGGTTTCCGACATTACCGAAACTGTGCTTTTTTCCTTGCAACAATTCCACAAATAGTTTGCAATCGGTTTTGACGCTTTCGGGCGGACTGTTTCGCTTCCGTAAAAACTTTGAATATTGATTTGGTTTCTACTTGAATTGTCTTTCAAAAGTTGACCGCGCCCATTATAGCCGCCTAACATTTCAAGCCATTCATTCCAATTAAAAACATACGCTTGATTAATGATATTTTCATATTCGTTAACCATTGGTACATACACCACAAAATCAACCACGTTTTTCGGAATTGCACAACAAGCGTGTTTTACCTCTACTGTAGGCAAGTAGTCCAAATTGTAAAACTTTTTGAAAAGTCTTGACGTCAAATCATAGAAACCATTAACTTTTACAGTTTTTACAAGTCTGTTTGCAAGGATAGAACGAATTGTTACCTCATAGGCGTAACCAGTTTTTCCGCATTCATCATACGCAAACCATTCTAACAAATAGTTGAAAAGAATAATCGAAAGTGCCGAAAGCGAATTATTGGCAAGTGCTTTCAATTCTTTCCACGTCCACGGATAGTCAATCGTGATAGACAAATCAACACGATTTTTTGTTGCGCGATTGCCAAAGGTTAAATTTTCGAGTTTCATAAAGTACCGTCCTTTCCGCGCTTTTTGCGCTAGAGAAAATATAATATTGTTTGTGGGGTGTTCCCACACTCAAAGTATATCAAAGGTTTAAACCAAATGCAATACTTACCTTGCATAAAAGACAAGTTTTTTTTCTTTCCTTATTATAGGGGAAAAACAACTATACTATACCACACACAACAAATTGTATTATTGTATACAATCCAAAAAATAAACCGATTGTATACAATCACATTTTTTATACCGATTGTATACAAGTATAATTGTATACAATTATACAAGTATAATTGTATAATTGTATACAATTATAATTGTATATTTGTATACAGTTAGACGACCAGCGTCTAATTCCGGTCCAAAAGTTAGACGACTATCGTCTAATTCACCCTCGCAATTCCCGCCTTATACGTATATGCGAGCTGCGAGCTGCGAGCTGCGTATAACACGCGATTGCGAGCTGCGAAAATTAGACGAGTAGCGTCTAATTTTTCTTGATCTGATCAGGTCCGGAAAGTCCGGAAAAATTTTCCAAAAATTTTCAAAAACTATTGACTTTTCCATTAAAATATGATAAAATTAGATATAATCAAAGAGGGCGGTAGCCCTGCCTATATTCTTTTTTTGGAGGTGCTTTATGAAATTTGTGATTATGGTTCGTGATGAATTGGGTGAGGAGTCTCGCGCATATGGTACTGATTTTCTGTCGGCTATTCATGAGTTCCCGTCTTTCGATGAAGATGACGCGGCTATGACTGAAGCGTTTTTCGCTTGGATGTCGAGCGTTGAAAACCGCGCGCAGGCGGATTGGGAAAGCGTTTTCGGACCTGAAAGTTCTGTTTTCATCGAGAGGCTTTTTTCCGATATGACGCTTTCAGAATTGGGTACGATGTGCGGTTACGATGATTCAATTTTTTGGTAGAAAAAAGGAATCGGTCGAACGGGAACAAAAGTTCCTGTTTTTAAATTAGACGACTATCGTCTAATTAAAAAATTTTTTAAAAAACACTTGACTTTTTTATTTTTATATGTTATAATAAAGAAAATAAAAAAGGCGAAAGCCGAAAAGGAGATTACTATGGAAAATCAGGGTTTCATTTTTAACGCAAAATGCGATGCAGTTGGTACTTTTGAAAAGGAAAACAACCTTGTTACTTTCTTCATTTACGATTGGGGAAAAATGACAATGACGATCGATATGTTTTGGGATTTGTTGGAAAATTTAGATTTCATGATTACAAATCTCAAAATGTGTACGGTTGCAGATGCACTTGATTTTTATGCACAAGTTGAAAATATTGCATAAATATTCATGGGAAAGTTTTCTGAAAAACTTTCCCAAAATTAATTAGACGACTATCGTCTAATAAAATTTTTTTATTTTTTTCAAAAAAGTACTTGACTTTTTCTTTTTCTTATGATATAATAAAGATACAAAAAGAGAGAGAAACAAGGTTTCCTCTCCATAGTGGTTTATTGATCCGCATTCTTCAACCAACTCTATGAGTAAAAAAGGAAAGCGGCGTACAGGCGAACAAGCCCGAACAAGAGAGGCGCCTACGAAAGTGGCGGATGTGGCGGGTAAAAAATAAGAGAAAATATTTTCTCTTATTTTATAATTAGACGACTATCGTCTAATTCTTTTCTGAAAATAAATTAGACGATGGCGCGCGAAAAATTTTTTAAAAAACTTTCCTAAAAAGGGTTGACAAATTTATTTTTCTATGATATAATAAAGACACAATAAAGGAAAGCCCATAGGGCTGAAAGGAGATTACTATGAATAAGGAAATGTGGAAGAAAATTTACGGACAGTGCAGAATGTGGGTTAACGCGCGTGAGATTACTCTTGACCCTGTACCCTACATGGTGTGCGAAGACGGCAACTATTCCTGGGTTCACTGGTATGTCGGCAACATTTTTATCGCAGTCTTTATCGGCCCTGGCTACACGAAAATTTATCTCAATAGACCTGAAGATAATTTTAGAGATGTAGTCATCAGAAAAAACGCATAAACCTAAAGGGAGAGCGCAAGCTCTCCCCGTTTTTACGAATTAGACGACTATCGTCTAATTAAAAATTTTTTTGAAAAACTTTTCAAAAAGGTATTGACAAAATAATTTTTCTATGATATAATTAAATTACAAAAAGAAAGAGAGCAAGGCTCTCGGAAAGAGGTTACTATGAAAACTTACCGTGTTACTTTAATTCTTGCAAACTACCACACTAAGTCCGTTTGGGTTCAGGCTACCGACAAGCTCGCGGCTGGCGCAATTGCCAAAAAAGAGCAGGGTAACCGCTGCCGCGTTTGGGCGGTTCATGACTTCACCGATTAACGACATGTTGTCCTCCTTTTCCCGGTCGGCTCGCAAATGCGAGCTGACCATAATTAGACGACTATCGTCTAATTCTTTTTTAAAAAAATTTTCAAAAAGTACTTGACTTTTTTATTTTTCTATGATATAATTTAATTACAAAAAGAAAAGGAGATGCAGAAATGAAAGTTATTATTGAAAAAACCAGCGATTGGACTTATAGAGAAATTAGAAAATTTGCTACTCTTGAAGCGCTTATCGCTTTTAAAAACGAGATAGGTCATGCAGTTATCCTGAGAGATAATATCTTTAAGCAATTTAAATTTGATGAAATCGCCGCTGACTCTATTGAAGAAGCAGAGAAACTTATTTCTTGTGATTTCATTCTTGAAATTTACGATGACTACCGCGAGTAATCGCGGAGTTATTTAATTAGACGACTATCGTCTAATTAAATTCTGAAAAAAATTAGACGATCGCACGCGAAAAAATTTTTTAAAAACTTTTCCCAAAACTATTGACATTGGTTTTAAACTGTGCTATAATCTAATTACAAAATAAAGAACAGCCCAAAGGGCGGAAAGAGGTACTCAATGAAAACTATCGAAAAGAAAAATGCAAGAATTATCCTTAGCGCCGATGAAATGGCTACCCTGTGTGTATCGTACAACATCCTGCGCGACATCTTCGATGCGATGGAAGAGAACAAAGCACCTTACATCAATACCAATCCACATACTCACGATTTGGAAGACGTTGAAAGCGCGCTCAGACTTCTCAATGACATCACCAGCGTTCCGTATGGTGCTGAGCACGGTTTTTCCTTCGAAATCGCGGACGATATCTAAAATGAAAATGAGGGAGCTTCGGCTCCCTTGAAATAATTAGACGACTATCGTCTAATTAAAATTTTCTGAAAAATTTTTCAAAAAGGTATTGACAAATTTATTTTCTTGTGATATAATTTAATTACAAAAGATAAAGGAGGGCGCGAAAATGATAAATATTCGCACATTAAGAAAAATCGAAAATAACGGCGGTCTGACTCTGAAAAAGGGAAAGATTGTAGAGCACAAGACGGGCTATCAAGTAGCCACCGAAGGCGTTATAACCTCAGACATTACCGAGGTTCGCGCGCTCATTAAAAAATTTGATGGGAACTGCGGGCTGTGGCTTGAAAATGGCGTATGGTATATCGACCGCTGCCACCGAGTGAGCACAAAACGCGAAGCATTACGCGAAGGGCGCGAGTGCAAACAGATTTCCATTTTTAAATGGGCTGACAAATCTTTAATCTATTGCTAAGCACTTAACATTTTCCCTCAAAACTTATACCTTCCCGGAAACGGGAAGAATTAGACGACTATCGTCTAATAAAATTTTTTTTAAAAAATTTTAAAAAAGGTATTGACATTTTAATTTTTCTGTGATATAATAAATACAGAAAGATAAAGATAATCTTTCAATAAAGAAAAGGAGAATAAGAACATGGCTGAGAATTACAATTTCGCATTTGAGGTTGAGGGTGAGGACCCGATCTTTATCGCTATTGAGGACAGACCCGATGACCCGCATTGCACGATGCGCCTCATGAAAGAAGAGGCAAGGGAGAAAGCCGCTGAGATTTTCAGAGTCCCTGAGTACAAGGTCAAGTATATCGGTTGCTATGATGACGATGACGCTGACGACATTGGATATGACACTTACTAAAATTTGTATAGTACCTCCGCCTTCCTGGGAACAGGAAGGCAATTAGACGACTATCGTCTAATAAATATTTTTTAAAAAAAATTAAAAAAGTACTTGACATTTGAATTTTCTTATGGTATAATTAAGTTACAGAAAAGGAAAGGAGATTAAAAATATGGAATTTTGGAATTTTGAATTTGAGGTTGAGGGCGAGTTCCCCATCTTCGTAGCAATCGAACAGGACAGACCGTTTATGCAAGCAAGAGCAGAAGCGATGGCAAAAGCCGTTGAGGTTTTCGAGGTTCCCGCGAATGAAATTCATTATGGCGGTGTTTACAATGACCTTGACGCGGAAATTTTAGGTTACGACACTTTCTAACATCAGCATAGTACCTCCGCCCTTCCGAAAGGAAGGGTTATTAGACGACTATCGTCTAATTAAATTTCTTGAAAAAATTTTCAAAAAGTACTTGACAAAATAAAAGGCGTATGATATAATTTAATTACAGAAAGGGAAAGGAGATACGAAAAATGAGAAAGTTAAGTTTCTTTTATGTAACATATGAGGACGGTAGAGTAATCCGTTATAGTAACCTTATTCTTCCGTTAATAATGATTAACCCCAAAGTAAAGCTCATCAAAAGCGCAAGCGGCGATATTGTTTGGGAACCTTCAATGAAAAAGTCTACTAACTAAATGTTCATAGCATCCTCCTTTTGAGAATTGCCCTCGTTACGGGAAACTGGCGAGGGCGATCTTCAAATTAGTTAGACGACTATCGTCTAATTATATTTTTAAAAAATTTTTTAAAAAGGGTTGACATTTTTATTTTTCTATGATATACTATCTATAGAAAGAAAAACAAGCGCACAAGCGCAGAAAGAGGTACAATATGTATAAGAAGATGTGGAAAAAGTTTTATCGCGCGGCACGCATTTGGAACAACAAGGGAATTATCTATGAAGAGGACGCCAAAGACCTTTATGTCGTCGAATACAATCTCGGTCGCGCCGTTTGGAGCTATGGAAAGCATCCCGATATCCTGATGGTTTTTGCATGGAAGGATAACAAGGCAATTAATGTAGGTTGGACTCAGCACGTGGAAATTAGGGAAGGATAAAATCTGCCCTTTCTCTTCGGAGAAAGGGGGAATTAGACGACTATCGTCTAAATAATTTTTCCAAAAAAGTTTCAAAAAAGTATTGACAAAAATACTTTCTTATGATATACTATAATTACAAAAGGAAAGGGGGTATCTACTATGATGGATACGAAGAAAATTTGGACTGTAATTAAAAGAAACAACCATTGCCGCGCATGGCAGTATTCGGCGCACGTATGTTTCGGCTATGATGAAGCTATCCAGATGATGCGCGATATCGCCGATAGCGATTGTGAGCTTGAACTGGATAAGATTGTGGAAAATGGAATGTATTATGACGCAATCAACCAGTTTACGGGAGAGGTCCAGGAAAGTTACCTGGTAAAACTTGTTGGTGAATTGTAGAAAATGCGCGCTCATCATTGGGCGCGTTTTAATTAGACGACTATCGTCTAAGAAAATTTTTTAAAATAATACTTGACTTTTTTACTAAATTAGTATATAATGAATTTAGAAAAAGAAAAGGAGATTTTAAAAATGAGACTAATTGATGCTGATAAATTCAAGGAATGGCTTGCAAATGGTGGCTTTTGCGATAATTGCCAAAAAAAAGGACTGATTGGTTGTGCAAATTGTGAAATCAATTATGAATATAAAGTTATGGATTGGATTGATGCACAACCTACCGTAGAAATAGAAGAGGAGAATAAAAAATGATTTTCGCATTAATTATACTTATAATGTTTTCCTTACTTTTAATTTTTTCTTATCTCGGACTTGTATATCTTTCCGAGAAAAAATAACGACAACTAACTCTTTTTCATAGTACCTCCTTAAACCTCGGCGCAAGCCGAGGAAATTAGACGACTATCGTCTAATAAAAAATATTTAAAAAAGTAGTTGACATTTCTTTTTACTTGTGGTATAATTAAACCATAAAAAGAAAGGAGATTACTCAAATGATTGAACTGATTTGTACTTGTCCGTTTTGCAAAAAGAACTCTACCGTAACTGTTGATTTTGAGGGATACCTCAACTATATGATGGGCGCACGCGTGCAGGACGCGTTTCCTGACCTCACCCCGAGTGAGCGCGAGCTTCTCATCAGCGGCATTTGCGATGAGTGCTGGGCTGACATCTAAGGCGCATTGCGCCTTACGTCAAGTTAGACGACTATCGTCTAATAAAAGTTTTTAAAAAACTTTTAAAAAAGTAGTTGACATTTCTATTTTCTTGTGATATAATTTAATTACAAAAAGAAAAGGAGATAAAACTAAATGGAAAAGAAAGAAAATGTTGTAAAGCGTTGTACATATCATTTCTCGGAAGAGGAAAGGGCAATTCTCGGAAAGGCTTACGCAATCATAAATGACCTTTATTTCGACTATCCCTATGATGCGAAACTTTATATCAAGGGAGCTTACGGAGATGACATGGTCATTGAAGATGCCGAGATGGCTCGCATTGCTACCGCACTTGACTCCCTCGCTAATCCGGATTTTACAATCCTCGCAGAGTAAAGGACTTATGTCCTTTACCTAATTAGACGACTATCGTCTAACCAAAAAAAATCTAAAAAAGTTTTAAAAAACTCTTGACATTTCTATTTTTCTATGTTATAATGAATACAACATAAGAGATAAGCAACGAGCGGAAGGGTGGAAGATAAGGGCGCGACTTAACGCGTCGCGTGTGTAGTTGTTTCTTTTGAGATTTATAGATTTAGTTCGAAATCAAAAGATATCTTGTGGGAAGGCTCTTGTTGACTCGTAGGGTTGCCTGTGTTTAGCCGAATAGAGAACAAATTGGCAGAAGCCCTAACGCACGAAATAACGGTGAAGCCCAAGATATGAGAACCGCAAAGCGAAGAATGAAAAGGGTTACAAACGAACTACAGAGCGTTTGGGAATAAAAGGGGTCGCGAACCCTTTTATTTTTCTGAAATAATTAGACGACAATCGTCTAAATAAAATTTTCAAAATTTTTCCTAAAAAGACTTGACTTTTTTATTTTTCTATGATATAATTAAACCATAGAAAAGAGATAAAACTTTTCTAAATAAATTAAAAGAGGTACAGAAAAATGACAGAACTTATCTATGAAATTAACGGAACTTATACCACTAACTACGCAATTGCCTGCGCTCTTCGTGACCAGACCCATGCACCGCTTAAGCGTATCTATCGCCCTGTGGCTGAGTATACTCAGGCTCAGAAGGATGACTTTAAGGCACACGCTGAGAAGGCTGCTGCCTATCGCAAGAAACACAAGAATTCATAACCTCCTTTTCATAGGCAAGGCGACTTCGGTCGCCAAGCCGTAATTAGACGATTGTCGTCTAATAAAATTTTTTTTAAAAAGTTTTAAAAAGTACTTGACATTTCTATTTTCTTATGTTATAATAAGTTCAGAAAGTGAGAGAGAGATAATAAATCGAGATAAAACTCTTCTCAAAATTCTTTTCTCGTGTGTTCCGTATACGAGAAGTAGGCGGTCGCGCCGAAAAAGAGCGACGTCTGTTTGCTAGGTTAAAAGGCAAGTCCTCAGGTTTTCTTCCGTTAAAGATAAACCGAAAATGTGCGCACAAAAGCCTAATGGGGTAAGAATGTACCTGTAAGACCAGCAAGTTTGGCAAAAATCATTTCGGCTCACGGAAGTGGTAAGTGACGGTAAGGCTATATCGACAAAGCCGAATAAGTCGAGGGAACCTCGCTACGGATAGCCCTACTCTGGTGAGATGCCAGAGATTAAAACCAAATATTTATTTCACCGTGGGATAGCGCGCTCCTAAGCGTTTCGGGGCAGACCTGCACAGCCTTAAGTAAAACCTAGAATGTGCTAATACCAGAAATAGGGAGTCATGACCCTACAAAGTGCTCGCATAAAAAATTAAACTGGGTCGGGTATGAAAAAGGAAACGCACGGTGAAATAATGTTTGGTTTTACTTAGTTAGACGATAATCGTCTAAAAGTTTTCTAAAAATATATATTGACTTTTCTTCTTTTTTGTGTTATAATGAAATCACAAAAAGAGAGGAGGATTTCTTATGAAAGAAATCACTATTTATGTAGCAGATGACGGAACGCAGTTTGAGGACGAATTCGAGTGCAGAGAGTATGAGTTGGGCCTTAGCCTGCACGACTCGGGTCTTACTTTCTATGATGAAAATGGCGAGCCAGTTGAGAACGCTGAGGTAATCCTCGATGCCGAAACTATCTTCGGCTTGGAGATTGAAGACGAAAAAAGTCTTGAAATCTTGAAGAATCTCAATGATTGGAACGGAATGTACTATGATATTGATAGTACTGGACGTTGGAAGTGTGTAGTCGAACTTGACGTAAACGGCTGGTTTAAAGAAAGGTGGAGAAAAGTCGATGAAGAAACTATAAAGGAAGTGGAAGTCATTTGACTTCCATCTTAATTAGACGACTATCGTCTAACAAAAAATTTTTTTAAAAAGTTTCAAAAAGTACTTGACTTTTTAATTTTTCTATGATATAATAAGTACAGAAAGTGAGAGAGATAATAAATCGAAATAAAACTCTAAATCTTTCCGTGGTAAGTCCCACCTACCGAGAAAAGGGTGGCGGTTGTTACAAGTAAAGGGTTGTAGGATTTATCCGCTGGTTCTGACCGAAATGCTGAACCGAAAAGAAGTTATGGCGCCAACTTCTATCCTCTTTAAAAGGTACATCTTGCCTACCTTCGCGACAGCGGTCTTAGGACAAACGGCAACGGCTTTCAAGTGGCTCTGACAAGCCCGTTGGGTTTCCGAAAATACAACCCAAGAATGCGCGCAGTCAATGGTTTTAAAGGGGTTCTGGAGAATTAAGCCCACAGGTTCCAAAGAAACCGAAAAGGTGGCAATCTATAGGGGTTGCCTTAATGACGAGCTTAGTGATGTTCGCGCCAGTCTCCATTAGTTAGACGACTATCGTCTAACTATTTTTTTTGAAAAAACTTAAAAAAGTACTTGACATTCCCTTTTTCTTATGATATAATTAAACCATAGAAAAGAGAGAAGAAACTCTTAAAAACTTGAAAGGGATTTGTTTAATGAAGAACGTTAAAGTTTCGGTTGAAAATCTGCACGAATGGGGTATTAATGACTATGTCGCGCGCTATTCTTATGGCGATGACGCAAAAATCCGCTCTGACCTTGATTATCTCATCAATAAACTCGGAGATAATATCTGCTATAATGACCTTGAAGGAGTAAGTCGTATCGCAAGAAAGATTGCCTACACCGCCAAAAACATTGACAAGCTCCGTGAGCACAATGAAATGATTGAATTCGCAAGAAGGGCTGTACTCGATGTACCAAAGGGCGGATTCGTAACAAGAAATTCTGTTCGTGAGTTATTCAAAATAGGGAACACTTATCGCGGAAAGGGTGACTACGAAAAGTTCGGCTACGGCGCGACAATTATAGCACTCGAAGAACTTGTTGCTGACGGAAAACTGAAAGTTGTGCGCACATACGGAAATGAAATTGCATACAAGCGCGTTTAATGCGTTTGTGGATAAGTGGAGAAATACTTTCTCCACTTTCCACGGTAATTAGACGACTATCGTCTAAAAAACTTTTCTAAAAATATTTCAAAAAACTATTGACAAATAAACTTTCTTATGATATAATTTAATTACAAAAGAAAGAAAGGAGATAAAAAAATGTTCGTTCTTTGTGGCTTTATTTTTGGATATGGTAGTGAGGATGACGTTTACGACAACGACGACTTCCGCGAGGTATGCCCTTACGATAGTGCAAGCTATGATGACCTCTACGAGGACGAGTATCCCTACTATGATGAAGATGATGACTATCCTGAGGATTACTTTGAGGGATGGGATTTCTAAGAAAGAGGTTAAAGGAAAATAACCAAAAACCCGGCGGAGAACTAACTGTGTCTGTTCTCCGCTGTATCAATTAGTTAGACGACCATCGTCTAACAAAAATTTTTTTAAAAAATTTCAAAAAAGGTATTGACTTTTTTATTTTTCTATGGTATAATTCAATTACAAGATAAGGGAACGGCAAGCACCGCAAACCAAATCAAAAAAAATTCAAAAAAATTTAAAAAAAGTGCTTGACAAACCTAAAACCTTGTGATATAATAAAGATGTAAAAAAGAGAAAGGGTTGCAACCTAATAGCAAGAAAGGAATTAAAACTTATGGCAGACAAGAAGATTTCTAAGAAGGTATTTTTGGAGAACCTCGGTGACCTCACCGCTACTTATGGCGAGGATATGGAGCAGGCTCGCAAGGACATTCTCGCAGGTATCGAGAAGGCTAACAGTGACAAGGCGAAGAAGAACGCTGAGAAGAAGGCGGTCGAGGACGCGCCTATCATCGACGCTATCCTTGCGGTTGTCGGTGACGAGTTGACCGCATCGGCGGCTCTGACCGAGAAGGTCAATGGTGCTCTTGGCTTGCCGAAGGAGAACGAGGACGCGCTGACCGTTAACAAGGTTGTCGCGGTTGCCAACGCTCTCGCTAAGGCTGGCAAGATTGCGGTTGAGAAGGTTATTGTGGACAAGGGTGTCCGCAACGCCTACAAGAAGGCTTGAGCCTTACCTTGCATGGCAGAGGGGCGGTGAAAACCGCCCTTCCCTTCTGTGGGGAATTAGACGACAATCGTCTAATTTATTTTTTTGAAAATTTTTTCAAAAAGGTCTTGACTTTTTTATTTTCTTATGATATAATTTAATCATAGAAAGGAGATAAAAAATGAACAGAAAACTTGAAAGAAAAATTAGAGATTTTGTTCGTTTGGTCGATAGTGATATTGTTGTTTGCTTTGATGATACGTATTACTATGACTATATAAATGAATGGGTGTACTACGCGCCCGACAACCTCACCGATAACGGTTTCCTGCGCCACCTCTATGAATATCATAAGGGCGCGGAAGGAATTGAGTTATCGCTGTTGACGTGGTCTATTCTTCACGAAATCGGTCATTACTATACGTGGGACGATGAATTTGAAGATGAGGAAGAAATGTGGGAACGCTATTGCTATCAGCATTTTCCATGTGAGAATGTGGAGCAGTCAAAGGCTATGCAAGACGCCTATTTCAATATGGAAAGTGAATGGATTGCTACGGAATGGGCGATTGAATATGCAAAAGAAAATTACGCTATCGTAAAAGCATTTGATGAAATTTTTAGAAGGGAGTTTTAAAAAATGGAAATTAACTACAACAGCAAAAACACTACAAGCGGTGGAATTGGTTTTACAGGCGCATTACAGATTGCGTTTATTGTGTTGAAACTGTGCAAAGTAATTAATTGGTCGTGGTTTTGGGTACTCTCGCCGTTGTGGATTGGATTTGCCTTGATTTTTGTAATTCTTATTATTGCTGCAATTATCTGTTTTGTAGCTAATAGATAAGGCTTCGCGCCCATCATAATAAATTATAATGAGGGCGCGGTAGTAATTAGACGACTATCGTCTAAAAAGTTTTCTAAAATTATTTCAAAAAAGCATTGACAATTTCCTTTTCTTATGATATAATTTAATTACAAAAAGAAAGGAGATTTTGAAATGGATAAATTTAAAAAATTTTTCCGTATCGAAGGCGAATATAAGTTTGAGTGGAACGACCTCCGCGCCTTCATCACAACTGTAAATGTAGTCTTGATTATGATTTACGGTTTGTCTATTGCGTGGTTTGGTCTTGCGGTTGCGATTATCGGTATTATAAAAGACCTCACAACTGACCGACATATTAACGGCTTAGTAATGCACTTGTCGAATGTGGTGTTGAATGTGTTTTTCTTGGTTTTGTACTATAAGGGTTGAAAGGAGATTAAAATGCTTTTACACGTTTTTTTGATTACAGTTTGGTCGTGGCTTGTTGGTTTTTATACTTATGAAATGCTTACTTTTGGTAAGGAAAACAAGCCTATGAAAAGAAAGGATATTTTCTATATTATTTTCGGAATTATTTGTATTGCTTTACAATACACAAACTTTTTCTAAAAGAAAGGAGAAAATAAATGAAAACTCAAACAAATTTTATTCTTGAAAACGATGAAATAAAAAAACTGCAAGAGGCAATGAATGTTTTGGAAGATATTAGGGACATCGCGGGTGATAGTAGAGTGGGTGATATTTTAAGGAAAAATATAATTATCACAACTTATTCATTCTTAAAAGATGTTATAGAAGTTCTTGAATGTCTTGTTGACGATAATGGAGAAGATTTTATAGCCATATAAATCTCGCGCCTTCATCAAAATTATGATGAGGGCGCAACGTAATTAGACGACAGTCGTCTAAGTTCGTCTTTCCAAAAAATTTAAAAAACTTTTAAAAAAGTGCTTGACATTTTCTTTTCTTTATGATATAATTAAACCATAAAAGGAAAGGAGATTATAAAAATGGCACTTACTTTTACCGATGTAAAAAAAGAAGGACAGTATTTTGTTTTTACCACGCAAGAGCGTAAAAACCCTATTAAGTTTGACTGTATCAACGGCACTTTCATTACCCCTCGCAAGGTATTTCCTGCGTGGGAAGTACCTGAAAGTTTCATGAGTGGTTGGTACTATGGAAGTAACTTTGAAGTATCGGACTATAACCTTCCTTACATTCTTGTAAGAGCACTTCGTGACGGCTTCCATTATTATGGGCTTAGAAACTTTGGCGGAATTGAGAAAATGAAACAATTAGTTTCCTATCTTGAAACTATTTACGCCAATAAAGATTTGTTAAATAATAATGGTTTTAGTACTGAATTCAAAGATTTAACAGAATTTCCTCGTGGGCTTTTCAAATGGTTGAGGATTGAAAACAAACCTCTTACTAAACAAAATCTTTTGTTGTTTAAACTTAAAGATTACCGCAAAAATCCGAAAATTGCCGTTTTACTTGAAGATGCTTGTGAGCAATATGACCTTACAAATTTTGTAAATCTCGACTTTAAAACGCTCTCTGACCTTGCACAAGTACATTCTGTTTTTAAGAAAGATTTTCAATGGAACGCACAAGGTGTTTTTCGTAATTTTTACTACGACCTTTTCTTTTCTTATAAAAATATGTTGCTCCCCGATATTGATAAGTGGCTTGATAAGAACAGGGGATATGAATATAACCTTGAATTAGCACGAGCCTATGTCAATAGAGAGCGCAACGAAAAAATCCTTGCGAATGAAAATAAAATCCGTGATATTGAAAAACTTGAAACCGAAAATCTCTGCATTAAAGTTCCGAGCACAATCAATGATTTTACCGAAGAAGGTAAAATGCAAAATAATTGCGTAGGTAGTTATTATCACGATGATATCGCAAATAAGCACGACCTTATTTACTTCATTCGTAGAAAAGAGAACCGCGCTCATTCTTATGTCACTTGTCGTTTCCATTTGGAAGATGAATACAAAACTGTTGAATACAGAGTTGTAAACAATCGAGATGTAAAAGACAATGAAACACTTGCTTTTATCAAACAGATTGACCAAAAAATCAAAATACTTTTGGAAAAGGGGTAAAGCCCCTTTTCTTTTTATTCCGACTTAGACGATTATCGTCTAATAAAAATTTTTAAAAAGTTTTTAAAAAGTACTTGACTTTTCTTTTTTTCTATGATATAATACAAATGAAAGAAAGGAAAGCGACCGAAACTTTCCTATTAAAGAAGGAAAACTCCTAACCCAAGGAAAATGGTACTGCCTGATACCTTGTAAAAAACTCGGAAGTATCCACACCCTTTGGTTTGCTTTATTCTTTTCCTTCCAAGTTCGTAGAGAGAACTAAAAAAAATTGTGAAAAGAAAAAATAATTAGACGACTATCGTCTAAGTATTTTCTAAAAATTTTCCTAAAATTACTATTGACAAAATAATTTTCTTATGATATAATATGTATATAGAAAGGAGATAAAACAAATGAGAATTGTATTTGATATGGACGGAACAATCGCTGACCTTTATGGTGTTAATAATTGGTTGACTTATCTTGAAAACGAGAACACTCACCCTTATGAAGTCGCAAGCCCTATGGTAAATATGTCACGCCTCGCGCGCTTGCTTAATCGACTTATCGAGCGCGGTCATGAGGTTTGTGTTCTGTCGTGGACTTCTCGCACAGGCTCACCTGACTACTGCGAACGTATCGCGCAAGTAAAATATAAGTGGCTTGCTATCCACCTCAAAAGCGTAAACTTTACTTCAATCGAAATTGTACCCTATGGAACTCCAAAAGTAGGTGAGGGAATTTTGTTTGATGATGAGGAAAAGAACCGCAACACATGGGGCGAAGGCGCGTATGAACCTACGGAGATTTTTAATGTACTGAAAAGACTACTCAATGAGTAGTCTTTCTCTATTTAGACGACAATCGTCTAAGAAAAACTTTTTAAAAAATTTTTTTAAAAAACTTGAAATTTTAAAAAATTTATGTTATAATAAATTTAGAAAATAAAGAAAGGAAAATTAAAAAAGTGCAAATTCGTTTTGCAACCAAAAATGATAAACTTTCCGCAATCCGTTCTCTTCAGAGAAATCAAACTCCATTTTGCACAACCGCGCAATTAAAGGAAGATTTAAGTTTAAACCGCTTAATTGTCGCGGAAGAAAATGGAAAGTTACTTGGTAGTTGCGCGATTGTAAATGAACCGAATTGGAATTATACCGCAATAAAGCGTTTAATTGTCTATTCAAAAAAATCTCGCGGAAAAGGGATTGCAGATAGTTTAATTAAATATGTAATCTCGCTAAATTTAGGAGTAATTGGCGGAACTCCGTGGAAAGAAAATTCCATAACGCGCCATTTGTTTGAGAAAAACGGTTTTAAATTCCAATATATTTTTATGGAAAACTACTGTTTTTATAAACGGGATTAAATCCCGAAATTAGACGACTATCGTCTAATTCAAAACCAAAAAAAATTTTTTTTAAAAAGTTTCAAAAAAGTGTTGACTTTTCTTTTCACTTATGATATAATTTAGGTGTAAAGAAAAAGAAAGGAGAAACCCAAATGCTCAATATCAAGGAATTTGAGGAAAAGAAGTCGCAGACTCTTGTGGACGTCTTGCAGTATCTCATTGACCACGGCGAGGACGGCGCGAAGTGCAAGGACGGCGAGATTAACTTCCCTATTGTCGGGGCTGACGGTAACGAAGGTTGGCTTGTAGTCAAGTTTGTAGTCCCTCGTGGTGGACGTGATGGCGAGGAGTATGACGGATATGGCGAGCGCGAAGCCTATCAGATGACGCTTCAGAAACGTGCCGACCGAGCCGCAGAAAAGGCGAAGAAAATCGCAAAGGACGCTGAAAAGAGAGCGACAAAAGAGGAAAAGGCGGAGTAATCCGCCACCTCTTTCTTTGGGCGGAGAAAACCGCCCCTTTCTTTTTATATAATTAGACGACTATCGTCTAACTTTCTCCGAAAAAAATTTTTTAAAAACTTTCAAAAAACCTATTGACTTTTCTTTTTTTATATGATATAATAAAGCCATAGAAAAGAGATAGAAAAAGAAAGGAGAAATTTATAATTGAATATTATTGTTTTCGATACTGAAACAACCTCTATTGACAAGCCGTTTTGCTACAATGTGGGGTATGTTATCGGTAACACCGAGGGAGAAGTCTATCTTAAAAAGGACTTCGTTGTAGAGCAGATTTGGCATAACCTCGCTCTGTTCTCTACTGCCTACTATGCGGAAAAGCGTCAACTCTATGTGGACGCTATGAGAAGTAGAAAAACAGTTATGGATAAGTGGGGCTATATCATGCGAACTATGGCGCGTGATATGAAAGCCTTTAACGTGGAGATTGCCTACGCCTACAACTCGCCTTTTGATGATAAGGTCTTTACCTATAATAACGATTGGTTTAAGACTATCAATCCCCTCGATGATGTGCCACTGTATGATGTAAGAGCCTACTTCATCAGCGCATTTGTGAATGAGGTATATAAAAAGTGGTGTGACGAACATGGGTTCTATACGGATAGTGGTAACTACTCCACAACCGCAGAAAATGCGTTCCGCTATCTTAGCGAAGATGCTGATTTTAATGAGGAACACACGGCACTTGCCGATAGTGAAATTGAGTATCATATCTTAGTACAAGCGGCGAACAAAGTAGACATTACGAAACCCCTTAGTTGTCCGAGGTCGATTGAGAAAAACAATTTAAGAACCTTAACAGTATATAAGGATAAAGAAATTGTCTTGACCGAGGACTTCACGAAAATTACAATCTCAAAGGATAAGCAGACTATCAAACTTAAATAAATCTCTTTTCTATCGCGCCCCTCCTCACCGAGGGGTGCAACCTTTTGGGTGAGTTAGACGACAATCGTCTAATTTATGGTGTAGGGCGCAGAAAAATTATAAATTTATTTTAAAAAAGTGTTGACTTTTTTATTTTTGTGTGATATAATTTAATTAGAAAATAAGAAAGGAAATAAAAAAATGGAAATAAAATACTATAAAATCTATCGTTGGGAAGCATATGGTTACGAAGAATATAATTGGTATTATCAAACTCTTGCACTTGCAGAAGAAGTAGTGAAAGATTGGGAAGAAGATTGGCTTATCAATGAAGTAGAAATTGTTTTCTATGATGACGGTCTTGTTGGTGTTTTTGAAGAAACTGTATTAGAGAAGGGAGAATAAAATGAAAGATACAGTAAAAGTATACTTTGGAGTTCTTATACTTATTTTCCTTTTTATTCTTTTACTCGCGGGATTACAGTCTTGTGAGTCAAGAGTAGGAAAAGAAGATTTTGAAAAAGAAATTGAAGGATATTCAACTATCGTGGTCAACGGCGAAGAATTTCAAATCAAGGATATAGTTGAAATTAATTATACCACACAATATTACGAAGAAGACCATATTGAAATTATTCTTTCTGACGGAACAAAAGTAATCTTTACTGAAGGTTCATATACTTTGAAAAAGTAAAACCGCAAATGCGGTTTTATTTTTTTATCCTAATTAGACGACTGTCGTCTAACTAAACCGCTTGCGCGGTTAAACGTCTTCGTATCTTGATATAGTAGTAGTTCGGTATTCTTGAACATGTAGTTCAATCCAAGCATCAAAATGTTCTTTATAAAATTTTTCTACAAAGTCATAACATTCGTCAATATCATCACTTTTAAGCAAAACTCTCGGTTTTTCGGGTATAAAATGACCGTCAGTGAGATATTCTGCTAATACTCTATACTTCATTATTTTCAACTCTCCTTTCTATTTCCTTTTTCAACTCCCAACGATAATAACTAAGACAACCCCATTCAAATTCATCATAACAAGAAATCACTGCTTCAATCGCTTTATCAATATCCCACCCTTCCTTTACTAATTCAACAATATTATCGATATCGCCGTCATAAATTGTAACAGTTACATTAAAAGTAAAATTCATTCTTTCTCCTTTCTTAAAAAATCGCTCCGCCAATTCCCAAAAGTGGCGTCATAAACATCCATACAAATGCGGGCCAATTACACTGTGTTTTCTTAAACCCTAATATTACATTAAATTCATCACTTTCATCATTAGCCCAAAGAAAAGACCAAATCATAAAACCAATCCAATCACAAAAGATAATACCGAATATAATTTTTAAAATCATTTTCAAATCTCCTTTCTTTATCTTGACTACATTATATCACAGAAAAAACTAAATGTCAATACTTATTTTAAAAAATTTTAAAAAATCTAAATTAGACGACTATCGTCTAATTTTCAAAAAGTCAAATTTTATAACGCATTATTTACCCCATTCCATAATCAATTATTTACCCGCAAAATTTGACACTACGTGTCAAATTTTGCTATACGTACTCCACTACGTACCCTACAAACCCCACCGCGCCCTATACTATAAATTTTATGCAAGCTGCAAGCTACGACCTACGTCCGGCCGCCCCAAAATTTGACTTTTAAAAATTTTGCGAGCTGCGCCGTTCTACAGCTGTAGAATAGAACATAAATTTAAAAAAAGTCAAATTTTGAGCGCGCAGTAAAAAAAGGAGCAGATTTCTCTGCTCCAATTTTCAGCCTAGTTAGGCTCAAGCGCGGATATAACCGTTCTGAAGTCCCTTAGTAGGTACCTTCACAGCTACAGCCTCAGCCTTGCCGTCCGCAACAAGCGCGCGAAGAACAGAACTAATCTTCTGCACAGTTACGTCCTCACCAACGGCCGCAAGTACGTCAGCCGCAATGGTAGGATTCTCGGTAAGAACAGCGTAGACCTTCTCCTTAAGGACCTCATTTTCTGCACGTCTCTCAAGGGTCTTCTTATCAGGGTTCTCACGTCTCTTCTTGTTCAGTTCGTCCATCTTGGCAAGCTCAGCCTTAGCGAACTCTACAACTTCCTCAGTAATGGTTCCGTTTACAACGGTTTCCAGAAATTCACGATTCTTCATAAGTGTGTCCTTTCGTTTTTAAAAAGTTTTAATTGGTTGCGTAGAATTTAGGTCGGGTTTTAATTTCTTCCTTTCCTTACCTTCTATAGTAATTATACTAAATTTTAGGGAAATTCACAAATTTTAAAGACGGGATAAATCTGCGCGCTAAAATTTGACAAGATAAAAAAACGCGCGTAAAATTTGACGCGGCGAAAAATTTGCGTTCTGCAGACTTAGGGGCGCCGCCAATTTCCCACTTCCCCTAACTCCCCCTAACTTCCCTCAACTTTCCTTCGCTTCCATTAACCACCTTTAACTCCCCTCAATTCTACCCAACTCTCCCCTATTCCCCTAACACTACTCTAATTCTTAACCCTAACCTTCTCTTCCCTTTCCCCTTAAGTTTTTAAAGCCCTACTTTAAATTTCATTCCTTTTCCACTACCAACCCTTCTCTCCCCTCGTCGATTTTTTATCGTTTTACAATAAATTTTTACGTTTTTACGATAAGAAAAACATTTTTTACATTCTGCCCTATCCGGGTAGGTAGCAGACCGTTAGTTAGTAAGACTAGGCTTCCCGCACTCTCTTCTACTTAGATTATCTACGTACTACAGCTCGCCTCAACTCGCCTTCGGCTCGTTTCGCTCGCACTTTTTAAACCTTCGCCCAACCTCTTTGCGCGCGACATCATTTTTACTTTAATTCCGCCCTATATTACATAGATTATCTAATTAGATTACTCTCCTTCGCCCAAAACTTTTTAAAATTTTTTTTACCTTTCCACCCTAAAAACTTTTCCAAAAACTTTTCCGAAAATTTTTCCAAAAAAAGAAAGCGAAAAACTTTTACGTTCTCCGCCCTAAAAACTAAATTATATTTAGATTATTATATATAGATACTTTAACGTACTACAAACGTTAATTAGCCCGGAAACGACTCGAGCCTTCGGCTCTCGCGTTCCACGGACGCGTTCCAGTTCCTTCGGAACTGAAACGCTGCCACTAATTATCTATTTATTTATCTAGTTATTTATATAGATTATAATACGTATTATAGTACGTATTTTAATACGTATTATATATTTTCTTTTCTAATTTTAAGTAGGAGAGTTGGATTAAGAGTATAAAATTTTGAGGTTCTAAATTTTAGAAACGTTTTAGAATACGTATTATAATACGTTATAGAGGGAAAAATTTTCGTTCCCGAGATTTCCCTACGTTGTGTTGCGCGCTCACCATAATTTGCGGAATAAAAAAAGGAAGACGGCATATACCGTCTTCCACCCCATATATTAAAAAGCAAATGGCGCAACCAACACACACAATTAAAAGAAAATTCTAAAGCCAAAATCTTGTTGCGCCCATTGCTTTGTAACGCTTAGTCAGGATTTTCCATTTTATATTTCGTATAATCTTCTGCCCAAGCCGTTTCCTTTTTGCCACAATACTTACACCAATAAGTGATGTGCGCCGCATTGAGATAAAGTCGCTCATCAGGGTTATGATCGAAACTATCGACTAGTTTAAACTTATTTCCTCTTACCAAAATATATGCAGGAACTACTTCTTCTTCGTCGTATAAATGCATCATCCATACGCCGTATCGCGCGAACGTCATAATTGCGCGGAAAAAACAACCGATATATTTAATTGGAGAAAATTTTCTAGAATTTTTTCTCACTTTTTAATCCTCTTTTTTATATAAAATAAAATCCCTAAATTCCTTCATATCATTATAGGTTAAATCTATATCGTTTTCCTTAAAAACCTCGTTGAAATAAGAAATAAGTGTATTACTATAACGATAGAAAACCTTAGCCAAAGTAGCCGCGATTAAAGCAACAATTGGTTCTCTATGTAACTTAGCAGCATAAGACACTACATCTCGAAAATTAGTTCCTTTTAAAAAACAAGCCACACCGGTTACAAGCGCGTAATAAAATTCATCTTTATTCTCAGCAATTTTATCATAAGAAGGAATTGTGTATCCTTCTTTTTCTAAGGCATACTTAATCATCTTCTTACTTGAACTAAAATCTTCTGCCATTTTATAAACTCTTTTTAATGTTGCCCTATCTTTGCTCCGCATAATAAATTTAGTAGCCATAGACTTCCTCTCTTCCGCACTTTTATAGTGTAGCGCGCACACAAATTACAAATATAAATGTCACTATTAAGGAATCGAACCCTATCTCCCGTCCCTGATATCTATTTGGTTAAAATAGGTCTGGGGACAGTGTGCTAACCATTACACTTATAGTAACGTTCTCTACTCGGTAACCAACCTTTCGTACAAATAAAGTTAGTAGTTCAGGATCCTATCCCCTTTTGTTATTGGGTAACTACTAAAAACCCTCAATCAGCCAGTCCAGCGCTTGATATCCTGCCATTTGCATATCGGTGTCGACAATGGTAATTCCGAACTATTTTAGGAACTGGTTAGTCATACCAGAATCGAAAGAGTGGGATTCGAACCCACAACAGCGTGCGTCCAAGGCACGTCGTCTACCAATTGACGTATCTCTCGAAAGGTGGCAGTTCGAGATGCCTTTCTCTTTTTACCTAGGGTAACTACCAAACCCCGCGGATAGTCTTCGTGACTCCAACACGTCTACTTCACTAACGTATCTCAAGTAGAAGAGGCGAGCTTTTCTTAGCATCGGTAAGTTAGACCGTTCGAGTTCTTGCAATAACTCTATTTCTCTACCCGGAATCGAACCGAGGCTCCCACTCTTATCGAATAGGGTGCTTCCACTACACTATAGAGAAACCACAAAGAAAGGAGGTACTATGCGTAAGAAACCGGTGTCGATGCAAGCAAGTTAACCGTAAAGAGTTTCCTCTTTGTCTCAGAGCAGCGCCAGCGGGATTCGAACCCACGACTTCAGCGTGAAGGGCTGACGGCTTAGCCTACTTGCCGATGGCGCCATATAATCCTTGGGGTATCAAGGATAATACATATGCTTGATCTACATCTACAGAGAAGACTTATACCCAAGCGCTTATACCTCTGTTACCTAGGGTGTGACCCAGAAGTCATATGTATTTATAAACAAATTTAAATAAAAGGCTGTTCATCTCACTCCATTTACTACTGCTGCTTCTTTACTCCCACAGTTCCAGACGCTCATCACAGATAACCGAGTGCTTGCTAATCGAACTGATGCTAGGCTTCGTAGCACCTTTTATTTTATAATTTATGACTTTCATTCCACTTTTTAATAGGAGGATTTTCCGGATCAAAATTTCTTCCCGACTCTATTCCAATCCATACCGCGCCGTCACCGAAAATTTTATTCAAGAAAATATATTTGTAAAGATACTCAATGTCATCTTTCTTTTCTTTAATAAAATCTTTCCATTCAGTAATATCGTCCTTATATTTCCAAGCAGTTTCAAGTCTTTCTTTAAGTGGAGTATCTTCCATTTTAGTAGCAAGACTAATCATTTCTTCATCACGCTCAATATCCTTCTCAGCGCGCTTGATTATTTCTTCATATTCTTTTATTTGATAAAGAATTTCATCAGAAGTATAAGATCGTGCATCACCATAGGGCGCTTCAAAATCACGGGTAAAATTATGAAGACCATTGTCTTTTATTTCATCTACAAAATGGAGCTTTTCATCTACTTTTACATAAAAGTACATATACTGTCCCATTTTATACCCCTTTTTTAAAAGTATTCTGACTGTAGATGTTCATTAATATTAATTATTTTATATCCAAACCGAGAAAGAAACTTTCTAAGTTCATCAATTGTAGTTGTCGGTCCGTCTCCTTCTGTATAGAGCTTTTCGAGATGATTGATTACACAAATATTATTCGCGCCATAATCATCTTCAATTGACTTAATTGCTTCAGAATAAGTATTACCGTCTGCAAATCCAACGGCTTTCTCTTCCTCGAATGTCGCATCATTCAAAATAATCGCATCAAAATAAAACATTTTTTTAACCCTTTCTTTATTTTCTATATTAATTATAATATATTTTTGTGAAAAAGTCAAAATTTACAACTGCGCGATACATTCCTCACACTTATCCTTCATTTCCTTGATAATATCATCAAGCAAAATCGGTTTACAATCGTGCGCATCACATCCAACACAGTACATAAAAGGCATATCTTTATAAAAATGCTCCTTTTCGTGGATGTGTCCGTACAAATTAAGAAGACAATGTTCCAAACAACTCTTTTCCAAACTAGAAGTAATTGTTGGATAGTGAGACAGATAGAAATGATAATCTTTATAGTCCAAATAAATTGCATTTTCTACTTCTGCCACATTCCAACATCCACGATACATTTTCAAACGCGCAAGAGTATCGTGATTACCGCGCACGATATGAAGTACGCCATTAAGCTTCGTGATTAATTCTTTATTTTTATCTAAAGAATCGGAGCCACCAAGACACAAATCACCTAACACATATACATCATCAGTAATATTAACTACACTATTCCAATTCTTAATAATCGCGCGGTTCATTTCTTCGATAGTTTTAAAACCACGTTCTTGATAGATAAATTTCCTGTCGTGATTCAGATGCAGATCAGAAATAACCCAAATCTTTCCCATATTTAGTTCTCCTTTCTTAAGTGTCCATAGGGAGACTTGAACTCCCACCCTATTCGGACGAGTATCTTAGGCTCGTGTGTCTGCCAATTCCACCATATGGACAAAAATGGGAGGCACAACCCTCCCGTGCAGGGTATATCCCTGGAGTTCCTCAGCTTTAACCACTTTCCTAGTCCTGACGGAGAATTGAAAGTACCGAGTGGTGGGTCGGTTGGTTCTAGAACACCAATCGGAGCGACGGGATTTGAACCCACAACCTCTTGATCCCAAATCAAGCGCGATACCAAGTTACGCTACGCCCCGGAAATAAAGAGAGTTTTATACACCAAACTCACAACGGTTACCTTAGGGTAGCAACTTTCCTACAACTTATGGCTTGTAAAACCAGAAAGTGGATAGTGGGAATCGAACCCACACCTAATGCTTGGAAGGCACCAATACTAGCCTTTATACGATACCCACAAATTTAGAATTGGGTGAGCAGTTTCAATCTCACGGTATCTCTTACGGATTGCGCGCTCTTTATTTGAATAGGAGTTGACCCTCCTAGCGTTCCTTTCCCGAGATTTCATTTTCTTATCGACTTTTAATGCTTGTCTACCAATTCTAAGTGAGGAAGAGTTGCGGGTTATTGCCGGCCTCTTGCTACGGGTCTCTTTTAATATCCATAAAGGAATACCAACTCACTTTTTTACATATAGTCTTACCATTTAAACGAAGCGCCCCTTTCGGGACACTCCCGGATTCGAACCGAGATTATATGTTTAATTGGGTTGGCGTGGTCCGCATTGTTAAGAGGCGTGCCAACCACTATACCCTAAGACGGGACTCGAACCCGCATTTACTCCTTTCATATGGGAGTCTCTTACCCTTAAAAGACTTAGAGTAGGAAATATTCCATCGAAGTACTTCTATACTTTGTTTTTACCGATTTATCGCCCCGGAAAAAGAAACTTTTAAAAAACAATGGACGAATACGAGGCATCTTTAAGTTCTTATTGAACCAAGTGAGGATCATATTAAGCAATCTCTAAAGTCACTACACTAGTTTTTCGTCAATATGCAGTCTCGGACAATAGCAGAATATAGGGGTTCTGCTTAAATGGGAATCTTAGTTCATCTTGAACTGTGATTATGCCTTAATCTCTAAGTCACCACACTTGATTTACATCCTATAGTGGGTTGGATGGTTCTACTTTAAGAAACTGCGCAATTTCTTAAAGCATTTTGCTGATTGGAGTATTCGAATCTTACGGCGTCGGACGTCCTACTCTACTTACCAATCAGCTTTCATTTAGCGGTTGCCGAGCCACAAGTCTGTCTGGAAATTCGCAGAATGGCAAGTTATTTTTACTTTCTCTCTCATTTTCTATATTAATTATATCAAAATTTTAAAATAATTTCAAATTTAAAATACTCACGACGGGAGTCGAACCCGCACGACTTTCGTCCTGGGTTTTTAAGACCCATGTGTCTGCCTATTCCACCACGCGAGCATATAAGTACACCCCGAAGGAGTCGAACCTTCTGTCATCGCTTATAAGACGATTCCCCAATACCGTCGAGGACGAGGTGCATTAAACCCACTCTACACTATAACAATAAATTTCTCCAGCATCGGAGTAAAAACCATTCACTTCATCATCTTCATAGGTTTCTTTAAGATCATTCTTAACGTATTCTACGTCTCCCTCTTCAACTACTGTTGCCCAATTTTCTACAATTTCTCGCGCCTTATCATAAAGTCGATCAAGAGAGTCGCTCACATAATAATTTGCGTCAGTTTCAAGTATCCAAACGGTTTTATTCATTTATTTTTTATCCCTTTCTTTATTTTCTAAATATATTATACACTAATTTTAAAGAAAGTTCAAATTTTTAAAATTTACTTCCGCGCGATCATCATATTTTGCGTTATCCGATGTTCCTAGTAGGAGTCGAACCCACATCAAAGCCTTAGAAGGGCCTTGTTCTTTCCATTGAACTATAGGAACAAATTACTAGGGATAAAGGAATTGAACCTTTATCTTGGGAGTCAGAGGCCCACGTGCTACCATTACACCAATCCCTAAAAAGAAAAGCAAGTCTTACTTGCTTAACTTATCTGCGATACAACTTGAAGCGAAAGAGTCGGGCTTTACCTTACAATCATAACCGCAAGCCTTAATCCAACCAACCAACATAGGAATTAAATCCTTTGTCTTTCCCTTTTCGCTCCAACCAGCATCAACGTGGATCGCGAGCGCGCAATTATCTCGCAATTCACTATATTCATCACGTTCTAAAATCTCAACGAGTTGAGTCATTATATCCAAACTTCTCGAAGTCTCTTCTGTCAGTTTTGCGCCGACATCACTAATACGCTTAATGCGTGATACTTCATAAAAGAAAATACCACCGTGTCCTTCGCAAGTTACTGCAATTACTGAAACGATTTTAGTTACGTCAAAATTCTGCGAGTCTGTACCAACTACTATCTGAAGAGGAATATCGTAATGCTTCATTCTCTCGAAGTAGTCTACTATCTTTCCTGGTATCTCATTTAACTCCAACTCACCATATGTATTACTCTTAAACATTTCCTTACTCCTTTAACTCTTTTCTTTCAATTTGTTTATCAATTGCAAGTCTATGAATAGAAGGAATATTCTTTAGTCTGCCCGATTTAATAATTTCATTTAAACTAATTGGAGTATAGTCTATATGTTCAGCACAAACATTTAAACAGTTCTCTCCTTTAAACCAATTTGAATGGTCATGCCCGTGAATGTTTAAAGCAAATGATAAGTTAATTGGTTCGTGAGAAATTACAATCTTTTCCGCAATCCAAAGTCCACCTTCATATACCTCATCAAAATATTCCCTATACTTAGTGGCGCCGACATCATGATTTCCTTTAATCAGAACCTTATATCCACGTATTTTTTTAATCCAATTTGGATTTCCAATATCTCCGAGAAAAATAATTGTATCATTTTTCCCAATTTTCGAGTTAATTCGTTTTACTTGCTCTTCATCGCCAATATAATTAGCGCGCAAATACTTCATTTCCTCGTCTTCAAAATGAGGATCGCTATAGAAGTAAATTGCGCCACCACGATACCAATGATCGAACAGAGAATATAAATGTTTATTCATTGCTTTTCTCCTTACTATAGTACCCACGAAGGGAGTCGGACCCTTAAACTCTTGGTTCTAAGCCAAGCCCCTATGCCTATTCGGGTACGTGGGCAAATACTCGGCATTTGCCTTTACTCTCGCAAGAGTGTTTGCTAACTGCGTATGCCTACACGGGAGTGGTTTGCATCCTCCGTAATCTCCGAAAAGATTACCCTCTATTTGAGTACTGACAGAGAGACTTGAACTCCCAACTTTCTGCGTGTAAAGCAGATACTCTCCCAGTTGAGTTATGTCAGCATATAGTTGAGTGGAATATGTGGGAATTGAACCCACCTGATTTCCTCTTTGCAAGAGAGGTGACCACCCCATGCAGTCCCATACCCCATAAGCCGATAGTGGGAATCGGACCCACATCTTCTCCTTGGCAAGGAGAAATCATATCCATTAGACCATATCGACAAAGTGCGCAAGGATAGGATTCGAACCTACGAAGACTCCCATAGTAAAGTTATCTAGAAATTTTACTATAAGCCCATACCAATCATATTTATATAATGCGCATTATACTTATATAACTGTTTGAGTACGCCGCCCGGAACACTCGCCGGGTCCCTTTAACCGCTTGGATACTTACGCATAGAAATAGGGTTAGTGGGATTCGAACCCACAAAATCTTCATTTTGAGTGAAGCACGTATGCCAATTCCATCATAACCCTAAAGTGGGCAGAGAAGGACTTGAACCTTCAGAAGCCTAAGCCAACGGTTTTACAGACCGCCCCGCTACCAATTACGGAATATCTACCCATAAGGCGCGATTATAATAAATCGCGCTATAATTTACTCAATAATATCACACTGGCAATTAGCCATTGCCTGAAGTGCAATTTCATGTGTTTCAGGTGTTACACCTGCACACAAGTTTCTATGAATACCAATATTTGTTTCCGGCGCGCACGCCTTAATTACTAATGCATTACTAATGACACAAATATCAGTACATACTCCTACAAGTTCTACTGCGTCATATTCTTTTCTTAAAACGAACTCTCCAAGTCCAACACAACCAAAGGTATATTTATTAAAATATCTAACTTTTTCTGCGGGTTTCTTATCAAGTTCTTCTTGAATTTCAGTTACGATTTGCCAACCTTCAGTACCTTCAATACAGTGAGGAATAGGCAAATAACTTCCTTCTTGGGTTTCCAAGTATTTTTCATTATGCGTATCGCGCGTAACAACTATATCCCCATCAAATTCTCTAATTAAGGTTACAATACCTTCTATAATCTTTTGACCTTCAGGATTAGGTAGCGCGCCGGTGATAAAATCATTTTGCATATCTATAATTATAAGTGCTTTTTTCATAACGTTACTCTCTCTCTTTAATTCTCAAAAGGGAACGAATATCACCTTTTAAGTCAAAAACACTATAATGCTTTTCCCACCAATTTGTAATATGCGCGATCGTCTCCCAACCTTCTTCTTTTGCATTGGGGAATTCCATTTCACGCCACTGTTTCCTAAGTACATCCTCAGGAACGTGTCTATATCTACTTTTATTACCTTCAAGGCAACGTTCAAATGGCGCAATAACCCAAAGCATATGGTGTTTATAAGTAGGAAACCACTCAATAAACTGATTACGTTGACTTACGGTTAGAGAATTAGTAGTAAGTAATACATCCTTACCTTCAATTTCGAAATTATGTATATCATCATACAAATTTCTCCAAACGTTATACCAATTTGCTCTAATGCGCTCATCACCATTAACCGCAGCATAATACTCATCTACATCAAGCATTATTAAATCTGGGTTATCTTCTTTTATCCGGCGGCTTAGGGTGGTTTTTCCACCACCACTAATGCCGCATACAAGATAGAAATTAGCCATTATTCATTATCCTTATTTTTCTTTGCTAATTTATTCCAGTTTTTAATACCAACGACTGCTTCTACAAGATAGATGCCTTTCTTCGTAGTATAAACTGGATCCTTCTTAAGAGCATACTGCGCGACAGCGATCACGTCAGTAATCAACCACCATACATATTGCTCCTTATAACGAAGTGCTTCGAGTATAACTGCAACGATACCAATTGCAAAGATTGTTGCATCTAACCATTGCATTACTACTATATTCCAACCAAACTGAGTAGCAAACTTCATCCAAGTATTACCAGCAAGTACACTTAATACAAAGTGTACAAAAATTGCAATGCCAGCAATTAAACCAGTAACAATAATATTCTGCCACCAAGTAAGTTTCTTCGATTTAGCAAGCAACTTATCTTCATTATCCTTATGTTTATACCAGTTTACCCAAGAAATAATATTCATTGGAAAATATACAACCGCTTCCAACCAAAAAGTTGCCCAAATTCCGAAAAATGCAAGGTAAATCATAAATACTGTTGTATTTACAACCGCAAACGGAAAATTCATTCGGTTCGCTTTCGCGCAGAAAAACACACAAACGATACCACACAAACCCGAAACGAAATTAATAATTGCTAACCATTGCGGCGTACCCTCTTGGGGTAAGATTGCGTAGTAAATCGAAATTACTAGCATAATTATACACATTATAATTTCGTACCACTTTAAACTTTTAAAGGCTTGACCAATTTTCTGAAAGAAATTGGGTTCTCTCTCAATTCCTAAACCATCCATAAATTTTTCTCCTCAAGTATTTCCATTGCTCTAATCATTGTGCTACTAATTGGGTAAGTTTTTCTTTCTGCATCCACAATTATATGTGTTGCTTCAGGATATGCTCGCGCGAAATATTCTCCATATTTAGGCTCACTAGAATATACATAATCCATCTTAGGTACATACTGGCGCACCAGTGGAGTTTCCGCATCCCAATCTTCTGTTCCATCCGGATTTTTTAAATCCAATACATCAACAATATGAAATTCTACATTATCATATAAAGAGCATACTCGTTTTACTTGTTCCGTGCGCGCAGGCACGGTGAGATAATCTTCATGGTGTGTCTCAAGAATTTTAAGTTCGTCATCGCCGTTTACAAACATTATTACGACAACGTGGTCACACTGTTTCGCAGCCGTGTCAATGCAATATAAATGACCTTTGTGCATTGGCATAAACTTTCCACCATAGAAACCAACAATATCGCCCATGTTTGTCTCCTTTCATTTTTATTTTTCGAACTACACCCCGTATGAGAATTGAACTCACATCTCCTGATTGAGAATCAGGTAGCCTACCATTAGCCGAACGGGACTTACTGCCGAGTATGGGTTTCGATCCCACCCTATCGAGCTTATGAGGCCCGACCGAACGCCAGTTCCCTCGGCATTATACATCCCCAACCAGAGTCGAACTGATACTAATTGGTTCGTAGCCAATCGGTCTTTCCATTA